>Ga0207695_10004424_pt1 | contig 19190 bp, 14 predicted proteins | sample KBSC54metaG_FD_184354 | JGI IMG/M metagenome (GOLD analysis project Ga0207695, IMG submission 184354) | Corn rhizosphere microbial communities from Kellogg Biological Station, Michigan, USA - KBS C5-4 metaG (SPAdes) (version 2) | ecosystem: Host-associated > Plants > Roots > Rhizosphere > Soil... | reverse complement strand
GAAACCGCGCGCATCGCCTGCGTTAGGCGGATGCGGCTGGGCGTCGTCCCGTACGTCCGCCGGCACGTGCTCGGCGCCGATCACGGCGCCGTCGGCGGCGATGATCATGCGCTCGACCGCGTTTCGCAGCTCGCGAACGTTGTTGAGCCGCCAGTCGTAGGCCATCAAGATTTCGAGCGCGTCTGGAGACACGCGCTTGGCGCGGAGCCCGAAGCGCTCGCACGTGCGCGCCACGAGATGCGCCACGAGGTCGGGCACATCCGATAGCCGCTCGCGCAGCGGCGGCACGCGCAGCAAGTGCACGTTGATGCGGAACAAGAGGTCGCGTCGGAACCGGCCGTCGCGCACCTCCTGCTCCAGATCGCGATTCGTCGCCGCGATGACGCGCGCCGGGACCGGCACCGGCCGGTTGCTGCCTAACCGAGTCACCGCGCGCTCCTCGAGCACGCGCAGGAGCTTCGCCTGCGCCGGAGCGGGAAGCTCGCCGATCTCGTCCAGGAACAGCGTCCCGCGTCCGGCAGACTCGAACGCCCCTTTCCGCGAGGACACCGCGCCGGTGAACGCGCCGCGCTCGTGCCCGAACAGCTCGCTCTCCACCAGCTGCTCGGGCAGCGCCGCGCAGTTCACCGCCACGAACGGCTCGCGCGCGCCGGCGCCCAGCCGATGCACGTCGCGTGCGACCAGCTCCTTGCCGGATCCGCTCTCGCCGATGATGAGCACGGCGCTCGGCACCGGTGCCACGCGCGCGATCGCGTCCTTGAGCGCGCGCATCGCCGGGCTGCCGCCTAACAGCGCGCTCTCGTCGTCGGCGTAGCGACGGAGCACTGTCACTTCATCGAGAATACGCCGGCGTTCGATCGCGTTCTCGATCTCGCGAACTACGCGTTCCACCGGCTCCGCCTTGTCGATGAAGGCGTAGGCGCCGGCTTTGACCGCCTGGACGCATCGATCGAAGTTGCCGGTGCCGGTGTAGACGATGACCGGCGTGTCCACGGCGCGGTCGCGCAGCGCGCGCAGGACGCCGAATCCGTCCATCACCGGCATCTCGAGGTCGAGAACGAGGCAATCGATCGCCTCGGTGTTCAGGACCTCGAGCGCTTGCGCTCCCGACGACGCCGTCAGCACGTCGTACTCGCCCAGGCGCCGCAGGTCGTAGGCGTACTGCTCCGCGAGCGGCGCATTGTCGTCGCACAACAGGATCGTCGTCATGGGTGTGAGACCGGGCCCGCCGGCTCGCCTCGGATGTCGTTAGGCGGCAGCGTGACCAGCACACGAGTGCCCGATCCGGGCTCGGTGTCGACGCGCAGCGCGCCTCCCAGATCGGCCACGAGCCGTCTCACGATCGACAGGCCGAGTCCGGTGCCCGCGGGCTTGGTCGTATAGAAGTCATCGAACGCGCGGTTCAATTGCTCGCGAGTCATGCCGCTGCCCGTATCGGTCACGGAGAGTTCGACGCCGCCGGCCGCTGCCGCCGTTCCGATGGTGACGGTGCCGCCGCGGCCGTTGAGTGCATCGCACGCGTTGGTCACGAGATTCTCGAGGATCCGGCGCAGCACGAGCGCGTCCGCACGAACCTTCGGTAGTCCGTCGGCCAGCGCAAGTGCGATGGTCGCGGATCGCGGCGCCGACGCGCCCGCGGCGATCGCGCGCGCAATCTCGTTGGCATCGCACGGCGCGACGTCCAGGCGGGGCGACAGGCGCGCGTAATTGCGCGCGAGGGTGTCCAGATAGTCGACGCTCGCATCGAGGGTCGGCCGGCGTTCGGCGAAGACGCTTGCGAGGCGGGCCGGCTCGTCGCGCTCGACCTGCGCGAGGTGACGCAGGACGTGTCGGATGGGCGCCAATCCATTCTTGACATCGTGGTTGACCTGGCGCGCGAGATCGCCGACCGCCGCGCGACGCTCCGCGTCGCGCTCGCGGGCGGCGCTCGCGCGCAGCCGGCGCGTCATCGCGCCTAACAGGCGCGACAACGCACCGATCTCGTCGTCGCGCCCGGCGCTGAAGTCGACATCCAGCCGGTCCAGGTCGACGCGCGACGTTTGTTCGGCGAGCTCGCGCAGTGGACGGCTCTCGCGGGCGGCGAGCCACGTGGACGCGAGGAGCGCACCGGCAGCGGTCACCGCCATGGCCGCAAAAAACCAGAGGTCTACACTGTGCTCCAGCGCGTCGAGCGCCGCCGTGGAACGCGAGAGCGCGAGCGACGCGGTCGCTACGCCGCGCGCGCCGCCGGCGCCGGCCGTGATGTACGGAATCTCGATGCGCGATACGACCGTCGCGTGCGATGCGCCTTGCACGTCGCCCGACCGGATGCTGTCGCCGCCGGCCAGCGCCAGCGCCGTCGAGAAATCCACGCCGGGCGCGAGACGCCCGAGAAACGCCGAGTCGACCTGCACTCCGCCCACGACGGCGAAGCGGCGGCCCGCGAGCCTAACGGAATCGACTCGAGCCAGCACCAGCATCGGTCCGTCCGGCGTCCGCGCGTGCACGAGCGCGGCGCGGCGCACCGACGCGAGCAGCATCGGCAGATCCGGCTCGAGGCGGTCGTATTCGTTGCGAAAGTGGCCCGAGCTCAGAATCCGCCCGGACGAATCCTGGATCTGCAGCATCGAGAGCCCGGTGAGGCGCATCTCCCGGCCGGCGAGATCGAGCACGTACGCGCGGCCGGCGGCATCGTCCTGAAGAACGGCGAGGCGGAAGCGGTTGTCGTCGTCCAGCGCGGCGGCGAGCGACGACAGCCGGTCGCCGATCGACACGCCGCGCCGCGCCAGGTCTGCCGATGCGACGGCGGCGAGCGCCGCGGCGCGCCGTTCGTCCTGCGCCGTGAGACGCCGATCCATCTGTCGGCGCACGCCGACGGCGATCACCACGAGCGGCGCCAGCGCGACCACGCCGAAGGCGATCATGAGGCGCGTGCGAAACGTCACGGCGCTGCCTGCGCGGAATCGCCGATCGCACGAGCCAGTGCGGCGAGCGCACCGCCCGTTAGGCGGCGCTTGGCGATGAGCCGCTCGCGCGTCTCGATCAACGGAATCAGGCGCGTCAGCCCCGGATCCATTCCCGGCACGGCGCCGGCGCTGCAGTCCGGCACACGCGGGACGGCAACCACCGCGGCGAGAGCGCTCCCGCGCGCTACCTGGCGGGCGGCCTCACCCGCATCGACGCCTTCCGCCCGCAACGAACTACCGGCGCGCACGAGGGACGGGGAAAGCGCGGCCAGGAGCTCGCGCCGCGACGCGCCTAACGCAACCAGCCGGGCGGCGAGCGCGCGCGCGACATCGTCGGTGCGCGAATACACGATGCGCGGGCCGGGTGCAGCGCCGGCGGTTGTCGCCGTCGTCGCGCCGCCCGAATCGGTGCAAGCGCCGTCGCTCGCCATGCGTGCCGGACGTGCCTCGACGCGGACGGCGCCTATCGCGAGCTCTGTCCGCAAGATGTCGAGGGCCGACGCTGGTTCGCCATCGGTCGACTGGTCTCCCGCACGCACGAGAAGCCCGTAGGCGCGATTCCAGCCCGATGGCACCGAGGTGAGGTCCGCGCGCGTTGCCGCATAGGCGATGGCGTCGGGATCATCGGTGAGCAGCGCATCCACGCCGGCGTCGATCGCATCGCGCGCATCGCGCGCCTCCACCCGATGCACAATCAGCGCCGGCCCCGCGTTTGTACGCAGCGGCTCCAGGCGCACCGTGTCACCCGACCGAGCCGACAGTTGGTACGCACCGCTCAGCCACCCGGCTATCGAATCCGTTGCGTCCGTCACAGCAACGTCGAGCGACGCGGGCACGGGAGCAGGCGACGGCGCGACTGACGCGCCCTGATGCGAGCAACTCGCCAGCGCGACCACGAAGGCGATGCCGGACGAAATGCGGGCGTGAGTCACGACTGACGCGTGGTGGCGGGCAGTGAGTCGAAGATCCTCTCTCTTATGTTAGGACGAGTCGCCGCCGAAGTTCCCTGCTCCGCTCTCGCCGTGCCGCGCAACGCGTGCTATCGCGCCTGGTACGCCGCGCGTGACAATCGCATGCCCAACTGGTCGCCCAGCCCGAGCGCTGCGAGGCCGACGAGCAGGTGCAACACCTGGATGACCCAGTGCGCGCTGCCGACCATCAATCGGGTCTGCACAGCACCAAAGATCACCATGACGAGCGCCCACACCGCAACGAGCGCGACAAAGCCGCCGCTCACGTGCGCCTTTACGCCAAAGATGGCGAGCAGCCACAGACACACCGCGAGCAGGAGACCAACGACCATGTGCACCGGAGTGAGGCCGAGCGCATGTCCGGTCCAGAAAATGATCCCGAGGATGATGAGGATGAGGCCGGAGAGCCGCACGAGGATGCGGAGTGTCGTCACTGCAGAATTCATAGAGGCGCTCGCAGGTTGGGCGGTCGCGTGGATCACCGACTCGGAAACTACCACTCATCGACAAGGTTTGGCGACCGAGCGATTGTTCCCGGCTGCGACCGTGAGAACCGCACCTTTACGCGGAGGGTCGGTCAGTGTTCCGCGGTCGCTTGCGGCACGACGACCAGCCCCAGCGGGACTTTGCGCAAGGCACGCCACGCGAACGTGTGTCCGCGTGCATCGCGAATCAGCAACTGACTCGAGATGCCGCCGTCGAGGGCGACCGCGTGCCGGCAGCCGATGGCGCCCATGAGCGCGGCCATTTCGGGCGTCGTGAGACCGAACGGGACAAAATCCATCGCGCCGTCGAGCGCATCGAATCGCGTCAGCACAACCATCAGCCGGCGGTCGCGCAACTCGCCTAACGCAAGCCGCGCATCGCGGTGCGCGAGGTCGATAGCGGCCGGACCCGAGCCGGGCGATTGCAGGGCGGCCGGTACGTCGCCGTCTCCCTCGAGCAGCGTGGGGTAGGACTGGAACGCCGCCTCGACGCCGGAGACCGAGCCTGCGATGCTGTCGCCCGATATCCAATGCACGCGGCCGGCCGTGTCGATGACGACCGCTGTGGACAGCGGCCCGTGTCCCGGCGATAAAAACTGCCGCCCGTGCAACACGACCCATCCCCACGGCATGGAACCGACGAACTGCCCGGCGTTGAGCGCGACTCGTGCATCGTTAGGCGCGCGCGCGATGCTCCAGGCGGCGGCCACGCCGTTGCCGGCGAATGCGGTGTCCAGCCGGAGGGTCGTGAGGCGCGGGTCGATGCGCACGACCATCACACGAATGCGCCACGCTTCACCGCGTCCGCCCAGGCGCATCGATGCCCATTCGATACCTGCCGCCACCGGCTGCCATGCCAACGCGTGCGCGATCTCCGGTAGCGGCGCCGTCCACCGCGCGGGCGCACGGTCCGAGCGCCACCACGTGCGCATCCCGTGGTTGCCCTCGACTGCGAGCGCGCTTGAGGGCAGCCCGGACACGCGGTGCGGCGGCGTTGCCGGCGCAGCGACCGACGCACAGAGCGCGAAGGCCGCTGCGCCCGCCAGGCGTCGTCCGACCATCAGGTCTGGCTCGCCTTTTCGATGTCCTCGATCAACTGGTGCAGCTGGGCAGCCTTCGCGCCTAACGCATCGACTTCCTTCTGGCTGTAGCCCGGGATGCCCCCGCTTCGATTCTGATTCGCGAGGAACGTCAGGATGCGCTCGCGCGCGGTGCCGAACTGCGGAGCCGTCAGGCCGCTCTTCCTCGCGCCGGTTACTTCGGCCGTGTCCTGGGTGGCGCGAATCGAGTCGCTGAGCGCGTCTTCCAGTTTCGAGAGGGCATCGCGCTGGACACGCCACGCCGGCTCCGGCACGGGCTTGCCGCACTTCGCGTCCGCCGCGGCCGTGTCTTCCCTGGCATTCGGATACGCCGCTTGCATGAGCTGCCTCTGTATTTTGTGCACGGCCGCCGTGTCGCCGCGGGCGTTGGCCTGTGCCATGGCCTGTGCCGCTTGCATGTATCGCTGCTGGAAAGCCGGATCGCTCATCGCTTTCGCCTGGGCTTCCTTGGTGTGTGTCTGCTGCAGCGCGTCGAGCGTCTGGCTGCGGCACGCATCGATCTTGGACGAGCTGCTCTCGTACGCCTGTTCATCCTTGTCGTGCGCGTCGGCGATCTTGGAGCGCTGGTCGGACGCGGCCTGACGCCGTTTGATCATCGCTTGCAGGCCGTTCTGCCCGGAGCCGACGAGAATGCTGCGCTCCGCCGTTAGGCCGGCGATCATCTGATCCACCTGCGCGCCGCCGAGCTCTATGGTGGTTTCGTCGTACACGGGGGCCGGACCTGCCGCCTTGGCCGAACCCGGCGAGGCCTTGTCGACGGCCTTCTTCACGAGTTTGCCGAACTGCGCGTGCGCGGTGGCGGGCATCCATGCCGCGAACGCTGCTGTCGTCACGACCAGGAGCGCGCGTCGCGCCCAGGATCTCAGAGATGCTGTCGGTGCACGCATGGCGCTCCTCCACATGGTGTGATCCGGCGACTGGTGGGTGCGCCAAGCTATGGTCTCTCTGTCGTTTCGGCATCAACGATGTCAACACATTGGGCGCCGATACTTTGCGTGCTCGGCGTCGGTGCACCTTTGCGCGCCGATGCACCGCGGGGGCGGCGCATCGTGCGCCGCCCCCGCGTGCTCGTCCACTGCGCGTGTCGCGTTAGACCGGGAACAGCATCTCGCGATACTTGGGCAGCGGCCACTGGTCATCGGGCACGAGCAACTCCATGGCGTCGCAGCTCGCGCGCAGCTCGGCCATGCGATCGGCGCCTTCGGAGGTGAGCAGCTTGGCCTGCGTGAGGGGGTCGGCGTGGAGGTGATCGGCCTGGTCGATCACCTTGGCCAGCGCCGTCCGGCGCTTCTGGATCTGCTGCGCCACGGTGCCGACCTCCTTCGCCGTCTCGAGCTCCGGAATGACCGTTAGGCCAAGGTCCTTGGCTTTGGCGGCGGTGTCGATCAGCGCGCCGTGGTAGGCGAAGGCCGCCGGCAGCACCATCGTGTCCACTATCTGCCGGACCGTGTGCAGCTCGATGAGCATGTCCTTGGTGTAGCGCTCCATGTGCACGTGGAACCGCGACTCGAGCTCCTCGCGCGTCAGGATGCCCAGCCGGTCGAACAGCGCGCGGGCGGGCTTGGTGATCAGCTCCTCGAGCGCCTCCGGCGTCCGGCGCAAGTTAGGCAGCCGCCGCTTCGCCGCTTCCTTGACCCAGTCGTCCGAGTAGTTGTTGCCCTCGAAGCGGACATCGGCGGTCTCCTTGAACGCCTTGCGCACCACCTTGAGCACGGCGTCGTCCACCGATTTCGTGCTCTGGAGCGCGGCCTTGAGCTGCTCGGTTAGTTCACCGATCGCCTCGGCGACCGTCGCGTTGAGCACCATCACCGGGAACGCGATGGTCTGCGAGCCGCCCACGGCGCGGAACTCGAACTTGGCGCCGGTGAAGGCGAACGGCGACGTGCGGTTCCGATCGGTGTTGTCCTTCTGGATCTCCGGCAGCTTCGCCACGCCCAACTTGATCATCGCCTGCTCGGCGTTGCTTGGCGAGGTCTTGGCGTTGGCGATGTCGTCGATGACGCGGGTCAGCATGTCGCCCATGAACACCGAGATGATGGCCGGCGGCGCTTCGTTGGCGCCTAACCGGTGCTCGTTGCCCGATGTCGCGACACCGGCGCGCAGCACGGCCGCGTGCTTGTGCACGGCCTTGAGGACGGCGGCGAGGAAGATGAGGAAGCGGAGGTTCTGGTGCGGCGTCTTGCCGGGCTTGAGCAGGTTCACGCCGTCGAGCTCGTTGTCCGACGCGATCGCCATCGACCAGTTGCAGTGCTTGCCCGACCCGTTGATGCCGGCGAACGGCTTCTCGTGCAGCACGGCCTGCAGTCCGTGGCGCAGCGCGACCTTGCGCAGCGTCGCCATCACCAGCTGGTTGTGGTCGACCGCGACATCCGTCTCCTCGAACATCGGCGCCATCTCGAACTGGCTCGGCGCCACTTCGTTGTGCCGGGTGACGATCGGTACGCCTAACTTGTACAGCTCGTGCTCGACCTCGGCGATGCACGCCTGCACGCGCTCGGGAATGCCGCCGAAGTAATGGTCTTCGAGCTGCTGGCCGCGCGGCGGCGCCGCGCCCAACAGCGTGCGGCCGGCCATCACGAGATCGGGCCGCATCGCGAAATGCGCGCGGTCGATGAGGAAGTATTCCTGTTCCGGTCCGAGCGTGGTGTACACGCGGTACACGCCGCGGTCGCCTAACAGCTCGAGCAGGCCGATGGCTTTCTGCGACAACACGTCCGAGCTGCGCAGGAGCGGCGTCATCTCGTCCAGCGCCTCGCCGTTGTAGCCGATGAACACGGACGGAATGCACAGCGTGCGCGTGTTGCCCGATTCGACGATGAAGATGGGACTGGCCGGGTTCCACGCCGTATAGCCGCGCGCTTCCCAGGTCGCGCGGAGGCCGCCCGAGGGGAAGCTCGACGCATCCGGCTCGCTCTGGATGAGCTGCTCGCCGGTGAACGATTCCATGGGCTGGCGGTCATCGTCGAACGACAGGAAGGCGTCGTGCTTCTCTGCCGTTAGGCCGGTTTGCGGCTGGAACCAGTGCGTGAAATGCGTGACGCCGCGCGAGATCGCCCATTCCTTGATCACCTGGGCGACGGTCGGCGCGATGTCCTGGTCCAGCTTCTTTCCGTGGCGGATCGAGGACAGGAGCTTGGCGTACACGTCGCGCGGCAACTTGGCGCGCATCTGCCTAACGCCAAACGTGTTGACGCCGAAATATTCGGATGTCGGGGGATGTGCCGGCGGCGTGCTGCCGTTCGTGCGGGCGCCGTCGTGCACGGGACGGTCCGTGATGTCCCTGAGGATCGCCTTGCGAGTGATGGTTGATGGCATCGGTCGACCTGGTTGGCGGGTGGCGATGTGGCCTGGAGCAAGACATTCAAGCGGTGCTAGTGCACCATGAATTTTGCTCTACCTGCACAAACTACACCGCAGACCGGCCAATTTCCAGCCAAAGCTCGCCGCGCGGCGCCACGATTGTGCAGTTCCTGCAGATTTCGGTGAACAGCGCGCGCACTTCACCCGGCCGGCTCAGCACCCCCAATGGGCGCCCGGCCAAAGGCTTAGCGCGACACCGGGCCGCGCCGAGCCTTGCCGCACACGAGCACGCCGGCACCCTGCCGGCACCTGCCCCAACCTCCAAAACTTTAGTGCGCTACATCTTCACCAACTCGACCCGACGATTCTCCTGGCGTCCCTCGGCCGTCGTGTTCGACGCGATCGGCTTGCTCGAACCGTAGCCCTTCGTCGACAGACGCGCCGCATCAATGTGCGCCGTCGTCACCAGATACTGCTTCACCGCCGCCGCGCGCCGCTCCGACAACGACTGATTGCTCTCGGCGCTGCCCACGTTGTCCGTGTGCCCTTCGATCATCAGCTTGAGGTCGGGGTGTGCCGTCAACATGTCGCTGATGCTTTTGAGCGTCGGGGTGCTTTCGGCGCGGATCTGGTTGGAGCCCACGTCGAACAGTATGCCGTGGGTGGCCACCCGACCCTTCGCCGCCAGCGCGTCGTACAATGGCTTGCCGCCTTCGGCGACTCGGATATTGCTGATGGATGCCGGGTCCGCCTGGTTCCCGTTCACCAAAATCCAGATGCCCTTCGTGCGCCCGAGCTGGGCCTTGGGGACGTTCGCGACGCGTACGCCGTTCAGGTACGCCTTCACGTAGGCGCCATCGGCCATGACCGCGACGTGCGTCGGGTGTTGAATCGCATTGGCGTCGAGGTGCACCTCGGCGGTCACCGGGCCGGCGACTCCCCCATAGTCCGGTCGAAACTCGATCTTGGACATTCCCGCCGTCGCGACCGCCGGATCGGCGAACTGGATTGCATTGACCCATCCCTGGGTGCGATCGCCGTCGAAGTCGAACTCGACGGTGAAGCGCTGCGGCAGCATCTCGGGAAGAGGAATCTTGACCTGGCCCAGCCCGGTCGCCCGGAGGAAGCGGGCGCCATTCGACTCGGCGACTTCGAAATTGCCCGACACGAGATCGAGCCGCTTCGGGAAGTCGCCGATGTTGTCTCCGGCGAAATCCTCGGCGAAGAGCACGCGGTCGCCCGGCACGAAATCGTAGTTGACTAACACTGTGTTAGACATTGGAGCGGCCGCCGCCGCTCCGGCGCCGGCGCCCGTCGCGCTCGCGCTGTCGAGCACCGGCTGCGCGGCCGCCGCGGCCTGCGACACCGCGGCGCTGATCGCCGCCGCGGAGTCGGCGCTCGACACCGGCTTTCCGCCGGCGTCGGTCACCTTGATGGGCTTTCCGCTCGCCTTTGCCTTGGAGATGCAGGCGATGTCGGTCACCGCACAGACGACCGCCTGCGCCGCCTTGTTGACCGCGCTGTCCATGGCCTGATTGGCCTTGTCGTTGGCGACCTGCTTTGCCTTGCTGCCTAACTTGCTGAAGATGCTCTGGCCCGCCGCCGGCGCGCCCGCGCCGACGAACGCCGCACACGCCAGTCCGAGCACTGCCGTCACGTGACGCATGAGTCTCGACTCCACCGAAGGTTCCGCCTAACCGCCGTCGACACCGCTCCGCATCACCCCACACGACCCGTGCGGACGAAGATACTACGCCAGGGAACAACTGGCACGCACCCCACGATCTGCCACGGCGCGCCCGCTACCCCGCCCGCTCGCAACTGCCCAGTCCGCCAACTGGGCGCGGCCGGCATCCGAGACGCACGTCGCCGGCCGAGCGAGAAAATCACGCCCAACCAGACGTTTCATCCGCATGGCGAACGATGCGCCGACGCCTGTACCGGTTCCGGCTCTGTCCCTCGACGCCATAGGTAATCAGCCCGGCACGCCGACTTTAACAGCCTCAACACCTTGAGCGACCAAACCTTTCGACTGATCACGCTGGGCCAACTGGCGCTGATCGCTTCCGACGGGTCCGAGGATGCGTCGCTTGCCACGCGCCGGCGAAAGCTCGCGCTGCTCGCCGTCCTCGCGACTGCGGGCCGCCCGCTGTCGCGCTCCGTCCTCGCCGAAACGTTCTGGGGCGACCAGCACGAAGAGCGCGCCCGGCACTCGCTGAGCGACGCCCTGTCCCACCTGCGCCGGGTGCTGGGCCGCGACGCGATCGCGTCCCGGCAGACCGACGTGTGGATCGCTCCCGATTGCCGACTGAGCGTCGACGCGCTCGAGCTCACCGCTGCGTCGACGGCGCGCGATGCTGCGCGCGTCGTGCAACTGTATGGGGGCCCATTCATGGACGGCGTGTGCGTGCCGTGCTCGTGCACGTTCGAGCAGTGGGCCACGCGCGAGCGTGAGCGCCTCGAGCGAGTGTTCCTCGCGGCGTGCGACGCTCGCTGCTTCGCGCTTGCACGGGCCCGCGACTGGGACGAGTGCGCGACGCTCGCCTCCCGGTGGCTCGCCATGGCGCCGCTGTCCGTGGACGCGGCGCTCTATCGTCTCAATGCGCTCAAGGCGCCGATGACGCGTGATGCGCTCGCCCGAGCGCTCGTTGCGTACGATCGGCTCGTCCGCCGGTTGCGCGACGAGTATGACCTGGCGCCGGATCCGCGAGTTTCGGCGCTGGCCACAGACATCGCGGCTTCCCTCCGGGCGACGCCGCCGACACCAGCGATGCCGGCCGATGCCCCGGCGAGCGCCGCCCCCGCGGAGGACGTACCTGATCACCAAGCGTCGGCCAGACGCATCCGCCGCGCATCGCGTTGGCTCACGGTAGCCGGAAGCATCGCGATCACACTGCTACTTGCGGCGCCGAGCAGTCGCCCGGCGGTCACCAAGCTGGCCATGGCACCCGTCGTGGCTATCGCGCCGGTGCGGGTGTTGGATGCGAGCGCATCGAGCGCGTGGATCGGCGACGGCATCGCGCAGCTCCTCGCCGCCGACCTGGCCGACTCCAGCTCGCTCACGGTAGTGCCACCGGAGCGCGTCCTGAACGCCGAAAACAGCGCAGGGACTGTATCCGACGAAGCGATTCACGATTTGGGAGAGCGCCTCGGCGCTACCTGGATCGTGGATGGCGGCTTGGTGCACGGCGATACGCTGTACATGCTCGACATCAGCGTCCGTGAAGCGTCATCGGGGAGAGTCATCCGGCTCTTCACCGTTTCCGCGCCGGACATGGTCGGGCTGGCGCAGCGAGCCGCGTCGCGATTGCGGAGCACAGCGCTTCAACCATCGGCGATCGCACACGCCGGCCGGGACTCGGTCGAGAGGAGCGCCGCCAAGGTGGGCCACTCCTGACAGCATCTGCTGTCCCTGAGATCCTGCCAATAACGCAGCGCGCATGGCATTGAAGACGGTGCCAAAACGGTCTTGCGACCGTGATGCGTACGGCCATACGTGCTGATCCTGCACGAATAGGCCGACAGGGCGGTTCGGCCGCACCCCAAGCCTGACATAGCCGGTGCCCAAGCGCGCCGCTGCCCACGGAGCGAAGTCGCGGACGACAAAGATCTTCGGTCAGGCGCCCGATCATTGGAGCGCTCTGTTACACGTCGGTCAGCGCTTCGTCCCGAGAGTACGCTCTGCGCCACCGAAGCCATCTCCGTGGAAGTCATCTCATTCAGCGGGCGCTGCCAACGGCGCGTGAGCGCTTTGGCGCACCGCTAGACCCACACCGCCTCCCATACTCGCCGTGAGCACGCGTCCTCTCATTGCTTCGCTGCTCTGCGTCATCGCCGGCGCCTGCTCCGGCGGTTCACCAACCATTCAGCTTGGCGTCGCCGGTCCTTTCGCCCAGCCGTTCGGCGACATGACCAAGAAAGGCATCGAGATGGCCATCGCCGAGGTCAACGACTCGGGTGGCGTCCGCGGGAAGCATCTCGAGCTCGAGGAACGCGACGACGGCGCTGACGGCGCGAAGGCGGCCGGCATCGCGCAGGACTTCGTCGCAAACCAGGCCGTGGTCGGCGTGATCGGGCACGTCACGTCGGGCGCGATGGTCGCCGCCGCGAAAGTCTACGACGGCGGGCGGCTCCCGGCGATTGCGACGTCGGCGACCACACCCGAGTTGACCGGAATGTCGCCGTGGGTGTTCCGCGTGATCTCCAGCGACTCGAGCAACGGCATCACGATCGCGCACTTCGCCGAGGCGCTGGGTCGCAAGCGAGCGGCGGTGCTGTACGAGAACGATGCGTATGGACGCGGGCTCGCCTCGAGTTTCCGGCGCGCCTTCAACGGGGACATCGTGAGCATCGATCCGATTTCCGCCGACATCACGAACGCCGAACCGTACATCGCGTACTACAAGACGCGATCCCCCGACGTGGTGTTCGTGGTCGGCACGCAGAACTCGGGGCTCGTGGTGCTGCGCGAAGCGAAACGCGAGAAGTTTTCGAGCGATTTTCTGGGGGGCGACGGCTGGACCGGCATCGTCGCCGACACGGCGATGGCCGAGGGGACGTACGTCGGCACCGCGTTCACCGTCGAGGATCCTCGCCCCGAGGTGCAGCGCTTCGTATCCGATTTCCGCGCGCGCTACCATGAAGTCCCCGACGCGTACGCTGCGTTAGGCTACGACGCGGCACGGATGATGGCGCGAGCGGTGCAGGAGGCCGGTCCCGACCGCGCGGCGATCCGCGCGTATCTGGCGTCGCTCACCGACGAAACCGCGTACCATGGTATCACCGGCGTGTTGCGCTTCGGCCCGGGCGGCGATCCGGTCATGTCATCGTATCGTGTGACCCGCGTGCGCCATGGCGCGTTCGAGCTCGTGACGCCAGGCGCCGGGAGCAGCCGATGAGCGAGGCGACCTTCACGCCGCTCCGGCGCACGACGACGATTCGCGCGCGTCTCCTCCTCGGCTTCGGCGCGCTCGTTCTGCTCCTCATCACCGCCGGGGTGCTGGCACGTCTGTCGATGAGCGCCACGGCCAACACCGTGGATCACGTGCTGGAAGACATCCAGCGCGAGAACCGGCTCGCCGCGGAATTCACCGCCGACATTGCCCGCGGGTTAGGCGCGGCGAACGCCTACCTCGCGACACACGACTCGGCGACCGGAGAAGCGTTCCGGCGGTTCAGCTGGGACGCGCACGATGTCCAACGCCAGATGAACGCGCTGCCGCGTCAATCGGCCGATGAGATCGCGCTGATCGCCGACATCGACACGCGGTTGAGCGACGTCGAAGTGCGCTACAACCTCGCGCACCGCCTGCTCGATCTGGGTCGCGGGCCGGCCGCGCAGCTCCAGGCCGCCGCCGCGCGCCCGGTGGTCGACACGCTGCTGAGCCAGATCGATCGGTTAGGCAGGTTCAAGGCGAACAAGCTGGTGGTGGCCTCGGCGCAGCTGCGCGACGACACCGACCGCCGCTCGCTCCTGCTCCTCGCCGTCGTGGCCATTGCGTTAGGCGTAGCGGCGACGATCACCATCCGCACCGTCCGGTCCATCGATCGTCCGCTGCGCGCGCTGGTCGGACACGCGCGCCAGTTGAGCGGCGGCGATCTCACGGCGCGTACCACCGACCCCATGCCCGAAGAATTCCAGCGCCTGGCCGAGGCAATGAATCACGCGGGCGACTCGCTGTCGAAGGTGGTGTCCGTCACGTCCGGAACCGCGCAGCAGGTCGCCGGCTCGGCTACCGAACTGGCCGAGGCGTCGACGCAGATCTCAGACGCCGCGAGCCAGGTCGCATCGGCCATGTCCGATGTGACGTCCGGCGCGTCGAACCAGGTGCAGCAGCTCCGCGATATCGACGGTGCGCTCCAGGTGATTCGCCAGCGCGCGGACACCGTGCGCGGCGGCGTACACGATGTGACTGGTCTGGCACACGAGATTGCCGAATCGTCGGCGGCGAAACGGCCGGAGCTCGAGCGCGCCCTCGACCTGCTCCTCCAAATCAAAACGACGGTCGAAACCGCCGCGACCGAGGTGCAGTCGCTGAACGACACGACCGCGACGATCACCACGTTCGCGGATACCGTGCGGGGCATCGCCGACCAAACGAATCTGCTGGCGCTCAACGCGGCGATCGAAGCGGCGCGCGCGGGCGACGCGGGTCGCGGCTTTGCGGTAGTCGCCGCCGAAGTGCGCAAGCTCGCCGAGCAGGCCCGGTCCGCATCGGCGACGGTGGTGCAGATGACGCGGTCGATCACCGAGCGGATGGCCCGCACGACGGAAGCGATGCAGGACGGCGTGACGCATGTTGCCGAGATCGAGCGAGCGGCGCGCGGCATGGACGACGCGCTGTCGGGGATTGCATCGGCGTCGGAACGGACGCGCACCGCGGCATCCGGCGTGGGTTTGGCCGCCGAAGAGAATCTGCGCGCGGTGGAGCAGGCCGCGACGGGCATCGCTGCCATCGCGCGCGTTGCGGAATCGCACGCGTCGGCGGCTGAAGAAGTGACGGCGTCGAGCGAAGAGCAGAGCGCCGCATGCGAGCAGATGAGCGCGACCGCCGCCACGCTGCACCGCGGCGCCATGAGGCTCCGCGAGCTCGTCGACGGGCTCGGCGCTCGCACGAACGGTAACGGGACGAACTGATTGGGAATGGAATCGGGACGCGTGGTGATTCGGACGACGGGCGCCTGACGGCGCCTCGGTCAGCGGAGGTGACTTGCCTCTGCGCGATCCTCGCAGCAGCGTACACGCGTATACCCAATCGATTCTCAGGGGCGCAGCGCTTTCCAAGGCGTCAGCGCTTCTCCAAGGCGGCGCCAGCCGCCGCTTCCTCCGCTGGGAGCTCCCGTGCCGCTACTTCACAAGATGACGACCACCACCATGTCGCTCGACGGCTACCGCGTGGTGCAGAACCTCGGAATCATCCGGGGCATTGTCGTGCGGTCGCGATCGATCGTCGGCAATCTGGGTGCAGCGTTGCAGACACTGGTGGGCGGCAACATTTCGTTGCTCACGGACTTGTGCGAACGCACGCGCGAGGACGCCTTTCAGCTCATGTTGACGCACGCATCCGAGGTTGGCGCGAACGCCGTGATCGGCGTGCGATACGATGCGACTGAGGTCATGAACGGAGTGACCGAGGTGCTCTGTTATGGCACAGCCGTCGTGGTGGAGGCCCAACCGGGCGCGGCGCTCTAGGATCGAACGCGCCACACTTGTCTCCTCGTGGTGCTCGTCCTATGCTGACCGTACGAGACTCGCATCCCGCGTCGAGTGGAGAATCATGCCCCAGCCTCGCATCGTACACATTACCGTTAGGAGTCGCGCCGCGGCGGCAGCGTTGGGCGTCGCGGCGCTCGTGGCGGGCGGCGTGTTGCTCGCCTTCGGATTGACGCTCGTGGCGGGCGCGGCGGTGGTGGGTGCGGCGGCGGGCGGCGGGTTGTTGCTGTATCGGCGGTTGACGGGGCGCGCGGGACAGCGCCTCGGTTCGCGCCACGGGCTCGACCCGTCGCTCGAGGTGTTCCCCGTGCGCCGGTCCGATCCGCCCGGCCTGCAGCCGCGCTCGCGGTAGGCACGGGATCCGCCTAACTGGAACCGGCCGGGCCGCCGGCGCGCTTAGCGCGAGTTAGGCAGCCGCTCGACCGTCGACTTGAACGTCTGCGTGATCGGCGCGCCCTCCGAGATGGCATTCTTCTCGGTGAGGTCGATCCGCTGCGTGGACTGCGACCCCAGATACACGCCGTCGTGGCTGATCACATGGATGGCGTTCGCCGAGCCCTGGCCCAGCAGCGTCACGCGCTCGCTGTCCGGCGCCGCGGACGACATCCCGCTCTGCACGATGTCGGTGTGCCGGACCACCCGCCATGCACGCTGGCCGTTCACTGTCGTATCGCCGGTGACGCGCGAGAGCGTGACCGAGCGAATGTTGACGGCAAATCCATCCTTGTCGACGTGCTCGTTCGTCGTGTCCGCCCAACTCGTGCCCGGGGCGACGGGTTTGGGGGGAAACGACACCAGAAAACGGCGAAAGGCCCGGTAGAGCGCTATGACGTCGGGATCGGTCGTGCCCGGCGGCGGATCGAACTGGTAGAGCTTCCCCTGCGGGGAAATGAGACCCGTGAGCTTCTGGCCGAACAGGTGACGGACATCCGGAGCGGGCGCATCGAACTTGGTCGAGACTCCGACCGAATCGAGCGTGATGCCGAGCTGAAGTGTGTCGCGCGATTTCGCGGTAAGCTGCAGAGTCACGAGCTGCGTCGTGGTGACGTCGAACTCGAACGGGGCGCGGCCACCGCCCTGGATCTGCTCGCGGTGCACTTCCGTGACCCACCGATAGTGCTGCGTGCCGGGCGCGTAGACGAAGTCGCCGGACTGAGCCGCGACGTTGCCTAACGGAACCAACAAGAGGAGGCCGAAACCGACGAGTCCGGGTCGCATGACGAGCTCCTTCGAAGTAACGATGCCGCCGCGCCGGCGGCCTCCGCCGACGCGTGTCCTGTCCGTTAAGCATACCACGCGCTCGGCGGTAATCCGAGGCCGGCTCCGATACGGATTCAGCTCGGCGCGATCAATGATGACCTTTCACGGCGTGCGGACGATAGGGCGCCTCGAGCGCCTTGCACTCACCGGCGTCCAGGTGGAGGTCGAGCGCACGAATCGCGGTCTCGAGATGCTCGAGTTTGGTCGCGCCGACGATCGGGGCGGTGACGCCGGGCCTGCTCAACAGCCACGCGAGTGCGACCTCGGCGCTGCTGACGCCGCGAGCCGTTGCAACGCGGTGAGTGGCGGCCACGACGTCTTCGTCGCCCGGCGAGTCATAGAGACCGCGCGCGAAGTCGTCGGAGTCGATGCGAACGGTGTGCTCGCCCGGTGCGCGCGCGAGCAGTCCGCGCGCCAACGGCGACCAGGGAATGATTCCAATTCCTTCGGCGCGGCAGAGCGGAATCATTTCCCGCTCTTCTTCCCGGTAGACGAGATTGTAATGGTTTTGCATCGACACGAAGCGCGCCCATCCGTTGCGCTCAGACGCGCTCAGCGCTTGCGCCATTTGCCACGCGTAGCCGGAGCTTGCGCCGATGTAGCGAACCTTGCCCTGGTGCACGAGAAGGTCGAGGGCGGCCAGCGTCTCGTCGATCGGGACATCGGCGTCGAAGCGGTGGATCTGATAGAGGTCGATCGTTTCGATGCCGAGCCGCGTGAGGCTCGCTTCGCACGCCTGGACGATGTGTTTGCGAGACAGGCCGCGCATGTTGGGCGCGCTTCGCATCTGGTTGAACACTTTCGTGGCGATGACGATCTCGTCGAGAGACGCCATCTCGCGCAGCCAGCGTCCTGTGATTTCCTCGCTCCTGCCCACCGAGTACATGTCCGCGGTATCGAAGAAGTTGATGCCGGCGTCGAGCGCGCGCTTGAAGAACGGTCGGGCGGCGGCTTCGTCGAGCACCCAGGCGCGCCAGCTCGGGCTGCCGTAGCTCATGCAGCCGAGGCAGAGACGGGAGACGGTGAGGCCGGTGGTTCCGAGTGTGGTGTAGAGCATGGTCAATGGAGGCGTCAGATTGCGCGCTGATGGGTCGTGAGCGCGCGCTGCGCTTCGGCGTGGGTGATGGCGCCCTCGAGCATCGCATCGAAGCGGCCGTGCAGCCGCAATTCGCCTAACCGGCGCTTCGTTTGGCCCAGAGCCGCCCGATACACGCCGCCGCCAAGGCTGATGCGCGCGACGCCGAGCTTTGCGAGCTCGGCAACGGGCGGCGAGGCCGGCGTGGCGAGCACGTTGAGCGGCGCGTTGAGCGCGTTGACCAGGCGTCCGATGATGTCCGGATCGGCTACGCCGGGAGCGAACAGACAATCGCCTCCGGCGTCCCGGTAGGCAGTAAGGCGGCGTACGGTTCCGTCAAACCGCGTGTTGGGCGCACCGATTTCAGCGAGGTAGACGTCGGTGCGCGCATTGATCACGAGGTGGACGCCGAGCTCGTCCGCTGCTGCGCGCGCCGCGCGGATGCGCGCGACTTGAAGTGGGATGTCGAGCAGCGGCTTGTTGGGATCGGCGGTCGAGTCCTCGAAGTTGAATCCAACGGCGCCGGCTTTGATTGCGCCGCGCGCGGTGGCGGCCGCGTCGTCGGGGCTGGGTCCGTAGGCCGCCTCGAGATCGGCGCTGACCGGTACGCGTACGGCTTTCGCGATGCGCGCAACGGCAGCGAGCATCTCGTCGCGGGTGATGTCTTCGCCATCCGCATAGCCGAGTGACCATGCGACCCCCGCGCTGGTCGTGGCGATAGCCGGGAAGCCGGCATCTTCGATCAGTCGTGCGCTGATCACGTCCCAGGCGTTCGGGAGCACGAGCGGTGTGGCGGCGTGGTGCAGGGCGAGAAAGTCTGAAGCGAGAGACACGAGCAGGG
>Ga0207695_10004423_pt1 | contig 19193 bp, 26 predicted proteins | sample KBSC54metaG_FD_184354 | JGI IMG/M metagenome (GOLD analysis project Ga0207695, IMG submission 184354) | Corn rhizosphere microbial communities from Kellogg Biological Station, Michigan, USA - KBS C5-4 metaG (SPAdes) (version 2) | ecosystem: Host-associated > Plants > Roots > Rhizosphere > Soil... | reverse complement strand
GGTTTATCGGGGTAATGCGCTTGCCTAGAGTGGCCTCCATCGTTCTGACTATCGATGGAGATGGATTCATGGCAACGCGCGATGTCGTTTTCCCCGCAGGCCGCCGGGCGCTCTATGAGCACAATCGCTATTCGCCGGCCATCCGTTCCAATGGCTTGCTGTTCGTTTCAGGGCAGGTCGGCAGCCGCGAGGATGGCTCGCCCGAGCCGGATCTGGAGCGGCAGGTGGCGCTGGCGTTCGAGCATTTGAACGAGGTGTTGGCGGCGGCCGGATGTACGTTTGAAGATGTAGTGGACGTGACGGTCTTCATGGTCGATCCGGAGTCGACGTTCGAGAGGGTCTGGAGCGTCGTGCCGACGTACTGGGGCGATGCTCCGCATCCCACGCTGACGGCAGTTGGCGTGACATGGCTTTATGGGTTCCAGTTTGAGATCAAGGTGATCGCGAAGTTGCCGTAGGGCCGCCATTGATTGGGGGATTTCGCCCGGAGCCGAGGCGGCCAACGGATGATTGACAGGTGGCCGGAACGCATCCAAGGTCCGCCAGGTGCCATGAGCGCATGGCCGTGTCCTTGGTCCATTCGACGGAGGGTTTATGACCAGGCTTGTAGTGAGAAGCTTCGGTGTATCACTCGACGGCTATGCCGCCGGTCCCGACCAGAGTCTGGAGAACCCGCTGGGTGTGCGTGGCCCGGAACTGATGCAATGGTTTTTCCCGACGCGCACCTGGCGAGCGATGCAGGGCCTGGAAGGTGGCGAAACCGGCGTCGATGACGGGATCGCGCAGCAGGGTTTTGCCGAAGTCGGCGCGTGGATCCTCGGGCGCAATATGTTCGGTCCGGTGCGGGGGCCATGGCCGGATGACAGCTGGAAAGGCTGGTGGGGCGATGAGCCCTCGTATCACGCGCCGGTGTTCGTGTTGACGCATTACGCGCGCGAGCCTTTGGTGATGAAGGGTGGCACCGTGTTTCATTTCATTACCGATGGGATCGAATCCGCCGTCGAGAAGGCCGTCGCGGCGGCCAACGGCAAGGATGTGCGTGTCGGTGGTGGTGCATCGACGGTGCGGCAACTTTTGAGGGCATCGCTGATCGATGAAATGCATCTTGCGGTGGGGCCGGTGTTGCTTGGTGGAGGCGAGCCGCTGTTTCAGGGCATCGATATGCATGCGCTGGGCTATCGGTGCGATAAGGTGACCCCGGGTGAGCGTGCTACGCATATGCTTTTGCGCAGAGAGACATGATATGGCCGTCAGCAACGGCTTTTCCTGTTCCCACTGGATCATGGCGCGATAGGCGCGAAGCAAGTCGGTATTAACTTGGGCCATTCCCCCTCTTGGTAGGGGAAGAACGTTGAAAAGGGATCTTGAGTAAATGGTTGGCAAAGGAATGATCGGGTTAGCGGCGGTGCTGATGCTTCAGCTCACCGCAAGTCGTGCAGTAGCGGAGACGGCTCCGCCCTCATGCAATGTTGAGCGGGCTCACTATCACTTGTCGTCACAGCCAGCGTTCGAGCTCAGCTTCGTGAGGGTGGGCCAGAGAGATGGTTGGGTGTCCGACTTGTCGTTGAAACTCACCTCCACTGGTGGTCCTTCCTACTGGTTTCTGTTCGACGAGGGTTCGGCGAGATACATCAACCTCATTTCCGCTAAAGATGTCACCGCAAGTGACTGGCAGCCGCCGACAGACGCGAAGAGTGATCGCCCTTTGGGACAGATGCATTACTTCGCCTGGTCAGGCGACTATCGTTTCCATGACTTGGCCCCCAGGTCGGCGACGCCGGCGCCAGAGCGAATCTTCCTTCCCGATCTGGCAGAGGTGATGTGGTACCGGGTTTCGCCGCGGCGGAGCGTGCCGCAGGGTGTATTTGTGCTTGATGGCTGTCGTTGAACGAACTTGAGCCAGCTGAAAGCGGGCACTCCCAAATACTTGATGGTCGCTGTCAAAGGAGATGGCGGTGAGCTGCAAAGGATGTGGCCAAAAACTAGATCGCGGCGAAACTTTCTCATCGGAGTCCGCGTTCATTGCGGAGCTTTCGAGAGTTAAGGGTGACCTGGAGGCCGGACGTGCGACTCTTGTAGAGAGTGGGCCATTCGAGCTGATCTTCGATTGCGCGAACTGTTTTCAGCGCTGGGAGCTCGTCTTTCCCGATTGGCCTAAAGCCGGTTGGCTCCGCAAGATCAGTCAGGAGGCGGTGCGGCTCGAAGAGTTGCGTTCAAAATTTCGAGGAGGCTAATAGCGCCGTCAGCGGCGCTACTAGTCAGAAGTCATCACCTTCTGCACAATCTTCCACGTCCCGTTGACCTGCAGGCACGACAGCATGTCCGTGAAGGTGCGCGGTGGGACCTGCAGTCTGATCTTCAGTACGGCAAGTCCCTTCTCGACATCTATCGAAAGAATCTGATCATCGCGCTGGAAGCCCTGCTGCTTCGGGGATGTCATGTTTCGAACGGCTGCCAGCCAGGCTGCAATCGGCGTCACGCTAACTCTTCCGTCATCGCTGATCCTGGTCACGGAACTCGATGAGTCGAACAAGGATGCGAATTTCTCGGCGTCCATTTCGTAGGCGGCGTCGAAGTAGGTTTGGGCTATCGACTGCAAAGCGGAAACATCGGAATCCATGGCTTTCCTCGTCAGTAGTATCAGCACATCGGCTGAAGATCCTGGCGAAGCGTAGGGTGGGGACGCTTATGAGGGTAGCCCTGATACGATGGAAGGTGTCATGAGCGATATTCATGGATCATGAGAAGCGAACTGAACGAACTGGCGATCTTCGCGATGGTCGCCCGGGAGCGAAGCTTTACTCGGGCGGCGGCAAAGCTGGGCGTCTCGCAGTCGGCGCTGAGCCATACGATCCGCGGGCTCGAACGGCGGCTCGAACTGCATCTTCTCGCCCGAACGACGAAGAGTGTGGCGCCGACGGCGGCAGGGGCCGCTCTGTTGAAAGACCTGTCCCCGGCGCTTGAGCAGATTACGCAGGCCCTGGATAAAGCGCGCAGCATCAAGCGCCGTCCGGCTGGTCGCCTCCGCCTCGTGATGTCACGCTCGGCTGCCGTCATGGTGTTGCTGCCACGGCTGGCGAAGTTTGCCGAGGCGTATCCCGATATCGTGCTCGACGTGGTCACCGTGACAGGCCCGGTAGACCTGGTTGCGGGCGAGTTCGACGCCGGTATTCAACTCGGCGAGTACGTTCAGAAGGACATGGTCGCCGTGCGCGTCACGCCGGAGTTGCGCTTGGCGGTGGTGGGATCGCCCGGTTATTTCAAGTCGCGAAGCATTCCGCAGAAACCGGCCGACCTCAGCGATCATCGATGCATAACTCTCGGTCTTCCGAGCGGCCCATATCGATGGGAGTTCGAGCGCGGACGAAAGTCGGTCACGATCGGCGTGAATGGTCCGCTCATCATTGACGACACTCATCTGGTGATTCAGGCGGCGCTGGCTGGCGCGGGTCTCGGCTATGTCTACGAGGAGCAGGTCGCGGAGGACATCGCCAAGCGGCGGCTTATCCGTGTGCTGGAGGATTGGACGCCGCCGATTCCCGGCTTCTTTATGTACTACCCAAGCCGCCAGCATCAGCCTTCCGCATTGTCCGCGCTGGTGGATGCGTTGCGACTCCCATGAATGGAGTTGGTCACTCTTTCAGCCAATGAAAACGCCGAGGGCGAACCCTCGGCGTTTTCCATTCAACACAGCACCTTGCTGGCAGAGTCGATCAGTTCGACTGGGTGAACTGGATATACGGCGCGGCGCCGCCCGTGGCAGTGCAGGGACCGAGGTTGAGGTTATTGGTCTCACCGGTCGAGCCGGCATTGGCCAGGCAGCTCGGGGCATTGGTGGTGCCGTCGTTGACCTGCAGATTCACGGTGACCGACGAGCCGGTATTGAAGGTAGCCGCCGAGCCACCGCCGTTACCGACGATATTGAACTCGGACTGATTCCACACGTAGGCCGCGTCCAGGGTGGTGTCGGGCTGGCTCACCGCATAGGCCTGGGTGCCATTGGTGAACGTCACGGTGTCGTTGCCGTTCTTGCTCACCGAGCCGGCCAACTTCAGATTACCGAGCTGGGTTGCCGGCACCAGGACCGTATTGACGGCATTGCTGTTCTTGTAGCAGCCGTTGTACGAGCTGGTCTTGTACGAGGTCCAGCCGCCGCTGCGCGGGCAACGCGAATGCGCCGGAATAAACATCCAGTCCTGCATGAACACCTGCGCCACGCCGCCGACATAGCTGGAGGAGTAGATGAACTGCTGCCAGACCTGGCAGCTTGAATAACCGTAGGCAGCGCAGGCGGGCGAGGAGTTGGCGAGGTTGGTATTGAGCTGCAGCGTATAGCTGTTGGCGGTGCTGCCATCGGTCTCGCTGGTCACGCCCGTGACGACCGGGAAGGTGCCGGTGGCCGACGTGGTCAGGCCGGACGTGGCGGCCGCATAGTCATTGCCATTGCCCACGGTTTCCGCCGCGCTGAACTTCACGTGCGGATTGGAGCGGTAATTGGTGGCCGTACACGCAGCCTTTTCCCAGACGACACTGGGGAAGGAAGCGTGGAAGCAGCCCTCCGTCGGCGGCGCCATCTGGCGCATCGTCTCGTGCCAGCCCTTGAGGGCCTGAGCCTGTGCCTCGGTGGCGATATCCGTCGTCGATGCTGCGGCGGGCAGGCATGCCGCGGCGCCGAGAAGTCCGGCCACCGACATGATCTTTGCGATGCTGCGAATGCGGAACGCGTTCTTGGACTGCATTACTCTCTCCCAGGAGGTGCAACAGAAGGATTTTGAGCAGGCACCTTGCGTCATCACGAAAACCAGGCATGGCTACGCCCTCGCGCGCAGGCAACAGCTCGACTGCTGCCCGGTACACGAACGCCTCGCAATCGCGATGGCTCAGAGTGTGCTTTGGACTTTCCCCATCCGAAGCCGGAAGACCCGACCAACTCCTCCCCTCAGAGGAAGTCTTGCGCCCGCGGATGCGTCGAGACTATCGGTAAAAAGCGCTGGAAAGAAGAGTCCGGATGAATCGCATTTTTATGCGTTTTTCCGCTGGAAAATGCGCGCGCGGAGCATGCTTGATGAAGTCGTTTACATAGCCATCGAAACGCCAGATTCGCGTAAGCCTTGGTCCGAGCGTGTCTGTGAAGCACAGACACCAGTCGGTTCCAGCGTCACGGGATCGTGTGTTCACGTGGCGCATATAGCAAACGATGGGCAAGAGCGTGACATCATGGAGTGGCATGCGGAGGAGGATGTACTCCACATTCGTGATCCTTACCTTCTTTTCTTTATGCGCTGGGGGGAGTAACTGCTGATTGCGAAAATGGGGATTGGTCTCGTTACGCAACAACCGACACACAGCCAGCAATGACAGATCAGCGAGAGAACTAGCCCCGGCAGCTGAAATCCACAGTTCTGCTGGGAAGCTAGAATATCCCCATGCAAACCCCCGCTCCCCCCGCCTTCCGGCTCTCGGTCGCCCCCATGATGGACTGGACCGGCGAGGGCGTATAAGCCTTATGAAGCAGCGGGTTAGTGTTCTCGATCTCCCCCGTGTTGCACCATCGTTGCCCCGGGGGGGGGGCTGGCTTCGTGGCGGCCGGACTTGCTGCGTTCGGGGCGACTCGGCAAGCTCGGGGTATCCGCTTCCGACCCGTGGCGGACATTCTGTAAAGTGTTATTAGGGATCGTCGGTCAGGGGGATTTATGACGAGTCATCAACGGATTGCCACGCTGGTTCTTCGACTAGTAGGAACTTTTTGGGCCGCATTCTTCGCTTTCGGCTGGGGCCTCTATTTCGCGGAGATGGCATTTGGTATCGAAGTGCAGCGCTACCCGACACACACGATCATTGGCAACGTAGCCTATATTGGCCTGGGACTGCTTGTGATTGTCTTTTCAAAACCGCTGGGGCGCGCAGTTGCACGCGGGCTGGAGTCTTAACGGCGAGGTCCGCCGACTCGAGGCGGACCAAAGCGCAAGGTCAAAATTACCAAGGAGGCTAGAGTGACCGAGGCGCAGATGAATGTTGGCGCTATCGCCGTTGAGTTGGGCCTTCCACTCGCGCTGATCGTTCTGATGGCCCTCAACCCAAAGGCGACGCCGCGAGCAATCGTGGTTCTCGGGGCGGTATTTCCTGCGCTGTGTTTGTATGTTGCGGTCACGATCAACTACCTGGTATCCGGAGGGCAGTCGGAGATCTTCGCGTTCTTCGCGATGTGGGTGATGACTTTCGCTGTGTATGTGGCGGCGGCACTGGGTGGGTTAGCGATGTCGTTCGTTCGAAGGCCTGTGGGCAAGTTGGCGCGTTTTGGGCTGGGGCTCTTGTCCGCGCCTGTCGCGTATTTTGCATTCGTACTACTCGTACCCCTGATCCCTTGGTGACGGGGTAAAAATGTCCGCTTCCGACCCGAAGCAGGTACTTTTGATTTGTGCGTATTGGCTCTTCGCAAGGAAAGTTGCGTGCCGCACCCATCCGATCGAATCAAGGCGTTGATCGAAAAGAACGCCGCTGAAGTGGCCAATCTTCATAGACGTATCCATGAGACGTTTGCTCTGAGGGACGTAAGCCCAGAGAAGCGTGAGGAGTGGAAGCGAGCCTGCGAAGTTTTCCACCGCCGATATGACCAACTGTCTTTCCCTGGCGGGTATGAGGGCGTCATGGATCGCCTTGTCGCAGGTGATTCAGAAACGATGGAGGCGGCTATCTGCTTTCTTGAGCTCAGGCCTTATTTCTTTCGATCAGGCTACATGTTTGACGCGCTTCTTCGGAAGGCGAAACGTGCTCCGCTCAGCGTCGAACAACGTGCCCGATTGCAGTTCGTCGTCGACGAGGTTCGGGCTTGGAGGGCCGCGAAGCGTGAAAAGCAAGGGCGGGATGAATCTGGCGTTTAACTATTCAATGAAATGTCCGCTTCCGACCCATAGCGGAAATATCGATTGGCGCGGAGTGAAAGCATGAACAGTCGCCTTCTGTTGTTCGTCCTGTTCTGCATTGCCTGTTCGAGCTCGGAGGGTTTTGCCCAGGCGAAGGGGCCTGCAATCCAGTACGTGCCAGTGCATGGTGAGTCTTACGGCGTAGCGCGCACCCGATTGATTGAGATCGGCTGGGAACCCATCCCGGCTCCATGCGATAGTCATCACATATGCTGGGATCCAGGTCAGCCTGAGTTGGTAACAGACGTAAGGGCCAATACGAACTGCGGGAGTTTTCGGAGGTCCGGCAAGGTATTGGAGGTTTGCACCTATGTCATACCGGATGCCATATTCGTCGACAGGGTGACGACTGCCGACGAGCACTGAAAGTGGACCGACTTATGCTGGCGTCGTGGCGTCCGCTTTCGACCCAAAGCGGTCTTGTCCGCGTTGCAGCGAGAATGCGTCTTCAGCACTGCCGGCGAAGTCCATCAGGTCACCGCCCGTGCTGGCCCTGTCGGCCATCAGGGAACTCGGCGAGCCGTAGCGGCCTTCAATGGTTGTCCGCTATCGACCCACGGCGGACACTATGGATATTGGGCGTCAGGGGGAGTCATGGAAGCACATACAAGGTTCGACATCACGCATGCCTTCGTGGCGACCAGTGACGATATAAAAAAGTTCTGGAGCATTTTCACAAGTTACGGTTTGGTCGTAACGGTCGCCGCATCTTGCACGGACGGACTCGTTCGTCACTTTGACAGTTGTGAGTCCCTACTTCAGTACGACAATCCGACACGTGCGGCAATCACTTCACTGGATATTTCTGCAAGATTGCGTGAGCCGTACACCACTGCAGAAATTTCGCTCGGTGCACGTTATTCCGCTCCAATTTCAATCTCGCTGCGAGGCGATGAGGGCGCTGTTTCTTCAATGCGGACCTACGTCAGTGACGCTTCTGATGGGATGCGTGCTTGGTACTCAGCGATATCTAGAATCGACTTCTTCTATATCTGGTTTCCTGTCTTGGTTTTCCTTCTTATGCTCGGTCAAGTGATGAGTCCATCAGGCGTTCCTCATCCCGCAACACCGCTTAAGAAAGCGGTGGAGTCACTCGCTTTTGTTGGGTTGGTAATTGGAGGCATTGCTGCCGCAATCTGGTCAATCTCCTTGCTGCGTAAGCGGTGTTTCCCAGTAGCGACATTTGCAATCGGGCAGGGGCTGTCGAGGCACAAGCAGAAAGAGCAGGTTCGATGGGTTGTAGTCGTTGGGTTCGTGGTGGGAGTTGGGGCGTCGCTTGTGGCTACTGTTCTACTTGCCTAACGGTACTGAGGGGCAAGGTGTGCGCGGAGCGAGCAACTGGCTGCTGCGGAATGTCCGCTTTCGACTGCGACTTCAGCCGGTCGTTGCGCAACACCATAGGCGTGCCACGTAGCTTCGCCCCTCAAACGAACACGCACGACGAGCCGCTCAACTGAGGCGTTGGACCTCAAAATATTGATCAGGGGATACCATGGAAATGGAAAAGCTGAATCTCTTACGCAGCCTTGAAATAGGCGAGCGTGTGGCGGAAGAAGAAGCGGAAAAGCTCGAAAAGTACTTTGTGGAGACTGAGCAATGGCGCCAAATGGAAGCTGGCGAAGTTGACGTCGTCTATGGCCCAAAAGGATCCGGGAAAAGTGCCCTCTACACCCTTCTGAACAAGAAGGAGAATGAGTTCTTTGACCGCGGCATCCTTCTTGCCGCTGGCGAGAATGTACGTGGAGCCACCGTTTTTAGGTCAGTAGTATCCGACCCGCCGCCCTCTGAACTGGCGTTTCAGTACTTGTGGAAACTTTATTGTCTGACCCTTATTGCCAACACCTTGAGGAGCTACGGCGTCACAGGTGGAAATGCATCTTCGTTGATTTCCAGCTTAGATAAGGCTGGCTTACTTCCAGCCTCAAGCGGCCTCGCGGCAATTTTCAGGGCCGTTACAACATACCTCAAGAACTGGATAAATCGAGACACAAAATCTGTCGAGTACGCGTTGACCATAGACCCTGCAAGCGGTAATCCCACAGTAACTAGAAAGGCCGAGTTCTCCGAGCAAAGCGAACAGCAAAATCTAGGTGATATACCAGTAGATGAATTGCTTGATATGGCTGACCGTGCTCTCGCGAGCGCGGGTCTTAAACTTTGGCTTCTATTCGATAGGCTTGACGTTGCATTTGCCGACTCTCCGGAACTTGAGCGCAATGCACTGCGCGCACTCTTCAGGGCATACAACGACCTGAAGGCGTGTACTAATATTTCTCTCAAGATATTTGTTCGCGATGACATTTGGCGAAGAATCACGGAAGGTGGCTTTACAGAGGCAAGTCACATTACAAAAAGCCTCACAATCGCATGGACAGCCGAGAGTCTTCTCAATCTTATTGTTTTGCGACTTCTTAGTAATCAGCCAATTGTTGATTATTATGGCTTGAATGCAGATGCTGTTCGCTCCAGCTATGAAGCCCAAATGGCTCTCTTTTATCGCCTTGCTCCCGAAAAGGTTGACTCAGGGAAAAACCCTAATACATTTGAATGGATGGTTTCACGAACGACCGATGGCACCGGAAATCCCGCGCCTAGAGAGTTAATCCACCTTCTTAGCACAGTCAAAAAACTACAGATTCAGCGCTTTGAAAGAGGATCTGCAGAAGTCGAGGGTGTGCAGATATTTGAGCGACCTCCATTCAAAGAGGCGCTCAAAGAGGTCTCGAAGGTGCGCTATGAACAAACATTACTCGCGGAATATCCTGCTCTTAGGGAACATCTGGAGCGCCTTGATGGTGAGAAATGCGAGCAAACGCCGGATAGTCTGGGAGCATTGTGGGGGGTGGCTCCGGAAGAGGCACTAAAGATTGCAAAAAGGCTTGCTGAAGTCGGATTTTTTACGATTGTTGGTGACAAGACTGCGCCTTCGTTCTGGGCCGCGTTTCTTTATAGGCCCGCTCTTAATCTAGTGCAAGGCAAGGCCGAGCCGGCTTGAGGTTGAATAATCAACGTGTCCGCTAACGACCGACGGCGTGCATTGCGCAACACCTTATCCAAGTGCTTTACCATGGAAGGAGGAGGGTATGACGTACTTCGGAAGGCGTATTACGAGCCCTCGCGAACTATTCGCTTATGTCGTAACCGTCATCGTTGTTACCTTGGGCATTCTTCTTTGCATGCAACTTGGCGGCATCGCGCCGAAGGATGTAGCAGGGTGGCTATTCCCTCTGTTTGGAACCTTCCTCGGCGCATTTCTAGCTTTTCGACTGCAGCGGCTAAAAGAGGCCGAGGCGGACGAGCGACGGAAAGTGGAGGCAATAAATCGAGCGCTGATCGTAATCGGAACCCAGTACAACCATCTTCTGCCCTTACAACGAGAGCTTGTCGAGTACCAAGATCCGCTTGATCGGATGATCAATCTGCCCGCGAACAAATTTGGAGAGCAGTTCGATCTTCGTCAGCAGGTGGAGCAGCTCGCGTTTCTTGGAGATAGCGGCGAAGCCAACCTGATCCTAGAAATTTCAGTGGAGCAAGGTCGCTTTGATGCTTGCCGGGAAGTGGTAGCGGCCCGAACTGATTTTATGGTTTCTCAGGTACAGCCTATGATTGAGTGTCACGATTTGATGGAGGCGGCAATCAATGAAGATCTGCTCATCAAGGCGTTCGGCCCTCGTATTTACGGAACGCTCCAGACGTTAACAGATCAAGTTTATCTGCATGTGCCATCTACTGTGGATAGTCTCCTAAGTATGGCCGCTAAGCTGCGTGTCGCGGGGAGCAAGATGTTTCCGAAGCACGTCTTCATTGCAATCAAGGCGCCGGGCGGGAATGAAGCATCTAAGCATTGGTCGGCCGTGGCCCGGTATGCAAGTGGACTGAGGCTTCCTGCTGTTCGATAGATGGCTTTCTATGCCGAGTCTGGAATGCTGCTTACTGCAACGTTGTACTACTAGCATCCTTCAATTTCTCCCAGTCGCGCGATGCGTTCTCACGTTGCCTATCTAGATGATCGGCTAGTGTCTTAGCATCGATAAGCCAGGGTGCTTTTTGTGTGCCAATTCGGAATGCCGGTACAGGCAGCGCGTGCCGCCCCGCACGCTTCGCTGCTTCTTCTGGCTTGAGGCCGAATAAATGGCAACACTTGCTGAGCGGTATCTGGGCGGTTTCATATTGCGCTAGTAGCGAAAACAACGTGTTCATCGTATCAACTGCTTATATTCTAAGTACTGGTTAGATCGCGCTGGGTGTCAGGTGGGTGCGTGGGGAGGCGCTGCATCTACCCCCGGCCCCGCTCTGTGTGGATCGGCGTCGTCGGCTAATCGTTGGCCTCGCGCTGGAAGACCCAGCACTTTACGGTGCGGCCGCGGGACTTGTCGGCCTGGTCGTGCAACCAGATGGCGCTGTTCACCGGCTTGAGGTCGACGAACTTGCGCGAGCGCGAGGTACGCAGGTACTTCTTGAGGTCCGCCAGAGCTGGAACGTCGAGGCGGTGTTCGCGCGCGCGTTCCTCGAAGTGGTTGAGGTTGACGGCGATTTCGCGTGGATTGCGGCTGTGGTTGAGGCTCGGCGCCGCGCCGTTCCACTCGTCCAGATAGTCGAACCGCTCCCAAAACGTCTGCACGATCTTGTGATCGGCGCTGATCGAGGACTGTCGCTCCATGGCCATGGCCAGCACCTCACGTGCCACGGCGGCCTTCTGCTCGTCGGTAAATGGGATCAATGTGCCGAGCGCCGCGAACAGGGCCAGCAGTTGCCCATGGTTCTTGGCGATACGCGTGGTCTTCACGGCGTCGTGGGCGAGCAGCTCCAGCTCGTAGATCGGGGCCTTGTCAAACACCGTGGCGAGCACCTGCTCGGCCTGGCGCGCGGCCATCACAAAGAAGTAGCTCACCGCGTCGACCGGCATGCGCTCCAGTTCGAGCGCGGCGGCGCGGGTCTCGGCCGTGTGCGCCGAGCGATCTACAGTGATGTGGCAAATGCGCTGCATGATGGGCTCGCTGGCATCCACCTTGGCGTTCTGCGAAATAACGACAGTCGCGCGGAAAGGCGGCTCGCGCGTTTCGTTGCCCGAGTTCTTCACGCCGAGGGCGCGCACGCTGCGGCCGTTGTAAGCGGTCTTCAACTCATCCCAATCAAACGACTTCTTCTTGGCGTCTTCGCCGTTGTCGCGGTCGCTCTCGATCAACACCACTGGAAGATTGGCCACCTGGGCGAAGTTACGGGCGCGCGCGGCGAGCGTCGCCTTGGACGGGTCGAAACCTTCGTAGTCGCGGCGACCGACGAGCTTCCACAGGAACTCGATCAGCGTGGATTTGCCGGCGCCCGCTTCGCCCACCAGCTCAAGGAACGGGTAGCTTTTCTGCTCTGCGCGGATTTGCTCGGCAAACAGGCTGCCAAACCAGAAGGTGAGCGCCACCAACCCCTTGGCGCCGAAGCACTTCCACACCAGTTGCAGCCATTCCTCGCGATAGGACTTGCGATCACGGCTGATCGTCAACGCTGGCGAATGCGTCAGTGTCTTGAGGTTGAGCCGACCAATCTCGAAATAATCCTCATCGTTGAGGTCAAAAACGGCGCCATCGCGGATGGCCAGCTCGCCCATCACGTAGGTGCCGTGTTCCTTGGTATAACCCACGTAATCGATGGTCTCCACGGTTTTGATGCCGTAGAGCTGCTGCTTGATGATGCGATCCAACTGCTGGCTCGTCCCGGTGAATACGGCGCCAGGCGCCATGCTTAGAAGTCGCTTCTTGAACTCGCTTGCGCTGGCGAGGCTGCTGCCGGCGAAGGTGTTTTTCACAGCGCGGCCGCCGTGCGGAAAGCTGACGCGGTAGTAGTACCAAGACTCGTTGGTGACTTCGTTCGCTTGGTAGTACAGGGGCAGCGGGTTGCAGTTGGCGATTTCGATGTTGTCGCAGGATTCCGCCAACGCCATGTCGCGGCGCTCGTCTTCCGCCAGGTCGGCGTCTTTCTCTAATAGTTGTTGCATGGCCTTGTCGTAGGCCTTGATGTCGAGGTCGAACCAGTACAGCCGGTCGTCGTGGTCGTAGAAGAACGTGGCCACCCCGGTGCGCCCGTACATGAGGCGGGCCTTGTCCGCAGCGGATCGGGCGATCAGCAACGAGCCCTGGTAGCGATACTCATCCATGTCCTTCGGGTTGAGCCGGTCGGCGAGGTGCAGATCGCTCCAGTCGTCATTCTTGCGCGAGGTCTGAGGGATGGTCGCGGCCTCGCAGGTCCATCCCTCTTTGCGCGCGCGCTGCACCCAGCGACGTGTGTAGTCGCGGCCCGCGGCATCGCCATCCAAGGCCCATACCAGCCTGGGGCGATGGGTGGGGCGCAGTTCGGCGAGCTGACGCAGGAAGGTCGCCGGGTAGTTGTTGCAGCTCATGGTCGACGCCGCCGCCAAGCCGTGGTGGTCGAGTGCGCTGGCATCAAAGATGCCTTCGACGAACCACAGCTCGTCCAGCGTCAGCAGGCGTTCGTTCGTCAGGGTCGGCGGCAACCACACCTGGCCGGCGTAGCTCGCGCCGGGCGCAAATCGTGCCTTCATCTTGCCGAAGCGGTGCGGCCGATCGATCAGGCGTTCCCAATAGCTGCCGCCTGGCAGGGGAAAGCGGATGGTGGCCGAGGTCGCTTTCGTCTCGGGGTCGCGGTACCACTCTTGCGTGTAGCTGCCGCGCACGCGCGCCAGGTTGAAACCGCGCGAACTGGTCAGGTACGCATCAGCGGCCGCATGGGGGTTGTTGTCGGTCTTCTTGTAACGCTCCGACCAGTTGTCGAACAGGTCGGGGTACAGCTCTTTGACGCGGGCCTCGAAACCGCAGTTTTTCAGGCGGCCGCAACGCACGACCCACGGGGCGTCGGCGTTGATGTACAGCTCTCGCTTGCTGCACGTCGGGCACTTGCCCTCGCGCAGGTAGCCCTTCTTCGCCGGCTTGAAATCGTAGTCCCGGTTCAGTTGGTCGAGCACATCCCGCTGCAGGTCGAAGCTCATGTCAACGACGGCCATCGGCGGCGCTCCACAGGTGGCCGTGCGGACCGCACAGGGCGCCCATGCGGCGCATCTCGTCGCAGGCCGTGCCGAGGTAAGCAGCGATGCGTACGTGGCTGTCGCGCCACGAGTTCGCGTCGAAGTCATCGTCAGACGCTGGCGGTGCACAGTCGGGAGGCAAGGTGCACAGGTGAAAGGCATCGCCAAGTAGTCGATGGGACCGGCAAGTGGCGCAATGCTTAAGCTCGGTGGTCATGCGTAGCCTTTCATGAGGCAAGCCGTCTCCGTTCCGGCAGCACGTGGGCTGCCGGTCGTGAATGAATCAAGGGGGAGAAGCGGAGGTTTAGCGGTCGGCGCGACGGCCGCAGCGCGAGGTGGTGTACTCGGCGTCTTGCACCGTGGCTCGGCGCTCGTCTGCCAAGGTCATCAGCTCACTTGCTGTGAACGCGACCAGGCGGCCGGTGCGAGGGCTGGTGACATAGACCACGTGGCTGGTGGAATGGTTGATGTCCACGTAGGCCGGTTCGTTGCGGGCCTGCGTTGCGGCCAGTGCGTGCAATGCATCGTGACTGGCGGTGCGCTGACTCACGCCAAACTGCTCCATCACGGCGGCAGTGCAACGTGTAATCAGCTGTGCTTCATCCAGATGCTGCGCGGCGTGCGCATCAAGGAAGGCCACCGCCACCGAAAGGCGAGCTTCCGGGGTGTTCTTCTGGTCGCTGTTGAGAAAGAAAGACACGGTAATCCCCTGTTAGTTGAGTGCGGGCGGCGCGGGTTGATGCGTGGCCGGCGTCGGCGATACGGGCGACGTGTAGTCGCGCGCGGGTGTGGCATCGCTGGGGGCTCTTGTCACGATGATGTCGTTGGCCCGTCGCTCCACGATGGGGAGGGCCACGTCATCGCGCGGATTCATGCTGGGGACCAGCGTACGGACGATGCCTAGATGAGCGACGAAGCGGTGGCCGCATTCGATGCCCATGCACTGGAAATAGATTTCTCGCACCAGGTTGCTCAGCTCGCGCGAGGTCATCGTGACCGCGCGTTCGCGGCAGTGCGGGCAGCGAATCGTGCATCGATTTGAGTGCATCCGTTTAGTCCTTGTACACCGATTGTGAGCTTACGTATGCGCGGCGTCGGTCACGCCGGCCGGGCGGGCAAGGCGCATTTCCAAACCTTCGAGGTAGACCGTCAGCACGTAGGCAGCGTCGGTTTTTCGTTCGGTGCGGGCCAAACGCTGGCATTGCGCCAATTGCTCGGGATCGAGGCCCACGCCAATCCGCTTCCGTTTCACGGCGGCGCGGGGCGCATAGGCCCGGCACGGCTTAACCAGGGAGTTCTTCATGGCGATGGGTTACGATTCCGAAGTGATACACAATTCGAAAGATACTCCACACATTGGGGCTATGCAACACAATATGAACGGAAAGAACCCGATTCGTGTAATTAGCCCGGTCGAACTCAGCGCGGAGGCCATGATCGTGCGGATGCGCCAAGCGGTGGGTGTGAAGAACGATGCGGATTTGTCCGCCGCCCTGGGGCTCGGTGGCTCCAGTACGCCGAGCAACTGGCGTCAGCGGAACAGTCTGCCCTTCGCTCACTGCGCGAGCATTGCCACCGCTTTAGGTGTCTCCATGGACTGGTTGGTCCTGGGACGCCACCGTCATGCGGAACCGGTGACGACGGGCGCTGCAGATAAAAGCGGGCCAGCATCAGTGCCCGTGGCATCCACACCGTCTGCTGAGCGAATGACACAATTCGTGAACGAGTGGGAGGCCACTCGGTCGCATGAAGAGGTGATCTGGTTGGAACAACACCTCAAGCGGACGGTGCCCGAGTACGCGCAATGGCTGGCCGACCACCCTGCGGCCTGATTCGAGAGGTAGGCGCCATTGAGGACATCTTGTCGGTTAAATCTGACAGGGAATCAAGCAATGGACCTATGGCGACACCCTTCCAGTGGCGTTAGCCTAAGGTCGTCCGGCGAGTCCTGGCAGTCCATGCTTCGGCGCTTAGACCACCGATGACCCGGACCCTGCTCCACCCCCCCGGTGGAGTCGTTTGGCCCCCAGCGGCCCCGGTGCCCCCCGGGGCCGCTTCCTTATGAGCCGATGCTCCGACCGAATCGCCCGCCAATATCAACAGCGGCCGCTTCCACCGCCATAGCACGGCTTTCCTGTTGCTCCGAGGAAAACTGGAGCAAGCATGATCGTTGCGCTCACCAATCCACGCCCAGGCGTCGTTTGATTGACTCTTGGACATCACATGCCGCCATTTCTTTGAGGACGCTCGCTGTCCAGTCCGCGGCGCGCACGGCATCCCTGAAAATACGACCTGATGTGTGTCCGACCTCTTCCTGGTCACACCAGACATCGGCGTGCCAGATGTATTCGTCGATAAAGAGCTGGGTCACCAGATCAAAGCGGAATGTGTGGCCTTCATGCACAAACGACCACCGACTCATCGCCATGGCACGCCCCCGTTTTATTGACGCCGCCCAGTCTTGCTACAGCGAAAATTAAGGGGCGCTGGCTCCGAAAGGCAAGGGGCTGGCGGACGTCCTGACGTATAGCCAAAGGAGCTACGATTTTCGTCATGGAATAGTCGGATCGTCAGCGCCGCTTTCATCCATCGCTACGGTATCGCTTGCGCCAGCCTTGCTTTCCAGCTCCACCTGGGTGGTGTACCCATCGTTCGGCGTGAGGCTGTGCGTCGCCTTGACCACGATCCAGTCGATCGCATCCACCTCCGGTTTCCACCCGCGTGTGCGCGCCGGCATCTCGGGGTAGAGGTCTGGTCGACCGATGGCGATATCCAGGGAGAACGTCGACGCGCCGCGGCGCACGCGGGCTAACTCGGCCTCGGCGGCGCGCTCGGCGTCCTCCTTGCTGGCAAAGTCGCCGCGCAGGAACTTCACATGCCCGTTGGCCCCGGCCAGCACCGTGCGGCCTCGACCCGCGCCCACGTCGTGCCAGCGCGCACGAATGCCGGTGTACGCATCGCGGTCGGATTCGTGGAAGCGATGATGATCGCCGTCCGCGCGCTCCACGGTGAGCGTTTGCAGGGGCTTGCCGCTCGCCGTCTGCGCGCCACCGATCGGCATAAACAGCAGGTTCCCTGCCTTCACGGTGGCCACCGCGTCCCACATCTTGCCGAGGCGGCGCAGCAGCGCGATATCCGATTCGGTTTGCGCCAGGTGCCCCACGGGTAGCGTGTCGAGCCCGGCGCCGATGCGCGGCGTCAGCTGGTGTTCGCCGGCGATCACGCGCACGACATGGCCTACGGTGGTGGTGTTCCAGCTGCGCTCCTTGCGGGCGCGCAGTTCGCGCGTCAGCTTGGCGCTACGGGCGATGATGTTCAACGTGTCGGGTGTGCCACTGTGCTCGATTTCGTCCACGTGATAGGTGCCCTGCAGCGACACGCCGAGGCCTTCAAAGCCGAGCATGATCTGCAGCTCCACACCGCGGCGGGGTAGGGCGATCCGGCCGAGCGAATCATCTATCGCGAGATTCACCGTATCAGCGTGGTCCTGCCGGTTGGACTCCACGCTGAGCTGGATCAGATGCGGCATGATCTGGCGGGTAGTGTCCTTGCCGCCGATGACGATTTGACAGGTGGGACGCAGCTGCGGATTCGTGGGTTGCACGATCATGCAGTGGCTCCGGCACGCTGCTGGGCTGCCGCAGAAGGACCACCGGACAGGTTCTCGCCCGGCGCCTCATCAGCGGGTTCGTCGTCACTGCGGCACAGCGTCAGCGAGAACGCGACTTTGCGTGGCGTGCCGTCCGCATGGATCGCGGTCTGCGTGGTCTGCAGGCTGTCGATGAAATAGACCCCGTAGACGTGGCCGGCGCCGTCCACCAACACGTAGGCGCGGCCCTCCCGGCCCATAGTTTCCAACTGCGTGATCGATGCCAGCGTGCCGGACACCTCGGGCGCCACGGCGCCGGATAGCGTAAGCAGTTCCGTGCCTGGCCCGACGATCTGGAACGCATCGCGCTTGCCCACGCGCGCGGAGGCCGCGTGCTTGAACTGCATCTGTCGCTGCAGTTCTTCGTAGGCCGCGGTGGCCATGCCGAACACGAACGGCCCGAAGGCCATCAACACCATGCCTTGCATCACGCATCTCCATCACTGAAGGCCGAGCGCGCGCGGATCTGCTTGTTGCGCTCGTGCCTGGCCAGAGCCTGGCCGACCTGGCGCTCGACCGCCCCCGGGTCGTGGCCGCGCGCGTCCACGTGCAGGGTCACCTGGTCGCCCTGCAGAACGACGGTCTTGGGGGCGCGCACGCCCACTGGCGCGGCGCTACTGATGACGCTCGGCCCGGTGCCCGAGCCTTCGCCGCCGGCCAGCGGTGTGCGCCCGATGGCGTCAGCGATCTTGCGCGCCTTCTCTTGATCGTCGCCGGTGATCCAGTCGATCGGTGTCGCGCCTGGCTCTGCCCGAGATGGCGCAGTCGTTCGATCAGGTCGCGCACTGCGCTGAGCTTCGCGCTGATCCAATCGAGCGTCTTGCGCGCCGCGTTCTCCACGCTCTGCCACATCTCGGTGAGCCAGGCTTTCACCGGCTCCCAATGCGTCACGATGAAGCCAGCCGCGGTGCCCATCGCTTCGCCGAGCGCGACGAACATACGCACCCCGAAGGTGACGGCCTGGGCGATGCCGCGCAAGGCAGCGCCGACCAGCTCGCCAAAGGAGACGCCGGCCGCGCGGGCGCTGTCCATCTGCTCTTTGGTGGCTTGGAAGGGTTCCCACAGCTGGGATATCCAGCGCCACACACTGACCAGGCAGCCGACCACCCCGTCAAACGCCGGCTTGAGTGGCGCGAGGGCGCGGCCGATGTCATCGAACACCGGGCCGAGCGTGCGGCCGATGCCCTCCCACACACCCGAGAACCAGGCCGAGAGCGGCTGCCAGTAGCGGCGTACCGCCAGGGCCGCGACGATCACCAGGGCGATCAGCGCGGCGACCGGGAGGCTCACGCCGGTGATGGCGAGCATGGCGGCGCGGGCACCGGTGGCGACGGCCGGGAACAGGCGACCCAGCAGCGGCAGGCGCGACAGCAGCCCGCCCTCGGCGCCGCCGGCCATGGCGCCCAGCCGGATGCCCCCGAGACGCATGGCGTAGCGCAGCAGCGCGAACTGACCGAGCAGTCCGCCCAGGCCGATCATCAGGCTGCCCACGGTGGCGAGCAGCACGCCAGCGCTGCCGGCGACCAGCAGCATGCCCTTGGCGAGCGCCGGGTGACGCTGGGACCAGCTCCCGACAGCGCGCAGGACG
>Ga0207695_10004422_pt1 | contig 19195 bp, 17 predicted proteins | sample KBSC54metaG_FD_184354 | JGI IMG/M metagenome (GOLD analysis project Ga0207695, IMG submission 184354) | Corn rhizosphere microbial communities from Kellogg Biological Station, Michigan, USA - KBS C5-4 metaG (SPAdes) (version 2) | ecosystem: Host-associated > Plants > Roots > Rhizosphere > Soil... | reverse complement strand
TACCGTTCGTAAAAGCGTAAAGAAAATGCAGAGCATTGAGAAAATGCTAAATGACGGAACATTGGATAGCATTACAAAGAAAGAACGCCTTACCCTTACCCGCGACAAAGAAAAAATGGAGAAAGTATTGGGTGGTATTGCGCAAATTAGCCGTGTTCCTGCCGCATTATTTCTTGTGGATATAGGCCACGAACATATTGCACTTTCAGAAGCAAAAAGACTTAACATCACCACCTTTGGAATGGTTGATACCAACTGTGATCCTAATAAAGTTGAATTTGCTATACCTGCCAACGATGATGCTACAAAATCAATTGCTATAGTTACCAATTTTATTATTGCTGCAATAAGCGAAGGTCTCGCTGAAAGGCAAGCCGAAAAATCAGAAGAAACGGACGATAATGCTGAAGATACTGGCAGAGATGCAATAAAATTTGATTTAGGCTCCGAAGAAGAAAAAGAACGTCGCAGGGGAAGTGGTGGTGGACCAGCAGGCGGTAAAGGCCGTGGACCAGCAGGACCTCAAAAGCGTCGTGTAGCAAGCGCAGGGCCAGGAGGAAACAGACCTGGTGGACCTGGCGGACGCAGATAATTGAGCGCTCCGAACCATAGTGTTTTTCCAATATAGCGTGATCAACCTTACATTAATTTTCATTATTATTTTACTATACCAAATATATAGTTCAAAAAAATATTTAATTATATGAGCACAACAACAATAACAGCAGCAGATATTAATAAATTAAGACAACAAACGGGCGCCGGTATGATGGATTGCCGTAAGGCCCTGACAGAATCTGATGGAGATTTCGAAGCAGCGATAGATTATTTGAGAAAAAAAGGACAAAAGGTGGCAGCGCTTCGTGGCGATCGTGAAGCTAAGGAAGGCGTTGTGATAGCGCAAACTTCAAAAGATAATAAAACAGGATTTATAATAAATGTAAGCTGCGAAACAGATTTTGTGAGTAAAAACGCTGATTATATTCAGTTTGCTCAGTCCATCATGGATGCTGCAATCGCCAATAATGTGAAAAGCATTGAGGAACTTAATAAAGTTAAAGTCGGCAATGAATTAATTTCAGACAAGATCAACGAGCAGGTTGCAAAAATCGGCGAAAAGATAAGTGTATCAAGATTTGAAAGAGTAGAAGCACCTTATGTGGCTGCCTATATTCACGGCTCTTACAGAATGGGTGTGTTGGTTGGCTTAAGTTTAGAAGCTGAAGAAGCTGGTAAAGACGTTGCTATGCAAATTGCAGCTATGAACCCGATTGCTATTGACCAGGCTTCAGTACCGGCAGAAACTGTTGCACGTGAAAAAGACATCGCCATCGAACAGGTGAAAGCCGAAGGCAAGCCCGCCGAAATGGCTGAGAAAATTGCAATGGGTAAAATCAATAAGTTTTTCAAAGAAAGTACATTGCTGGCTCAGGCATTTGTAAAAGATAATAATAAATCTGTAGCGGACTACCTGAAAAGCGTAGACGCAAATTTGAAAGTTACAGAATTTAAAAGAGTTGCTTTAGGGGCTTAAACACATTCTTAAATAAAGACATTAGAATAATTTTAAAAAGAGTTGCAATTCCGCAGCTCTTTTTTTTATACATTCTTTTAAACAGAAGGAAAATGGATTCTTTCATCTTATAAATCCATTATCTTCGCCCCGCTAAACAAAATTTCAATTCCGCACATGCTACCCAGGTTTAAACGAATTCTTCTCAAACTTTCCGGTGAATCTTTAATGGGTGATAAAAATTTCGGGCTTGATTCACAGGTAATTTCACAGTACGCCCAGGATATCAAACTAATAACCGAGTTAGGAGTTCAGGTTGCGATCGTAATTGGTGGCGGAAATATTTATCGCGGCATGAACGAAGCTGAAACGGGCATTGAGAGGGCCCAGGGAGATTATATGGGTATGCTCGCAACTGTTATTAATGGTATGGCATTGCAAAGCGGCCTTGAGAGGGTAGGCGTTTACACAAGACTGCAAAGCGCCATTAAAATGGAGCAAATTGCAGAACCTTACATTCGCCGCCGGGCAATAAGGCACCTGGAAAAGGGCAGGGTTGTTATCTTTGGCGCAGGCACTGGTAACCCGTACTTTACAACCGACACCGCCGGCTCTTTAAGAGCCATTGAAATAAAAGCTGATGTGATCTTAAAAGGTACCAGGGTGGACGGCATTTATTCCGCAGATCCCGAAAAAGATAAGCAAGCCGAAAAATTTGAAAGTATAACATTCGCCGACTGTATATCGAAGAATTTAAAAGTGATGGATATGACCGCTTTTACTCTTTGCATGGAAAACCAACTTCCTATTATTGTTTTTGATATGAACACACCGGGCACGTTACTCCGCGTGATTACCGGCGAAAAAGTGGGGACTTTGGTATCTGGATAATATTTGTTTAATTTACACTTCGTAATTAAATGCTGACTTTGCAACCCTGGAAATTCAGTGATCAATACTTATGAAATCCTTCAGAATGTAATCCCCGGTAATAATTTTATTCATTTTTATTTTTTTAAAAGGAATTGCTTATGTGGATATGGTGGATGTTATCCCTTATTATTCTCATTGCCTGCATCATATTTGCTTACCGAATGATCGTGAGTTCCTATGAATTTTTGCCCGTTGACAAAAGATATTTTTTTGGCTTTTCCAAAAATTTCTCAAACCCTGATGCCAGCCCATTACGAAAGGATCCGCTTAAAACATTAACTAACAAGTTACAATCGGTAGAGGATGGTAATACATTTTATCAAATACAACTCACAAAATTTCAACAACGTTTAAAGATGTTGGAGGATCTGAATGCGTCCAAACCTAATGCAGAAAATATTTTCAGCCCGCAGGAGGAAGAAGAGGATTGGAAAGAAATGTATTACGAAGAAAATGATAGAAAAGAAAAGCTTGAAAACGAACTGGATCATACAAAGCAATTGCTGGTAGAAACTGAAAGTAAACTGAATGAATCTTTGGAAAATAGTTTTCGTTGGGTTCAACTTCAAAGTGATTACGAAGCAAGATTACATGACCTTAAGACTCAACAAAACGAAATCGAGGTGTTGCAAAATCAATTGATGGCATCCACAGAGCGGGAAAGAGAACTGGAGCAATTATTACTTTCGGAGGTAACTATTCGTGAAAAATATTCAATGCTGCAAAAAGAATATGTGCAATTACAAAGTGAAGCAGATAATCTACGAAGCAGGATGATAGAGCTTAATAAAAAAGATATAAATCTTGAAATGCGTGTTGTTCGTCTTAATGAACTGGAAAGCAAGCTTGCTATTTGCGAAGAAGAAAAATTGAAATTAAAATCTTATCTTGAAAAAGGATTGCTCGGATAGATTTTCTTTTTTCTGATGAATTAAAAAATTGTTTACAGGGAAGTTCTTCACTTGTTTTGCAATAAACATTATTTTAATTTTCGGAACCAACCTATGTTTCTTGCCTTTGATATTCAGTTTGCAATTTAATCATCTCATAACTCTAAATCTTACATTTATGAATTTTCAAACAATGAATAAACAAAGAAAATTTGTTTTAATCGCCGCAGCAGTTGGTATTATCTCAATGTTTTTGCCATGGATCTCTGTTTCAGTGTTAGGCTTCAGCCAAACCATAAATGGAATGCACGATAAGGGAATTTTGGTCTTCCTTTGTTTTGCAGCGAGTGGTATCATCGCATACCTCGGAGATCAAACAAAAAACCTCGACAAAACAATGTGGGCAATCACATTAATTGCGGGTGCTGTTGCATTGCTTATGGTTATTTGGTTTTATTTTCAAGCAAGTGACTCTTATATGGGCTCATCATTTATTGGATTTGGCCTTTACATTTCGGCTTTAGCATCTTTAAGTATTCTTATCGCAGCTTATGTGTTCAGGTCGCCATCCGACAACATAAAAGATAGCTTTAATGCACTAAAGAAAGACATTGAAAGCAAAATAAATACGCCGTCAAATACAACAACAACGGGTGATAAGACGAGTAGCCCAGGTAACACAAATCCACCTGCTTAATATTTATTAAATAATTCTTTAGCGCCTCTTCACAGAGGTGCTTTTATTTTATGGCAACCTAAATATTTTCCTCAAGCAGAATTTATTCTTTATACTTCTTCCTATTTATAAATTAATCGTTCAACTCGCTTGTCTGTTGAAAAGAGCTTTAAATTATTCCTTTACTAAATTTGCAGATTATTTTTATCGCAAAAATTTACATTCATTATGCAAATATCAACAGACCTGGCTACTATTAGAAAAGATTATCGACTACAGTCATTATCAGAAGAAGATGTCGATACCAACCCGATAAAACAGTTTGAAAAATGGTTTCAACAGGCATTGGCAAGTGGCATTGAAGAACCCAACGCTATGACCCTAGCAACAAGTACAACCGATGGAAAACCTTCTGCACGTATTGTTTTATTAAAAGGAATCAAAGACAATGGATTTGTTTTTTTTACAAATTATGAAAGTAAAAAAGGAAAACAAATACATGATAACCCCTTTGCAGGCATTGTTTTTTTCTGGAAAGAACTGGAACGGCAGGTAACAATACAGGGAGAAATAAAAAAAGTGGGTGAGCAGGAAAGCGACGAATATTTTGCATCGCGTCCGTTGGAAAGCCGCATTGGCGCATGGAGTTCACCACAAAGCCAGGTTATTGAAAACCGGGAAGTGCTTGAGAAGAATGTTGCTTATTATTCAGATAAATATCAATCTCAAAATATTCCACGGCCTTCTCATTGGGGTGGATATATTTTAATGCCAACATTAATTGAATTTTGGCAGGGAGGCGCAGGGAGGCTTCACGACAGGCTGCAATATTCTATTGACGCAACCAACTCATGGATAATTAAACGGCTCGCTCCTTAAAGAAGAAGACTTACTTCTTCTCAGCAGTTTTTGCAGTTGCTTTTTTTGAGTCCATGGCTAATTTGGAAGGTCTCGATTTTCCAAATGAACCTTTAAATATTTTTCCCTTTTTTGTTTTTTTATCTCCACGTCCCATAAATTCAAATTTATTTTTAATTAAAGATTATTTTTTAAAGAGTTTAAACAATTGCATAAAAAAAGCAAGATACATAAATGCATCTTGCTTTGAAAAATTTTACCAACAATCAGATTTTCGCTGATAATTCTTTCCCTGCCTTAAATTTAGCTACTTTCTTAGCTTTAATTTTAATAACGGCTCCAGTTTGAGGATTGCGACCATTGCGGGCAGCTCTTTTACTTACAGAAAAAGTACCGAAACCAACGAGAGTGACTTTGCCCCCGCCTTTTAAGGTTTTAGTAACAGCTTCTACAAAAGAATCTAAAGAAGCATTTGCCTGTGTCTTGGTAACTCCTGCATCATCGGCCATCTTGGCGATTAGTTCAGCTTTGTTCATAATAATTTATTTGATTTTTTAACTGCGACAAATATATAAGGTTTTTCATTGCAACAAAATTTTTTACAATTATTTTTTTACACTTCTTTTGCTGAAATCCGCAATTGGCAAAGGTTTTAAATTAGATCACCCAATAAAGTAACTCAAAAAAATTATATTTTTTCACCACTTTGGCAACGGAGATATTTGGGAGATATGACCTGAAACCCTTTACAGTTAATGATTTGAGAGAATAACTTTATAGTGATGTGAGATAAGAAAAGTTATGCTGACAATTATTATACCGATTTAAGAAGCGTTCGGAAAGCTATAAACTGATTTCCCCATTTTAAAAAAGCTTTCTCCCTTAAAACCTGTGCGTGGTGATGGATGTAGTCTTCATAATCTTTTTTTTCCAAAGCAAAATATTGTATCACGTATGTTTTTCCTTCGTCTTCGTCCTGTTCAAGTAGTTTAAAAAAACGATGATCATAAAAATAACCGGTGCTCATTATTTCAGGAATATGGATTTCTTTTTGCCAGAGAATCCATTCTTCTTCAATAGTATTATCCACCTTCATCGTAATGTTATAAACAAACATGCTTAGGGTTTAAGTTCAAGATAAACAGGACAATGATCACTGTGTTTTACTTCCGGGAAAATTTTTACATCTTTAATCATATCACGAAGATTTGTTGAAACATTGATGTAATCTATTCTCCAGCCTTTATTCTCGAGCCTTACACTTGGTCGCATTACACTCCACCATGTATATTGGTCGGGTTCTTTATTAAGATGTCGAAAGCCATCAACAAAATCATTATTAAAAAATTTATCAAACCATCCTCTTTCTTCTGGTAAAAATCCTGACGTTTTTTTATTAGCCACAGGATTATGAATATCAATTTCTTTATGAGCAATATTATAATCACCACACACAATTATTTTCGATCTTGTTTTTCGAAGGTTATTCAGGTAATCAAGAAATTCATCGAGCCAAACATATTTATATGATTGCCTTACCTCACCAGTTGTGCCCGAAGGAAAGTATGCGTTAATTAAAGTAATATCGCCAAAGTCTGCCCTTAATACCCTTCCTTCAAAATCGCTTTGTTCCTTGCCATGTCCATATTCCACGTTGGTTGGTTCTATTTTGGTTAAAATTCCTACACCGCTATACCCTTTTTTTTGTGCAAGGAAAAAGTAAGAGCGGTAACCTGCGGACTCAATGGCAACGCGATCGATATCCGCATCATGAGCTTTTACTTCCTGGATACAAACGATATCCGCCGGATCGGTTTTAAGCCAATCAATAAAACCTCTTCTAATGGCGGCCCGTATTCCATTTACGTTATATGTAATGATTCTCAAAAATTTTCGTTTATAATATTTATAATTGTAAAATTAAACATCAACAATGGAAAACAATTCAGAAAATAACAATGAGAAAAATCTTCCTGAAAGTATATTTACCGAGGAAGAATTCTCGCTTGAAGGATATGACAAAAATATCCGACAGGCAAGAAATATATTATTTTTCCTGGCGGCGTTACAGATGCTTTTAGCAATTTATTTGCTTTATACATCGCAGGGAAACGCAGGATGGGTATCTTTTGCAATTACAACCATTGTGGCAGTTATATTTTTTTTGTTAGGTTTCTGGACAAAAGTAAAACCTCACACAGCGATAATAAGTGGGTTAGTAACTTATATACTCTTATGGATCGGTGACTCTATTTTTGATCCAACTTATATTTATAAAGGAATTCTCGTAAAAATTTTTATTATAATTTATTTGATCAAAGGATTAAAGGATGCTAAAGAGGCGCAAGCCATTAAAACAATGTTGGGCAAGTAGTTTATTCACGCATCATAATCCAATTGGGGCCTTAACCATCTTTCTATTTCTTCCAGCGGCATGTTTTTTCTTTTCGCATAATCTTCAACCTGGTCTTTTGCAATTTTTCCAACACCAAAATATTTGCTTTCAGGATTTGCAAAATACCAGCCACAAACCGAAGACGCCGGATACATTGCTAAAGATTCCGTTAATGTGATACCTGCATTTTCTGTTGCATCCAGCAACTCAAACAGCTTATACTTTTCTGTATGATCAGGGCAGGCAGGATATCCCGGAGCCGGGCGAATTCCCTGGTATCTTTCTTCGATTAATTCTTTGGCAGTAAGATGTTCATTAGTTGCGTACCCCCAAAATTCCTTTCTTGTTCTTTCATGTAATAATTCTGCAAAAGCTTCCGCAAGACGGTCTGCAAGAGCCTGCAGCATAATTTTACTATAATCATCAAACTCTTTATTAAATCTTTCAACATGTATTTCAATACCGTGCATTGAAACGGCAAAAGCACCAATATAGTCGGTCCCGCTTGGTTCCGGACTTATAAAATCTGCTAAAGAAATGTTCGCCTGCCCGGGGGCTTTGGCAACTTGCTGACGTAAAAATTCAAGATTAAAACTTCGTCCATTTTTCCCTTTTACCTTAACCGTATTTTCGGCAACTGCATTAGCTTCCCAAAATCCAACAACTCCTTTTGCAGTTAACCACTTCTCTTTAATTATTCTTTTCAAAAAAACTTCAGCTTCATTATACAATTTTGTGGCTGCCTCTCCTATTTTTTTATCAGATAAAATTTGAGGAAATTTTCCATGCATCTCCCACGCAATAAAAAATGGTTGCCAATCTATGTATTTGTAGATTTCCTCCAGGTCGTAATCTTTAAAAACTTTTGTTCCGGTAAAAGCTGGCGCTACGGGTGTAAAATTCTTCCAGTCAATTACTGATTTATTTTGTTCGGCCTTTTCGAAAGTTAATAATGTTTTAGCCGATCTTTTATTTCCAAAATCTGCTTTTAATTTTTCATATTCTGTTTTTAGTTCAGAAAGAAAAACCGGCTTGGTTTCTTTATTTAACAGATTACCCGCAACTGTCACACTCCGGGAAGCATCCAGTACATGAACTACTCCATTATCAAATTCAGGCGCTATTCTAACGGCTGTGTGTAAACGCGAAGTAGTAGCGCCGCCAATCATTAATGGGATATCAAAATTTTGCCTTTTCATTTCTTTTGCTACATGCACCATCTCATCAAGAGAGGGAGTTATTAATCCGCTAAGGCCAATCATCGCGACGTTATTGTCTCTGGCTGCCTGTAATATTTTGTCGGTTGGCACCATCACACCCATATCAATTATCTCATACCCATTACAGCCCAATACAACACCCACAATATTTTTACCAATGTCATGTACATCACCCTTTACAGTTGCCATCAATATTTTTGCCGGGCCAGCGCCTTCTACATTCAATATTCCGGCTTCAATATTTGCTTGTTTGGTTTTTTCTTTTTCAGCTTCAATAAAAGGGAATAAATAATTCACACTCCTTTTCATAACACGGGCGCTCTTTACCACCTGCGGCAAAAACATTTTGCCACTGCCAAATAGATCACCCACTATATTCATTCCGTCCATTAACGGGCCTTCAATTACGTCAAGTGGTTTGGGATACTTTAAACGTGCTTCCTCAGTATCACTATCAATAAAATCTGTAATGCCATTTACTAACGCATGGCTTAAACGCTTTTCAACCGGTTCATTTCTCCATACTTCATCTTTTACGATGGTTTTGCCTTTTGCTTTAACAGTCTCTGCAAATGCAAGCAATTTATCAGTTGCATTTTCGTTCCTGTTAAGTATTACATCTTCACACAGTTCTTTTAATACAGGATCAATTTGTTCATAAACCTGCAACTGGCCGGCATTTACAATCCCCATATCCATACCAGCTTTAATAGCGTGATATAAAAAAACCGAATGCATCGCCTCTCTAACGGTCTCGTTACCACGAAAAGAAAAGGAAACATTACTAACACCACCACTCACTTTTGTAAGCGGCATCAATTTTTTTATTTCGCGGGTCGCTTCAATAAAATCCACCCCATAATTGTTATGCTCTTCAATACCGGTCGCAATCGCAAAAATGTTTGGGTCAAATATAATATCCTGCGGCTGGTAACCAGCGACAGTGGTAAGAATATCGTAGGCTCGCTTACAAATTTCAACTTTGCGCTGCCGCGTATCAGCCTGGCCTTTTTCATCGAAAGCCATAACAATAACTGATGCTCCAAAGCTTTTGCAAATAAATGCCTGGTGCAAGAATTTTTCTTCGCCTTCCTTTAACGAGATGGAATTTACAATGCATTTCCCCTGCACACATTTCAGACCCGCTTCTATGATGTTGAATTTAGAAGAATCAATCATTATTGGGATCTTAGCAATGTCGGGTTCTGCCTGTAAAAGATTTAAGAAAGTAGTCATTGCCTTTTCGCCATCAAGCAGTGCATCATCCATATTTACATCTAGAATTTGTGCTCCATTTTCCACTTGCTGGCGTGCAACAGACAATGCTTCTTCATAATTGCCTTCTCTTACCAGACGTGCAAACTTCTTTGACCCGGTAACGTTAGTACGTTCACCAATATTTACAAAGTTGGTTTCAGGTCGAACTACGAGAGGTTCTAATCCTGAAAGGCGTAAAAACGGTTTTATAGTTTTATTTTCTGGCATCTTTTTATTTTAATTGCAACAAAAATCAGGCTTCTTCAAGCACTGGTAACTTTCTCGCTGCAAATTTTTTAACCTGCTCTGCTATATGCTTTATATGATCCGGTGTTGTTCCGCAACAGCCACCTACTATATTTACAAATCCTTCTTTTGCCCACTCTTCTATGATGTGGGCAGTTTCTTCAGGTTGCTCATCATATTCTCCAAAAGCATTTGGCAAACCTGCATTGGGGTAAGCCGATGTATAACAACCTGCAATTTCGCTTAACTCCGCAATATGCGGACGCATTTCTTTTGCTCCCAAAGCACAGTTTAATCCAACACTTAAAGGATTTGCATGCGATACCGAAATATAAAACGCTTCCAGAGTCTGTCCACTTAAAGTGCGTCCACTCGCGTCAGTTATAGTACCACTTATCATAATGGGTAATTCTTTTTTATTTGTGTCCCTGAAATACTTTTTAATCGCATAGATGGCTGCTTTTGCGTTTAAGGTATCAAAAATGGTTTCAACAAGAAGCACATCTACGCCACCGTCGACAAGGCCTCTTATTTGTTCGTAATACGCGTCTGCCACTTCATCAAACGTTACCGTGCGAAAGCCCGGATTATTTACATCCGGAGAAAGGCTTAATGTTTTATTAAGCGGACCAATGGCTCCGGCGATAAATTTTTCACCCTCGTCATTTGTTTCCAACAGAAAACTATCAATTGCACTTCTTGCACATTTTGCGGCTGCAACATTTAGCTCATAGGCCAATGATTGCATATCATAATCTGCCTGTGCAATGGAAGTACTACTGAAGGTATTGGTTTCAATAATATCAGCACCAGCTTTTAAATATTCTTTATGAATTGCTTCAATTATCTGCGGTTGGGTAATACTGAGTAAATCGTTGTTTCCATTTACATCTTTAGGCCAGTCTCTAAAACGTTCTCCGCGAAAATCTTTTTCTTCCAGTTTGTAGCGCTGTATCATGGTGCCCATGGCTCCGTCAATTATAAGAATGCGTTCATTGAGACATTCCTGTATTGCTTTTTTCATTTGTTAAAAAATTAATTACTTATCAATAAAAATGCCCGATGCTAAAAGTGAAGTAAAAAGATAAACGAAATTAGAAATCCTGGAGATTAGTGCAGAATGTTTTCGTTTATTAGTTCAGTTTAATGGACTTTCCGCATATCCCCGGATGAACAATAAACAAATCCGCCAGGGATGGTGCAAAATTAGACCAAAGCAACTATATAGCAAAATGGATTTATCTTACTTTTTTGATACGGTGGAATTTTTTAATTCATCCTTTTCCTGAAGCTTTCTTGCAAATTTTCCAATGGTAAGTCCCTGTACTACTATTGAAAATAATACAACGATGTAAGTTATAGAAACAAACATATCGCCATACATATATTTTGGAACTGATAACGCAAGTGCTACAGAAATGCCGCCACGCAAAGCGCCCCAGGTAAGAATTGGAATAGCATTATTTTCAAATGTTTTCTTACTTTTTAAAATAATTATAGGAATTGAAACTGAGATTAACCTTGCAAACAATACAATTACTACCGCAATGCAACCAAGCCAAAAAAGTGTAAGATTGAATGCAACAATCAACATTTCAAACCCGATTAAAAGAAATAAGACTGCATTCATTAATTCGTCCATCAATTCCCAAAACTTACCCAGGTAATCACGTGTAATATCACTTACTCCTGAGTCCATCCCTTTATCGCCTGTAATTAATCCTGCCATCACCATTGCTAACGGGCCACTTACGTGCAATTCTCCTGCAAGTGAATAACCTCCCATTACAATAGCAAGAGTTATCATCACTTCCACAACATAATTATCAATAGATTTTAAAGCCCAATAACATAAATAACCTAATAGCCAGCCCAATAAAAGCCCGCCACCGGTTTCTCTTGCAAAAAGCCACAAAACCTTCCATACGGAAATATTTGTAAGGCCCATTTTTGCAACTTCATAGAAAGTTATAAATAACACAACACCAACTCCATCGTTAAAAAGACTCTCACCACTTATTTTTATTTCTAATGAAGCAGGAATTTTTGCTCTTTTCAAAATGCCAACAACGGCTATAGGATCAGTAGGTGAAATTAACGCTCCAAATAAAAGACAGTACAAAAAATTTACTTTGAGCCCAAAAAGGGAAGTAGTAATATAAAAAAGAAATCCGACTATGAGTGTTGATATCAGAATACTAATTGTAGAAAAAGTGAGTATCGCTTTCCTTTCGCTTCTTAATTTCTTTACATCGATGTGGATGGCTGCAGCAAATAATAAAAAACTGAGCATTACCTTTAAAACAACTGTATTAAAATCTATCGCCTTAATTGACGCAATAGTGTTTATAAAAATTTTTGGGTAAATATTATCTAATGCAATTACAGCTAAAGATGCAATAATCGAAATTATCATTATCCCTATGGTACCAGGAAGTTTTATGAAGCGCTGGTTAATATAGCCGAAAATTGCAGCCAGAAGGATGATTACGGTAATTATATTATATACTTCCATACTGTTCGGGCTTTAGAGAACCTTGTAATACAAGAACTATTTACAACAATCTTTTTCCCGAACAAAAATTGCCTTGAAAATTTTCCAAAAAAAATTACCAATGGTATTTATAACTGACACGATTAAACGTTTTTATTTCTAATTAAAAATGAATATTTTTCTAACAATCTTTTTCTTCACAATTTGATAACTCCGTTTCAATTTCAATGGTGCTGTGATGAATTTTATGATGCATCAGTTTATGTTTTAAATTTTGAACCAAATCCATTTTTTCATTAAAGCTGAGACAATCGTTTAAAGAAATATGCGCAGTTAAAGCATTCTCCGTTGTGCTTAGCGCCCAAATATGAATGTGGTGTACATCTGTTATATTCTTTTGATTACTTATGAGCTCTTTTATTTCATTCATGTCAATACCCGGTGGAACAGCGTCTACTGATAACCGAAAGCTATCCGCGAGCAAAGACCATGTTCCGATTAATATCACAAGCATAATAACAAGGCCAATTACAGGATCGACCCAATACCAGTCCGTGTAGACAATCAAGATACCACCGGCAACAACCCCCGCAGAAACCAATGCGTCGCTCATCATGTGCAGGTAAGCACTTTTAATATTAAGATCGCCATGCCGGTTCTTAAAAAACATCAACGCGGTAACCACATTAATAATAATACCGACACCAGCCACCCACGCAATTACATCACCTTTTACAGCCTCCGGGTTTATTAACCGATGCACTGATTCAAAACCTAAAATGCCAATTGCTATTAACAAAAAGACAGCATTGAACAATGCCGCAAGTACTGTAGTTTTCTTATAGCCGTATGTAAATTTTTCTGTCGATTTCTTTTTAGCCAAACGAAAAGCAATCAATGATAATACGAGGCTTGCCACATCGCTGAGATTGTGCCCGGCGTCAGTGAGCAGAGACATAGAATTATTTATGATTCCGGTGATTACTTCCACAATTACAAACAGTACATTAAGACTAATACCAATAATAAACGCCATACCAGTATCAGCGGCGTTTATGCCATGATCGTGGCTATGGCTATGATTATGATGACTGTGATTATGCGCCATTTATTTTTTGTTTTTGCATCTTCAGGCAAAGGTATCAAAGATGAAGTTGTAAAGATTACGGATTTGGAAAAGATCGATTAAACGCCGATAAACATTAAACCATTAGTTCGGATCTCATATTATAAAACAGATTTACAACGAGTGCCGTCCAGCCGGTTTGATGACTTGCTCCCAAGCCGCGTCCATTATCTCCATGAAAATATTCATGAAATAAAACGAGGTCACGATTCTCTTCCTTTTGGTAAAACCAATTATAATGACCAAATACCAATCTTTCATTTTGATCATTTTTTTCAAAAATGCCAAGCAGTCGATTGGTTATATTATTAGCGACTTCGGTAAGCGTAAAATAAGTGCCGGAACCTTCTGGACATTCAACTTTATACTCATCTTCATAAAAATATCCAAATATTTTAATAGCATGAACGATGAGAAAATTCAATGGCATCCAAACCGGTCCGCGCCAGTTAGAATTACCTCCAAACATTCCGGAAGTCGAATCACCGGGATCGTATTCAATGGCATAAACATTTCCGTCAAATTCTAAAGAATATGGGTTTTGCTGATAATATTTCGATAGTGCCCGTATTCCTCCTACTGAAAGAAATTCAGATTCATCCAATATTCTTTCCAACATCAACTTTAGTCTTTCTTTGCTAACCATAGACAATAAAATACATTCATCGGTACTTTTATCCTGGCTGGGAAGATACTTATGATTAGCAAGTCTATAATTTTGAAACCATTGCATTCTTTTGTTAAAGTCAGCAAGTTTTTGGAGTTGGTCCGTTTCAATAACTGATACTGCAAATAAAGGGATCAGGCCAACAGCGGAGCGAATCTTTACCGGTAATGCATCAGATTTGTTAAGTGATAATACATCATAAAAGAATTTGTCATCTTCATTCCACAATCCCATTTCATTTAAGGCTTCACCAATGATAACGAAGTGCTCGTAAAATTTTGTGCCGGCGTCTTCAAACGAAGGATCATACATAGCAATTTCAATAGCGATGTCCATCATTCCCAAGGCATACATTCCCATCCAGCTTGTACCGTCAGCCTGCTCTAAAAGTATGTTGTTGGAAAGCATCATACTGCGGTTGAAAAGACCAATATTATCAAGCCCCAAAAAACCGCCTTCGAAAATACTGTTGCCGTTAGTATCTTTTCGATTGATCCACCATGTAAAATTGATGATCAGCTTTTGAAAAATCTTCTTTAAGAATTCGATATCGCCTGTTCCTGTAATGTTCTTTTCAGTTTTATAAACCTGTAAAGCCGCAAATGCATGAACGGGAGGATTTACATCGCTAAAGTTCCATTCGTATGCAGGTAACTGTCCCTGTGGATTCATATACCATTCACGCATAAGAAGTAATAATTGGTGCTTTGCAAAGTCCGGATCAATTAATGCGAAGGAGATGCAATGGAAAGCTGTATCCCAGGCTGCATACCACGGATATTCCCATTTATCAGGCATCGCAATGATATCCTGGTTTTTCAAATATCTCCAATCACTGTTTCTCCCGTTTTTTCGTTGCTCTGTAACAGGAGTTATTCCATCAGATGAGTTTAACCATCTTTCCAAATCGTAATGATAATATTGTTTGTTCCATAATAATCCTGCGAATGCCAGCCGTTGAATATTTTTTTGATCAGATGTTATATCAGACCTTATTATTGTACCATAAAACTCATCAGCTTCTTTTTTTCTTTCGTTAAATATTTTTTCAAAATTTTCAGGAAATGGTTCGTTGGTTTCATTTTTGATGAGGCGCAGGTAGATTGTTGCTGATTGTTTTGCCTCAATTTGAAAATTGTAAACTGGTGAACATTTGGTTCCTTCTTTTTTATCCCGGAGGTTATCAATATTCTTTCCATTTATGATGGCATCATGAAAAGCATCTTTTACAAATTCGCTTTTATTGGGTGTATTAAATAATCGCTCAAAATTAGTTTCGTTCTCTGTAAAAAGAAGATCATTCGCTTTACTGAAATAGAGATAATAATCTCCTAAAAATTTATGTTGCGCCTTCACAGCCTGGCTATTTACAAATGAAATGGAAGGCTTATCCTCATCGCCGGCGTATTGCCACTTATTGTAAAATAATAATGTTGGCAAAATGGTTAATGGCGCATTCTCGTTTCCCCTGTTTACGACTTCAATTTTTATGAAAATATCTTCGCTGTTGGTTTTAGCATATTCTACAAATACGTCAAAATACTTATCGTCGTTAAAAATTCCTGTATCAAGGATCTCATATTCAGGATCGTCTTTATTAAGCTGAGCATTTTTATTAATCAGGTCATTATACGGATAAGCTGCCTGCGGATATTTATACAAGTATTTCATGTAGTAATGCGTAGGTATATTATCAAGATAATAATACAACTCCTTTACATCTTCCCCATGAACTCCTTCAGAGTTAGTAAGGCCAAAAAGTCTTTCTTTTAAAATAGGATCTTTCCCGTTCCACAATGCTACTGAAAAACATAAATTTTGAAAAAGGTCTGAAATGCCCGCCAGTCCATCTTCTCCCCATCTGTAGGCACGGCTACGGGCATGGTCGTGAGGAAAATAATTCCATGCATCACCATCTTCACTGTAATCTTCACGAACAGTTCCCCATTGTCGCTCGCTAAGGTACGGTCCCCATTTTTCCAAAGGAACCTGTTTGGCAGCGTTTTCTTTTAATCTTTTATGTTCAGCTGTGTCCATCTTATTTTGTGAGAAGTGAGTATTGGAAAAATCAATGGCGTGGAAATGATTTCTTAAACATTATTGTTTACGTATATCATTAACCGTTAGTTGAAAAGCCGGGGTATAATAACATACCTCCATCAGCAAAAATAGTAGTGCCGTTAACATAGTCCGATTCGTCGCTGGCAAGCCACACCGCGACTTTACCAATATCTTCCGGTTGGCCGATACGTCCATAGGGGATAAGTGTAAGCAAACTATTTAAAGCTTCCGGAGTATCCCATGCCTGTTTATTTATAGGAGTTTGAATAGCGCCGGGGCCAATACTATTAACCCTTATTTTCTTCGGCGCCAGTTCCTGGGCCATGCTTTTCATCATCATGTTAATGCCGCCTTTGCTGGCTGCATAATTTACATGGCCTGCCCATGGAATCACTTCATGAACGCTACTCATGCAAATCACTTTGCCTGCTGCGCAGCTTCTTTCTTTTACAATACCTCTTCGTAAAAATTCTTTTACGGCTTCGCGGGTACATAAAAACTGGCCGGTTAAGTTTACATTAATTACTAATTGCCAATCGGCCAGGCTCATACTTTCTAATGGAGAATCTTTTTGAAGGCCAGCATTATTTACCAGGATATCAATCGTGCCATATTTGTCGAACATTTGCTGGAACATCGCTTGCACCTCACCTTCTTTGCTTACATCTGCTTTTATGGCAATTGCATTGCCACCGTTAGATTCAATTTTCTTAACAACATCGTCCGCCGCTTCCGGATGGGTAACATAATTCACTACTACATTGGCACCATCATTGGCAAGCGCTATTGCCACTGCCAGGCCTATTCCACTATTAGCGCCTGTTACCAATGCGCTTTGTCCTGTAAGTTTGAGATCACTGTTCATATTTCTTTTTGTTTTTAATATTTAATACATTCAGCTAAATTACCATGCCAAATTAAAGAGGTGCGGGAGAAAGAGAATTATTACTTTTCAATTACAAATGTTTATAAGTAAATAATATTGACTCAATTTTTTTTGAATTTATTCGTTGTATTTATATCCGGCCTGATTCAAAACAATAATTTATTTATAAGAAAATGATTGCTTATGAAAAATTTATTATTTTTTGCACTCTGCATCGTGTTTTGTTCAAAGAGTATTCTTGCCCAGGTTTCAAAAGTAATACCTCCCGAAGCAAACGATTTTTATAATAAATCAATGCCACTTCTCCGCACACCAGTAAAAAATATTGTTTTACGTACAGCCAAGGCTATTGAGAATCGCAAAATTAATGCAGACAGCCTTTGCGGCGAATTAAAAGCAAATGCTACATTGAAAGGCATGACTAATAACGACATTGAGGGTATAATTGTTCTAATAATGATCCGGGCTTCCACAGATGCTGATGCGAATTTAAAAAAAATGGTGCTTGAGATAAGCAAAAGCAATGAACAAAAAAAGCAGGCAAGTTCAAATTCGGAGGGATCGGATATGAACAAAAATGAAACAAAGGATGATATTGATGAAATTCAAAATTTAAAATTGCAAATGATTATGGATCGCAAGAGCGATATGGCCCGGGAAGTAAATTATGCGATGAAAAAAATATCCTCTACCCAACAAACTATTATTAATAACCTGAAATAAATAGTCTGCTCTGATATCTTAAGCTCTCACTAATAAAACATAGCTGTTTTAATTCTGTTGCTCATTCGAAATAACATGCCACCCGTTAGACATTCGCTGGAGATACAAATAACGTGTTAAGTCACTTTCGACATTTGTGTTAGTTAGTGAAGTAACAGCAATTACAATTTTATCTTGCCGTGACGAAATATTCTGCAGATTGAATTTATAATAGTTGCCGCCGGATTCAATAATTTCGGTAATGTTTTTTGGATCGGAGTCATCCATTTCGGTTGTATCACCAAAACTATAAATTACATAACGATTGATTCTATTGTCTGTCGTATCCTGCTTCAAATAAATATCTATTGAATAATCATAAATCGCGGGCTTAGTGTTGTCTAATACAATTTCGGGTTGTGCCGGTTTTACGGAATCAATCCAACTCATGGGAGGAACGATGGCAGGATATTTATAGTAATTATTTCTAAGGCTATCGCTCCAACCGTTAGGATTGCTGTTGAACGTACTACTACTGAAAAAAACACTTCCCTGCACCTGCGGATATTCCCGCAATTTTTTTATTTGATTGGGCAACTCGTTTTTATTTTTCCATGCATAGGACCTTGATTCCATCGCTCTGTATATACCGTGCCCAATATACAATTGTCGCCCATAGGCGTGTCTCGCCCACCAGTCAATAAGGGTTTCAAAACCAACTACCTTTTGTCCAAATTCCCAATACAATTGCGGGGCAACATAATCGATCCATTTCATTTTCAGCCATAATAAAATGTCAGCGTAAAGATCGTCATAGTTTGTTTGCCCTGCTTTGGTATTACTGCCTTCCGGATCTTTATCAATATTACGCCATACACCAAAAGGGCTAATACCGAATTTGCAAAATGGATTTTCCTTTTTGATTGTTTTGCCAAGCATAACAATAATCGAATCAACATTGCTTCGGCGCCATGTATCCCTATCCATCCCATTTCCATATTTTTTAAAGGTAGCAGTATCTTCAAATTCCCTTCCTGCAATCCGGTACGGATAAAAATAATCGTCAAAGTGAATAGCATCAATATTATAACGGCTTACTACATCTTTCACGATGTTAGTTACAAATTGCTGCACCTGCTTATTGCCAGGATCAAAATATTTCACACCTCCATAATTTATAAACCATTCAGGATGAATTTTGGTAATATGTGTGGGAGAAATGGATGATTTGTTTATATTGAACACGGCCCTGTATGGATTCATCCATGCAT
>Ga0207695_10004421_pt1 | contig 19196 bp, 17 predicted proteins | sample KBSC54metaG_FD_184354 | JGI IMG/M metagenome (GOLD analysis project Ga0207695, IMG submission 184354) | Corn rhizosphere microbial communities from Kellogg Biological Station, Michigan, USA - KBS C5-4 metaG (SPAdes) (version 2) | ecosystem: Host-associated > Plants > Roots > Rhizosphere > Soil... | reverse complement strand
ATCGGGGACCATCGGCGCGAAGCCCACGGTACTGCCTCTGTCCATCGGCGATGGTGAGCTGTCGGAAACCGCCGACGCCGTGGTGTCGATCCCCGAGATATTTTCGTATTGGCTGCAGGGCGGCCGCATCGGACTCGGATTTCTCGGCGCTGCGCAGATCGATAAGTATGCCAACATCAACAGCACTGTGATCGGCGATTACAACAAGCCCAAGGTCCGGTTGCCCGGATCGGGCGGCGCGCAGGAAATCGCCGGATTCTGCGGTGAGGTGCTGATCACGCTTCGCCAAAACAACCGGGCTTTTGTAAAGAAACTGGATTTTCTAACGTCAGGAGGCTATTTCGAGGGTGGCGATAGCCGTGAGAAACTTGGGTTGCCAGGGAAAGGTCCTACTAACGTGATCACGGATCTAGGAATTCTTACTCCTGATCCTGAAACCAAGGAGCTTACGCTGACCAGCCTGCATCCGGGTGTCACGGTCGAGCAGGTGGTCGCCGCCACGGGCTGGCCGCTGAAGGTCGCGCCCAAGCTGGATGTTACCGCGGCGCCGACGGCTGCCGAGCTGAGCGTGTTGAGGGATTTGAACGAGCGCACGGCGCGGGCTCACGCAGGTCAGGCATAATGCTCACGCGCAGAAGCGCCATCGCGATCCTCGGTGCGGGAGTAGCCTTTGCACAGAATCGTACCAGGACCATCGACGATTTCTTCCGCGATTTTACGGCGGAGTGGATTCGCATCAATCCGAACCTCGCGACCTCTTTGCGCTACTTCACCGGCGAAGAGCAAGATCGCCTGGAGCGACAGCTTACACCTTTGACCATCGCGTCCGCTCGTCAGCGGCTCCAGGTCGCCCGCAAGGGCCTGGCAGAACTTAGCAAGTTCGACCGGCGAGGAATGACGGAAACACAACGAGTCTCGGCGGAAGTAATGAAGTGGCAGCTGGAAATGGTAGTCGCCGAGGAGCCCTACTGGGACTATGACTTTCCGCTCGAGCAGATGAACGGATGGAACGTTTCCGCCGTGGAGCGATTCACTGTAGCGCGCCCGATCTCCAAGCCTCGGGACGCGGAAAACTACATCGCTGCACTAGGGCAGGTCAGCCTGCGCATGGAAGAGGCTATTGCCGAATCGCGCCGGCTGGCGGCGAAAAACGTGATTCCTCCGCGCTTTATCCTCGAAGCCACCATCAAGCAGATGCAGAGCTTCGTGGATCCGTCGCCCGGCCAGAATCCTTTCGTGACGGCGTTCGCGGATAAGATCAGTGCACTCGAAACGATTTCTCCTGAGCAGCGCGAGCAGCTGCGCGCCGAGGCCGAGAAAATCGTCGGCACGCAGATCTATCCGGCATGGAAAAAGGCGACAGCTACGCTTCAAACCCAACTTTCGCGGTCAACCAATGACGCCGGCCTGTGGCGGCTCAAAGGCGGACCGGAAGCATACGCTTTTTTCCTGCGGCGGTTCACCACCACGAATCTCACGGCGGACCAGATTCACGAGATCGGACTGCAGCAGGTCGCGCGCATCGAAACCCAGATGGACGGTCTTCTGCGTAAACTGGGCCGTACCACGGGACCGGTCAAAGACCGAATTGAGAAGCTCAGGCTGGATCTGCAATACCCCAATCCCACGTCGGATGAGAGCCGCGCCCAAATCATGCGCGATGCGGACGCTATCGTCCGCGATGCCGAACAGCGCGCCGCATTGTTGTTCGACGTTCGGCCGAAGGCGCCCGTGACGGTGCAGCCGTTTCCGCGCTTCCGCGAGGCGAATGCTGCCGCCAATTACAATGCCCCGGCGCCGGACGGGTCCCGTCCTGGAATCGTCCAGATTCCCCGGCGTATCGAACGGATGACGACCTTCGGGTTGCGTTCTCTGCTGTATCACGAAGCGGTGCCCGGCCATCACTTCCACATCGCACTGCAGGTGGAAAACAAAGATCTGCCCCGCTTCATGCAGGTCCGCGCGCTGGGCGGGATTTCGGCGATCACCGAGGGTTGGGGACTTTATGCGGAACGTCTGGCCGCGGAATCCGGCTGGTATGGCGACGATATCGAAGGCCAGCTCGGCCAACTGGATTCAGAACTCTTCCGCGCACGTCGCCTGGTCGTGGATACCGGTCTTCACGCAAAACGCTGGACCCGTCAGCAGGCCATCGACTACGGAATTGAAGCCAGCGAGGTGGAACGATACACCGTATATCCGGGCCAAGCGTGTTCCTACATGATCGGCGAGCTGAAGATTTTAGAGCTTAGGAATAAGGCCCAGAAGGCGCTCGGCAATCGGTTTTCACTGCGGGAATACCACAACGTGGTTCTGCGTGCCGGCAGCGTTCCGCTGCAGATCCTCGAAAGCCAAGTTGATGCGTACGTAAATGCTGCCCTTCGTCTATGAAGCGCTTCCATCTCGCGTGGTTTTCGGCGCGGGATCGCTCCAAAATCTTCCGGAAGAAGTCGACCGATTAGGCGCCACGCGCGCGCTGGTGCTGTGCACTCCCGAACAGCGTTCTATCGGCGCCGATATCGTTGTAATGCTCGGCGCACGATCCGCTGGTGTGTTCGATGGGGCGGTGATGCATGTGCCGGCGGCGGTTGCCGCTGCTGCGCGCGATAAGGCCCGCCGCGTGCGAGCCGATTGCTGTGTCGCAATCGGCGGCGGCTCGACTACGGGACTCGCTAAAGCCATCGCGCTCACTGCCAAGCTGCCCATTCTCGCGATTCCGACCACCTATGCCGGATCGGAGATGACCCCGATCTGGGGGATCACAGAAGGCGGCGTCAAGAAAACCGGGCGAGATGTTCGCGTGCTACCGAAAACGGTAATCTACGATCCTGCGCTGACGACATCGCTGCCTGTGGCGTTGTCTGTGACCAGCGGGATCAACGCCATTGCCCACTGCGTTGAGGCACTGTACTCGAAGGACGCCAATCCCATCATGTCGCTGATCGCCGAAGAGGGAATTCGCGCGCTGGCCAGCGGGTTGCGTGCGGTCGTGAAGCAGCCGCGGGATCTCGAAGCCCGTTCCCGCGCGTTGTACGGGGCATGGCTAGGAGGCGTCGCTATGAGCGCAGTCGGCATGGCGCTCCATCACAAGTTATGTCACACGCTCGGCGGAACCTTCAATCTGCCGCACGCGGAGACGCACACCGTGGTGTTGCCGCACGCCGTGGCCTATAACACTTCGGCTGCGCCTGAGGTGATGGAACGTATCGCACGAGCGCTAAGCGCTCGTTCAGCCGCGGAGGGTTTGTTTGATCTAGCCGCATCGCTCGGCGCGGCCGTCTCCCTGAAGTCTTTGGGAATGCGCCGCGAGCAACTGGATCAGGCCGCCGATCTGGCCATTCAGAATCCTTACTACAATCCGCGTCCGGTCACTCGCGAAGGCATTCGCAGTCTGCTCGAAGACGCGTTCGAAGGACGAAGACCCAGGGTGGAGTGATAAGATTGGCCGAAAGCTCCATGAATCGCTCAGCATGGCTTGCTATGCTGGCTGCCGCCGCTAGATTATTACGCAAAGCTTCGTACCGCCGGTAGTAGGTCTCGCGAAATAAGGGAGATTTCGCGTAGTTTTAGCTCTGCGCCGCCTTCGCTATCGTGTTCCTTGCCCTCGTCGTCTCCATGGACGTGATTCTTCTGATCACCTCTAAAATGCAACATTATCCGCTGCGGATTCCGATCGGACCACGGGTTTTCCGGAATACGCCCGGAGCTGGACGGTTGCCGCTGGAGCGATCTGAAGATTCTTGCTTTCGGGCCGCACGGCGAACGCTATCTCTTCTGTTCTCTGTCGCTTGCGCTAACAATTGCAGCGTTCGCCATCGTTCGTTCGCGAGAATAGCCTGTCGTCTCTAGCAAGTTCTGGACGCCACGTTCGGTAACCTAACTATCTGGCAGCATGCGCGGACTCGGGCCCTTGCAAATCCATCTCTGGCAGTACTCTATCGGCGACCCTCTGGACGCTCGACCCCTGGCTCATGCCCTAACGCTTTTGAACGATGCGGAGAAGCGAAGAGCTGCCGCCTTCCACTTCGACAAACATCGAGCGGCTTACACCCTGAGTCACGCCATACTGCGCCTAGTGCTTTCCCAATATGCACTTGTGCGGCCCGAGGAATGGCAGTTCCTCGCGGGCCCATGGGGGAAGCCGGAGATCGCCGCCCCTGCGCTTGATACTGCTCTGTGGTTCAACCTCTCGCACACCGACGGGTTTGCCGTCTGCGTGGCCGGACGCGTTTCGCAACTTGGCGTGGACGTGGAAAATGTGAACCGGAAGATATCTCATGATGAACTGGCCCAGCGCTACTTTGCCGCGGCGGAATATGACTACCTAAGAAACTTGCCGTTCCACCTTCAGCGTGAAGCGTTTTTTCGAATCTGGACTTTGAAGGAAGCCTATATCAAGGCGGAAGGGAAAGGTCTCTCGATTCCGCTGGCCTCATTCAGCTTCCGCTTCTCAGCCGATAATCCCGCGCAGGTCACGTTCGAATCGAGCAGCGAATCAAATCCCGATCACTGGAGCTTTTACGAGTTCCAGCCCGCGCCGGATTATCGGATCTCGCTGGCCGCACGTAACGCCGGATATGCCGCGTTCCGTGTAGAGCTTCTGGACGTGGCCCCTCTCCTCAATGGCTAGTGTCAGAAATTCGCTTTTTCGTCGGAAATCGGCCCTGTGCTGAACGGCGTTTCACTCCATCGTTTCAATCCATTGCAGTGTGGGAAAGCGGCTACCAAATTGCCCACGAATGAAGCATGGGTACTATAAATAATCTTTCCAGCAACTATTTACAATCTATTCTTAACAATGCCGTGCAGAACTCCGGTCTGAATTCCAATAGCGCGAGCGCTGTTGGAGCGTCTCCGGCCGCACTGCCCACCGACAACCAGCAACTTTCACCCTTCGCGCAACTGGTCAGCCAGCTGCAACAGCTTCAGCAATCGGACCCGACCAAGTACCAGCAGGTCACGCAGCAGATCGCGACGAACCTCCAGAGCGCCGCTCAAACCGCTCAGGCGGACGGCAACACGACAGCCTCCAGTCAGCTCAACCAACTGTCTACGGACTTCTCCAACGCCTCGACCAGCGGTCAACTCCCCAACCTTCAGGATCTGGCGCAAGCCACTACGGGTCATCACCATCATGGTGGGGGTCATCATCACGCCCATGCAGCAAAGTCTGATCCCGATAGCAGCTCCACCGACCCCACGAACATCAGCAGCCTGAGTCAGACGCTGGGCCAACTCCTTTCGGGTTTGCAGACAGATGGCACAGCGAATAGCTCGCTGGATCCGATGGCGATCATTCTCAACACTCTATCGAGCGCCGGATTGAGCAGCTCCGGCAGCTAGCCCCAGACTTACGCGCAGATTGGCGACAAGCTCGATCTTGCGGCACTCTTCGTCCATCGATAGAAGATTCCAGCGGCCACCGACTCGAATCCGCACTGCGGATTCAGAGCAAGCCGCTCCAGGGGCACGTGACGGGCGGCGGCGATCACGTTGTCCCCAGCGATTCCTTCCGCCAGTTCCCGATCCCTGCTGACCTCCGGGCCGCCGCCCAGCCCTTTCCAGTCGAGCACCACCCTATCGCGAACGAACCCTTCCACCCCGTCGGCCGTGTCGGCCAGCCCAAACTGCCGACGTGCTCGGCGCGATCGGCTGACTTCATTCGACGTCAGTATATTCTGAAACCTCCCTAGCGGTAGAGCGCCCCCGCTGTGGTCCACTCCGTGGCGAAGCGCTCAAACAGCAAACCTTGGTCCAGGGAAAAGCCTTCAAATTCTAGCGGCGGAATCTCGCTCCCGAAGTTAGACGCGGGCAGCAAGGACATGCCTGCTGCATTCACCACCGCATCCATCTTCGAAACCGCCATGGCCAGCGAGATTTTACCCAACGCCGGCGGCGCTTTCTGGGGCTCGTGATGATACTCTGCGGCCAAGCGGATCGGCTCACCCAGGCCCCAGTAATCCACCGCCAGGGCCGACAGCTCCGCGTGGTCGATTTGAAGCATGCGGCGTTCGCTTTCAAGCTGCGACTCGCCGGTCACAGCGGAGGCGGTGACGATGCTTTCGTATTGGTCCGGCATAGCGACCGCGATGATCAGTTTACCCACATCGTGAAACAACCCCGCCAGAAACGCCTCCTCCGGATCCTCCAGCGGCACAACCTCCGCCAAGAGCTCCAGGAACATGCCTGTCGCCACCGAGTGCAGGTTGAAACGCGTGATGGAGAAGCTGGGCGCAATTTTACGCTTCGCAAACAGGTTGGAAATCGATCGCGCCAGCGCGAACTTCCGCACGGCGCCAATGCCGACCATCGAAATCGCGTGCTGCACCGAGCTGATCGGCTGGGCTCGGCCGAACGCTGCGGAGTTGGCGATTCCCAGAATCTGGGCCGAGAGGAGCGTATCGCGTTCGATTAACACAGCCAGTTCGTGGACGTCGCAGTTGCGACGCGCCAAGCGGCCCAGGAGATGCGCGGCCGTGGGCGACAAGGCAGGTAGCTTGGCTAAGCCCAGAAAGGCCTGCTTCCGGGCATTACTGCGCCGATCTTGTTTATTCAAAGTGGCCGAGGACATTCCTCCTCCTCATATCGCGTCCGGAACCATATATTCGAGTATATTCGAGCATAATTTCCAGAGAGTCTAGCGGACCTGGCGGCACTATTTTGTTACCGCTATGGACTAAACGTGGGTAAGCTTCTGATCGGACTCATTTCGGGCAGCCTATCCGTGGGCGCAATTACCTTGGACGAAGCTTATTCGGCCCTGCGCGCCAGGAATTATCCAGAGGCGATCCGGGGGTTCGAGCAGGCCGCCAAGCTCAATCCCGCTAAGTCCTCGATCCGCAAGGATTTGGCATACACGCTCTTGAAAATCGGCGAAACTGAAGCCGCGCGCGATCGGTTCGCGGAAGCGATGGCGCTGGACCCGGCTGACGACCAGGTGGCGCTCGAATACGCTTTCCTGTGTTACGAGACAAAACAGCAGGTGACCGCGCGGCGCGTGTTCGACCGCCTGCGCAAATCGGGAAATCCGACGGCGTCCGAGGCATTTGAAAATGTCGACCGGCCCTTGCGCGAAGGGATCGCACGCTGGAAACAGGCGCTGGAACTTTCGCCCGATAATTTCAGCGCGCACGAAGAGCTCGCCAAGCTGGCCGAACAGCGTGACGATATTGATCTGGCTGTGGAGCAGTATCAAGCAGCCTGGAAGATGCGGCCAGCGCGGCGCGATCTGCTCGTCGACTTGGGCCGCATGTGGCAGCAGCAGGGCCGTGCCGAGGACGCCCACGCCGCCCTGCTCGCGGCTTCCCGTGGGGCAGAGCCGCGCGTCGCCGAACAAGCCCGCGAGCTCTTGCCGTCGCGCTATCCGTACGTCTATGAATTCGAAAACGCGCTGGTGCTCGATCCTTCGAATGACGCTCTGCGCCGCGAGCTCGCGTACTTGCATCTCGAAATGGGCAACAAGTCAGTCGCGGAGCAGCAATTGCAGTCCCTGCCGCCCACCCCTCAGCCGGTTCCACCGCCGCCGGAAAACAAACCTCCGCCGAATAACAAGCTGCTCGGCGAACAGAGCCTCGACAAAGGCTTTCTGAACGATGCACTTAAGTATCTGCACGCGGCCCACGAAAACGATGCCATGGATTTTGAGGTGATGCTGAAACTGGGCTGGGCATACAATCTTCTCAAAGACGACCGCGAAGCGGTGCGCTGGTTCAGCCTCGCTCGCTATAGCCCGGATGCGAAAACCGCAGCGGAGGCATCCCAAGCTTACGGGAATCTGAACCCGTCCCTGAGACTCTTACGGACCACCGTATGGGTGTTCCCGACCATTTCGACGCGTTGGCGGGATACCTTCGTCTATGGGCAAGCGAAAACCGAACTGCGGCTCGCGTTTCCCGTTCATCCTTACCTGAGCCTGCGCTTCATTGGCGACGCCCGGGGTGCCGTGCGCTTGGGTGCCAACATCTCCCCTCAGAATCTTTCCGAAAGCAGCGTGATCGTCGGCGCGGGCTTGGCGAGCACCCCTTGGCGCGGCCTGATGGCTTGGTTTGAAGCCGGCGAAGCTCTACGTTACCTGATCCCGCATGGTGAATCTGGACGAGCCCTGCCGGATTATCGGGGAGGGATTTCTTACGCGAAGTCCTTCCGCGGGCCTCACCGCCTTTTCACGGAAACCAATGACGACGGTGTGTTCATCAGCCGCTTCGGCAACGATAGTCTGCTGTATTCGCAGAACCGCACTGGCCGGACCTTCGGTGAGAACGTCCAGGTTTACTGGAATTGGAATGCCACCGTCGATGCCACCGGTGAGTATTGGGCCAACACGGTGGAGACGGGTCCGGGGGTACGCTTTCGGCTAAACCCGCTGCAGTTCACAGTCAATTTTCTCCGCGGGGCGTACCTGGTGAATGAATCTAATCCGTATCGTCCTAACTTTAACGATGTGCGCATCGGAGTCTGGTATGCGTTCACCCGGTAATATGTGGCACAGGCCTTTAGCCTGCGTTCTATGTGTTCTGGCAGCTCTGCCGTGCGCCGCCGCGACGCTCACCTTCCACGTCACCGGCGACGATCCCGGGGGGTGGCCCGTGATTCTTTCGTCCATCGGCTTGCAGAGTGCCATGGCACAGGGAGACGTCGAGGTAATCCCGGCCGGGGTCTCGATAAGCGAGGCAGACTGGACCCAGCGCGTCGAACACGGCACGATCCTAATACTGGAAGGCGCTTCGCCTTTAGCGGCTTCCTTCGGCTTCCGCGCTACAACCCAACACATCTCCGTCCAGAGCGTCGAGGATTTACGTGCGCCGCAGTTGCGCATCATATGGGAACAAGCGGCGGATGTCGCAGTTTTTGAAACGCGCAAAGAAGTTCAAGTTTTCGCCCGCGAGCGGCATGACAAGGCCCCTCTGGTGGCCGGGTTCCGTCGCGGCGCCGGCGCGGTCTTGTGGGTGGCGACTTCTCCGGGACCGCATGGCTATGATCGTTTCCCATATCTGCCGCAGGCGCTCGCCGATCTCGGGTTGACGACACCTTTCCGTTCGGCGCATCTGTGGGCGTTCTTCGATTCGTCCTACCGCTCGCGGGTCGATTTGGACTACTTCGCGCCGCGCTGGCGGCAGGCCGGAATCGCCGCGTTGCACGTCGCCGCGTGGCATTACTGGGAGTCCGATCCGCAAGCCGACGAATACTTGCGTCACCTCATCGAAGCCTGCCATCGCAACGCCATCCAGGTCTATGCCTGGATTGAACTGCCGCATGTCAGTGAACGTTTCTGGGACCAGCATCCGGAGTGGCGCGAGAAAACCGCCCTGCTCCAGGACGCTCAACTCGATTGGCGAAAACTGATGAACCTGACCAATCGCGCGGCTTTTAACGAAGTCGCGCGCGGCCTTCGCGGACTGGTGGACCGCTTCGATTGGGATGGCGTGAATCTGGCCGAGCTGTATTTTGAATCGCTCGAAGGTCACGATAATCCCGCCCGTTTCACGCCCATGAATAACGACGTGCGAGCCGAATTTCAGGCCGCTTCCGGCATCGATCCTTTGGAGCTGTTCAACCCAAAATCGCCGCAGTATTACAACACCAGCGCCGATGGGATGGCCCGCTTCCTCACCTTCCGCGCCGACTTAGCCCGGCGCCAGCAGGCCGAATGGATCGCGCAGGTGGAAGATATCCGCAAAACCAAATCCTGGCTCGATCTGACGCTGACCCATGTCGACGACCGTTTCGATAGCACCATGCGCGAGAAGATCGGAGCCGATACGTCGAAAACGCTGCCGCTTCTCGCCCAGCACGATTTCACGTTTCTGATCGAGGATCCAGCCACGATATGGCACTTGGGTCCCCAGCGCTATCCTCAGATCGCCGCACGCTACCAGGCGCTTACACCGCGCACGGAAAAGCTCGCAATCGATATCAATATCGTCGACCGGTATCAGGACGTTTATCCCACCAAACAGCAAACTGGTTCCGAGCTGTTTGCCTTGCTGCACGTCGCAGCTGCTGCATTCCCGCGTGTCGCCGTATATTTCGAAAACTCGATCTTGCCGCCGGACTTACCGCTCCTGCCTTCGGCTGCTGCTGCCGTCCAGCGCGCCGAAAGAACTGGAGAAAAGCTTCCGGGTGACAAACTGATCGTCGAATCGCGCCAAGGTGTGGGTGCACAGTGGTCCGGTCCCGCGCTGGTCGACGGCCGGCCGTGGCCAGTGGCGTCGGATACCGTCGTCTGGCTTCCGTCTGGCTCGCATTCGATCCAGCCGGCCGCTGTGAAACCCGTCTTACGATTGATCGATCTGAACGCCGACCTTCACTCCGCGATGGCTATCGCCAGTGGCATCGAGTTCACCTACCGCAGCAGCGCCCGCGCTCTGGCGAATTTCGAAACGCTGCCCGCGAGTCTCCAGATTGACGGAATCGAATCGCATCCCGTGACGCTTGGCAACGTGGTGATGCTGCCACGCGGCCAGCACGTCGTTACCGCGTTGAGATAGCTATCGGGCCAATTCCCGAGCGTGCTCGAAAACTTTCCGGAGCATCTCCGCCGTCAGTCTCCCGGTCGACGTATTCTGCTGGCTCGGATGATATGACGCGATTAACTTGGGCAGCCCGGGTGCCGGCGTGTACACGCGATGGTGTCCGAACGGAAACGCCGCGAGGCTCTTGATCGCGCCCCGATCCCGCAGAATGCTCAGATAGGTCCGCATCGCGATGCCGCCCAAGGCCACAACCACACGCACCTCTTTCAGCAGATCCAGTTCGCGCTCGAGATAAGGACGGCAACGCGCCAGTTCCTCGGGCAGCGGTTTGTTATCCGGGGGCGCGCAACGCCCGGCTGCGGCGATGTAGGCTCCGCGCAACGCCAGGCCATCCTCACGCGAACGGCTCTCGGGCTGCGACGCGAACCCGGTCTCATAAAGGACACGATACAGAAAATCGCCCGAGCTGTCGCCGGTGAACATGCGTCCCGTGCGATTGGCTCCGTGAGCCCCTGGCGCAAGGCCGATCAAAAGCACCCGCGCGTGTAGATCGCCGAAACCCGGTACCGGCAGGCCCCAATATTCCCAATCGAGATAGGCGCGCCGCTTCACGCGGGCAACTTCGCCGCCGTAGGTTCGCAGCCGCGGGCACAGCTCGCACGTCACAATCTGCCGGGTCAGAATTTTGAATGCATCACTCAACATGCCTTTGTACCGCATAATAAAAAGCGAATGCAGGCAACGGGGTTTCGATCGCCCGAAGTTATCTTGATGGTGGTTGCCGGGGTAGCCGTCGCGATCCTGGGACCTTATGCGCTCTATCAACTATCGCCGCACGCTCCACGAGTGTCCACGGTGGAAACGAAATCAGGCCCGCCCGGCATCGATTTGGACGTCACGGAACTCGACACGCTCCCGGATGCGCTTCGCGAAGGCGCCACGTTGCTGATGACCACCGAAACGCCCGAGCCTCCAGAGGCGATCGCGAATCTCGCCGTGGCCAGCGGAGAGAATGTCCTCCGTCCTGTATCGGAGGCGGTGGAAGAGACCCAGCCGGTTCTGTACTGGTCGGCCGCTTTTGGCGAACCGCCCTATGCAGTATCCATAACCGAGGAGCACGGCCAAGTCATCGCTCGGGCCCAGGGGATTCAGAATACTTCCTGGATGGTGCTCACTCCGCTGCACCGTGGCGGTCAGTATACCTGGCAGGTAAACTCGGCAGGCGCGACCGAGCAGGCGTCGTTCCGCGTTCTCGATGACGGTCAAGAAATGCTATGGCGCGCCATGCTCGCGGCGCACAAGGATTCTCACCTGATCATCGGCTTGGTCGCGCAACAATTGGGAATGCTGGCGATCGCCGAGCGCGAGTATACCGCCCTGACCAAAGCTTTTCCGGATTCAAATACCGCCGCGCTGCTGCTTAATAATGTGGGCGAGCTACGCAATCGCTAGAGCGTGAGATGCTTCTAGGCGGTTGCTACAGGTGCCGCTTTCTTGCGAGTGCTGCGGCGCTTTTCCACCGGTGGCGTCCGGTCGCTCTTCTTCAGGTTGGGGAGGACGATCGATAAAACGAACTTCTTTTCCCCGTGGTCGTCCCACTTGATTACGATATATTCCTCGTTACAGGACAGCACGCTACCCAGGCCGAACTTGGCGTGTTCTACTTGGGCGCCTTGTGCGAAGGCTGGTTTAGTGGCCATTTTTCCTCTTAATTCATTGTAACAAAGGCAGGAATAGCGGGTAGTGTCTCAGTTTGAGACACTACCGAACAGCGGGTAGTGGGCCACTTTTGAAACTGAACCCGCTACAGAAATAGCAGGGTTTTACCGTGGTAGCGTCTGGAACACCCGCTTGGGCGAAGACGAAATCCGTTGGTGTTTGATGTTTGCACGAAAAGTCGATGTGGCGAGGGAAGTCGTTGTCGAGGCGCTGTCATAGGCGACCTCTAAACTCGTGGCGGACGGCCCACTAAATTGTAGGGCTGCGACCGCGGAATAGTTCGACCCGCCGTCGACCAGGACCTTGAAGACGCCCGTCGGTAAGGGCGTCGTAATGATACTCGACAAAAGTGCTCCATACGTCCCGCCTTGTCCGAAACTGCCGTCGCTGAATACTGGAAGGGGCGGCACCGAAGGGGTCGTGCCCGTCCCGGCAAGGTTTCCCGCGCTGTCGTAAACCTTGACCGTATAGCTGGTCGCAAGCGTATCTTGGTTGTAGATCACTAAAGAAACAAAGTGCGTGGCATCATTGACGCCGGTTGCCGACCACTGGGGCCATGCCCCCTGCGGTTGCACCGGAGAGTAAAAGTAGTCCCACGAGATCGGTACGCTTAGCGACCACGGTTGGATGGGTAGAAATGAATAGAGCAGCTGCGGAAGCACAGTCTGGCATGTGAATGCGTCGGGACAGTAGAATATCGCGTACACCGACCCGGTCTGGGTGGTGGCGTAGTGCTGCGGCGCCTCACTCGGAGCACCAAGCAGGCGGACTTCCGATGGCTGGTTCGCGTTCAAGGCAAAGTTCACATCATTGCCGGACGCCGGGAACAAGCTGGCGGCGGTCGAAGTGTCTAACGATAGATTGTTTCCACTCGGGTCATAAAACGAATAGTCGACGCCTACAGCGCCCGAGGCGGGTGCGGCCACGCGGATCGAGGTGCCCCACGTCCCGCCCGCAGCCAGCCATACAAACGTTCCGGCCACATAGCAGGAATACCCGATGGTCGCTCCTGAGGAGTTCGTTATGGCAACGGCGTTCTCTTGCAAAGCGGAGCAATCCGGAACCGCGGTTGACCAATACTGGGCTCCCGTGGTCGGCTGGCCGTGCAATACGGCAACGCTCAGAGCTATTAATCCAAGAACCCGAAACTCAGGAAAACGAAGCGATTTCATAACTGAGCGAGGTCTCCTCCTCCTACTAACTGTACGACGCGAAACGGCCAAACCGGGGTACATCCACTTCACCACACGTAGAATCAGCGGCTTAGATTTATTGGAACTTGCCATACGGAGCCGGTGTCTATTGCCTTGACGGGAAGCAGTAGAATTGGACTGGGTAGCTATGGCCGACACCAGCGTTGGGTTCCAATTCGAATGCAGGACGGAGACGTTTTCCCCGCCAGCGGCGCATGAAGAAGACGCGGCGCTGATTGCGGGATTACGCTCAGGTGACGAGTGCGCCTATGAGATCCTCATTCAGCGTTTTGAGCAACCGGTTTATAACCTGGTCAGCCGGCTGGTGGACGATCCTGGCGATGCCGCCGACGTAGCCCAAGAAGTTTTCTTGAAAGTGTTTCGTAAAGTGGGCGGTTTTCGCTCCGAAAGTTCTTTGAAAACCTGGATCTACCGCATCGCGGTCAATGAGGCTCGCAACCAGCGCCGCTGGTTTATCCGGCACCGCGGAAAAGAGACTGCCCTGGAGTCTGAAACGGACGCGCAGGGTCCCCAGGACTGGCTATCTGATCCCGGAAGAAGCCCGTACCAGACGGCCGTGGACCAGGAAACCCACGCGTTGATCGAATCGGCGCTACAGAACGTGAATGCCAATTATCGAGCAGCCTTGGTGCTGCGGGAAGTTGAGGGTTTGAGTTACGAAGAGATCTCCGAAGTTCTGGAGGTTTCGCTCGGAACAGTGAAGTCCCGAATCCTGAGGGGACGGGAATCGCTGCGTAAACATCTGGTGGACAGGCTAGGCAAAACTCCGGCCGTGGAGTTGCCTTTAGCGCTCGAAGCACAGATCGGAACACAAGGGAGTGATGCGGTATGAAGCGTGAAATCCAGGACGAACACGTGACCCATGACCGGGTCGTGATGAGCTTGCGGAACCTTCCGCTATGCGTGCCGCCCGTTGGACTGACCACCTCCTTGCGGGTGATCGCCTCGCGGGAGCGGCAGCGGCTCATCGAAAATCGCAGTTTCGGTCAGATTTTTGTTTCATGGGTCGACCGGACGCGTTTCATGCTGCGAGACATGCTCCGCCCCCTGATGTTGCCCGCCACGGGCGGCATCTTTTCGGCCGTCGTACTGTTTAGTATGTGGGTAGTTCCCACCTATCCTATGCGGGCCAAGATGGTCCCCGACATCCCCACTAACCTTACAACCTCGGTAGATGTGGTCGACGTGGTGAAAAGCTCCGCGGGCGTGGGGCTAAGAGACAGCGTCCTGGTGGATGTGGAAGTGGACGATCAGGGCCATTTTGTGGATTATCAGGTGGTTAGCGGCGCATCCGCCGTATCCGACCCCACCACCCGTCGCCGGGTGGAGAATCTGCTCTATTTCACTAAATTCGCTCCTGCGACTGCCTTCGGAATGCCCATGGCCGGCAAAGCCCGGGTGTTGTTGCTGCCGAGCCCCTGGATTTTCAATGTCGGCCGTTCCGACTGGCCTGGGATTTACGTAAAAGGCTAAGTGGGGCGCAGGCTTGGCCAGCATTTTCTAAATCGTAAATCGACGCTCGACCGAATCGCCGAATCGGCTTGTCCGGAGGGAGGGTCCGGCGAGCGAACTCCCCTGGTCATTGAAATCGGCGCGGGCCGCGGCGCGCTCACCGAATCGCTGCTCGAACGGGCGGATAAGGTAGTCGCCATTGAACTTGACCCCGTCCTCATTCACTACCTCCGCCAGAAGTTTCGCGATGCGCTCGATGCCGGGCGCCTGATTCTCGTCGAAAGCGACATTCTCAAGACCGATCTCGGAGCATTAATTGGAAAGGACCAATGGGGACGGGCGGTCATCGCCGGGAACCTTCCTTACTACATCACTTCGCCCATTTTGGAGCGGCTATTCGAGGCGCGCGGCAAATGGAAGCGAGCTGTCATCTTAGTTCAGGCCGAGGTCGCCGGCCGCATCGTCGCCCAGCCCGCTTGCCGCGAGTATGGATACCTGAGCGTCATGGTGCAGTCTCAGGCGCGGGCCGAGCGCCTGTTCGAGGTGCCCAAAACATCCTTTAGGCCGCCTCCCAAAGTGGATAGCGCGGTGGTCGGGCTCGAACCAGTGGATGCTCCGATAGAAAATCTACCATCGTTTCTTAAGTTTGCAGGAAACTGCTTCCGCTATAAGCGAAAGACGCTGCGCAACAACCTGGCCGGCCTCTACGACAGGTTCGCGATCGAATCCCTGATCGGACCCAAGGATCGCGCCGAGGCTTTGAGCATCGCCGAACTCGCCCACTTGTTCGGGGCGTTAACAAGGTGAGGCGTTGACAACTCCCCGAGCTGTTGTATATCCTACATAGAGTATTTGGTTGAGTTGATCTTCTGCTCCTGTGCTACCGCTCTTCGAATGGAGAGTCCGGCCGGGGGTCGGCCCCGAGGCTTTGCAGGATTCTACGCCTGCTGAGTATGGGCTAGTCCGAAGTCTACTACCTCGATAAGGATTTGGAATCGGTTCTGGTGCGTTCAGTTTTCTGATTCCTTTGGTGGTTTCAACAGCTTTGATGCGCTCATTCCGTGGGTGCGCGTTCGATACAGAGGACGCGTGAGATATGCGGGATGCAGTGAGCTTGTGGAGATAGAGTTTTGCCGACTTTTATTCAGCTCGTGCGCAAAGGGCGTCGCCCTACGCGCTATAAGACTGCCAGTCCGGCGTTGCAGGCTTGCCCGCAGCGTCGTGGCGTGTGCACTCGTGTGTATACCACCACGCCCAAGAAGCCGAATTCTGCGTTGCGTAAAGTGGCGCGCGTGCGGCTGACCAATGGGATTGAGGTGACCACCTACATTCCAGGCGTCGGGCACAACCTGCAGGAGCACTCCATCGTGCTGATCCGCGGAGGCCGCGTGAAGGATCTTCCCGGTGTGCGCTATCACGTGGTTCGCGGCACTCTCGATACCGCGGGAGTCACGGATCGCAAGCAGAGCCGGTCGAAGTACGGCGCCAAGCGTCCCAAGGGCGCCGCAAAGTAGAGCCAAAAGGAACACATGCCACGCCGACGCAGACCTGAAACTCGCGAGATCATAGCCGATCCGGTGTACAACTCGACCCTGGCGGAAAAATTCGTCAACTCGATGATGTGGGATGGCAAGAAGGCCGTATCGCAGCGGATCTTCTACGACGCCATGAACAAGATTAAGGAACGGACGCAGGATGATCCGCTCAAGCTTTTCAAGAAGGCCGTCGAGAACGCCAAGCCGCTGCTTGAAGTGAAGACCCGGCGCGTGGGCGGCGCCAACTATCAGGTGCCGGTCGAAGTTCCCAACAACCGGCGCACGAGTTTGGCGATTCGATGGATTCTGCAAAACGCGCGTACCCGCCCGGAAAAGAGCATGCCGGAGAAGCTGGCTAACGAATTAAACGACGCGGCCAATTCGCGCGGTGGGGCAATTAAGAAAAAAGACGACGTGCATCGTATGGCGGAAGCAAACAAAGCCTTCGCTCACTACCGTTGGTAACGCTTAGGTAACTGGAGTATGGCAAGAACTGTAGCACTCGAGAAAATGCGCAACATCGGCATCATGGCCCACATTGATGCCGGCAAAACCACCACTACGGAGCGCGTTCTCTATTACACCGGCAAGACGTACAAGATCGGCGAAGTCCATGAAGGCACGGCCGTCATGGACTGGATGGAGCAGGAACAGGAGCGCGGCATTACGATTACGTCGGCCGCGACCACCTGCGAATGGCAGGATTGCACCATCAACATCATCGACACGCCCGGTCACGTGGATTTCACGGCCGAAGTCGAGCGCAGCTTGCGCGTTTTGGATGGAGCCGTGGCGGTGTTCGACGCCGTGGCGGGCGTTCAGCCGCAATCGGAAACCGTGTGGCGGCAGGCCGATAAATACCGGGTTCCGCGCATCTGCTTCATCAATAAAATGGACCGCGTGGGCGCGGATTTCTATCGCGCCGTCGAAACCATCGTGGACCGGCTGAAGTGCCGGCCCGTAGCTATTCAGCTTCCCATCGGCGCCGAGGATCAGTTCAAGGGCGTCGTCGATCTGGTCAGTATGACCGCCCGCATCTGGCGCGATGAGACGCTGGGCGCCAAGTACGACGATGTCGAGATTCCCGAGGATTTGAAGGAGCAGGCCAAGCTCTATCACGACCAGTTGGTCGAGGCAGTCTCCGAATCCGACGATCACTTGTTCACCAAGTTCGTCGAGGGTCAGCCCATTACGGTCGACGAGCTGCGCGCCGGTATCCGCAAGGCCACCATCGCGCAAAAGATTTTCCCGGTGATCTGCGGTTCGGCGTTCAAGAACAAGGGCGTGCAGAACCTGCTCGACGCGGTCGTCGATTACCTCCCCTCTCCTCTCGAAGTTCCCGCCGTTCAGGGCACCGATGTCGACGATACCGAAAAGGTCGTCGAGCGTAAAGCGGACGATAAAGAACCGTTTTCGGCGCTGGTATTCAAGATCATGACCGACCCCTTCGTCGGCCAGCTCGCGTTCATTCGCGTATATTCAGGCCGGCTGGGTGCGGGCGATTCGGTTTATAACGTCGCCAAGGGCCGCAAAGAGCGCATCGGGCGTTTGGTCAAGATGCACGCCAATAAGCGCGAGGAAATCACGGAAGTGTTGGCGGGCGATATCTGTGCGGCTGTGGGACTCAAATCGGTTTCCACTGGCGACACCATCTGCGATGAGCGGGCTCCGGTCATTCTCGAAAATATAGACTTCCCGGCGCCGGTGATTCAGCTCGCTGTCGAGCCGAAGACCAAGGCCGATCAGGAACGCCTGGGCATGGCCATCGCCAAGCTGGTCCAGGAAGATCCTACTCTGCACGTTTCGACAGATCCCGATACCGGCCAAACTATTTTGGCGGGTATGGGTGAGTTGCATCTGGAGATCATCGTCGATCGAATGCAGCGCGAGTTCAATGTGGGCGCCAATGTCGGCAAGCCACAGGTAGCCTATCGCGAGACTATTCGCAACATTGCCGAAGCTGATTACACGCACAAGAAGCAGACCGGCGGCAGCGGCCAATATGCCCGCGTGAAGCTACGTGTCGAACCGCTCGAAAGCGGCGAGTACGAATTCGTCAACGAAATTCGCGGCGGCTCGATTCCCAAGGAATTCATCTCCGCCGTGGAAAAGGGCGCGGTGGAAGCGCTCGAGCACGGTGTGCTCGCGGGCTATCCAATGTCCAATATTAAGATCGCCGTGTTTGACGGCGATTATCACGACGTCGATTCCTCGGAAATGGCCTTCAAGATTTGCTCGTCCATCTGCTTTAAGGATGCAGCCCGCAAAGCCAAGCCGGTTTTGCTTGAGCCGGTGATGCGCGTCGAAGTGGTGGTTCCGGACGAGTATATGGGTTCGGTGAACGGCGACTTGATCTCACGGCGCGGACGCCTCGAAGGCACCGAGATCTTGGGATCCACTCACATCATCAAGTCGATGGTTCCGCTTTCGGAAATGTTCGGTTACGCCACGGAACTGCGATCCCGCACCCAGGGGCGTGGGGCCTTCACTATGCATTTCGGGCGGTACGAGGAAGTTCCCAAGAGCGTGGCGGAAGAGATTACCAGCAGGGCGCAGGGCAAGGCAGTTTCGTAGGTTCTTGATACGGAGACAGGGAGACACACATGGCGAAGGAAAAATTTGATCGCAGCAAGCCGCATTGCAACGTCGGCACCATTGGACACATCGATCATGGCAAGACGACCTTGACCGCGGCGATCACACAGACGCTGGCCAAGCACAATCCCAAGGTGAAGTTCCGGAGTTTCGATTCAATCGACAACGCGCCGGAAGAAAAAGCCCGCGGCATCACGATCGCGGTGGCG
>Ga0207695_10004418_pt1 | contig 19207 bp, 13 predicted proteins | sample KBSC54metaG_FD_184354 | JGI IMG/M metagenome (GOLD analysis project Ga0207695, IMG submission 184354) | Corn rhizosphere microbial communities from Kellogg Biological Station, Michigan, USA - KBS C5-4 metaG (SPAdes) (version 2) | ecosystem: Host-associated > Plants > Roots > Rhizosphere > Soil... | reverse complement strand
TTATTTTAGCACTCAATCGTCAACGTTACCCGCAGCAGTGGCAACGGGTAACCTCACCGTAAGGCCATGGTCGATAGTAACCAAAATTTTGTACGATAAAGATACCAGGAAAGCAACGGGCGTTGAGGTGTTGGACGGCGAAACAAACAAAACCTATGAGTTTTACTCTAAAATTGTTTTCCTTAATGCTTCTACGCTGAACAGCGCGTGGGTTTTGATGAATTCCGCAACGGATGTGTGGCAAGGGGGATTAGGTAGCAGCAGTGGTGAATTGGGGCATAATATTATGGACCATCATTACATGCTTGGAGCACAGGGGACTGTGGATGGGTACGAAGACAAATACTATTTTGGCCGCAGGGCGAATGGTTTTTATATTCCACGTTTTGCCAACTTATTTGGCGATAAAAGGGACTTCCTGCGCGGCTATGGCTACCAGGGTAGTGCCAGCAGAGACGGTTGGAGCCGGGATGTAGCAGAAATGAATATAGGTGCTGGTTTTAAAGATGCACTTACGGAGCCCGGCGCATGGCATATAGGCGCAACCGGTTTTGGCGAAATATTGCCCTATCACGATAACAAGATCGCGCTTGATAAGGAAGTGAAAGATAAATGGGGCCTGCCCGTGCTTGCGATGGATGCCGGTTTGAAAGAGAATGAAATTAATATGCGCAAGGACATCATTAGAGAATTGGTTGCGATGTATGAAGCTGCAGGCGTAAAGAATATAACCACCTGGGATAAAAATTATGCCATTGGTCAGGGCATCCACGAGATGGGAAGCGCGCGTATGGGTAAAGACCCTAAAACATCGGTACTTAACGCACATAACCAGGTTTGGGATGCACAAAATGTCTTTGTTACCGATGGCGCCTGCATGACATCAAGTGCCTGCCAGAACCCGTCGCTCACCTATATGGCATTAACCGCGCGCGCGGCTCAATATGCGGTGGATGAGTTGAAAAAAGGCAATTTATAAAACACATATTTAAGCGTAAAATTTCAATAATTAACCTAACAATTATTCAAAATGAAGTACAATTTTATATTTACAGCAATATTGGCAGGCAGCTGTTTTATAGCGAACGCACAGCAAACGGCAAAACCTGAAGACACAGAAATATGGAAACCGGTTCCAAAAGTTGTTACCCCAGGGACTACTTTCAGGGATGCTCCATCCGACGCAATTATTTTATTTGACGGCAAAAATCTTGATCAATGGGTGTTAACTAAAGACACCACAACCAAGGCAAAATGGCTGTTAGCGGATGATATAATTACAGTTGATAAAAGTGTGGGGGATATTCAGACTAAAAGGACCTTTATGGATTTTCAGCTGCATATTGAATATCGGATACCTTCCAATATAACCGGATCGGGCCAGGCCAGGGGGAACAGTGGCATCTTTTTAGCTGCGCTTCCATGGGGAGCAGGGGGATATGAACTGCAGGTGCTCGACAATTATAATAATCCAACTTATGTAAATGGGCAGGTGGGTAGCATCTATAAACAATCAATTCCATTAGCTAACGCAGCTTTGCCGCCAGGCAGGTGGCAAACATATGATGTAGTTTGGACTGCCCCGCGATTTAATGATGATGGATCGTTAAAATCACCCGCCAGGGTAACGGCCTTTCATAATGGCATTCTTGTTCAGAATAATTTTGAATTAAAAGGTGATACCCCCTACATAGGGCAACCCACCTATCGGAAACATGGTCCTTCACCTATTAAATTGCAAGCTCATGGGGATAAAAGCGAGCCGATAAGTTACCGAAACATCTGGCTAAGGGAATTATAATTTTATTAATAGTGAACACTTATCCCAAATTTTGAGGGAAATGTAATTTGATTTTTTAAGTATATGAATCGTTTTTTGATCCTGATCGCAGGGATAATACTCTTGTTTTCCTCTTGCAAAAAGCCCGATTATCAAAAAGTAACGTATGATCCTGAATTATACCGTGTTACAGAAAAAAAACTAAATGACATTATACTTGAAAATAATTTTCCGCCGGTTATAGCTTCACGTAATTATGCATACGCTAATATTGCTGCGTATGAGGTAATATCCGCCCGGGACCCCAAAAAATTCCGGTCGCTGGCAGGTCAGGTCAAACATTTGACAGCCATTCCAAAACCTGCTCCGGGCGTCGAAATTGATTACCCGTTTGCCTCCTTGCTTGCATTTTGCTATGTCGGAAATGCGGTTACATTTCCCGAGGGGAGCATGGATGAATACGTCGACGGATTAAAACAGAAAGCAAAAGATGCGGGTATGCCTTCCGATGTATTTGAGCAGTCAGTGAACTATTCAAATGTAGTTGCAAAACACATCATGAAATGGAGTAAAACCGATCATTATGCCCAAACACGATCCGCCAGTAAATATACGGTTACCAAAAAGGAAGGACGTTGGATACCAACACCACCTATGTATTCACAAGCATTGGAACCGCACTGGGGAGAAATCAGACCCTTAATACTCGATTCTGCATCTCAGGTGGCTCCTCCGCCACCGCCATTATTTGATATGAAAGATATAAACAGCCAGTTTTATAAAGACGTTCTGGATGTAAAATCGATCGGTACAAACCTTACTGAAGAACAAAAACACATTGCCGATTTTTGGGATGACAATGCATTTAAGTTAAATGTAGTTGGACATGCAACTTTTGGAACTAAAAAATTCTCGCCCGGCGGGCATTGGATGAACATCGTGGGGATAGCCTCAGCAACCTGCAAAGCCGATTTTAGCAGCACGGTATGCGCATATGCTGAAACATCAATTGCTTTATTTGATGCATTTATCAACTGCTGGTATTTTAAATATAAATATAATTTAGTTCGACCTGAAACTGTCATTACAAAATACCTGGACCCTGATTGGAAAACATACATTCAAACGCCGTCATTCCCGGAATATGTAAGTGGTCATGCGGTTATATCAGCTGCTGCAGCCGAAGTTTTGACCCATCAGTTCGGCGATAATTTTGCATACCGCGATACGTCAGAAAGTGAGTTTGGATTAGCGCCCCGTAACTTTAAATCTTTCAGGGAAGCCGCAAAAGAAGCCGGCATATCACGTGTTTATGGCGGCATACATTTTAAGAATTCCTGCATAGTTGGAACGCAGGAAGGCAAGCAGGTGGGGCAGCTGGTATTAAACAAATTACAAATGAAAATCAAAAAGGATTAGTACGTTAAATATCCTAATAACTGGTGCCAGGCAAACGATAAGTTATCCCGGTATTAAAAAAGAAGTACGGTTTTAAAAAGTGTTGTTTAAATAAAAATTGAAATATGAAAAAGTTAATAACCGCATCCCTGCTATATTTATATGGTGGTATGGTTAACGCACAGGTGAAGGATTATGCTATTCAGCCCGTGGCGTTTACAAAGGTGAAATTGAATGATCATTTCTGGTTACCCCGTATCGAAACTAACCGCACCGTAACTATTCCGGCTTCATTTGCACGCTGTGAGAATACAGGCCGTGTTAAGAATTTCGAAATGGCTGCAAAAAAGGAAGGAAAGTTTTGCACCAAGTTCCCATTTGATGATACCGATATCTATAAAACGATTGAGGGGGCCTCTTATTCCCTGGCCGTGCATCCTGACCCCAAATTAGATGCCTATGTAGATTCACTAATAAACGTTGTTGGGAAGGCCCAGGAGCCGGATGGATATCTATATACAGCCCGCACTATTGATCCATTACATCCCCATTTGTGGTCTGGCAATGAAAGATGGGTAAAAGAAAATGAGCTTAGCCACGAACTATACAACTCGGGCCACATGTTTGAGGCAGCAAGTGCACATTTCCTGGCCACTTCCAAAAGGAATTTTTTGGATATCGCGCTAAAAAACGCAGATCTGCTGGTTAAAACCTTCGGCCCCGGGAAGAGGCATGTTGCTCCTGGTCATGAAATAGTGGAAATGGGACTTGTTCGCCTGTACCGGATTACAGGCAAGAACGAATACCTGGATTTAGCTAAATTTTTTATTGATGAAAGAGGAAAACGGGTATATGATAAAACCAGTACTGACGAGTGGAAAAACGGCGCTTACTGGCAGGACGATGAACCCGTGGTGGATCAGAATGAAGCGGAAGGGCATGCGGTAAGGGCAATGTATTTATATTCAGGGATAGCCGATGTTGCTGCACTAACCGGAGATAAGCAATATATTGAGGCCATTGACAAAATATGGAATAATATGGTTGGCAAAAAAATATATGTCCAGGGCGGCATAGGAGCAGTCCCAAGCGGAGAAAGATTTGGAGCCGATTATGAGTTACCTAATGCAACGGCCTATAATGAGACGTGCGCCGCCATTGGTGATGTGTACTGGAATCAACGGATGTTTTTATTACATGGTGATTCAAAATACATTGACTTGTTAGAAAAGGTTCTATATAACGGGTTGATCTCTGGCATCGGGTTGGACGGTAAATCATTTTTTTATACCAACGCAATGCAAGTTGTAAACGGATTCACACACCCCGCATTGGAGCCCGGCAGATCGGGATGGTTTGAGTGTTCATGTTGTCCAACTAATATGGTTCGGTTTCTGCCTTCTCTGCCCGGATATATTTATGCGCAAAAAAGCAGCAATGTTTATGTTAATCTTTTTATTGCGGGGGCAGCTGATCTTAAAGTAAATGAGAAAAAAATAAAAATTACTCAGGTCAACAATTATCCATGGAATGGTAATTTAATGTTTAAAGTAGATCCGGAATCACCTTCCGTCTTTAACCTGCGTATTCGTATTCCGGGATGGAGCCGTTCAAAAGCAATCCCATCAGACCTGTATTCATTTGAAAATTTGTCCTCTTCAAAGATCGAAATTAAGCTGAATGGAAAGCCGCTCAAATATCATATCGAGAACGGCTACGCAGTTGTTAATAGAAAGTGGAAAAAAGGAGATCAGGTACAGATGAATTTACCGATGGATGTTAAAAAGATTACTGCAAATAAAGCGTTGGTAGATGACAGGAATAAGATTGCATTACAACGCGGTCCGATAATTTATAGTGCGGAATGGAAAGACAATGATGGCAAAGTGAGCGACTTAATGATTCCTGATAACGCAATTTTTAAGCCACAATATGAAAAAGATATTTTAAACGGCATAACAGTTCTAAAAGGGGAAGCAATTAGAAGTGGTGATTTGAAAAAGGGAACAAAAAAAGTTGTGCTGACCGCAATTCCGTATTATACATGGGCTAACAGGGGACCAGGTGAAATGACAGTTTGGTTTCCAAGGGCTGAGGCAGCCAATGGCGGTTTGTAAAGTATCATATGTAATAACCGCAATTTAGTCCAGGCTTGAAGCAAGCGTTTTTTTTACAAACAGCACCAGAATGTGTCGGTAAAATGTGAAAAATGTATAATTTAGATTGACTGTTTCGACAGGAAATGTATAGAAACCTGTTGGTCTTTAAATAAGTGTAAAAAACACAATTAATATAGCAATACCAATTATGAAGAAGTTATTCGCCCTATCGAGTTTTTGTTTGCTCATGTTTGCTGCGGGAAATTCCGAAGCGCAAAACCCTAAACTGACATTGGACTTAACCAAACCCGGCGCAAGTGTGAGTCCCCAATTATATGGGCTGATGACTGAAGAGATCAACCATTCGTATGATGGTGGTTTGTATGCCGAACTGATCAGGAACAGGATATTTAAAGATAATGCGAACATACCGGAAGCATGGAGCGTAATCCAGGAAGGTGGTGCAAAGGCGTCTATTCAGTTAGTAGCCGCAAAACCCGACAACGTGCCTTTTGAACAGCGGCGCCACGCAATTAATGGGGCGCTAACTACCTGTTTAAGGCTTATGGTTGATACGGCAGGTGGCAGGGCCGGTATAGCGAACGAGGGTTACTGGGGCGTACCTGTATTGCCAAATACAACTTATAATGCTTCTTTTTATATTAAGGGTACGGAAAGCAGGCCATTACCCGGTCGCCCCTGGGATCCCAAGCCTACAGTTGTTGTTCCGGTAATTGCTGATAACACGGCCGGGCCTATAACCGTAAGTATAGAAAGCAATGACGGTAAAACGGTATATGCTTCGGGGACTATTAATTTGGTAAAAAGCGCCTTATGGAAAAAATATGAACTCAAATTAACAACGGCGGCAGGCATCAAACCAACTACCGATGCCCGTTTTGTTATTTCAACAAACCGTACCGGGGTTTATTATTTTAACCTCGTCTCTTTATTTCCGCCAACTTATCATAACCGTCCCAATGGGAACCGGATAGATATAATGAAGTTATTGGCCGATATGAAACCCCGTTTTTTACGGTTCCCCGGAGGTAATTTCCTTGAAGGCCCGAAATTGAACGATGCATTTCCGTGGAAGACTACTTTGGGGCCGCTTGAGGGGCGGCCCGGCCATACCGGCTCATGGGGCTACCGCCCCACTGACGGAATGGGGTTACTTGAATTTTTAGAATGGTGCGAAGACCTGAAAATGGAACCGCTGCTTGCCGTTTATGCCGGGTATTCGCTCGACGAGGACCATGTGGACGCTGGCCCGCTTTTAAAGCCTTATGTAGATGATGCGTTGGATGAAATTGAATATGTTACCGGTGATATACACACCTATTGGGGGGCTAAACGCGCGGCAGATGGGCACCCCGCGCCTTTTAAACTCAGCTATGTGGAAATCGGCAACGAAGACGGGTTTGACCGGTCAGGCAGTTACGACGGGCGTTTTGCGCAGTTTTATGACGGCATCAAAGCTAAATATCCTAACCTGCATTGCATTGCAACCATTGGCGGCAGGGATGAGCTTGGTGTGAGAGGTAAGTTAACTATCCGCAAGCCTGAAATTGTAGATGAACATTATTACCGCAACGCCTGGGAAATGGAACAAGATGCCGCGCATTATGATAAATACGACCGCAAAGGATTTAAAGTTTTTGTAGGCGAGTGGGCAACGCGTGAAGGCGCACCCACGACTAATTTAAATGCCGCCCTGGGCGACGCCGCCTGGATGACGGGCATGGAACGAAATTCAGACCTGGTCATCTTGTCGTGCTACGCGCCATTATTTGTAAACGTAAATAAAGCTACAGCAACCGCGCCAAAAGCCTGGCAATGGGACTCGGACCTGATAGGCTACGATGCTTTAAAAAGCTTTGGTTCGCCGTCATATTACGTGCAAAAAATGTTTAACAGATATATTGGTAATAAGGTGGTACCTGTGGCAGGTGCAAATATACCAACCCAAACGCGGCCGGCTAATAAAAGGGACAGTGCGGCTAACAAAATGCCCGAACCTATACCAGCCATGTTTTATGTAGCCACACAGGATACAAAAACGGGAAAACTGTTTCTTAAAGTAGTAAATGCAACAGGGAAACCGCAACAGGTTGATATCGATTTAAATGGTGCAGGAAAGCTTTCTCCCGAAGGCACTCTGGTGGTAATTAAAGGCGATAAGCCAGAGGATACTAATACGATCAATGATCCTGAAAAAATACTTCCTGTCACCACCAAAATAAATGGGATCAGCAAAAGATTTACAAGAACATTCGATCCGTACTCGGTAAATGTGGTGCAAATAAACAAGATAAAGTAAATAAAGGTATGAGAAACCCGGTAACAGCATTGTGCATGGCTGTTTTAACTATAATGCTTTTCGTGCAGCCTTTACATGCGCAAAAAGCCACTAATCCTATTATTTATGCAGATGTACCGGATATATCAATAGTACGCGCAGGCAATAGCTATTACATGAGCAGCACAACGATGCACATGAGTCCCGGCGTACCGATTATGAAGTCGAATGACCTGGTGAACTGGAAGCTGGTGAATTATGCATATGATACTTTAGCAAATGTTGATGCACTAAACCTCACAAATAACAAAAGCGCATATGGGCATGGTTCGTGGGCAAGTTCTATGCGTTTCCATAATGGTACCTATTATGTAAGCACATTTGCGCAAACGACGGGTAAAACTTATATCTATTCTACCAGGGATATCGAAAAAGGCCCGTGGAAAGCAACGTCATTTACCCCCGACCTTGATGATAACTCCTTGTTTTTTGATGATGACGGGAAGGTCTATATGATTAGCGGGAGCGGAAATTTAAGATTAGTTGAATTAAAGGACGATCTTTCCGGGATAAAACTCGGCGGAACGGACAAAATTATCATTGAAAAGGCAGGCGTCCCTTCGGGCGGCACCGGCCTCGGTCCAGAGGGCTCTCAGCTGTTTAAGATAAACGGCAAATATTATCTTTTCAATATTACATGGCCAAGGCGCGGCATGCGCACTGTTATAATACACCGGGCGGATAAAATTACCGGCCCTTATGAAGGACGGGTTGGCCTGCAGGACCTTGGCGTGGCGCAAGGCGGGTTAATTGATGGGCCGGATGGCACATGGTACGCTTATTTATTCCGTGACTATGGCGCTGTGGGCCGTATACCCTATTTGGTCCCGGTAAAGTGGGAGGATGGATGGCCCGTTTTGGGCACCAACGCCAAAGTGCCCGGAACAGTCGATCTGCCTGCCAGCAATGGTTTAATCCCGGGCATTGTAGCCACGGACGAGTTTACCCGTAAAAAAGGTGACCCTGCCTTGCCGCTTGCATGGCAATGGAACCATAACCCGGATAATAGTTTATGGTCTATTATCGCAAGGAAAGGCTATTTGCGCCTTACCACCGGCAGGGTTGACACAGGCTTTCTGATGGCGAGAAATTCGTTGACGCAACGCACCATCGGCCCGGTTTGTTCAGGCTCAGTTTCACTGGATGTATCAAATATGAAAGATGGCGACTTTGCGGGGCTGGCCCTGTTGCAAAAAAACTACGGCGTGGTTGGGGTTAAAGTAAACGGCGGAAACAAGGCGATTGCAATGCTAAATGCAAGCACGGGTGCGCCGGAAGAAGCGCAAACCGTCCCTCTTGGCCAGAATATAATTTATTTTAAGGCGGAATGCGACTTCGGGGATAAAAAAGATGTGGCCAATTTTTTTTACAGCCTGGACGGGGAAACCTGGGAGCCCATTGGCACGCAGTTAAAAATGGCTTACACGATTCCGCATTTTATGGGTTATCGGTTCGCTTTATTTAACTACGCCACAAAAATACCAGGGGGCTGGGTTGATTTTGATTTCTTCAGGATCAGCGACAAAATTGGAGCGGTTAAATAAGCGCGGGCAAAACGCTAAACTAATGTTTACCAATGTTTAATATTTTTTTTGACAATATGAAGATTTTTCTAAAAGTTATTCCTTTTCTCACACTCGTTATACCGGCAATTTCCATCGCACAAAATTACCAGAAAACGGTGTCAGGGGTTAAAGCGTCCATTAATGGTGTATCGGTAGAAGTGCAGTTTTACAGTCCTGAAATAGTGCGGGTGATTAAGGCGCCAGAGGGCAAACCATTTACTAAAGAAAGCCTTTCAGTTATTAAAAAGCCTCAGCAAACGCAAATTAGCTTAAAACAGCATGGCGACGTTCTTAACCTTCGCAGCGAAAAATTAAATGTTAGCCTCAACCTTAAATCCGGAGACCTTACCTATTTCACTATTGCCGGGAAGGTGTTGCTAAAAGAAAAACCAAACGGAGCGGCCTTTACACCTTTTAACGACGCAGGTAACCAAACCTATAGTATTTCACAGGCTTTTACACTCGACAATGATGAGCCAATATATGGTTTAGGGCAACATCAGCGGGGCAACTTAAATCAACGAAATCAGCAGTATGACAATATGATACAGGGCAACACAGAAGATGTGGTGCCACTTTTTCAATCGGTAAAGGGTTATGGCGTTTTTTGGGACAACTACTCCCCAACATCATTTGACAGTAAAAGTGAAACAGGTTTTAAGTCGGTGGCGGGCGATGGTGTCGATTATTATTTTCTGTATGGCGGTAATGCAGATGGGGTGATTGCCGATATGCGCGACCTGACCGGGCAGGCCCCAATGTTTCCCTTGTGGACATTCGGCTATTGGCAAAGTAAAGAGCGTTACAAAAGCCAGGACGAATTGGTAGGTGTGGTAAAAAAATACCGGGAGTTAAACGTTCCTTTAGATGGCATCATACAAGACTGGCAGTATTGGGGCAGTAATTATTTATGGAACTCTATGGATTTTCTTAATGCTGATTTCCCGAATCCGAAAAAAATGGTTAATGATGTTCATAATTTTAATGCGCACATGATTATTTCTATCTGGGCTTCATTTGGGCCGCAAACGTTACAGTACAAGGAGATGAAACCCAAAAATATGTTACTGGATTTTAGTACCTGGCCGCAATCCGGTTCAGATAAGTGGCCGCCAATCATGGACTATCCATCAGGCGTAATGCCTTATGACGCTTATAACCCTGAAGCCCGCGACATTTATTGGAAATACGCCAATAAAGGTTTATTCTCCGTTGGGATCGATGGCTGGTGGATGGATTCTACCGAGCCCGACCATCTTGATTTTAAACCTTCCGATCTCGACTTAAAAACCTACCTGGGTTCATTTCGCAAAGTGCGGAATGCTTACCCGCTAATGACTGTTGGCGGTGTTTACCAGCATCAGCGTGCCACAAGTTCAGATAAACGCGTATTTATTTTAACCCGTTCGGCGTTTGCCGGGCAACAACGCTATGGCGCAAACACGTGGTCGGGCGATGTAACTTCGTCCTGGCAAGCCCTGAAGCAGCAAATTCCTACGGGGCTTAATTTTTCATTAAGCGGGATCCCTTATTGGAATAGCGATATAGGCGGATTTTTCTTAACCAAGTTCAGGCGAAAACTAGCAGATCCAGACTACCGCGAGCTATATACAAGATGGATGGAGTTTGGCGCCTTTTGCCCGATGATGCGCTCGCACGGCGCTGACGCACCCAGAGAAATCTATCAGTTTGGAAATAAGGGAGACAAAGTTTATGATGCGATCGAGAAGTTTATTAGCTTGCGTTACAGCCTTTTGCCTTATATCTACGCCACATCGTGGGACGTTACCGCACATCAATCGAGTATGATGCGTGCGCTGGTTATGGACTTTCCAAAAGATAATAACGCCTGGGATATAAATGAAGAATTTATGTTCGGAAAATCAATACTTGTAAATCCGGTCACCAGCCCTATGTATGTAAAACCCGGTGCTATCGCTGGGAGGGATACCACAAAAGTTGAAGACTTTAGCGAGGTTAAGTCAAAACAAACATATCTGCCCAAAGGAGCCGACTGGTACGACTTTTGGACGGGAGAAAAATTTACCGGCGGCCAAAAAGTAACCAAACAAACGCCGCTTGATATTATACCTGTGTATGTTAAAGCCGGTTCCATTATCCCTTTTGGGCCCCGCGTACAGTATGCCACAGAAAAAAAGTGGGGCGACCTTGACATCCGGGTGTACCCTGGCGCCGATGCTGATTTTACCTTGTACGAGGATGAGAACGATAATTACAACTATGAGAAAGGAAAGTATACCGAAATAAAATTTCATTGGGACGATAAAAAGCACATGCTGAAGATTGCGGACAGAACCGGTTCTTTTGACGGAATGTTGAAGGACCGCAAGTTCACAGTTTCAATAACAACAGCTGGAGGGGAGCGCGCTGCGGAATTAAAATTGGTTAAGTCTGTTAGCTACACTGGCAAGGAAACAAGCGTGAGTTTTTAATTTTTTTAAGATGAATTTGAAAATAGGTTTCGTTTTAATGATATTGATGAATGGAGTAGGTTTTAATTGTCGCCTTATATGTAGGTATATGTAGGCTCAATCAGGCCATCATGTTTCATGGCTGTCCAAAATTCGACGGGAATATTTTTTGATGTTAATGCAATGTTTGTTGCCACTTTTTCAGCTTTGGTGGTATTTAGGGCGATGCATTTAACACCCGGAGCACTGTTGCCAAAAACGACACATGCTTCCACAGGGCGTATTTCAAATTCAGCACATAGCTGATTAAATCTTTCGCGCCAATCGAACAGGATTTTATCGGAGATCGGGTCTTTTAGCTGATAATTATAATAAGCTGAACCAACCAGGAAACCACCGTTAAACACGGCTGAGTTAATGATCGCTATTCCCTGCGCTTCGAGCGACTGCATATACTCCAACAAGGCCTTTGGATGACTATGGATTGTCATGCTGTTGGCAATCATTACCCAATCAAGTTTTACCTCGTTGGTGATGTGTTTAATGATATGCCAATCCTTTGAACCCACTCCAATTGATTTTACTTTCCCCGAGGCTTTTAATTCAGACAAAGCCCGGTATGCTTCAAGAATATCGAGATATCGTGCTTCACGATCGGATGTATCTTTTGCATTTGCAAGGTATTCATCAGGGTCATGTACAGATACAAGTTCTGCCTTGTACCCGTTAAGTAGTTCATTTCCTTGTTCATAGCATTTCAATATGCCGTTGTAGCTTATCGTTTGGATTGCATCATGCTTCAGGTCGCGCCAAACACCGGGCTCAAAGGTTGGTTCCGGAGTGTTTAAGTTTGTTCGCAGCCAACCGAGTTTATTACTAATCAGCACCTCATCCTGGTTTACGCCAAGTTCCTTTAACGCCTGGCCTAATGCTTCTAAAGCCAGACCTGCACCATACTTTCCTGCCGAATCGAAACACGCCGGTTTTTCAGCATGCTGCAGGCACGCTTTTACAATTTCCCGTTTCTGCTCAAAAGGAATCGCCTCATACAAATTACCAAGGCCGCTGGTACCAAAAATCACTTTGGGCCATACCATTTCTTTGTCCATAGCTCCGTGAGGTCAGGGTAATTCTATCATTACTTTTATTACACCGTTTGCCGGATCAAGCCAGGTTTCGAATTCTTCTTTTACCTGGTCGAACTGAACCCGATGGGTAATATAGTTTTGAGGTTGTATCAAACCTTTTTTTATCGATGCGATCACATGTTCAAAATCTGCCCGTGTGGCATTACGACTACTCATCAATGTTGCCTCCCGCTTATGAAACTCCGGGTGACTAAAGCTGATCTCGCCTTTTTGTAACCCGATCAGCACATAACGGGCTCCATGGGCCATATACTGGAAGCCGTTATTGATCGCTTTTAAGCTGCCTGTAGCATCTATTACGACGGTGGGCATATCTCCATCTGTGATATGGGACAGCTTTTCAGCCACATTTTCTAATGTTACATCGATAGTGTGCGCGACGCCCAGTCGATTTTTGCAAAATTCCAGTCGTTTTGCATTCATGTCCATGGCAATTACATTTGCTCCGGCAATGCGGGCAAATTCCATTGCGCCTAAACCAATTGGCCCGGCCCCGATAATCAATACATATTCGCCGGGGTTTACGCCCGCCCTTCTTATACCGTGTGCTCCAATTGCCAATGGTTCTACCAATGCCAGTTCATCGAAGGATAATCCTTCGCCGTGAATTAGTGAGTCGACGGGTACGTTCAGGAATTCCACCATTCCGCCATCAATATGTACGCCGCACACGTTAATTGCAGTACAGCAATTAGGTTTTCCCGACCGGCAGGCGATGCACAGCCCGCAACTAAAATAAGGTATAAACGTCACGATCTCTCCTTCGGTAAACCCTGGCACACCGTTAGCATTAACCAGTTCGCCGGAAAGCTCGTGCCCTAAAACGCGCGGATAACTAAAATAAGGCTGCGTTCCTTCAAAGGCATGCAGGTCAGTTCCGCAAACACCTATTCTCCTGATCCTGATTTGCGCATACCCATTTTTTATTAATGGCCTTTCTGTTTGACCCGGCACCAGTTTTCCGGGCTCTTCACAAGTGATAATTCGCATATCCTGTAATTGAAATTTAAAGTTGAAAAATCTGTTCCATCCGTACCCACTTTTCTCCGTCTTTTGCCCAGGGCATTGGTTGCTGAAATTTCCACATCAATTGTTCCCATTCCTGTACTTTAGGATTAACGGCGTCCATCTGTTTTTTTTGGGAGGAATTGTAATTGTCGGAGGTGTCCATGATCATGAATAAACGGTTGCCGGTGCGGTAAATTTGCATATCTGTGATGCCGGCATCTTTAATGCTTTGCCTTATTTCGGGCCAGCCGTTTTCAGCTTTGTGCCAATGTTCATATTCGGCTATCAGTTCAGGATCATCTTTTAAATCAAGGGCAAAGCAGTGTTTTTCCATGTGTTTTGAAGTGTTTGATTGTCACTTATTCATTATTAAATAATTGCAGGTGCACTTAAGATTTCCTGTCTTACATTTACACGATGCCCTCTCAGTCCGAAATAGGCCACTACTATAAAACAAACTAACGGTACAGCATAGCCGTATTGGATATTGCCTGTCGCATCGCTGATATAACCAAATACTCGTGGTAAAACAGCGCCGCCCACAATTGACATAATGATGAGGCTGCTGCCGAATTCTGTATCCCCTTTTAATTCTTTTATACCCAACGCAAAAATCGTCGGGAACATAATAGACATAAAAAAGCTAATGCCGATTACCGTGTAAATGGTAACCATGCCATGACCGAAAATGGCGATGACACAAAGTAAGGTGTTGATGCCCGCATAAGTAGCCAGCAGCCGTGCCGAACTGTAAAACCTCATTAAAAACGTACCGATAAATCTCCCGATAACGAAAGCCAGCCCGCATGCGCCTAGATAGTATGCTGCCGTCTCCTCTGGCAGAGCAGCTGCCTTTGCTGCATAAAGGATAAACAGGCTGGAAACACAAACCTGCCCCCCTACATAAAAAAACTGCGCGGCAACGCTCCAGGCCAAGTGGCGGTGTTTAAGTGCATGGAAAATACTCTTGCTAGCTGCATGACCTTCACGATGCTGAATTTTAGGCAAACGGGTAAAGGCAAAAAGGACCGCTACTAATACCAGTATAGTCCCAAGAATAAAATAAGGCATTTTTACAGATGATGCCTCGGCGGCAAGCGCTAATTTGCGGGCGCCGGCTGTCATTCCATGTAATTGCGCCGGGGTAAAGTCTCTGGTAAGTATGACTTTTGCACCCACTATAGGCGCCAGCGTTGTAGATAGGCCGTTAAACGACTGTGCAAAATTGAGCCGTTGTGTAGCAGTTTCCGGAGCTCCCAACGAGGAAGCGTAAGGATTCGCCGCTGTTTCCAGGATAGTTAATCCGCAGGCAATAATAAACAAGGCAACCAGGAAAAATGTGTATTGCTGCGTATTGGCAGCGGGTATAAACAAATATGAACCACATGCAAAAACCAACAGCCCTGTTATAATACCAGTTTTATAGCCAAATTTTTTCATGATAAGTCCCGCCGGTAACGCCATCAAAAAATAGGCTATGAATACAGCTGAATCTACCAGGGTAGCTTCAACCGTGGTGAGTGTAAACGACTTTTTTAAGTGGGGGATCAATATAGGGTCAAGGTTATGAGCAAATCCCCATAAAAAGAATAAACTGGTAATCAATATAAATGGGAAAAGCGCTTTATTTTTTGTCATGATCGATTGTTTTCTGTGATGAAGGATGGCTAATAGTTAACCTGTTACCGGGAATAGTGTGTTGAAACCGGTTATCGTTAGCTATCTCCACAACAGTTTTTTTATCCGGCGATGCCAGCTTAAAGGTTTGAGCAAAGGCAGGTGCAGCCAATGAAAGGGTAGTACCCGGAGCATAACAAAGTTTCAAATTCATGATATGAATTAAACAGCCCCTTCTATTTTTAAAACGAATGCATCTTTACCAGGAGCCTGTTCCGGCAATTTCACTTTAAGGCCTGCTGTGGTTTGCTCAAAGGTCAAATCCCCGTTTCCAAGCATGCTTACTTTGCTTATTTTACCCGCATCATCACCTGTGGTTAGTTTTTTGATAAGAGTTTCGTTCCCCGCAGGCCAACCCAGCAATGTGGCGTAAAGCATTTTTCCTTTTACGGTAAACCGGATGTCTTCGGCCCCGAATGGTTTACCTTTACCCTCATTAAAGCCCTGCGCGCTAATTGGTGCTGCCGAGTCTGTTGCCGGGCCTTCCCCAAATACCTTCCATGGGCGGGTGCCGTAAATCGCTTCGCCATTAACCTGCATCCACGCACCAACATTTTCAACTATGCTGCGTTCTTCACTGTCAATGGTGCCATCGCCGCGTACCGGGATGTTCAACAGCAGGTTGCCATTTTTGCTTACTATGTCGACCAGTGTATGTACCACTATTTTGGCGCTTTTATAACCTTTATTGTCAAATATGCGGCGATCATAGTGCCAGCCGCCAATACAGGTATCCGTTTGCCACGGCAAAGGTTCTATCTGGTTGCTTTGTCCGCGTTCAATATCCCATATCATGCATTTACGCTGCTGTTCATTTAGTACTTTACCAAACAATGCCGCTTGTAGTCTACCATGTTTTTTAATGCTGGTGTTGTACATATGCGCTGCTATTTTTAAGCCCGCATCGCTTACAGGCCAAAGGGGTAAAGCGGTATCGTCAAAATAAATCAGTTCCGGGCCGTATTTGTCAATCAATTCTATGGTGCGGTACAAAAATTTATCGCAGTACGACTTATCAGGTACACTGGCCCCATTTCCCCAATCCCAGTGGCGACCCATGCTGTTGTCATCCAGGCTATCCTGGCTTAGGGCGTGGCTTTGTGCATACAGTTCCTGCGGGTCGTAACCGTCCCACCATTTGCCGCTGCCGTCCGCTTTACTGAGTTTACCATCGTAAGGGATACCGGCATAGGGCCCGGTTTTATCTGCCCGTTGTGCAACTTCATACCATGTCCAGGGATGCGAGGCATGCACCGTTACACCAAAAGGTAAGCCGTTTTCACGGGCAGCTTTTGCCCAACCGCCAACAAGGTCTTTTTTAGGCCCCAGCCGGGTCGAGTTCCAGCTTTGGTATTTGCTGTCGTAAAGGTCAAAATTGTCATGGTGGTTGGCCAGTGCCATAAAATATTTGGCCCCTGCACGCTTGTATAAGCCAATTAATTCGCCAGGGTCCCAGTTCTCGGCTTTCCATTCATTTATCACATCCTTAAAGCCGAATTTTGAGGGATGCCCATATTTTTGAATGTGATATTTATATTGATCGCTGCCTTCCTGGTACATACCGCGGGCATACCAGTCGCCGCGCTCCGGCTGACATTGCGGCCCCCAGTGCGCCCACATTCCAAACTTGGCATCACGAAACCAATCAGGTACCTGGTACTGCGCTAATGAATCCCAGTTCGGCTGAAATGGCCCGGATGCAAGACGCGGTTCCACGGTTGGCTGGAAGAGGCCTCTTCCAAGTGTTCTTTGCAGATATAGCGTTGGAATTGTAGATAGCGCCCCCTTAATTAGTGTTCTTCTTTTCATTAGTTTCCAGGTTTTCGATAAATTCTTCATTTGCCATTTGTTTCTTTAACAGACATAGCAAATCTTGACATAAACTAGCAATAGCGTTTTAACAATTGGTTCTCACAACACCCTTAGGAAGCGTTGATGATTGGTAAATCAAATTTAGTTTACAGAATGTCAGGATGTTTAACTTAAAGGGACTTTTTTTTATACAAAACCGACATTTTGTTTATTATTGTAACAAGGAGTTTAAAAGGGTGCTTATGATTAAAAGGGTGCTAAGGCATACATTTACATTACTGAACGTAGATCATGTCCATCTTGGGCGCAAATGGAATTACAGGGATGTGATCAGTCCCTATTTCAGGATTTATTATATTGATTCCGGTGCGGGCGAAATTTCGGACGTCTCCACCACGTTAAAACTGGAGCCCGGGTTTCTTTATATAATACCCAGTTTTACTTTTTGTAACCTGAGCTGCCAGGATGCTTTGAGCCAGTATTTCGTACAGTTTTTTGAAGACTCGCCCGACGGCATTTCGCTTTTTTTAAATAATCGTAAGATCTTTAAAATCGAAGCAAAGGAAGTAGATACCCTGAATTTTAAACGGCTATTGGAAATAAACCCGGGCAGGGGTATCAATCGGTCTGATAATCCGATTGTGTATGAGAAGAATATTTATTACCGGGAATACCAGGAATTAAATAATCATCAGAGTATGTCTGCCTTTACCGAAACACAAGGAATTCTTTTACAATTGGTTTCCCGTTTCCTGGCGCCCGGAATATTTAAATACCACGAAACAGGCCGTATCCCCGTTAAAATTCTCGATGCCATGAGTTATATACAGTTAAACCTGCATCGGGACCTGACGGTAAATAGCCTGGCTGAAATAGCTAACCAGCACCCTGATTACTTTTCCCGCTTATTTCTGGAACACACGGGTGAACGGCCTTTACAATACATCCATGAAAAAAGAATCGAACGGGCCCAATATCTAATGGTCACTACACAAATGCCACTTTCTGATGTCGCTGCGCAAGTGGGCTTTGAGAATGTATTTTATTTTTCGAAAATATTTAAAAAGGTTACCGGGATGCCGCCGGGTAAATACAAGAGGCAAACAGACCTTATAAATGGCATTGTTTGAAGACATTTATTTATTGTTTTGACGGCTGTTGAACACAATTGGACCTTTAAACGTAAATAACGTCATAAAAATATGATAAGGTATAAACGACCTCAAATGGAAGTAAATTAAATATTTAAAGATAAGACATGTACGGGAGATGTTTCTACACGCGTCAATGCCAGAATGATCGGTGCTGTTTCATTCGTTAAAAGTAATACGGCGATCTGGCTAACAAGAGGGAGAAATGATTGACAGCCTATTAAATCAATGGATGAAATTGAGCTACAAGGATCATAAGACAATGGCTTACAGAATTTATTATTCCAAACAAAAAAAAACAAAAAGGGTTACTGCTTAACAAATACCGTATCCTGGCAATCTTGCGGATATACTACAGATTTGTGAGCGGGTGGGTTTAATTGACCTGTTCTCCTTTTGGTACAAAGAAAGAAATCAATTCTCATACAAGGAATCCCTAAGTACTCTACTAAAGACTTTTAAAATATCTATAGTAGAGCCTCGCTAACACTCTACTATAGATAAAATCGCAGTTGCCGTAATGGTACAAAATTTAACGAAAATATTAATTTATCCGCCTTTTAACCAACCCTCAACTTCTTTCATTTTTCTTGGCAAATCGGCCAGCCTTTTTAAATCAGCGATAAACGCGATGAAATTTGGAAGTTCTTCCACCCATTGCTTAGAAAAGGCCTCCCAAAAAGAGGCCTCTTCTTTTTTATTTTCCTGTAATTTATTATTTTTCAGGTAGATCATTGCTGCTGCCCTACTGTGGGTAGTGGGTCGATATGTTTTTTCA
>Ga0207695_10004417_pt1 | contig 19208 bp, 19 predicted proteins | sample KBSC54metaG_FD_184354 | JGI IMG/M metagenome (GOLD analysis project Ga0207695, IMG submission 184354) | Corn rhizosphere microbial communities from Kellogg Biological Station, Michigan, USA - KBS C5-4 metaG (SPAdes) (version 2) | ecosystem: Host-associated > Plants > Roots > Rhizosphere > Soil... | reverse complement strand
CGGCACGGCGCCCTGAATCGACAAACTCCCAATCACGTCTTCAAAAATATTAATCCGGTCCCTTTTGAAAATAAAAAATTACTAAACTACCTTTAGAAAACTGTCCAGCTTATAAGGGGTCGGGACAAGGGGATCCCATAAATCAAGTGATCCTCGAAAACGGGTGGCCAGAATCATGGGTGTACCTTTTCCAAATTTGCGATAGGCAATTTTTTGGTTGTCGACAGTCGCAAATTGGGTAGGGGCTTTAACGGCTAATTGCGTTACTTCCTGAGTTGATTTTTGAGCGTACACTATGCCCTTGGACATAAGGGCGGCTGTTAAAATGAGGGCAATAAATTTTATTTTTTTCATCTGGATAGTTTTAATTTGTACCTACAGGTACATTAATAATTAAAAAAATTTCCTTGAGCTTTTCTTTGCAATACCTAACTGCTGTCTATGTTCATAATAGTAGATTTTTTGCGTACCAGACAATATTGTACTTTATATGTACATTATAGGTAAAAAAAATTAGGTAAGTATTTCAAGATTCTTATCAATCAACGCTTTAAGTTTTGTTGGATCCTGCTCCATCTTCCTTGTAACCGTTAAGCCGTTCCATAAATTGAGCAGATATAAGCGTAAAAACTCCGGAGACAGATCGGATTGAAAACGGCCTGCCGTTTTAGCTCTGCTCAAGGCATCAGTGAAGGCCTGGGCAATCGTCAACAGTTGCTCTTCTGCCATTTTTATTAAGGCTGTATCCTTCGTCTGTATAACCGTATTAGCTAAATAACAGCCATGCTTCCAAAATCCAGTTGTTGGATCGGCCATCACATAATAAAACGACCGGATGACTTCTATCGGATTTCTGGAGCTTTTAAGTGCTTCCAGGGCGGGTTTTGGATAAAGGTTAAAAAACCGTTGAACTGATTTTTCAAACAATTCCCGTTTGCCTCCTTTATAAGCCAGATAAAAACTTCCCTTCCCAATGCCCATGGCAGCTAGCAGTTCAGCAGGAGTAGCATTTTCATAACCTTTTTCCCAAAACACCTCAATGGCGCGGTCAAGGGCTTTTTCTTCGTCATATATTTTGGGTCTTCCCGCCATTGTTCCAGGATCTAAAGCGAAAATATAAACTGTACTTGAAAGTACAAAATATTTTAATAAAAATCATCTTTAAGGCCTGACCCGAAGGCCCCGCGCGCCTATCGGCGCTCCGGTTTTTGCATTCATCCGCTTAGGCAAGCGAAGCTTGCCCCGCTAATGGCTGGGCCGCATAGAAATTGTTAAACAGATCAAAACAAGTAAAATAAAGATCATGAAAATACTCATTTTAGGGGCCACTGGTAGAACCGGTCGCCTTATCGTTGAAGAGGCACTAAAACAAGGCTATGACTTAAATGTTTTGGTGACGATTGCAATGCAGGGGTGTGATCTGGTAATAAGTGCTTTAGGTACCGTCAAAGCCTCAAACTACGGATTCGCCCCCTTTGTGTGCCTATAACGGACATAGTTGTACTAAATACATACATGTTTATCCGTGAGCAAACAGAATAACTTATTTATAATCAAATAATTACAAAAAAGGTATATTATTTGTTTCAGTGACAACTCTAAAACCTACAACCAATGAAATTCTATTTATGCCTTTTATTAATGTTTTCGTTCATAGAGCAATCCCATGCCCAGAAAATTATTCAAGACTACTCTTACGAAAGAGACAGTCTTAGAATTGGCAAAGGTCCAAAGGATTTTCTTCCGTATAGCGAAAAAGGCTTCACACTTATTTTACCTGAAGGCAGGCAGGATTTTCAGGGAACGGTGATAGCACTTGAGGACTATAGGCTTTACGGTAGAGATACCTTAAAATACCAAAGTTTCAGCATCGAAGCTACCAAAAAAGGCCTAGCTTTTCTCATTATCGCAACGGGGGTTCCGTTTGATCTCTATTTTTCTGAAAAATCGTTAATTTATTCTGATACATTAATGAAAAGTGTTTTTACCCATTATCATTTGCCCGTCAAAAATATATTCCTTTTAGGTGAAATGAACTGTGGTCACAGAGCCCTTAAATATATTGAGTATTGTAAAAACAAAAAATCAGTATTTAATCCGCCTGTTAAAGGAGTTGTTTTGAGTGAAAGTGCCATAGATTGGGTCAGACAATGGTATGAAGGGCAAAAACAGGTGCGGGATCATTTAACCGAGGGGGGATTTTTTGAAGGTAATATGATTACATACCTGTTCCATGAAAATATAAAATCCACGCCCGCATCGGACATAAGCAAGTACATTGAATTTTCTCCCTATTCATATTTTGATACTGACATGAAAAAGCCAGAGCTTTACAAGGATTTATCAATCAGGGCATACACGTATGCTGACATCCGGTACTGGTTTTCAGCCCAGGGTAAAGGTGTGTATGATAGTAATTACCCCGATATGTCAGGATTCATCAATGAGCAAAAGTTGATTGGCAATAAAAAGGCGGAACTTATCGTATTTCATAGTAGTCCGGATGATAAACTAAATAATAAATTAAAAGCTCAAAGCTCTACCTGGAATTTGGTTGACAAATTGGAATTGGTGGACTGGATTGTGAATCAATCACATTGAGATATCAGAAAGATAACGTAGGAGAGAGCCAACTATTTCGGTTATACCGAAACGTACTATCCCTCATGCTGACGCATTCGTGAATAACAAACCACCCCGATCCCCTCGACTATCCAGAATTGTGCGGAAATGGATAACCATGTATCAGAACCGGACACCAATCAGCATCATCTTTTTGAAAAATTTTGATTAGCAGTCAGTTAGTAAACTGGTACAGGTTTAGCTGAAATGATCAAGCGCTACACCTCCGACTATGTTCAAAAATTATCTGAAGATCGCCATCCGTAATTTGAAAAAGCAAAAGATGTTTGCTTTTATCAACGTCGCCGGCCTTGCTTTGGGAATTGCTTGTTTTTGCCTGTTGATCTTGTTTGTGGCCAACGAACGCAGCTTTGACCGGTTTAACAGCAAGGCCGATCGCATTTATCGGCTTTATGCCAAATGGGATCCGACCTTGGTTGCTAACGACCCCAATACCGTCTATAGCGATTACTCGAATCTTGCCGGCATTCCCCTTGGAGAGGCGATGAAAAAGGAATTGCCGGATATAGACCAGACCGTTAGGCTGCAATTACCGTGGGGCGAGAGTTTGGTTCGCGCCGGTAAGCGGGCGTTGAGAGCAGAGGTGGGCTTTGCCGATGGAAGCTTCTTCAGTGTCTTTGATTTTCCACTGAAATATGGAACAAAAGCGGGCGTACTTCACGGCCTAAATGACATTGTGCTGACGGAAAGCAGGGCGAAACAGCTGTTCGGCAATGACGACAATGCCTTGGGCCGGGTGATCGAAATGCAGTTGGGGCCAAACTGGTATTCTTTTGCGATCAGCGGAGTTGCTTACGATCCACCACAGAATTCAACGATCCGCTTTGACGTTCTGGCAGCCACCGGGTTTTACCAAGCGAAAGGAGCGCATGCGTTTGACGTTGGCCATAATTGGCATCCGACGGTTAGCCAGACCTATATCTTGCTCCGTCCCGGCAGCCGGCTTCCGAATAGCCCGGAGGTTCTCGATCGCTTTCTTCGAAAATATTCGCCGATGAGTGATTTTGGGGATTTGAGCAAGACATGGAAGAAAACGTCGATGCCTGTCACGATCAGGCTCCAGTCATTGCTGTCTATCCATACTGATTCCTGGTTCCATGGCTATGCGTTTACCGATTATGAAAGGATCGATCCCGCAACTCTTTGGATCCTGCTGGCCATCGCAGCCGGTATCTTGCTGATCGCGTGTATCAATTTCACTACGCTGGCCGTCGGCCGCTCAGCCGCCCGAAGCAAGGAGGTAGGACTGCGGAAAGTGGTCGGAGCGGGAAAAAAACAGATTATCCTTCAATTCCTGACCGAATCGGTATTGCTGTCGATCGTTTCCGCGACTTTGGGTTTATGGTTAGCGTTCCTGGCATTGCCGTGGTTCAATAGACTTGCAGACCGCAATCTGCATTTTTCCTTAGGCGGTTTCCCTTTGCAGCTCCCGCTGATTACCGCCGTGGCGTTGATCGCTGGAATGTTGGCGGGCAGCTATCCGGCGCTCGTCCTTTCCAGGTTCAAAGCGGTAGAAGCATTAAAAGCGAAGGTCCGCATGGGCGGGGCTAATCTTTTTACCCGGTCGCTGGTAACATTTCAATTTGCGTTATCGATCGTGCTCATTGTTTGTACAATTGTCATTTTGCAGCAATCGTCCTATATGATCAACAAGAACCCGGGATTTGACAAAGAGAATGTGGTCGCGATTGATGCTGGTCAGACTGATCCCGGGAAACTGTTCCCTTTGTTCAAACAGGCGTTACAAAATCGCCCGGAAATAGTGGGGGTTGCAACAGCCGCTGCGGGGATGGGCGCGGGTAAAGATCTGCTGGCTTACCGGGACAAAGGCTTTGCGGCCGATCTCAATATTGTCGATTCCGGATATCTGCGGGTCATGGGTATGCGTCTGCTCGCAGGGCAAAACCTCGATCCTGCTTTGATCGCCGATACCGTTCAGCCAATTCTCATCAACGAAAGAACGATGCAATCTTTGGGATGGAAGCTTGACAATGCGGTTGGCAAGCGGATTGTTCCGTTCCAGGGTGGTATTGGCCTGGTCGTAGGGGTCGTACGGAATTTTAACTACCGGCCGCTTGGCCAGGCATTGGGCAATCAAGGCTTTATCACATCAAAGGATAACGGGTATGTGAATTTTTATGTTCGGATCCGACCCGGCAATCCTGCGCACGCTCTTACCGAAATCGAATGGGCGTGGAACTCCCTGGCGCCGGGCGTTCCGCTGAAATATAGTTTCCTGGATCAAGATATCAACGGTTTTTACCGATCGGAAAATAACTGGAGCCGCATTGTCGCCTGGGCAGGTGGCATCTCCATCTTTCTTGCCTGTCTCGGGTTACTGGGGTTGGCATCGCTGGCGGCGGCAAACCGGACGAAGGAAATCGGAATTCGAAAAGTATTGGGGGCATCCGGGGCCAGTGTCGTAGTGCTTGTGGCAAAAGGGTTTATTCAATTGGTCTCAATTGCCATCCTGATTGCGACCCCGGTTGCCTGGCTGCTTATGCACAAGTGGCTCGCAGGTTATGCCGACAGAATTGAAATAAGCTGGGTGATATTCGCAGGCGTTGGTCTATTCACCGCTTTGCTGGCGATGGCCGCCATTGGACATCAGGCGATCCGGGCTGCCCTTATCAATCCGGTGAAGACACTGCGATCGGAATAGAAGTTCCCTGCGGTTAGAGGCGCTCTTTCCCAATTGGATTATCCTGTAAAGAAGAACGGACACCGTTTTTGGAGGTATCCGTTGTGACCAGGATTGGATTGCCTCCGGCGATCCGAACATGCAAGGGCCTTACCCAACGACCCCAGGCGCCTCTGCCAATCTTGTAAAACGCACTTAATGCATAATTATCAGGTTCTTTACCGAAAAGCAATAGGGCGGCAGATAATAATTCTCCCTGCTCACTGATCAATTTTAAATTCCTAAATATAGTGTGGGTATCCGCCTCAACCGCATTTTCCGAAATCCGTTGTCTAGCCAACGCTTTTCTGACAAAGGATTTGACCGCGCCCTCATCAATATCTTTCATTGACGCTTCCGGAATTGTGACAGTTTGGGAGACGCGTATGCACGAAAGGGAGAGAAGGGTAAGGCGATCGGGTGTTATCAGAAAGCCATTAAATTGCACAGTGCAGATTTCAGTGAGGAATCGAGGACCAAGTTGAAGGCATTGCAACCGTAACGGATTTCAAAGTTGATCGACTATCCAGGATTCGCACCTGTAAGATCACGGGAATAAAACACTTGAGAATTTGCCTGGATTCGCTTCGCGACCTATCGAACCAAAAAAACCCTGCTAGAGCGGGTTTCCGAGAGAGGAATAAAAATCGTGACCCGGATCGGACACTTTCCAAACCAATTTTTAAGTGATTTGAGGCAGGCCACTGAGCTAAGTGATTGATTTTGTGAATCTTGATATTATGGAAACGGCAGGGATTGTTTTACAATTTGTTAAATGAACATTTACCCCCCTTGGCCAACCAAGATTTGGATATTGAACCAAAAGTCTTAAATTTGTACTCAATTAAGTACTTAATATGCAAGTCGTCAATTATACCGAATTCCGAAACAACCTCGCCGAGAACCTTAATTTGGTGAATGACAATGATGAGATCGTAGTTGTAGCGAGGAGCAAGGGAAAGAATGTAGTGGTGATGTCCCTCGAAGAATACAACTCTATCCAGGAGACGCTCCACTTAGCGAGCAGCAGGATCAATCAGAAAAGATTGGATGAAGCCGTCGAGGAAATGCGCTCAGGCAAATCTTCGAAGCACAAACTAATTGAAGACTAATGGAATTGGTTTGGCAAACACATGCCTGGGAAGATTATCTCTATTGGCAGGAAACGGACAAGAAGGTGCTTTTAAAGATCAACGAGCTGATTAAGGATTGCCTAAGAAATCCCTTTAAAGGCATCGGAAAACCTGAACCTTTAAAGGGCCAGTATAAGGGTTTTTGGAGCCGTCGAATTACGGATGAGCACAGGTTGGTCTATGCAGTAAAGGATAAACGATTGCACATTTTGCAGTGCAGATTTCACTATGATGCCTGAGAAAAGACCTATACTATTGCGGAAGCTTTCACTTCAACTTTTCCGCACGCCAAACCTCGTTTCCCTCCACAATTAATACGGCGTATTGTTTCCACCTATCCGTATCCGAAATGAAGGTTATACGCATATCTACGTTTGAGTCAGGGCCAAACCAAACAAATTTTTTTGGGGAAATGGGTATCAGCTCTCTTTGACGAGCACCCGAGGCCTCACCAATCAGCGTATCATTGGATAGTGTTACCAGCAAGGTTACCCATCGCCATCCTTTCCTTTTTCGCCCATTAACTTCGATTATGCAAAATATGACCTTCATATTGTATCAGGCACTTAATTCGGTAATCAGCCTCAATCCTCCAACTTTCACCTTATCTGAGAATTGACTACAATATTCCAGGGATCGGCAACAGAACTGCGGTGTGCAAGCTCCAACTTTGTACTATTAAATTTTAAATAATGACAAAGGAACAGCACACAGAAAAAGTTTGGTTTGTGACCGGCGCGTCCAAAGGATTGGGAGCAGACCTGGTCCGGAGATTATTAGCTGAAGGTTACAAGGTAGCGGCCACTTCAAGACATCGGCAGGCATTGATCGATCTAGTCGGCGAACAAAAGGGCTTTTTGCCTTTGACCATGGACGTCACCAGCAATGACGACGTCAGAAATGCTATTCAGCAAACGGTTGCAAGATTCGGTCGTATTGATGTGGTAGTAAACAATGCCGGCTACAGCCAGATTGGCGCGATTGAGGAATTGACGGCGGATGAAGTGAAAAGGAATTTTGATGTCAACGTTTTTGGGCCACTGCATGTAATTCGTAACGCTGCTCCCTATTTGAGAGAACAGCGGACCGGCCATATTATCAATATCGCTTCTGTCGGCGGCATTGTGGGCAATTTTCCTGCGTTCGGCGTTTATTGCGCTACCAAATTCGCGATGGCCGGCTATACAGAAGCACTTGCTGTCGAAATGCAACCCTTCGGCGTTCACACAACACTGGTCTATCCAGGTTACTTCCGGACTAATTTTCTGGAAAAAGATTCTGCTATGGTACCCTCTCATCCTATCGATGCTTATACCAACGCAAGGGAAGTGGAAGCACAGCACCTGAACGACATCAATGGTCACCAACCGAATGACCCCCGCAAGGCAGCAACGGTCTTTATCGAGCTCAGCAAACTGGAACGCCCGCCGGTACATTTTTTCATGGGCATTGGTGTCGCTGAATTTGTAAAGGCAAAGATCAATGTAATAGAACAAGCAATGGAAGAAAATAAAGAACTGTCAGAATCAACCGCAATTGTCTAAATTTGTCTTATGAGTAGTACATTTCACTTTCGTTCACTTAAGGATCTGCATACCTATTATGGTTTGTCGCAGCCGGAGCATCCGCTCATCAGTGTGATCGACTATAGTAAGGTTAAATATCCCGAAGGTGTCAGGGACCTGAAATGGATGCAGGATTTCTACATCTTCGCGCTTAAGCGGAATGTCCAGGCCAAATTCAATTATGGTCAGCAACAATACGATTTCGATTCCGGCGTACTGTCATTTTTTGCGCCCCGGCAACTGCTGCAGGTGGAGATCAAGCCGGATGTACAGATAAACCAATCAGGCTGGCTATTGCTGCTACACCCGGATTTTCTTTGGAACACACCTTTGGCCGGCCATATCAAGGACTATGATTTCTTTCAATATAAGGTGAATGAGGCCTTGTTCCTGTCTGACAAAGAAGAGACCATCATTGCAGAAATATTTTTAAACATAGAAAAAGAATATCTGTCCAACATGGACAAGTTCAGCCAGTCGCTGATCATCAACCAGCTTGAATATCTGCTGATCTATGCCGATCGCTTTTATCATCGGCAGTTCCTTACCCGAAAGATCACCAATCACCAGATCCTGTATAAGCTGGAATCGCTGTTTAACGGCTATTTTACAGACAACAATCTGATTGACAAAGGCATCCCGACAGTCCAATTTGTCGCAGATCAGCTACATATCTCAGCCAATTATCTGAGCACCTTATTGAAGACACTGACAGGCCAAAGCACACAACAATTTATTCATGACAAAGTGATCGAAAAGGCGAAAGAAAAGCTATCAACCACCGATCTGTCTGTTTCAGAGATCGCCTATTACCTGGGTTTCGAACATTCGCAATCCTTCAATAAGCTCTTTAAAAGCAAAACCAGCCAAACGCCCCTGGAGTTCAGGCAGGCTTTTCTAAAGAATTGAAAACGATATCCATATCGTACAGGATTGGATCGTACATAATTATCAACGGCCGATATTCTCGCTTTTTTCGGCGGTAACGCTCCCGTAGCAACCAATTACGACGCCGTCATTGCATGGATACAACAGCGCCAACCTGCCACAGAATATTTCTTTTCTGTTTGTACAGGCGCCTTTATCATAGGAAAGGCGGGAATCCCCGAGGGCCTAAGCGCCACCACCTTTCATAAAAGTATAGACGCCCTGGGGACGGCATATCCGAAGACCAATGTATTGGCTAATGTTCGCTTTGTCGACAACGGGAGGGTGATTACAACGGCCGGCATTTCTGCGGCTAATTCCCCGATTTTATCACAAACTTCAAATTTACAGTTATGAAACAATCTATGGAAGAAACAAAGGAATATATCGGTACGTGGGTCACGGCCGATGGCTATATCCGGCATGAATTATTGCCCGGCAATCGCTATGACGAGGCGCGCGGAAAGCGAAAGAGCGCCTACCAAGGTAATTACCGTGTAACTGGAAACCACATCGATTACAGGGACGACACCGGGTTTACAGCGGACGGCGAGTTTAGGGACAATGTACTATATCATGCCGGAATGGTACTGCACAAAAGCATCTTGACCATATTGCTCTTCGCCGTTTCTTTACAACTTTCAGCACAGACCTCCTCCGAAACAAGAAATGCACAGACCATTCGAAAATTATATGAAGCTGTCAACACTAAGGATCTCAATTACATCAAAAGTCTTGGGGATGAAAAAAGTGAATGGCTCGATGTACCATTCAATATTACATCAAAAGGCGAAAATGCTATTATTGATCCCTGGAAAAGTTGGTTTGATATTTTTCCGGATGCCAGATGTGAAGTAAAAAGCCTGGTCAATATTGGTGATTATGTGATCGCACAAGGTGTTGGCACAGGAACGCAGAAAGGTGTCTTCAGTTCACCTGCAGGTGTGATTCAGCCTACGGGGGTATTAATGACCGTAAACTTCTGCGATATTTATCGCCTGAAGGATGGCAAGATCATCAGAGCCGACTCTTATTTCGATTTTTACGGACTATGGAAACAATTGACGTTAAAGTAAATCAAAAGAAAAAATTCGGATTCACCAGTCCGAACAAATTCGGCGGCTCCGCTGCGAAAACGACAAAGTCTCTGGAATCCAGGGTCTTTGTTAACTTTCAACCACGGACAACCATTCAGGATTCAAACCTGTAAGCTTATGACAATAAAGTACTTAAGAAATTGAGGTGATAAGCTCCTAAATACATTGAACTCAGAAACCCGCTGCCATAGCGGGTTTCAAAGCGAGAAGATAAATTTGTGAGCCGGATTGGACACTTTTCAAACCACTGGCTGGCCGATTTGAGACTGGTTGCTGAACTAAGTGCCTGAAAATCTGTCCCGCTAATAGCTGGGCCGCATAGAAATTGTTAAACAGATCATGAGCCTACCGCTCCCGAGGGAGTAAAAGGCCGCGAGTTTTACCCTTGTGATGAAGCTACTGTATTCTTTTTGCTCCACTCTGCTAATAGCTGCATCATATCGTTGAGCGACATCCCTTTTTCGGTGAGTGTATACTCCACCCTTGGCGGGACTTCGGCATATACCTTAGTGTGCTTGAAATCCCGGAAAAGGCACTTCATAAATTTCTCAAAAAGAAGAATTGGCGACTGGAACAGGAAAAGATCCCCCAGGATTTTGTGAATGCTTATTTTTAAAATATATTAATAACCAATTAGTTACATTATTGCCTTCAGAGCGACCACTTATTGGGACCCTCGTTCGCAGCTTTCAGTCTTAATTCCAAGACTCTTTAGCGTACTTTTATTATTACACTTAAGTATGAAATCCTACCTTTGCACGAGTTATGTGCCAATTATGTGATTTTCTACACATAATCTGGACATAAAGTGTGATAAATGGAGATAAAAAGAACGATACAAAGGAAGTTAACTGCCTGGAAGCAGGCTCCGGACCGTAAACCTCTTATACTTCAGGGCGCAAGGCAAGTGGGTAAGACTTGGCTCTTGAAGCATTTTGGTGCATCCGAGTTTAATGATGTGGTCTATTTTAACTTCGAAGAAGAACCAGATCTGAAACAATTCTTCGAAAATACAAAAGATGTACCGCGAATCATACAAAATTTATCTCTGGTCCATGGGCAACCCATATTACCGCAAAAAACACTTATCATATTCGACGAAATTCAGGAATGCAATGATGCACTGAATACATTAAAATACTTTTGCGAAAATGCCCCGGAATATGCGGTAGCCAGTGCCGGATCTTTGCTGGGAGTCACTATGTCCCGCGGAAATTCATTTCCCGTAGGGAAAGTGGACTTTCTACAATTAAATCCAGTCTGTTTTTCAGAGTTCTTATCTGCGGCCGATCCTAAATTATTCGATTACCTGGAAAGCATCGACCGAATTGAACCGCTGCCGGATATTTTCTTTCATCCCTTAGTTGATAAATTGAAAATGTTCTTTATCTGCGGAGGAATGCCAGAAGCCGTAGTGACACTATTAGAAAAACAGGACATAGAAAGAACCCAACAGGTACTTCAAAATATAATAAATGCCTATGGCCTGGATTTCTCAAAGCATGCTGATAACAAGGAAATTCCAAAGATCAACCATCTTTGGTCTTCCATTCCATCTCAACTGGCCAGGGACAATAAGAAATTCTTGTACCAAACTGTGAAGCATGGCGCTCGTGCCCGGGAATACGAAGACGCGTTGCTCTGGCTTTCACATGCAGGCTTAGTGCATCGCATTTTCCGGATCTCAAAGCCCGGACTGCCACTTTCGGCATATGATGACCTTTCTGCGTTCAAACTCTATCTTATTGATGTTGGGTTGCTTCGCCGGCTTTCGCTGTTGGACCCGATCGCCATACGGGAGGGGAATCGGCTTTTTATGGAATTTAAGGGTGCTTTAACCGAAAACTATATATTACAACATCTAGTTGCCAGCTTTGAAGGAATTCCCCGCTATTGGACCTCTGGCATTCAGGCAGAAGTAGACTTCTTAATTCAAGTGAAGAATGATATTATTCCCGTAGAAGTGAAATCAGATGAAAGCATACGCAGCAAAAGCCTTTCTGTTTATAATGACCTTTACCAACCACCTATACGTCTCCGATATTCACTGAAAAATTTAAAGAAGGATGATGGGTTACTTAATATACCATTGTTTATGGTTGATTATACGGAGAAATTACTTGCCCTGTCATGAATTGTTCGGTAATCTTTACTCCCGACACTGAACAATGACCATAACGTTCAAAATAAAAGCCTTCAAATCCAGCGACTTGAAGGCTTTGTGACCCGGATTGGACACTTTTCGAACCGCTTCCTGGGGGATTTGAGGTTGGTCACCGAACTAAATACGTGATATTCTAATTTCTATAATTGATCAAATATCTTCTTATAAGGGTACTTTGTTAAACACTATACCAAAACCTGATCGAATATGCTTTGAGCTGCTGCCGGAGAAGAAATACAAAAACGCTCATTCCACCCTCAGCGTTCTGGCCGGTGTGACCCGCGTAGCCCGCCATGCTTTGGCTCCCACAATAAGGAGGACAGGAACCAAAGCACAAACCGGGGCAAAAAGGAACATCCATGCCTGCAGCGATGTACGGTAGGCAAATCCCTCCAGCCATCGATTCATAACTATTGCACCCACAGGCAGAGCAATAAGAACAGCCATGCCTATGGCGAATGCATAGCTCTTAAACAATAAGGCGACAATATCTATCACCCGGGCTCCCAAGACCCGGCGGATACCCATCTCTTTGGTCCGCTGCTCCGCCGCCGCGGCGACCAGCCCGAACATTCCGATAGCCGCAATAACGATAGCCAAGCCGGCAAAAATTGAAAAAAGATTTCCCGTCCGCTGATCATTGCGGTAAAGGCGGTTGAAATCGTCGTCGAGAAAGGCATAATCGAAGGGATAACCATTCGCTATGGCGTGGAATTGACGCTCGATATCCCGCAGCGTACCCCTCACGTCTCCCGGAGATAAACGGATGATGATCGCGCCCCCATCCCGCCTCAGCTCGAAGACTACGGGATCGATGGGATTATGCAGCGAACCGGTATTGAAATCCCGCACAACCCCGATGATCCGCAAGCCGACCGAATCGCCGTATGTATAAAGCTGCTGGCCCATTGGATTTACATAGCCAATAACGCGAGCTGCAGTCTCGTTGATAAGCACACATCGCGAATCCGTAGGCAGTTGGGACGAAAAATTTCTTCCCATGGCCAGTTTCATTCCCAAAGTTGGCAGGTACCGGTCGTCGATATGGTAATCGCCCAGGAGAACCGTAGATGTCTCAGTGTTGGTCCGATCCTTAAAAAACCCTCGATAGACCACTTTTTGTTGAGGCAGACTACCGGAAATGGTAACCCCGGTAACCCCGGGCAACTGTCGGACGGCATCCGCAAACGTCCATACTTTGTCATCTAGCGATCGGGTACCCTTGATGGTCATCACCTGCTCCCGTGTATACCCCAGGTCTCTATGCCGGATATACGACAACTGAGAATGAATAACGATCGTACCAATGATCAGGATCATGGCGATGGAGAATTGAAAGATCAGCAGCGCAGTCCGGGATGTGTCTTTGCGAAACCCCAGCCCTATGTAGCCCCGTAGAATGTTTAGCGGCTGAACCCCCGAAAGATGCAGGGCTGGATAAATGCCGGACAGGATAGCTACTCCCAGGGTCACCAGCAGACAGGAACCGATCACCTTCGGCGACAGAACAAAGGATGCCGAAAAGGACTTTCCAGTAAGCTGGTCGAAAACTGGCAGCAGCAGCAGAACAAGGCCAATCGCCAAGCCCATGGCGATCAGGGTCATCAGCATCGATTCTACCAGGAATTGCTGTGCCAACTGACGCCGGTTTGAGCCCAACACCTTACGAACCCCAATTTCACGCAACCGACGAATACCGCGGGCAACCGATAGGTTGACAAAATTGACATTGGCCATCCCGAGGATCAATAAGGCGACAACAGTAAACAATACGACATATTCTATACTACCATTGGGTTCGAACTCCAGACCAAGATTAGAATACAAATGAATGTGGGCAAGCGGCATCGCATCATAGCGGAAATAATCTCCGTTCCGCTTCAGGTCGGCGGCGCTGTTATGCAAATCTTTCTGTATTTGCGGATTGACGTATTTATCAACCGTTTCTGCCAGCATACGATCAACATCGCTCGTAGTGAAGCCAGGCCGTACCAGGATATACGTGGACGAATAGAGATTAATCCAGTCTTGCCTCCGCTGTACCATCGGCTTGATAAGCCGGAAATGAAAATGAGATTCAGCAGGCATGGCTCGGATCACCCCCGTGACGACATATACCGCCGTATCGTTGTCGAACTTCAGTGTTCGCCTCAGCACGTCGGTAGAATGAAAATACTGTTGGGCTGCTTCTTCCGAGACGATCAGGGAGTTGGGTGAGGACAGCGCGCTTTCCGGATTGCCGGCGACCATCGGCAGGGTAAAAACACTAAAGATCGTAGGATCTGCCAGCACCGCGCCCTGTTCAGCAAATTCCTTATTGCCGACGTGTACGATTACCCCCTCCCGCAGGGCGCGGATACGTACCGCTGTTTCTACCATAGGAAAGTCCCTGATGAGTGCTGCGGCCATGGGCGACGGCGTCATGATGGTATTGGTCGTGCCGCCATTGATGTGTATATCCGAGGCGATCCTATAGATACGGTCGGCATTTACATTAAATCTATCATAGCTCAATTCGTTCACGACAAACAGGCTTATATATATACAGGCCGTCAGGCCCAGCGCCAGGCCGGAAATGCTGATGACCGTAAAGCTTCCGTCCCCACGAACATGGCGCCATGCATCGCGCAGAAAAATTTTTAGCATAGCTAAGTGATGCGATTTTGATAAAATTGCACAAACTTGGAGGCTGTTTTCCCCTTACGCTTGTTGCAGAAAGCGTTCGCCCCTCCAATCAAAGGCTTACGCTATCGTCGACTGACCAGGATTCGAACCTGTAAGATCATAGTAATAAATTGCTTAAGAATTTGCCAGTTTTGATCTTAAACTGTATCGAACCAAAAAACCCGCTGCCAGAGCGGGTTTTAAAGAGTAGAGATAAAATAGTGACCCGGATTGGACACTTTTCAAACCATTTCCTGGCAGATTTGAGGCTGGTTGCCAAACTAAGTGCCTGATTTTGTGAAACCTGGATTATGGCAACCGGCAAGGTTTGTTTTACAATTTGTTAATGATTATCGGGTTTCCCATTGACCAACGGAGATTTGGAATTTCAACCAAAAACCTTAAATTTGTACTCAATTAAGTACTTAATATGCAAGTCGTCAACTATACGGAATTCCGAAATAACCTCACCGAAAACCTTAATATGGTGAATGACAATGATGAGATCGTAGTTGTATCAAGGAGCAAAGGCAAGAATGTAGTGGTGATGTCACTCGAAGAATACAACTCTATTCAGGAGACCCTCCACTTAGTGAACAGCAGGACCAATCAGAAAAGATTAGATGAAGCTATCGAAGAAATGCGCTCGGGTAAATCTTCGAAGCACAAACTAATTGAAGACTAATGGAACTGGTTTGGCAAAGCCATGCCTGGGAAGATTATCTCTATTGGCAGGAAACGGACAAGAAGGTGCTTTTAAAGATCAACGAGCTGATTAAGGATTGCCTAAGAAATCCCTTTAAAGGCATCGGAAAGCCGGAACCCTTGAAGGGCCAGTACAAGGGATTTTGGAGCCGTCGAATTACGGATGAACACAGGTTGGTTTATGCGGTAAAGGATAAACAATTGCATATTCTGCAATGCAGGTTTCACTACGATGCCTGAGTGATTTACCATGACCCGGTTTCATATACATATTATCCTCCCGGGGGCTGGGCCCTATAAGACTGGGCATGTCCAAAGCAGAAGTAGAAGAATCCATTCGGGAAGGGCTTCAGCCTTTAAATTCGGACAGTAGCGAAGTTAAACAAGGGGAGACGGAAATGAATTGGGTATACAAGTGGGTATTTCTTTTGCCGCAAGAGATCATCAAAAAACTACCTCCTTCCTACAATGCAGAAATACGACTTTATTTTACTTCCTGATAGCGGCAAAATGTTTTTATCGATGGCGACCACAGCCGTCTTGTTTCCTGATGATTAAGCAACTCTTTACTCCGAATGAACATAACATTTAACAAGAGGTTTGAACTCTTACGAAGGGAATATGATTTGCCAAGCGATTTTTCATTTCACATAGATATTCCGGATTACACCCAAACGATTCTCAATGGTGAAATTTTAGTGACAGAAGAAGGAATAACCTTGGAGCCAATTTGTAAAGGTCTTTACAAGGCAAGAGAAAAATGGGAAAATCAATCTATAATCGAAGACAACCTGAATCATTTTCATGTCGATTGGGATACTGAACAGCCGGATAATAAGAAAGCATTTATGCTTGGAATTAAAACGCTTCTTTTGCTGGCAGGAAAGTTCGAAGAACAAGACATCAGGGGGATACGATTTTGGTACCATTTTGAAACGCCAGAGTTAACTAAGCAATGGGCGATAGCTCATAATCTTCACAGGAGCGATGACGAGGAATATTATATAAGCGACCGGCTAAGCTTTTACACCCGAAGAGAAGGAGAAGAAGTCATTTCGATAAATCCTGAAGTGGATTCCGTTAATGCAATATTAATTATTGATATCTGAAGATGGGCCAAATACGGCCGACCTGCCAGTATAATTTTCGAATTTATTTATCCAGGATTCGAACTCTCATAGACCTGAAAATTAGCAGATTAAAAAAATGAGCGTGTTTCAGGGAAAAATGAAACCCGCTATCAAAGCGGGTTTCAGAAATTGGTCGCCCTCCCTATAGTTGCTTTAAACGAAAAAAGGGCAAATCCCTGATTACTTTGAGTCAAAAAAGTTGCTGGTGTCTGTATCGGGGGGAAGGTGTCCGAGGATCCGGCACACGGACATGATCTGTCCCTTGTGGTGAAATTCGTGGGTGGTCACGTGGGTGAATAGTTCTAATGGGGTTGCACTGAGTTGCCCCATGGTGTCATGGACCCCGGTTATGGGAACTTCAATCATCCCGTTGTACTGATGGAGAAAGCTTTCTACCACTTCGTCAACAAGCAGGTATAGATCAGCAGTATTAAGATTGTGATTGTTCAGGACTGGTCGTTTCATGGCAAAACAAGCCAGCCAATTATAATAGCAAAAAGCGACATGCTGAAGCATTTGATCAATGGTCTTGTCTGCGAAGGCGGCGACCCGGGTATTGATATCTCCGCGCACTTCATTCAGAAGGAAATCGAATACGATTGACCTGGTTGATTTTACCATGGTATATTGTTGTTGCAGAAGTTGGGGCATATCCGAATATAGGCAATAGTTGCCTATGATCCCCGGATAAAATAATTCAGGCAGGTTTTGGCGAAACGAAAAGGGACAAAACGTTATTATTCTGCCTTGTCCTCCCAAGTGACCCGGGCGGGATTAGCTCCGCTGATCCCTATGCGCCCTGCGAGGGCCTTACCCAAGCGCCCCACGGCGCCTATCGGCGCCGGTTTTTTGTATTTGTCCGCTCTCGCGAGCAAGCTCGCGACGCTCCCAAACGAAAAAACCCCTCGGCAAAGCCGAGGGGTCGTCGTGACCCGGATTCGACACTTTTCAAACCAATTTTTAGGGGACTTAAGATTAGTTGCCGAATTAAGTGCTTGATATTCAAATCACCCTATAGATTCTGGTATGGTAGATTGTTAAACATAATTCTTGGGTACGTTGCCGAGCCTGATCAGCTTTCGGATAATCTCGGGTTACCGCGTTTCCGGCACTCAGCATGCGATGTCTGTGTCAATCCATTTTCCGTCGGAGCCGCATTGCATGATTTTGCCTTTCCAACAATATCGGTATCCTGCTGGGCGCGTTCCGCCATTTTTCAAATTACAAGTCACATTTGGATCGAGTTGCCAATTGTCCGATTTTATACTGGAAAAAGGGCCAAGAGGCTCGCCGTCCGGGTGGTCTCTATGCAGATGCTCGTCTTTAGCTTCCATAAGAACATAATTTAGCCTATTGAAACAATGCTTTTGACAAAGCGGTAGAAATTTATCTATAGCTTACGGAAGGTAAGTGTTTTTTGCAAACAGTTACATGCTAGCAAAAGCCGTAAAATAACATTCAGCGGCTCAAGGGTAATATAAGTTTAAATAATGTGCCTACATTTTCCTTTGATACTGCTGATATTTCACCGCGATGGTTGGCGACAATTCTTTTACACAATGCCAAACCGATACCCGTGCCTGTATAGTTGTCCTGGCTATGCAATCGACGAAAAAGCAAAAATATCTCCTGTCCCAACTGTTGCTTAAATCCTATTCCATTGTCCCTAATCCCTATTTCACAATAGGAATATTTAGGGTCTATATTTGCATGTTTCGCCGCCTCCTCCAATTGAAGTATTTTCGAAGTGATCGTAATGACTGGGGATACGCCGGTTTTCGAAAATTTTATGGCATTGCTGATCAAATTAAAAAATAACTGATTCATTTGAAACGGAATCGCATCGATTACAGGCAAAGGTTCCCGATTAATAACAACTCCTTTTTCGGCTATGAGTTGGTCAAAATCACTTAGAATTTTGCTGAGGCATTTATCAAGGTCCGTCTGCTCAAACACCGCCTCGCTATGAAGCACCTGGGAGAAATTATAGAGCTCTTTGATAAGCGTGGACATCCGTTCAGAGGAAACGTTAATTTTAGTTATCAATGCCTTAACCGGATCCGGTAAATCGTTGTAATACTCTTCCTGAATGGTAGTTGAAAATGTTCGTATTTTTCTAATCGGTTCCTGCAGATCGTGTGAAGCTATATAGGCAAATTGTGCCAAATTCTCATTTGAAAGCTGGAGTGCAGTATTTGCCTCCTGTAGCGAAAAGGTTCTGTCAAAAACCTTCTTTTCCAGCTCCGCTGCCAGCGCCATTTCCTTAATTCTCTCTTTTCTTCTTTCGGTAACGTCCTCGATAGCGATGAGAATCGATTGTTCCTCCGTCTGATCCCTCACAATCTGGACAGCGCTCAAGAGCATTATACGTTGTCCGAGTACAGGAAAATCAGCTTCGACCTCAAAATCAACAAAATTAGCTTTTTGCGGAAGAATTTTTTCCAGCATCCTTTTTAAGATGGGTATATCCCACTGTTTATTTCCCAATTCAAAAAGGAGC
>Ga0207695_10004415_pt1 | contig 19212 bp, 18 predicted proteins | sample KBSC54metaG_FD_184354 | JGI IMG/M metagenome (GOLD analysis project Ga0207695, IMG submission 184354) | Corn rhizosphere microbial communities from Kellogg Biological Station, Michigan, USA - KBS C5-4 metaG (SPAdes) (version 2) | ecosystem: Host-associated > Plants > Roots > Rhizosphere > Soil... | reverse complement strand
TCGCCGGGTGCGGTCGGGCCGCCGAAGCCGACAATCATGATTGCGTCGCAGCGCGAGTCCGCCGCGTCGCCGTGCGCATCGCTCTGCGCACCCGCGCTCATCGCCGGCTCATCTCATGCACCGCATCGACCAGCGCGATCACGTGATCGACCGGCGTCTGCGGCAGGATTCCGTGGCCGAGGTTGAAGATGTGGCCGGGGCGGCCGCCGGCGCTATCGAGAATCGCGCGCGCACGGCGCCGGATTTCGGGGACTTCGGCAAACAGCGCGATCGGATCGAGATTGCCCTGTACCGCAACGCCATCGCCGAGCCGCGTCCACGCTTCGCCCAGATCGACGCGCCAGTCGAGTCCGATCACGTCGCCGCCCGCTTCGCGCATCAGTTCGAGCAGGTTGCCGGTGACCGTGCCGAAATGGATCACGGGTACCGCGGGGGGCACCGCCGCGATCACCGCGCGCGTATGCGGCAGCACGAAGCGGCGATAGTCGTCGGGCCCGAGGCTGCCGACCCAACTGTCGAAGAGTTGCACCACCTCGGCGCCGGCATCGACCTGCATATTGAGGTAGTCGGCCGTGACGCGCGCGATCATCTCCATCATGCGATGCCAGGTGGCGGGTTGCGTGTACATCAGCGTCTTGGTGGCCTGGTACTGGCGCGAGCCGCCACCTTCGATCATGTACGAGGCCAGCGTGAACGGCGCGCCCGCGAAACCGATCAGCGGCACGCGCCCGCCGAGCGCGCGGCGCACCAGCCGAATCGATTCGGCGACGAAGCCGAGCGATTCGAGCGCGACGACCGGCGCGATACGATCGAGATCGGCGGCGGATCGCAACGGCCGGTCGATTATCGGTCCGTCACCCGACTCGTAATGGAGCCCGACGTTCATCGGCACCAGCGGCAGCAGGATGTCGGCGAAAATTATCGCGGCATCGACGCCGAGCCGCTCGACCGCGGTGACCGTCACTTCCGCGGCGAGGTCGGGCTGCTGGCACATCTCGAGGAACGAATGTTTCTCGCGCACGCGGCGATACTCGGGCATATAGCGGCCGGCCTGGCGCATGAGCCAGATCGGCGTGTACGGAGCCGGCTCGCGCCGGCACGCCCGCATAAACGGCCGATCGTCGATCGTGCTCGCGCGCGTCGTGCCGCGCGGTTTCATCGCGTCAGGTTGATCGAGATTGGACGCGCCCGCTTGATCGATTACGCGCGCGCGGGCCTGCGCCGCCCGATTGTCCGCACCGGCGCGTTTGCGCATCAGCAGCGCGGGTCCGCGGGCGGCCGCCGCCTTCACCAGATGGCCGAGTTTGGGATGTTCGGGTTCGATATCGACGGCGATTCCCCGCCGGCGCAGCTCCTGCGAGCAGACCGGGCCGACCGACGCGACGATGGCCCCGGCGAGTCCGCGCTGAAGGTCGGCGCCCGCGCCGCCGGCCTCCGCAATTCCGATCACGTTGGTGACCTGGTTCGAGCTGGTGAAGAGGACGAGGTCAGCGTCACCCGCCGCGATCGTTTTGATCGCGGCCAGCAGCGGCCCGCGGTCCTCCGGCAGCGTCCAGCGATAAACCGGCACGACGGTTACATTTGCGCCGCGCGCTTCGAGGCTCGCGCTCAGATCGCGATTGGTAACGCCATACTCCTGCACGGCGACGCGTTTGCCGGCGAGCGCGACCTTGGCGGCAAGGCCGGCGAGCACTTCACGCCAGGTGTTGGGCTCGGGAATCGTAATCGAGGGCGCGAGGCCGAGGGTGCGCAGCGCCGCGACCGGTTTCGGTCCGCGCGCCACCGTCACGATCTGCGCCAGCACCGCGATGATCGCGGCGCGCGGATGACGCGTTTCGATCACGTTGAACAGCTCGCGCACGCCGACGCCGGTCATGAAAATCACCACGTCGATTTGGCCCGCCAGCAGCCGCGCGGCAAAGTCGAGCGCCGCGTGATTGTCCTCCAGCGGCACCTCGCGCATCGAGGGCGCGATAATCGCCCGGCCGCCCAGCCGCTCGATCAGCGTGCGCGTTTCGTCGGCCATCCGGCTCTCGAACGCGACCACGCGCAGGCCGTTGAAACCGGCGGTCGCGGCGCTATCGGTCGGTGCTTCCATTCAATTTTGCGGCGTGCGCATACGGCATCGGTTATCAATCATATATCAATCATGACGCAAAAATTGCGGCGTTCCCGGCGCCCGCCGAATACTGCAGCGGCCCGGCTGCACGATCGTAGCGTTCGCCGGACACGCCGCAAAGAGGGCATGTCGCCGCGGACGCGCCGTTTCGGCTTGGCGGGACCGTTTTGGCAGGAGCGCAGCGGCTGTGTTACGACTTTCGGCTGGAGGTTCCACAAGCGTCATGAGTGAACCTGTAGTGATCGTAAACAAGGCGGGCGGAATCGCGACCGTTACGCTCAACCGGCCCGAGAAGCTCAACTCGCTCAACCGGGAACTCCGCACGACCTTCTGCCGTGTGATGCAAGAGTTGCGCGACGATCCCGAGGCGCAGGTCGTGATCATCACGGGGGCGGGCCGCGCGTTTTGCGCCGGACTCGATCTGCGCGAACTCGGCACGAACACCGGCCGCGAGAGCGGCGCGCTGGTGCGCGACGGCACCACCGTCAGCTTCATCACCGTGATCGAGGAGATGCAGGTGCCGGTGATCGCGGCGGTCAACGGCTTCGCGGTTACCGGCGGCTTCGAACTGGCGCTCGCCTGCGACATGATCGTCGCGTCCGAGGACGCACAGTTCGCCGACACTCATGCGCGCGTGGGCGTGATGCCCGGGGGCGGGATGACGGCGCGGCTGCCGCGCGCGGTCGGTATCCGCAAGGCCAAGGAGCTATCGCTCACGGGTAACTATCTCGGCGCGCGCGAGGCCGAACGGATGGGGCTGGTGAATCGCGTGGTCGCGTCCGGCGGCGCGCTCAAGGAAGCGGAGGCGATCGCCGCGCAAATCCTGACCGCCAATCAAGCGGTCGTGCGCCAGTTGAAGCGGCTCTACGATCTGACCACGCGCGCCACGCTTCACGACGCCGTCCGCATCGAGCAGGATTTCTTTCGCGCTTACAACAGCAGCTCGAATCTCAAGGACTTCGATCAACAGCGCGAGGCCGTGATGGAACGCGGGCGAGCGCAAAAAACCACGGCGAGTTGAGGATACCTCCAATGAATCGACGCGTTCACAATTCCATCGCTGTATTCCTGATCGCGCTAGGACTGACGTTCTGCGCCGCCCCGCGCGTCTCGCTCGCCGGCGATGCGGCGGTCAAGCATGAAAGCGCGATTCCCGCCGCCGACGTCCCGGCTTACATCACGGCGGCGATCAATTCGCCCGATCGCCCCGCCGCGGATCGCGAGTCCGACGCATCGCGCAAGCCTGCACAGGTGATGGCGTTTTTCGGGGTGAAGCCTGGGATGCAGGTCGCCGATCTCTGGGCGGGCGGCGGCTCGACCACCGAATTGCTCGCGCGAATCGTCGGTCCGACCGGCAAGGTTTATTCGCAGAACACCGCGTTTCCCGAGAAATTCAAGAAGGCCGAAGTAGCGTGGAAGGGCCGCCTGAGCGAACCCGGCATGGGCAACGTGGTCGAGGTGACCAAGGCGTTTGACGCGCCCGACCTGCTGCCGGTCGCGCCCGGCACGCTCGATGCGGTGTTCATCAATCTCAACTATCACGACCTGTTCGACGTCGGCGCCGATCCGGAAAAGTTCAACGCGGCGGTGCTCCGTGCGCTCAAGCCGGGCGGCGTTTACGGGATCGTCGATAACAGCGCGCAGGCGGGCTCCGGCACGCGCGACACCAACACGCTGCATCGCATCGACGAGGATTTCGTCGTCAAGCAGGTCGAGAAGGACGGCTTCAAGCTGGTCGCGACCTCCGATATTCTGCGCAATCCGAAAGACCCGCGCACGCAGCCGTTCTGGAAGATCAATCACACGCAGGACCGCTTCGTTTTGAAGTTCGTGAAGCCGTGAGCGCGCGCTTCGATCGTCGAATCAAGTTGCCAAAGAAATGAGGCGCACCGATCCGAAACCGGCGGGAGCAAAAATATGAAGATAGGATTGTTGACGGCAGGATTGGGCAAGGCGGCGCATCCGCGGACGCTGCGCACGATCGCGGAACACGCGGAGCGGCTCGGCTTCGGCACGCTCTGGGCGCCCGAACACGTGGTGCTCTTCGATCGGTACACCGAGTCGAAATATCCATACTCGCAGGACGGCGCCTTTGCCGCGCCCAGCACGATCGATTGGATGGACCCGTTCGTCGCCCTCACTTATGCCGCCGCGCGCACCAGCAAAATCCGCCTCGCCACCGGCATCTGCCTGGTGCCCGAGCACAATCCGCTGGTGCTCGCTAAAGTGATCGCGAGCGTCGATTATCTGAGCGGGGGACGCTTCGCGCTGGGCGTGGGTATCGGATGGTCGGCGGAGGAATTCAAGGCGCTCGGCATTCCGTTCGAGCGGCGAGCGCAACGCACCCGCGAATACATCGACGTCATGCGCAAGCTATGGGGTGAGGAGGCCACCACTTTCCACGGCGAGTTCGTCAACTTCGATGCGGCGCGCAGTTTTCCCAAGCCGGTGCAGGGCGCCAAGGTGCCGATCATCTTCGGCGGCGAGAGCACGCCGGCGCTCAGGCGCGTCGCCGAATACGGCACCGGATGGTTCGGCTTCAACCTTACGCCCGAGGGCGCAGCGGCCAAGGTCGATCGGTTGAAAGGATTCATGCGCGAACGCGGACGCGCGACGAGCGAAGTCGAGATGATCGTCTCGCCCTACACGCTAAAGGTGTCGCCCACGAGCCTCAACGCCTACCATGCGGCGGGCGTTAGCGAAATTGTTCAGCTCCTGCCGATTCCAGACGACGAGTCCAGGTTGCCGGCGGTGCTGGAGCAGATGGCGCGCGAGTGGGTCGAGCCGGCGGCCAAACTGGGCTGACCGATTCATGCAGGGCTACGCGGGCGCGAGGATCGCGCGGGCGCGCTTGAGGTCCGCGCCGATTTGCGCCGCCAGGGCTTCGGCCGAATCGAACTTGCGTTCGGGCCGGATCCGCTCGATCAGCTCGAGGCGCACTTCCTGATCGTAGATGTCGCGATCGAAATCGAAGACATGCGCCTCGATCGTGCGCTCGGGTTCGGCAAAGGTCGGACGCATTCCAATGTTCGTAATCGAGGCGTGCGGCCCGTCGTCGAGGATGAGCCGCGTGGCATAGACGCCGTCGGGCGGCAGGCATTCGGTGCGGCTCTGGAGATTGGCGGTGGGAAAGCCAATCTTGCGTCCGCGCTCGCGTCCATGAATCACCGGGCCGCTGAGAAAGTGGCTGCGCCCCAACAGGTTGGCCGCGGTCCGCAAATCGCCCGCCGCGATCACTTCGCGCACCGTCGTCGAGCTGACTTCCATCCCGGCGACCTTCACCGGCCCCACTACGGTGACGTCGAAACCGAGCTCGCGTCCCAGCTCGGCCATCACGGTGGCGTTGCCGGCGCGATTATGGCCGAAGCTCACGCTGTGGCCGACAACGACCGCGCGGACGCCGAGATGGCCAACGAGGTAAGTGCGGACGAACTCGCGCGGAGTGAGCTGACTCAGCGCGTGGGTGAAATTGAGCACTACGACGCAGTCGATGCCCGATTTGCCCAGCAGTTCGAGCTTGTCGTCGGGGGTGAGAATCAGGCGTGGGGCGCGCTCGGGTGCGAGCACCTTGGCCGGCGTCGGGTCGAACGTCACCGCGAAGGCGGTACCGTGTTCGGCGTGCGCGCGTTCGATCGCGGTGCGCAGGATGGTCTGATGACCGGCGTGAACGCCGTCGAAGTTCCCCAGCGCCACGACCGGAAATGGATGTGGCCGCAGGCCGGTCACGTCGCGAATTATCTCCATCGCGCTGCGCTCCCGGCCGCGTCGTTACGAGTTGTCAGCATTAATGTGAGCAATGTTTCGCTATGCACGATCGCGATCAACCGTTGGCGAGCGAGTTCATCATCGCGCGAGCCGTCGCCGCCTCGACCGTGTCGGGATGTTCGCCGATCAATTTCTGCAGCGTGAGGCGCGCGTCGATACGGTCGTTGAGCTTCATGAAGGCCTGCGCCTCGCTCAACAGGGCCGCGCTGGTAAAGCGGCCGCGCGGAAAGCGCATCACGAGATCGTTGAACTGCAGAATCGACTGGTCGTACTTGCCCAGCGCGTAGAGCGCGTTGGCCGAAAAGTATTCGGCGGGCTCGCTGAAGGACGATTTCGGATACTTGCGCTGCAGCCCCTGAAACACGGCCACCGCCTGCGGGTACTTGCCGGCCTTCATACTGATCAAACCGGCACGATAGGTCCTGGCCGCCGGGTCGCTGCTCGATTGTGCGGCGGCGATTTCCGGGCCGAGCATCGCATGCCATGACGGCGAGCCACTGACCAGGGGAGGGCCGGGCGCCACCGGTGCGGCGGGCGGCGCCGGCGCGTTCGAGGCGACCTGGGGCGCGTTGTCGTCGCCGTCGTCCGAGGAATTGTCGTCATCGGTATCGCTGCCGTTGTCGGCGGCGCTGGGCGCACCGGCAGGAGGGTTCATCGCGGCGTTCGGCGCGGGCATCGGAGTGGCGCCTGCGGACGGGCCTGCCGCGGAATCGGGAGGGGGAGCGACCATGCCGCCGGGACCGCCAAAGCCGGGCGGACCGCTGCCGGGTCCACCGACATTGGGCGGCGAACCGGGGCCCGAAGCCGGAGGAGCACCGGCTTCGGCTGGCCCGACGCCGGGCGCCGCGCCGCCCGATTTCAACTGCTGCACCTCTCGCTGAAGCTCGGCCAGTTGCGCTTTGTCGGAGGGCGAGCCGTTGCCCTGGTCGTCGTTATGCTGCATCTCGGCGATTTGGTCGTTGAGACGAGCCACCTGATCCTGCAGCGCATCTATCTGCTGGCGATCGGACGCGACGATGCCGCGCAGTTCCTGATCGTTCTGGGTCTGCTGGTTGTCCCCCGGCAGCACGCATCCGCCGATCGCGAGCGTCGCGGCCAGTGCGAGCGACAGGCCCAGTGCGCTCAATCGGCGCATCGGGAGGAAACCGCAACCCGGACGGTAACGATTGGCTATGGACTCAACCGTCACTGCGAGAGCGCAAAATGATCGCGGCGGTTCTGTGCCCAGCAATCGTCGGTTTCTTCGGTACACAGAGGCAACTCCTTGCCGTAGCTGATCGTTGACATGCGGTCGCCGCTGATGCCCAGCGTCGCCAGATAGTCCTTGGCGGCCTGCGCACGCCGGGCGCCGAGAGCGATATTGTATTCCTCAGAGCCGCGATCGTCGCAATGCCCTTCGATCTGCACACGGGCGCCGGCATGCGAGGTCAGATAATCGGCGTTGGCCTTCAGCACGTCGTTGTCCTCGGGCCGAATGGTCGCGTCGTTGTATCCGAAATGGATGTCACCGAGCGGTCCGTTCTGGCCCATGGTGCCGTTTTGATAACCCTTGAGCGAATTGCCGCCCGTACCACCGAGGCCACCCTCACCGAGCTGGTTGGGATTATTGCCCGTGCCTTCGCCCGCGTTTTTCTGCTTCGAGGAGCATCCGCCGATCGCGAGCCCGATTACGACGAGCGCGATACCGGCTGCGCGGGTAAACCCGCCCATCTCAGCCACCCATCCACCACGACCACGCTGGATTCGATTCATTACCGTGTCCCTCCGTTAATGGTGCAATTACGTAACCGTCGCGCGCGCGCATCAGGTAGATTCTTGATCCGCCGCCGCGATTCGAACTGAAGGCGATATAGCGTCCGTCCGGCGACCAGGCAGGCGCCTCGTTGGAACCCGATTGGGTCAACTGGCGTGCACCGCTGCCGTCGAGGTTAATTACGTAAATCTGGAAGCCGCCCGGCTCCCGGCTCTCGTAGGCGATTTGTTTGCAATCGGGCGAGAACGCGGGCGCCGTATTGTAGGAACCCTTGAACGTCACCCGCTTGCCGCCGCCGCCGTCGAGGCTGGCCGCGTAAATCTGCGGAGTGCCCGAGCGATCCGATGTGAAGACGAACTGGCCGCCGGCGGGGCATACCGAGGGACTCACGTTGATGGGGCCGCTGTCGGTCAGCTCGCGCACCATGCTGCCCTCCGGGGTCAGCAGATAAAGGTTGGTGCGGCCGCCGCGCTCATACGCCGCGACGATCTGCCTATCCGGGGTCAACGCTCCGCCCACCGCCTGGCCGAGGCCCGGGTTGATCCGCGTTTCGAGCTGCCGCTCCAGGTTGACCAGGTAAAGCTCCGCGTTGAAGGTCTTGTACGAAAGGTAAAGCAGATGGCTGGCGTCGCGGTCGAAGTCCGGAAACAGATTGATGGTCGGGTTGTCGGTGACGCGGAACAGGCCGCCGCCGTCGAGCCACGAGGTATAGACTTCCTTGAAGCGGCCGCCGCGGGTAGAGACGAACGCGAGCTTGGTATCGAACGGGCCGCGCGTGCCGGTCGCCGCCTGCAGGATCGAATCGGCAAAGCGCCGCGCCATCTCGCCGACGTCGTGCGGATTGCCAGTGAATTTCTTGCCCATCACGCGCCGCTGCTGCGGCACGTCGAAGAGCAGTGCCTCCAACTTGATCGTATCGCCGTCGCGCGTAACCGAGCCCTTGACAAGGTAATCGGCGCCGAGCGAACTCCAGTCGCCAAAATTGAACTGCCCGATGTCGTAGCCCGAGTTCTGCGGATCCTCGATATATGAAGCGGGGTCCAGGATGCGGAAGAAGCTGGAGAGCGTGAGATCGCGCTTCAGCACCTTGCCGAAGGTTTCAGAGACGGTGTGATCGTCGTCGCCGCCGAGGTTCTTGAGCGCCGAGACCGCGATCGGCTGGGCACGCGGCGCCGCGCTGATGGTCAAGGGCGGCAGGGCTTCCTGCGCGAAGCCTGCGGCCGGGATCGTCAACAATGCGAGCGCTACCAGCGCTACGATCTTCTTCATCACGCCCATCAAATCACCGCTTTCAAATCGCAAGTTCACTGATCATTTCCGTTACCGGCGGGGGCCGCGCGGCCGCGCGTTCTACCGCGCGGCACGATCCGAGGCCGCCACCGGCGCTCGCTTTCCTTTCGCTTGAATCCCGTCAGTTGTCCGACGCGGTCCCCGACTCCAGATCGCTGAGTTTGAAGATGGCCGGGACGCCTCCCGCGAATGCCTCGCGATATTTCTCAGGCGGCGAGCCAAACGGCGCGGCGGCGCGAATCGCCCGCGCCACCGAAGCGTCGAAAGCCGGATCGCGCGAACTCTGTGTCACGCGGAGCGAATTGAGGCTGCCGTCGGGGTTGATGCCGAAGGTCACCGTTGCGGTCAGGTCCGGACTTCCCCCGGCGAAGCTCCAGGCCTTTTTGATCCGATCCTGCACGTCCTGATAGTACATGACGAAACCCGGATCCTGCAGCATCCCGGCACTGCCCGTCCCGGAGCCGACACCCATCCCGGTGCCGGCGCGCTCCTTGGCGGCGATCACCGGTCCGCTGCCAGTATCCTCGGCGGGCCTGGCGTTTTTGGCGGATTCGGCGTCGGCGCGCGCCGCTTCCTCTTTGAGCGCTTTCAAATGATCGCGCATCAGTTGCTGCCGCACCTTGTCGAGTTCCCTGCTGAGGTCGCGCGGCGGCTCGGCCTTCGCCATCGCGATCGGCGCCGGCTTGGGGGTGGGCTTCGCTTTCGGTGAGGGCTTCGCCCGTGGGGTCGGCTTGGGCGTCGGCCGCGGAGTGCGACGCGGCTTCGGGGTTCGACTCGGTTGCGGCGCGGGCGTCTCGATCGGCGTTGGGGCCGGTGTTGGAGTTGGGGTCGGGGTGACGGTGGGCGTCAACGAATTGAGCGCGATCGCATTCTTGTCGTCCTCGGGCGGCGGTGGCGTTGGCCGCGCCTTCATGGGCGGCGGCGGAGGCGGCTTTTCAGCGTGACGCTCGGGAACCGGTGGCTGCGAATTAATCGCCGGGAGCCGGGTACCCAGATCACCTGCGGGAATCGAATCGACGATCTTGACGCTGTACGAGGGCGGTGGCGCCGTTTCCGCGCCGAACAGCTTCGGCACGATAAACAGCACGAATACAATGATACCGACGTGCGCGATCGCCGAGACCGCGACCGCGATCAGGTATCCCCCGCGCGACGGCCGGTCGTCGCCGCTATGGCCCGGGACTGCCACGCTTCGACCCGCTTTTCGCCCCCGCTGAATCTTCGCTACCCGCCGGCATCTCGGTCACCATGCCGACGTCTTCGATACCGGCGGCCTTGATCGCCGCCATCGTGCGCACCACCTCGCCATACGGCACCGCGTCGTCGGCGCGCAAAAAGACCTGCCGGTTGGGCCGCTCGACCGAAATCGCCTTGAGCTTTTCGCTCAATTGATCCGTGGTGATCCGCGTATCGTTCAGATAGACCTCGCGATTGCGCGTGATCGACACGATGAACTGTTCGTCCTTGCCGGGCAGCGCCTGCGCCTTCACCTTGGGCAGGTTGACCTCGACGCCCTGCTGGATAATCGGCGCGGTGACCATGAAGATGATCAGCAGCACCAGCATCACGTCCACCAGCGGAGTGACGTTGATCTGCGAGGCGAGGGCGCCGCGCTGTGGAGACTCAGACGCCATGGCGAGCGGACTCCCGAGGGCGGAATATAGTTGTTGAAGAACGCAAAAGTTTCAGTTTGACCTCATCACGATAGACGCTTGCGATGCCCTAGATAAGTTGGTCCCCAACCCTTGGCTCCCTGACAACTGAACGAAGCTATGACGGGAACTTGCAGTCGCATAAGTGAAAAAGATTCGGGAGAATATACTTTACGCCACTTCGGGATCGAGCGGGATGAACCGGGATCGCATGGGATAGGCGCCGCTACTTTGCGTTCTTGCGCTGTTCGGGTTTAGGCCAGCTGCCTTCCGAGCGCTTCTTGGAGATCAGCTTTTTCATTGCGTCTTCTAGCCGCCCTCGATTTTCAGGACTTCGGGCACAGGGCCGGGCGGCATTCGGGGCTTCGCTGATTGCTTTTTCATTTTGTTGGTGGTTTGAGGGTCGGTTCTCGCAGGTATAGCTCATCGAGGAGCGCTTGGAAAAAGCCCGTCCCCGCCGCATCCGTCATCGAAGTGGTGACAACGCGTTGTCCCGCGGTTTTCCCGCTATCGATGCGGATAAGCCACGCGGCTTCAATCAAGCCCTGATTCCAAAGCGGGGCGCGACGAATAGCTATCTTACGTAGGTTCGCCTCGAAATGGTCAATCCACGTCCCGTCGTTACGATGGGGTGAGTTGCCATTCTCGTCCATGATAACGACATAACCAATGACGATTTCTGGCGAGAGTTGCTGCACATTCGCGACTTCGCCCATAAGATCATCGAGACGATTCGGGATAACACCAGGCAAATTTTTCAATATCGATTTGAGGGAAACGAGCAGACGAGGTTTACCCGCAAGAACAAAAGCGAGATCCCAATCCTTCTGCCTCCCAAGCCCGCGAATGCCGACTTCATCAGCCTTTCCGCCTCGCACGCCAGCAAGGCCTGCGCGTTCAAATGACTCGATACAGTAGCGAGCTAAGAGGTGGAGCCGACCCGCATCTTGCTTCTTGCGTCGCAAGAGATCATCAACGGCCTCGGACAGGCTAACGGCCATCAGAGCAGCACAGCCTCTTGAGCACCAAAGAGACGCAGATTGTTTAGCTCACGCTGAACCCGCTCGCAGGCGAGCTTCAAATATTCGGACTCAATCTCATTCCCAATGGAATTTCGTCCGGTGCGAATCGCGGCAATGGTCGTCGATCCAACCCCGACGAAAGGATCGACAATCGTGTCACCCGCAAATGAAAACATACGAATGAGGCGCTCGGCCAACTTTATCGGGTATGGTGCTGGATGGCCGTCGCGTGTCGAGGCACCCGTAATGTCTGTCCAAAAAGAACGAAACCAACTTTTCATCTCTACCTTAGTAAGCATCGACAGCGCCTTCTGAGTCGGCGTCACTGATCGATATTGGCCGCCCTTCCGGAAAAACAAGATATGTTCGATGTCGTTTTTTATGACCTGCCCCGGTTGGAACGGCTTGCCATAGAACCCCGAGCCGTTTCCTTCCGCTTCGGTCGCGCCATTGGCCACTTTGTACCAAAGAATCGGCGTCAGACAATCCAGCCCGACGCCACGCATTCGTACCTGGATGTCCGAGTGCAACGGCATAACGTAATGTCGTCCGCCCTTTTTCCGTGAAATGCACACGTCGCCAACTACGCAGCAAATACGGCCACCGGGGACTAGGATGCGTGCGCACTCGTTCCACGCCTTATCGAGCTCATTGAGGAAATGATCGTAGTCCTGAATGAGGCCCATCTGATTGGGAGCTGGCCGATATTCCTTGAGCGTCCAATACGGCGGAGATGTCACTATCAGGTGCACCGACTCATCGGCTATCCAAGAAAGTTCGCGGGCATCACCCCTATGGAGACGGTGAACCGTCCGATTGAAGGGATGCGGCCACGGCTTCGCCCGCGAGCGTTCATTAGCGAGCAGCAACGCGTGCAGACCTTCGGGGGTATTGTCCGGGGCATCGTTCCCGTTGCGAGTTACCGCTTCCACCGCTTCCATCAAAACAACCTCCCCTGCACCGGCCCGCCGGGAACCCTGTCGAGGGGTTCAGGCAACATCGGCTTTGCTCGGGTTGCGTAGAATATATACTCCCAAAAAGATTGTGAACATGGAAATTCCCGCGGCGACGCCCGGTCACGAAAGGAAGTGGCGCTCGGCGATATTGAGAAATTCCGACGTGAAATTATCCATCTCGGTCGCCAGCTCTCGCGCCCGCGTCGCCAGATGGTTGTAAAAGACCTGCGCGGGCACCGCGACCACGATTCCGAATGCGGTGGTGATCAGCGCCTCCGCGATACCCGGCGCGACCGCCTGGATATTCGAGGTATGCGCCGCCGACAGGCCCATGAAGGCCGTCATCACGCCCCACACCGTCCCGAACAGGCCCACGAAGGGACTGGTCGAGGCGGTGGTCGCGAGAAACGTGATTCCCTTTTCGAGCTTCGCCAGCTCGACGTTGGTCTGCCGCTTCATCGCGCGGGTAACGTTCTCGACGCCGCCGAGGTCGGTTGAAAAGCCGCTCTCGGCACCGACCGCTTGCCGCTTGGCCCGCGTGAGTTGCAACAATTCCTGGTAGCCCGCGCGAAAGACCTGCGCGACCGGACTGCTCTTGAGGCCGACGCTGGCGGTATGGATCGCGGCGAGGTTCTTGGATTCCCAGAAGATCGCGATAAAGCGTTCGGATTCGCGCCGGGCGCGGGAAATCTGCACGAGCTTGTACAGGATGATGCCCCAACTGCCGACGGAGAATCCCGCCAGCGTCACCAAGACCAACTGAACTACCGGCCCGGTGCCGATCAAGAGATCGGCCACGCTCATCCCACCACCGCCGTTCAATCGATTACCTCGTGCGCGATTGCGTACCGTCTGCCGGCCACGCGCCCGCGTGCAGAATCATTACTCGCCCGGGCCGCGCGGCGCATTTTGCACAGCTCAGAAGACCGGCGGTTTCGCCTGCCGATCGCAAACATTATCGGTGTGCGTGTCCATGTAGTCAAATTTCGTCCCACCGCCTGGTCCCGCGGAATTTTTCCGCGCGCCGCCGACGCGGCCCTGCCGCTCGAAATCAGTTGATACTCGAATTAGTTAGACGCAACGCGTCGCCCTATGTTTCAAAAGCTCAAAATCATGGCATCACTAACGGATTATGCTAGCGTTAGCCGTTGACGATTTCTTGTTCGTTTTCGGCAAACTCGCCAGGGAGGATTAGCGATGGCAATCAGGATCGCTATCAACGGCTTCGGCCGCATCGGTCGCATGTTCTATCGCGCGGCCTTCACCAAAAGCGATCTCGAGGTCGTGGCGGTCAACGATATTACCAACGCCGCGACGCTCGCTCATCTGCTTAAGTACGATTCCGTTCACGGCAACCTGCCGCACGCGGTCAAGGCCGAAGGCGACCAGATCATGGTCGATCAGAAGGCCTTCAAGGTTTTGGCCGAACGCGACCCGTCCAAACTGCCGTGGGGCAAGCTCGGCGTCCAGGTCGTCGTTGAATCGACCGGATTGTTCACCGCGCGCGACAAGGCCGCGATGCATCTCAGCGCCGGTGCGAAAAAGGTCGTGATCAGCGCGCCCGCCGACGGCGCCGACGTTACGCTGTGCCTCGGCGTCAATCAGCACGCTTACGACCCGCGCCAGCACGACGTCATCTCCAACGCCTCGTGCACGACCAATTGCCTGGCGCCGATCGCCAAGGTGCTCGACGAGAATTTCGGCATCGTGCACGGTCTGATGACCACGGTCCACGGTTATACGCAGGACCAGATGCTGCAGGACGGGCCGCATCCGGACCTCCGGCGCGCCCGTGCCGCCGCGCTCTCGATGGTGCCGACGTCAACCGGCGCCGCCAAGGCTATCGGTCTGGTGCTACCCGCGCTGAAGGGCAAGCTCGACGGTATCGCGGTACGCGTGCCGACGCCGAACGTCTCGCTGGTCGATCTGACCGCGGCGGTCGAGCGCGACGCCGACGAGAAATCGATCAACGCCGCGATGAAGAAGGCCGCCGAAGGCGAACTCAAGGGCATCCTCGAGTACAGCGACGCACCGCTGGTCTCGATCGATTTCAACAACAATCCGCATTCGTCGATCTATGACGCACCGCTGACGAAAACCCTCGGGCAGCGGCTGGTCAAGGTCTTCTCGTGGTACGACAACGAATGGGGTTATTCGAATCGCCTGGCCGACGTCACCGCGTTCGTCGCCTCAAAACTCTGATTGGCCGCATCAAAAATTTGAAAGGTCCTGCAGTCAGAAGTGTCTTGCATAGCCAGCGATGAATCCTGCGCGGCGAAGATTCCCGAAGCCTTCCACTTATCCTGTGAGCGGTGCCAGAGGTTCGGCACGCGGCGCGCGAAGTCTCGCAGGTAATTGACAGTTCGATGGCTGCGGTTTCCGTTACCACCCTCGATTTGAGGAACAAGAAGGTCCTTGTGCGATGCGATTTCAACGTACCGCTCGACGGCCTTAGTATCACCGACCCGACACGTATCGACGCGAGCCTGCCGACCATCCGCTACATCCTGAGCCAGGGCGCGGCGGCCGTGCTGTGCTCGCATCTGGGGCGTCCCAAGACGCGGACGCCGGAGCTTAGCCTCAAGCCGGTCGCGGAATACTTGAGCGTCGCGCTCGGCCATAAGGTCGCGCTCGCTCCCGACTGTATCGGCGACACCACGGGCCGGATGGTCAACGACCTCACGATGGGCTCGGCGCTACTGCTCGAGAACCTTCGTTTCCATCCGGAGGAAGAGGCGAACGACCGCGACTTTTCGCATGAACTCGCGCGCGGCAAGCAGGTTTACGTCAACGACGCGTTCGGCACGGCCCATCGCGCCCACGCGTCCACGGTAGGAGTGACGCGGTTCCTCGGCGAGCGTGCCGCCGGCCTCCTGATGATTCGCGAACTCGAAGCGCTGCGCGCGGTCACCGAAAATCCCGCGCATCCGTACATCGCGATCCTCGGCGGCGCGAAGGTCTCCGACAAAATCGGCGTCATCCGCAACCTCCTGAACAAGGTTGACGCGATCCTCATCGGCGGTGCGATGGCCTATACGTTCCTCAAGGCGGGCGGCACTGCGGTCGGCAAGTCGCGCGTCGAGGAGGACAAACTCGACCTCGCGCGCGAACTGCTCGCCGAGGCCGCCAAGCGCAACGTCGCATTCGCATTGCCCATCGACCACGTCGTCGCGACCAGCCTCGAGGCCGACGCCGTCGCCGAGACCGCGAGCGACATCCCGTCCGATCGGATGGGCCTCGATATCGGTCCGCGCACCGTCGCCGATTTCATCGGCCGCCTGACCGGCGCCAAAACCGTCATCTGGAACGGCCCGCTCGGACTGTTTGAGAATCCCGCATACGCCCACGGCACTCTGGCCGTCGGCGAGGCGATCGCGAATCTGCCCGGCGTCACCAGCGTGCTCGGCGGTGGCGATACTGCGGCGGCGGTCGCCGGCGCGCCATGGGCCAGCCGCTTCACGCATATCTCGACCGGCGGCGGCGCGACCCTCGAATATCTCGAAGGTATCGAATTGCCGGGCGTGAAAGCCCTCGACCTCTAAGACTTGTGGACGGGGCCGGGGGTTAGCTCTCTTCATTCACGGAGCCGCTGATGACGAGAAGAAAACTTTACGCCGCCAACTGGAAGATGAACCTGACGCCGACCGAGGGCCGCGCGTTGATCGCAGCGATTCGCGCCGACCTCGATCGCGACGCGACCGCGCTCGCCCGCGATCGCGACGTAGTCGTCGCGCCGCCGTTTCTCACGATTCCGGCGGCCGCGCAGGCGCTCGCCGGTTCCAATATCGCGCTCGGCGCCCAGAACATGTACTTCGAGCCGAAGGGCGCCTTCACCGGTGAAGTGTCCGCCGCGATGCTGCGCTGCTTCGGCGTCAGCTATGTCATCGTCGGCCATTCCGAGCGCCGTCACATTTTCAACGAGGATGACGATAGCGTCGGACGGCGCGCGGCCGGAGTCGCCGCCGCCCGCATGACGCCGATTCTATGTGTCGGAGAGACCGCCGAAGAGCGCGACGCGGGCCGCAGCGTCGAGGTTGTCCTGCGCCAGTTGCAGCATGGCCTGAGTCACTTTTCGCGCGAACACGCGCACCATGTCGTCATCGCCTACGAGCCGGTCTGGGCGATCGGCACCGGCCGCACCGCCACGCCCGAGCAGGCCCAGAACATCCACAGCGCTATTCGCGAGGCGCTATCCGATAGTCTCGGGCACGACACTGGCGCCGCCATCCGCATACTTTACGGCGGCAGCGTAACAGCGGACAATATTGACACCTTGATGGCCAAACCGGATATTGACGGGGCTTTGGTCGGCGGGGCAAGCTTGAAAGCCGAGTCGTTCGCGCGCATTGTGCGGGCCAAATCAGTTTAAGAGTTGCGTTGAGTTAAGGAATACGCCCCAGGCGGCATTTTCACGATGATAGTCACTGCGGTAATCGTCGCTCACATAATTGTCTGCATCGCGCTGACGATCGTGGTGTTATTGCAGCAGGGCAAGGGCGCCGACGTCGGCGCGGTGTTCGGCGGCTCCAGCCAGACGGTTTTCGGCTCAGGCGGCGCCAGCACTCCGATGTTCAAGCTGACCTGGGTCTTCGCGGCGCTGTTCGCGTTCACCTCTTTGTTCCTGGCGTACTCCTCGACCAAGCGTATCAGCGGCAGTATCTTCGAGGGCCGCAGGAGCCCGGCCTCGATCCATTCGACAGCGCCGACGCTTCCGTTCGGCGGACCCGCGGCGCCCGCTTCGTCCGAGCCCGCGGCCCCGGCCGCTCCGGCGTCGAACCCGGCTGCTCCGGCGCCGGTCAACAAGTAGTATTTCGTTCCGGCGTCAATCACCGGGACGACCCTCAGGATTGTTCGCCCGATTGCGCGGGTGGTGGAATGGCAGACACGCGAGTTTGAGGGGCTCGTGGTAGAAATACCGTGCGGGTTCAAGTCCCGCCCCGCGCACCATTTTTTTCAGCGATCGCCCCCCGTCATCGAGTCCAGGCGAGCCAGCGCTCGAAAATCCGCTTGACCCGCGGCGTCAGCCGCGTGCGATTGTACTGGTCGCCGAGCTTGCGCAAGGCCTCGGCCTGCGTGGGATAGGGATGAATCACGTCGGCGATCGCGCCGAGCCCGACACGCTTGGCGATCGCGAGCGTGACCTCGGTGATCATCTCGCCGGCGTGGCTCGCGACGATAGTCGCGCCGAGGATACGGTCGCGACCCTCCGCAACGTGAACTTTGGCGAAACCGCCGGTCTCGCCATCCAGGATCGCGCGATCGACGGCGTCGAATTCCTGCACGAAGGTCTTGATCGCGATGCCGCGTGACCTGGCCTCCGCCTCCGACATACCCACATGCGCGATCTCGGGATCGGTATAGGTACACCACGGAATAGTCAGTGCACTCATGCGCGCGCGGCCGAAAAAGAGCGCGTTGCGAATTACTATTCGGGCCGTCGCGTCGGCCAGATGAGTAAACTTGTATTGCGAGCAGACATCGCCCGCCGCGAATATTCGTCGATTGGTGGTGCGTAAATAGTCATCGACGGTCACGCCGGCGACCTGGTCGGAGGCGACGCCGGCCGCTTCCAGATTCAGTCCGGCGACGGCTGGCGTGCGGCCGGTGCCGATAATGATTTCATCGACGGCAAGTTCAGCCGCCGCGCCGCCGCGCTCGAAGCGAATCACTTTTTCGTTGCCACGTATCTCCACGCCGAGAATGGCTGCGGCGGTCAGCAAGACCACGCCGTCGCGCACGAGCGCCCGCTCGACCCGTTCGGCGGCGTCGCGATCCTCGCGAATCAGGATCTGCGGTGCCACTTCCAGAATCGTCACGCCGGCGCCGAACCGGCGCAGCGCCTGCGCCAGTTCGCAACCGATCGGACCGCCGCCGATCACCGCGATTCGCGCCGGCAGTTCGGTCAAAGAAAAGATCGTCTCGTTGGTGAGATAGCCGGCCTCCTTGAGTCCCGCGATCGGCAGTTCCGCCGCGCGCGCGCCGGTCGCGATCGCCGCGCGCCGAAAGCGCAGCGTCGCGTCGCCCACGACCACCGTATCGCGGCCGCCGAAGCGCGCGTCACCGATAAAGACATCGACGCCGAGTCCTTTGAAGCGCGCCGCCGAATCGGTCACGCTCAAGTCGGCGCGCAGCCGGCGCATCCGCTCCATTACCGCGGCAAAGTCCACGCGCACGCCGTCGGGCACGCGGATTCCGAAGCGGGCCGCATCGCGAACTGCGGCGGCGGCGCGCGACGCCCGGATAATCGCCTTGGACGGCACGCAGCCGAAGTTGAGACAGTCGCCGCCCATCAACTCGCGCTCGACCAGCGCGACCTTTGCACCCAGGCCGGCGGCGCCGGCCGCGATTACGAGTCCGGCGGTACCGGCGCCAATCACGACCAGGTTGTAGCGCGGCGCGGGTATCGGATTTTTCCATCCGCCCGGATGTACCTGCTCGGTCAGCCGCCGATTGTGATCGTCGGCAGGCGTCAGCGGCAGCAATGAATGTGAGGGGCCCATCTCAGGGTTGGATGGGACGGTCTTGTGCGGCCAAATTTTGGGCGGCCTTGTGCTGCGCGAGCGCCCGCCGTGCGATCCGCGCCGCGTAAAGCGCCACCCCAACCGTGGCCGCAAAGCCCACCATATTGAGTATCCAGAAACCGGCGGGCCGCGCC
>Ga0207695_10004414_pt1 | contig 19216 bp, 14 predicted proteins | sample KBSC54metaG_FD_184354 | JGI IMG/M metagenome (GOLD analysis project Ga0207695, IMG submission 184354) | Corn rhizosphere microbial communities from Kellogg Biological Station, Michigan, USA - KBS C5-4 metaG (SPAdes) (version 2) | ecosystem: Host-associated > Plants > Roots > Rhizosphere > Soil... | reverse complement strand
CCGGTGGCGGCCGCCGAACTGGTGCAGGGCGCGCTGGAGCGGAGCGGGGCCGCCCTGCAGGGCTGCAAGCTCGTCAACGAGGCGGCGCCGGGCGGGCCGCTGCTGCTGGCCGACGCCGCCCTGGTCCAGACGGCGCTCGCCAATGTGCTGCAGAACGCCGGCAAGTACGCCCCGAAGGGCGCGGCCGTGCGCATCCGCGCCGGGGCTGACGCCGGCGTGGGCTGGATCGAGGTGACCGACGAAGGCCCGGGCTTCGCCGGCGCCATCGAGCCGATGTTCGAGAAGTTCTCACGCGGGGTGGAGGGGGACGGGCGCCCGCCGGGCACCGGCCTCGGCCTGGCCATCGCCCGCGGCTTCCTGGAGGCGCAGGGCGGCCGGATCGAGGCGAAGAACCTGCCGCGCGGCAAGGGGGCGCTGGTGCGCCTTACCCTGCCGCTGGCCCGCGTCGCCGAACCGGCATGAGCGGGGCGGCCGATCCCGCCACGGTCCTGATCGTCGAGGACGACGCCAGCCTGAACGCCGCGCTCGCCGCGACGCTGAAGGCCGCCGGATACCGGCCGGTGACCGCGCGGAGCGGGGCCGAGGGGCTGCGCTGGTTCGCCCACTACGCCCCCGACCTGGTGCTGCTGGACCTGGGCCTGCCGGACCGTGACGGTCTGACCGTGATCGGCGAGATCCGCAGCCGGAGCCAGACGCCCATCGTCGTGCTGTCGGCCCGCGACGCCCAGGCCATGAAGGTGGAGGCGCTGGACCTGGGCGCCGACGACTATGTCCAGAAGCCGTTCGGCGTCGACGAGCTCTTGGCGCGGCTGCGGGCCGGCCTGCGGCACGGGGTGCAGGCCCGCGGCTCCGCGCCGGTGGTGCGCACCGGCGACCTGGAGATCGACCTCGGCATGCGGACCGTGCGCAAGGCCGGCGGCGCCCTCAAGCTGTCTCCCAAGGAGTACGACCTCCTGGCCGAGCTGGCGCTCAGCCTGGGCCGGCCGGTGGCGCACAAGGCGCTGCTCAGCGCCGTCTGGGGCAGCGAGCGGGCCGACATCCAGTACCTGCGGGTCTATGTGGGCCAGCTTCGCCAGAAGCTCGGCGACTTCGCAGGCGCGCCGCTCCTGGTGAGCGAGCCGGGCGTCGGCTACCGGCTTGCGGCCCTGCCGGGCTGAGGCGAACGCGACGAGGGCCGCGCTCCGCAGCGCGGCCCTCGGCCTCGGGGGTCGCCCTCGCAAGCGGTTCGAAGGCGCGCCGTTGGGGACGCCGGACGGGCCGCTCGGGGAACGGGGGCGCTCCTGAGCTTGTGGGGGAACCTAGTGCTTGAGGGCCGACCGGGCGGCGTCCTTCAGGTTGCCGACGCCCTTCTGCACCTTGCCCGCCACGCGCTCGCCGGCGCCTTCGGCGGCCATGCGGTCGTTGCCGGTCGCCTTGCCGATGCCTTCCTTCATGGAGCCCTTGGCGTCCTTGGCGGCGCCCTTGATCTGATCCTTGTGCATGGGAGCACTTCCTTCCGCGTGTCACGGGCCCACCTCGGCCCCGTTGGCGTCACTACGCGAAAGCGAGGCCTTGGGTTCCGTGAGGCGCTGGCGCCCGTCCGCCCGTTGCGCGCAAGGCCCCGCGCGGCTATCTGCACGCCTCAATTCCCCATCCCCTTTTGACGAAGCGGTGCGAACGCCCCATGGCGCAGCAATATATTTTTCAGATGCAGGGCCTGACCAAGGCCTTCCCCGGCGCGCCGAAGAAGACCTTCTCGGACATCTGGCTGTCGTTCTACCCGGACGCCAAGATCGGGGTCGTGGGCGTCAACGGCTCCGGCAAGTCGACGCTGCTCAAGATCATGGCCGGGCTCGACAAGGAGTTCCAGGGCGAGGCCTTCGCCGCCGAGGGCGTCAAGCGCGGCTACCTGGAGCAGGAGCCGCAGCTGGACGACAAGCTCGACGTCTGGGGCAACGTCATCGCCTGGTGCGAGGAGAAGCGGCTCTTCGACGAATACAACGCCATCGCGGCCAAGCTGGGCGAGGACTACACCGACGCGCTGATGGAGGAGATGACCGCGCTGCAGGAGAAGCTCGACGCCGGCGACCTCTGGGACATCGACAGCCGCATCGAGATGGCGATGGACGCCCTGCGCTGCCCGCCCAACGACTGGCCGGTGGACAAGCTCTCGGGCGGTGAGCGGCGGCGCGTGGCGCTGGCCCGCCTGTTGCTCTCCAAGCCCGACATGCTCTTGCTCGACGAGCCCACCAACCACCTGGACGCCGAGAGCGTCGCCTGGCTGCAGCACCACCTGGAGGAGTTCCCCGGTTGCGTGATCCTGGTCACCCACGACCGCTATTTCCTGGACCAGGTGACCAAGTGGACGCTGGAGCTCGACCGCGGCAAGGGCCTGCCCTACGAGGGCAACTATTCCTCGTGGCTGGAGCAGAAGACCAAGCGCATCGCCCAGGAAGAGCGCGAGGAGGCCGGCAAGAAGCGCGCGATCGAGCGCGAGCTCGCCTGGGTGCGGTCCTCCCCCAGCGCGCGGCGCACCAAGTCGAAGGCCCGTCTCGCCGCTTTCCACGACCTGCAGAACGAGGCGGAGAACGCCAAGCAGACCTTCGCCCAGATCCAGATCCCGCCCGGACCCAGGCTTGGCCAGCAGGTGATCGAAGTCACCGGCCTGGAGAAGGAATACGGCGACAAGCTGCTGTTCAAGGACCTGTCGTTCAAGCTGCCGCCCGGCGGCATCGTGGGCGTGATCGGGCCGAACGGCGCTGGCAAGTCGACGCTGTTCAAGATCATCACCGGCCAGGAGACCCCGGACCAGGGCTCGGTGAAGCTCGGGGAGACGGTGAAACTGGCCTACGTCGACCAGAGCCGCGACACGCTGAGCCCCGACAACAACGTCTGGCAGGAGATCTCCGGCGGCCTGGACGTCATGAAGGTGGGCGGGCGCGAGATCCCCAGCCGCGCCTATGTCGGCTCGTTCAACTTCAAGGGCGCCGACCAGCAGAAGAAGGTGGGCCTGCTCTCCGGCGGCGAGCGCAACCGCGTGCACCTGGCCAAGACGCTGGCGGCGGGCGGCAACGTCATCCTGCTCGACGAACCCACCAACGACCTGGACGTGGAGACGCTCGGCGCCCTGGAGTCAGCCCTGGAGGACTTCCCCGGCTGCGCCGTGGTGATCAGCCACGACCGCTTCTTCCTCGACCGGCTCGCCACCCACATCCTGGCCTTCGAAGGCGACAGCCAGGTGGACTGGTTCGAAGGCAACTTCGAAGCCTATGAAGAGGACAAGAAGCGTAGGCTGGGGGCCGACAGCCTCATCCCCCACCGCATCAAGTTCCAGAAGTTCACCCGGTAGGGGTCACGAAAGCTTCGCCTTCCGGGATACAGGGCTCCTCTGGACGGGCCCAGGCTGTAGCTCTACCTTGACTGGGGGCGAACGGGTTCACCGAACACGGTGGGCTCGGGAGGGTCTTCGCGCGCGGCCCCGCGAACATGCCGGGGGGCGATGTGACCGCCTATACCTTCGAGACCATTACGACCGCCCAAGCCCTAAGCTTCGACAGCAACTTCGACAGCCTGGTGTTCACTGGCGCGGGCGCGACGGCGAGCGGCGTCCAGATTGCCTACGATTCTGCGGGACAGACCGGCGACATTGCGATCACTTCGCAGGGCAGGACGGTTGTCTTCGGCCAAGGCTTCAGGGACGAGGACGGAATCACCTTTCCCGACGGCTCGGCGATGTCCATCGGCGGCACGTTCGTAGCTCCCGAGTTGCACGGGGGCCCGGAAGACGATGCGATGTTTGCCGGCGTGCAGGGCGGCAATGAAAGCGGCGGCCCGGGCAACGACACTCTGGTCGCCCACAACCACGGAGGCTTCCTGAACGGAGGCTCCGGCGCCGACCTCTTCATCATCCACAATGTGGCCTCGGTTTTCGGGATCTCCACGGGGACGACCACCATTGACGACTGGACGGCCTTCGATCGGCTTAGCTTCGGTCCGATCGCGGCGACGCCGGCGAACTATTCAGAGATCGCGTTGTCGCCCAACGCCTCGATGGAGGACGCCGCCGCCGCCGCCAACGGCCTGATTGCGTCGGGGGCCGCGGATTTCGTGGCGGTTCAGCTTGCCTTCGGCGTCGCCGTGTTCGCGGACGCCAACAACGACAACGGCGTCGCGGACGCCGCCGTGCTACTGGAGGGCAGCGACGGGGCCCACGTCACGCTGGCCGAAATCGATCCCAGCCAGATTGTGGCGACAGCGGCGCCGCCGACCTTCGGGGCCGTGCCGTTCATCCTGGCCCCTCCAGCGCCCCCTGGCAGCGGCGCGAGCGGAACCATCAGCGGCAATATGGCTCTGGCGCACCTCCACGACCTGAACCCGGCCATTATCGACGTCGCGTCGGACACCGAGTTCCGGGCCGATGGCCCCGGCGGCCTGGAGATTGACCTGATCGGCCACGGCATCACCTACACCGACTCGGTGATCGCCAATGGCGCCATCAACCATGTGACCTTCGTCGACGTGCTGGACGGCGCGACCGTGCTGAGGTTCGACGTCGCCACGCCCAACCTGTTCGCCGGGGATTTCAGCACCTGGCTGGTTCAGGACAACGTGCTCGGGGCGTTCGGGACCATCCTGAAGGGCAATGACACCCTGACCGGCGGCCCCGGCGCCGACCTGATCAACGGCGGAGGCGGCGACGACGCGATCACCGGAGGCGGAGGCGGGGACACCCTCATCGGCGACCAGGGCCACGACACCCTGACCGGCGGGGCCAGTGCGGACCACCTGATCGGCGGCACCAACTCCGATCTCATGATCGGCGGGGGCGGCGCGGACGTCTTCGAGTTCGACGTCAACGACAGCACCTGGATTCCCGGGGTTCAAATCGTTTTCACGAACGACTTTGACCACATCGCCGACTGGACGAGCAGCGATGTCCTGCAGTTCTTCAGCGGGGCGGCGGCCACATCCGGCAGCTACGCGGAGATCACCGTCGCGACTGCGCTTGAGGCCTCGTCCATCGCCAACAGCAATTTCGGCCAAGGCATCGCTTACACCGTCGCCCAGGTTGGGCTCGACGTCCTGGTGTTCGCGCCCGCAGATCACGACGCTATTGTCCTGGTGAACCGGACGCTCGCCGACATCTCGCCGTCCAACATCGTCGTCAGCGCGGCGGGCCCGGTCTCGCCGCCACCGCCTCCAGTCTCGCCGCCGCCGCCGGTGAACGGCGTACAGACCGGCACTGCCGGCGACGATTCGCTAACCGCCACGAGCGCCGCCAGCGAAGTCCACGGCGGCGCGGGCAACGACACCATCGCCGGCGGTCCCACGGCCGACTACCTGCGGGGCGAGGACGGCAACGATTCGATCCAGGGCGGGGCGGCGTTCGACGACATCAACGGCAACAAGGGCGACGACACCATCGACGGCGGCTCGGGCGGCGGCGACTGGCTGGTGGGCGGACAAGGCAACGACCTGATCACCGCGCATGCCGGGGACGGGCTGCTCTACGGCAATCTGGGGAACGACACCCTGATCGGCAGCAACGGCGCCGACATCATCCTGGGCGGCCAGGCGGACGACTCGATCCAGGGCGGCGCGGGGAACGACTACGTATCCGGGGACCGGGGGAACGACACCGAGACCGGCGGGGCCGGCGCCGACACCTTCCACAGCTTCTCCGGCGCGGGCATCGACCGGGTGCTGGACTTCAACATGGCGGAGGGCGACCGGGTGCTGCTGGATCCCGGAACGCACTTCACGGTGAGCCAGGTGGGCGCCGACACGGTGGTGGACCTGGGCGCAGGCGACCAGGTGATCCTGGTGGGGATCAACATGGCCAGCCTCACCGGGAGCTGGATCGTCACCGGCTGACAACTTTCCGTCCCCGCCTGCCGGGTGCGCAGGCGGGGCGGTTCGTCATCCGTCGTTGGGCCGCGCGACTACTTCGGCGGCGTGGTGGCCGGCGGCGAGCCGGGGCTGGTGGCCGGCGGATTGACCGTGCTGGGCTGCGGGGTCTCGACCGGCGGATTGGCCGGCAGGGACGGCGAGGCCTCCTTGCTGGCGTCGCTCGTGGCCGGCGGCGTGGCGCTGGTGGAGGCGCCGGCGCTGGTGGTCGCGCTCGAGGTGTCCGCCGGCAGGCTGGGCGAGGCGGTGGTGGCGCTGGCGTTGGCGCTGGCGCCGGTGTTGGCGGCGGTCTCGCCGGACCACCAGTCCTTCGTCGCCCGCTGCTTGGGCGACGCCTTCAGATAGGCGCTGAGCTCGCTGTAGGGGATCGGCTGCTTCGGCCCCGCCACCATGGCGGAGTGCTTGTGCGCGGCCAGGGTCGGGCCGGCCGAGAGGGCGATGGCGGCCGCGCCGGCGGCCAGCAGGATCATCTTCATGGAAGTCTTCCTCACCACGGGTATGCCGCCTGTGCGGCTTTGCCTTAACCGGCGAGGGCGGCCCAAGGTTGCGCTTGGCGGCGGCTAAATCCCGCCGTCGCCGCCAGGCATGTCCTTGACCTTCCAGAGCGGCGAAAGCGCGCCGATCAACGGCCCCAGCAGCAGGCCGCCGATCGCCGCCAGGAGGGTCGCGCGCAGGCCGAACGCCTGGCCCAGCGCCCCGCCGGCGAGCGCGCCCGCCACAGCCGCCGCGCCGGCGGCCGCGCGGAAGGTCGCGCCTACCCGGCCGAGCAGGCTCTGCGGCAGGACGATCTGGCGCAGGCTGGTGGCGAGGATCAGCGGCACGACCCCGAAGGCGTCGCCGAGGAACTGGGAAACCGCCAGGCAGGCCATGCCGCCGACGGGGTTCCTCGGGGCCAGCAGGACGATCATCGTGCCCAACGCCGAAAGCGCGCCGGCGACGCAGATCGCCGGCCCGACGCCCAGCCGCCGCCCCATGGGCTGGGCTAGCAGCGAGCCCGCCAGCGCGCCCACCCCGCCGGCGGCGATGCCGAGGCCCAGCAGGGCGGGGCTGAGCCCCAGGCCGCGCAGGACGAAGGCGATGTAGAGGGCCCCGAAGAAGCCGCCGAAGAGGCCGCCCACGGCCGTCATGACCAGCAGAACCCGCACCCGCGGCTCCGCCCAGGCGGTCCGTGCGCCGGTGACGACGCCGTCGATCCAGCCTCGCCGGCGGGCAGCATCGGGCCGCGGCGGTTCGGGCGCGCGGATCCGCGCCAGGAGCACGGCGGAGATCACGTAGGTCGCTGCGTTCACCGCCACGGCGACGGGGGCGGTCAGCCATTGGAACAGCATGCCGGCCAGCGCCGGTCCGCCCATCTCGGCCACCGACTCGGTGACGCTGAGCTTGGCGTTGGCGTCGGCCACCAGGGGCTTGCCGACCAGGCCCGGCAGGTAGGCGTGGTCGGCGATGTCGAAGAGCACGCTCGCCGCCGCCACCAGGCCCGCGGCGGCATAGACCTGCAGCATGCTCAGCAGGCCCAGCCACGCCGCCAAGGGCAGGGCGACTAAGATCAGGGCGCGGGCGATGTCCGCGGCGATCAGGATCGGCCGGCGCGCGGCGTGGTCGACGAAATCCCCCGACGCCAGTCCGATCAGCAGGGCCGGGCCGCTGGTGATGGCGTAGAGCAGGCCCAGCTGCTCCGGCGTGGCGGCCAGCGCCATCACCGCCATCATCGGCAGGCCCTCGCGGGTGATGCGGGCGCCGAAGTCCGAAACGGTCTGGGCGCCCCAGAGGCGCAGGAAGTCGCCCTGGCGCCAGAGCGGGCTCTTGAAAGGCATGGGCAAAAATTCGCGAACGGCTTGAGCGCGGTCGCACGACCGCAGGCCACCGGCCTCGACGGCCGGCAGGGCGTGGGTGAGCGCGTTTTCCTGGCCGCCGCGCCGCTCACCGGCCGCCTTACTGGCGACCGGCGTTCTGCAAGTCAAGCTTGGGACGCCTTCGGCTTGGCTATAGGAGGAGAGCCTCTCTGCGGATTGGAACCCCGTCGCGCCCATGTCCGAGCCCCTGGTCCTGATCTCGCACCCGATCCTGGCGGGGCTCGAACCCCGCTTCGCCGCAGGCGGCCTGTCCACGGCGCGGGCGTGGGAATTGACCGAGGCCCAGCGGCCGCAGGTGCGCGCGATGCTCCACGCCGGAGAGTTCGTGCTGACGCCGCAGGGGCTGAGCGCGCTGCCGAACCTCGGGCTGATCGCCTGCGTCAGCGTCGGCTACGACGGGATCGACGTGGCCTGGTGCCGCGCGCACGGCATCGAGGTGACCCACGCCGAGGGGCTGAACGCCGAGGACGTCGCCGACCATGCCATCGGCCTCATGATCGGCGCCTGGCGCAACATCCCGGCCGCCGACCGCAAGGTGCGCGAGGGCCGCTGGCGCCATGAGGACCGGCTGGCGCCGCAGCCCAGCCTGGGCGGGCGAAAGCTGGGCGTCGTGGGCCTGGGCCACATCGGCGAGGCCGTCGCACGCCGCGCCCAGGCCCTGCGGCTGGACGTGAGCTGGTGGGGGCCGAACCCCAAGGTTGCGCCCTGGCCCCGCGCGGAGAGTCTGCTCGCCCTGGCGCGGCGGAGCGACATCCTGGTGGTGGCCTGCCGGGCGGAGGCTTCCAACCGCGGCCTGATCTCGCGGGAGATCATCGAGGCGGTGGGACGTGAGGGCCTGATCGTCAACGTCGCCCGGGGCTCGCTGATCGACGAGCCGGAGCTGCGCGCAGCGCTGAAGGAAGGCCGGCTCTGGCGCGCCGCCCTGGACGTCTTCGCCGCCGAGCCGACGCCAGGGGATCTCTGGGCGGAACTGCCCAACACCGTGCTCAGCCCGCACACCGCCGGCAGCAGCAGCGAAGCGGTGCCCTTGCTCGTCGGCCAGGCGATCGACAATGTCCGCCGCTTCCTGGCGGGCGAAGGGGTGCTGAGCCCGGTGGCGGGCTGACGTCGTGGCGGCAAGGCGGCTTCAGAGCCTTGAAGACGCCCTGACCAGAGCGGTCACGGTGGCACGTGCCGCGGAAATGCGCGCCTAAGCCGTCGCAATCGCTTGACATAAAGACATAAAGATATCTTTATGTGTTACATGTCATTGTCCGCAAGTCAGGCTGTGGAGGTCCTGCGCGCCGCAGGCGAGCCCACGCGCCTGCGCATCCTGGCGCTCCTGGCCCGCGAAGAGCTCGCGGTGCTCGAACTGTGCCGCGTGCTGGACCAGAGCCAGCCAAGGGTTTCCAGGCACTTAAAGCTGCTGGCCGAGGCCGGCTTGGTGGAGCGGTTCCCCGACGGCGCCTGGGTGTTCTACCGGCTCACCGGATCGGGGCGCGGCGGCGAACTGGTCTCGCAGGTGCTGGCGGCCATCGACCAGGCCGATCCGGCGCTGCAGCGGGACGCCGAGCGCCTGTCGGCGGTCTGGGCCGAGCGCGCCGCCGATGCGGGCGAATATTTCGCGCGCAACGCCGCCCGCTGGGACGAAATCCGCTCGCTCTACGTCTCCGACGCCGCGGTGGAGAGCGCCATCCGCCAGGCGGCGGGGCCCGGCCCCTTCCGGCGGCTGGTGGACCTGGGCTCCGGCACCGGGCGGATGCTCACCCTGCTCGGCCCGCAGGCCGAGGCGGCGCTGGGCCTGGACCTGTCGCAGCAGATGCTGAACCTGGCGCGCAACCGGGTGACGGAAGCCGGGCTGGCGGGCTGCGAGCTGCGCCACGGCGACATCTTCTCCACCCGCCTGCCAGACGAGAGCGCCGACCTGGTGGTGGTCCACCAGGTGCTGCACTACCTCGCCGACCCGGCCGCGGCGGTGAAGGAAGCCGCCCGGATCGTGGCCCCCGGCGGCAGGCTGATCATCGTCGACTTCGCGCCGCACCGCCTGGAGTTCCTGCGCGAGCAGCACCAGCATCGCCGGCTGGGCTTCACTGAGCCGGAGATGGCGCGCTGGCTGGGCGAAGGCGGGCTTTCGGCGGTGCGCGTCACCGCCTTGCCGCCCACCGAGAAAGGCGGGCTGACCGTCAAGATCTGGACCGCCGAGCGCCGGGGCGAACGGCAGAGGAGCGCGGCATGAGACGGCGCAGGACAGACGTGGGCGAGGCCGTGCTGGGCCCGATCGCGCGGGCCGGCGTGGGCCTGGCGCAACGCCCGGGCGTCTCCTTCGAGTTCTCGCCGCCGAAGACGCCGGAGGCGGAGGAGACCCTGTGGGAGGCCATCCGCCGGCTGGAGCCTCTGGATCCCACCTTTGTCTCGGTGACCTACGGAGCCGGCGGCTCCACGCGGGACCGCACCCACCGCACGGTTCTGCGGATGCTGAAGGAGACCCGCCTGCGGCCGGCCGCGCACCTGACCTGCGTCGAGGCTTCCCGCGGCGAGGTGGACGAGGTGATCCAGGACTACTGGGACGCCGGCATCCGCCACATCGTGGCCCTGCGCGGCGATCCGCCGGGGCAGATCGGCGGGGCCTATACGCCGCGCGCCGACGGCTACTGCAACGCCACCGAGCTCACCGCCGGCATCCGCGCCATCGGCGACTTCGAGGTGAGCGTCGGGCTCTATCCGCACGTCCACCCTGAGAGCCCCTCCATCGACCACGACATCGAGGTGCTGAAGGCCAAGGTCGACGTTGGCGCAACCAGAGCGATTACTCAGTTTTTCTTCGACCTGGACGGGTTCTTGCGGTTCATGGATCGGGTGCGGGCGGCGGGGGTCAGCATACCGATCTCGCCGGGAATCATGCCGGTGACCAACTTCAAGGGCCTGAAGAAGATGGCGGGGCCCATCGGCATCCAGCTGCCGGCCTGGCTCGCCAACCTGTTCGAGGGGCTGGACAAGGACCCGGAGACCCGGCGCCTCTTGGCCTGCTCGGTGGCCACCGAGATGTGCGCCCGCCTGGCGGAGGAGGGCTTCTCCGACTTCCACTTCTACACCCTGAACCGGGCCGACCTGACCTACGCCATCTGCCGGGTGCTGGGGGTGCGCGAACCCGACGAGACGACCGAGAAGGAGGCCGCGGCATGACCCGGACCGAACGCATCGCCGCCCTGAAGCAGGCGGCCAAGGAGCGCGTGCTGATCCTCGACGGCTCCTGGGGCGTGATGTTCCAGAAGCGGGGGCTGGACGAAGCCGACTACCGCGGCGACCGGTTCACGGACCACCCGGGCCAGATGAAGGGCAACAACGACATCCTGTGCCTGACCAGGCCGGACGTCGTGGGGGAGCTGCACGACGCCTACTATGCCGCCGGCGCCGACATCAGCGAGACCAACACCTTCTCGGCCACCGCCATCGGCCAGGGCGAGTACGCCCAGGAAGCCGCCGTGCGCGACATCAACCTGGCCGGCGCGCGGATCGCCCGCGAGGTCGCCGACCGCTGGACGGCCAAGGAGCCGCACAAGCCCCGGTTCGTGGCGGGCTCCATCGGCCCCCTGCCGGTGATGCTGTCGATGAGCTCCGACGTGAACGACCCGGGCGCGCGGAAGGTCACCTTCGAGCAGGTCTACCAGGCCTATTCGGAGCAGGTGCGCGCCCTGCACGAGGGCGGCGTCGACCTGTTCCTCGTCGAGACCATCACCGACACGCTCAACTGCAAGGCCGCGATCAAGGCGATCCTCGACCTCGCCGACGAGGGCTATGAGCCGCTGCCGATCTGGATCTCGGGCACCATCACCGACCGCTCGGGCCGCACGCTGTCGGGCCAGACGGTGGAGGCCTTCTGGAACTCGGTGCGCCACGCCAAGCCCTTCGCGGTGGGGCTGAACTGCGCGCTCGGCGCCGACCTGATGCGGCCGCACATCGCCGAGCTCAGCCGGATCGCCGACACCCTGGTCTCCGCCTATCCCAACGCCGGCCTGCCCAACGCCATGGGCGAGTACGACGAGACGCCGGACGAGACCGGCCACCAGCTGCACGACTGGGCCGAGCAGAGGATCGTCAACATCCTGGGCGGCTGCTGCGGGACGACGCCGGACCACATCCGCCACGTGGCGCAGGCGGTGCGCGGCCTTGCGCCCCGGCCGATCCCCGAGCGGCCCACGGCCATGCGGCTTTCCGGGCTGGAGCCGTTCGAGCTGGCGTGAACCACAAACTGCGTGTCATCCCGGAAGCCGCGCCAGCGGCTGTCCGGGACCCATGGACACCGCGGTCGGGATTTTAAGTTGCGGCGGCGCCGTTCAGCCCTTTCTGAACCGCCGGCGCGTATGGGTCCCGGTCTTCGCGTTCCGCGAAACCGGGATGACAGCTGAATTTGTTGGATAGATGCGACCCACCTTCATCAACATCGGCGAGCGGACCAACGTCACGGGGTCGGCGAAATTCCGCAAGCTGATCACCGAGGGCGACTATCCGGCGGCGCTGTCGGTGGCGCGCCAGCAGGTGGAGGCCGGCGCCAGCGTGATCGATGTCAACATGGACGAGGGCCTGCTGGACAGCCAGGCCGCCATGGTGACCTTCCTGAACCTGATCGCGGCCGAGCCGGACATCGCGCGGGTGCCGGTGATGATCGACTCGTCGAAGTGGGAGGTGATCGAGGCGGGGCTGCGCTGCGTGCAGGGCAAGGCCATCGTCAACTCGATCTCCATGAAGGAGGGCGAGGCGAAGTTCGTCGAGCAGGCGAAGGCGTGCCTGCGCTATGGCGCGGCGGTCGTCGTCATGGCCTTCGACGAGGTGGGGCAGGCCGATACCGCCAAGCGCAAGATCGAGATCTGCCAGCGGGCCTACCGTATACTGACGGAAGAGGTGGGGTTCCCGCCCGAGGACATCATCTTCGACCCCAACATCTTCGCGGTGGCGACCGGGATCGACGAGCACAACAACTACGCCGTCGACTTCATCGAGGCCTGCCGGGCGATCAAGGCGACCCTGCCGCACGCGCGGATCAGCGGCGGCGTCTCCAACGTCAGCTTCAGCTTCCGCGGCAACGAGCCGGTGCGCCGCGCGATCCACTCGGTCTTCCTCTACCACGCCATCGCGGCGGGCATGGACATGGGCATCGTCAACGCCGGCGAGCTGCCGGTCTATGACGAGATCGCCCCGGAGCTGCGCGAGGCCGTGGAGGACGTGATCCTCAACCGGCCGCAGCGCGATCCCAACCTCTCCAATACCGAGCGCCTGGTGGAGCTGGCGCCCAAGTACAAGGGCGGCAAGTCGGAGGCCAAGGGGCCGGACCTGGCCTGGCGCGACGGCACGGTGGGCGAGCGGATCACCCACGCCCTCGTCAACGGCGTCACCGACTACATCGAGGCCGACACCGAGGAAGCCCGCGCCGCCGCGGCCCGCCCGCTGCACGTCATCGAGGGCCCGCTGATGGACGGCATGAACGTGGTCGGCGACCTGTTCGGCTCGGGCAAGATGTTCCTGCCGCAGGTGGTGAAGTCGGCGCGGGTGATGAAGCAGGCGGTCGCCTACCTCTTGCCCTTCATGGAGGCCGAGAAGGAGGGCAAGCCGCGCGAGGCGGCCGGCAGGATCCTGATGGCCACCGTCAAGGGCGACGTCCACGACATCGGCAAGAACATCGTGGGCGTGGTCCTGCAGTGCAACAACTACGAGGTGATCGACCTGGGCGTCATGGTCCCCGCCGACCGCATCCTCGACGAGGCGGTGGCCCACAAGGTCGACATGGTGGGCCTCTCCGGCCTGATCACCCCCTCCCTCGACGAGATGGCCTATGTGGCGGGCGAGATGGAGCGGCGGGGGATGACCATCCCGCTGCTGATCGGCGGCGCCACCACGTCGAAGACCCACACCGCGGTGAAGATCGAGCCGAAGTACAAGGGCTGCCAGACGACCTATGTGCTGGACGCCAGCCGCGCCGTGGGCGTGGTCTCGGGCCTCTTGTCGCCCACCGAGCGCGATAGGCTGATGGCCGAGACCAAGGCGGACTATGTGAAGGTGCGCGAGGCCTTCGCCCGCGGCCAGGACAAGCGGGCGCGCGCCACCCTGGCCGAGGCGCGGGCCAACGCGTTTGCCCCCGACTGGGCGGCCTATACGCCGCCGAAGCCCAGCTTCACCGGCACGAAGGCCTTCCAGGCCTACGACCTGGCCGAGCTCGCCCGCCACATCGACTGGTCGCCGTTCTTCGCCAGCTGGGAGCTGATCGGCCGCTATCCGCAGATCCTGGAGGACGACGTGGTGGGGGAGGCCGCGCGCGACCTCTACCGCGACGCCCAGACCATGCTGCAGCAGATCATCGGCCAGCAGTGGTTCGAGGCCCGGGGCGTCGTCGGCTTCTGGCCGGCCAACGCCGACGGCGACGACGTCGTCCTCTACACCGACGAAACCCGGAAAACCGAGCTCGCCCGCCTGCACACGCTCCGCCAGCAGATGGCGAAAGACAAGTCCCAGGCCGACGGCGGCCGCGCCAATGTGGCGCTGGCCGACTTCGTGGCGCCGGTGGGCGCCCGGCCCGACTGGGTGGGGGGCTTCGCGGTCACCGCCGGCCACGGCGAGGGCGAGATCGCCAAGGCCTTCAAGGCCAAGGGCGACGACTATTCGGCGATCATGGCCTCGGCGCTGGCCGACCGCCTGGCCGAGGCCTTCGCCGAGGCCCTGCACCGCCGCGTGCGCACCGAGCTCTGGGGCTACGCCCCGGACGAGCCGTTCGACGTGGACGCCCTCATCGCCGAGCAGTACCGCGGCATCCGCCCGGCGCCGGGATATCCGGCCCAGCCCGACCACACGGAGAAGGGGACGCTGTTCAGGTTGCTGGACGCGGAGAAGGCCACCGGCCTGGCGCTCACCGAGAGCTTCGCCATGTATCCGACGGCGGCGGTGTCGGGTTTGTATTTCTCACATCCGGAGAGCCACTACTTCGGCGTCGGCCGCATCGAGAAGGACCAGGTGGAGGACTATGCGCGGCGCAAGGGGATGAGCGTGGGTGAGGTGGAGCGGTGGCTGGGGTCGATCTTGAACTATGAGGTCGGGTGATATTTCGCGGCCCGGCTGAGCTTCCATTTCTTGGAAGCTGCCATCCGCTGTTTCGTCAGATTTGATGTGCGACCTCCAATTGCGAGCCTGTAGGACATAGGTTTGGCTTGACCTATGACGTCTAGACGTCAAGGCTCTCTAGGAGAACGGCATGGGTGATTCATGGCTCGACCGCCAGGCACAATACGAGATTCCATTGTTGATTATTTGTCGGCTGTGGATGGCGAGGCGAGCGTCAGCGAGATTGCGGAAGCGGTGAGCCGGCAGCTCGGGCCGGTTTCGTCGTCCTCAGTTCGCTCGTATCTAAATCTCAATGTAGGCGACGTTTTCGATCGGACGGCACGAGGTCGATATCGGCTTGGGGTGGCGGAAGAGTCGAATGTCGAGTGGATCGGATTTGAGCCGCCAGTTATTCACGACATAGCCACGCTGTATCATGCTGACTGTTTCGATTGGCTGAGCGGTTGTGAAGCGAACTCCATTCAGGCGGTAGTGACAGACCCGCCTTACGGGTTGGCGGAGTATAGCGAGAAAGAACTCGCCAAACTTCGCAATGGTACTGGCGGAGGAGTCTGGAGAGTCCCGCCGTCGTTTGACGGCAATAAGCGGGCACCGCTTCCGCGTTTTACAGTTCTGACAGATGCCGATCGAAGACAGCTCTACCTTAGGTTTCGCCGGATCGGAGCGTTATTGGCTCGCGTTACCGTCCCAGGAGCAAATATACTGGTAGCTAGCAATCCGTTGCTCGCACACATCGTAGCATCAGCATTGGCCGAAGGCGGATTGGAACTTCGCGGCTACCTAGCCCGACTGACGATGACCATGCGGGGCGGAGATCGGCCTAAGAATGCACATCACGAATTTGACGGCGTAAGCGTCATGCCGCGATCGATGTGGGAGCCATGGGTTGTTCTTCGGCGCCCTCTCGATGGACGGGTTCAGGACAATCTTCGGAAATGGAAGACCGGCGGCTTTCGCAGGCCTTCGGCAGAACGGCCGTTTGGCGACGTAATCCGATCGAGCCCGACCACGAAGGCGGAACGGACTATAGCGCCCCATCCATCGCTCAAGCCTCAGGCATTTCTGCGTCAAGTGGTGCATGCGGTCCTGCCGCTCGGCGAAGGTGTCGTTCTTGACCCCTTTGCGGGTTCGGGGTCGACACTGGCAGCCGCGACCGCAGTCGGTTATCGGAGCATCGGCGTGGAGTGCGATCCCAGGTTTGTGCGCATCGCAGATGCCGCCATCCCTAAGCTTGCTCGACTCGCGGTAACAAGCCCATCCTTGCCAGCGAATGCGGTTGGAGCAGGGCGTGAAACTACCAAAAGATCTCCAGCCGATTCATATCCAGAAAGCGGTCGAGCACGTCGAGCGCGAAGCGGCGGATCTAATTGACCTCTACCTTGAGCAGGCAAACGTATTCAGTGCGATCATTGGTATCTTCGGTGTGCGGGGCCTACACGCCGTTAGTCCTTATAAGAAGCATAAGCACCCCGATGTCGCTCAGCAGCGATTCCCCGACTTGTCACTCGGCGGGAAATTGGCGCCTCCACCCAGCCAAGCCCTAGAGTCAAAAGGGAGCACGCGGGCTTGGGCGATCCAGTCACACTACAACCATCCTGGCTGGTACGTGGTTTGGCGCTATCTCGTGGACACGACTGAATCGATCAAGCCGGGGCATCCCGTCGTTATTTGGAGAGTCGACATCGTATACTTGACTGAAGACAATTGGAAATATGAAGGCAGCAAAGCAGGCCATGGAAAAGGGGGCCGTACTCACACGTTTGGCGTCCAAAATCCGGCTCAGACCCTTATGAACTGCGCTGCCTATACCTATCCTGGAATAGTGCTGAAGAAGGGGAAGCCAGTCCTCTCGTAGTCAGACGAAGAACTGAGAACTGCGCACTCAGTAGCAAGCAACTATGGTTATCTAGCTGACTTCTCCTTCCGGATCGAAGCGCGGGGTATCGAACCACCAGTTCGGACGCGCTTGGAGATAGGCACTGATCGCATCGAGAAGATCGGTTTGAAAATTGGGATTCAGAGAAGCAGGGCGACACTCTGCATTCCAGGTTCCTGAATGTTGTTCGGCAAGAACATGATCTTCGTTGCGAACGTAGGCGGCGGCCAAGCCCAATCGATCATCAGGACAGCCGCGTTGTAGGCGCCCGAATGCTCGATCAACGAGATCTAGCGGCAGGAAATCGATTTTTTCCGTGCTCGGCTCGCCCAAATTACCGAATGAATCTAAGACTTTGTAGGTCTGCGCTTCGCGCCAACTTTCTATCGGGCTCGTGTCTGAGACGATCAGATGCGCCACCGCAACATATGGAAAGCCCAGTTCGAGAAGTGCCCCTGCCTGCGAGAAACCGAATTCATTTGGTGATTTTCCTGGCCGCGCGTGGCTCGCGCGAAGCACCTTAGCTTCCACGGCTAGGGTTTGATCGAGAACGAGTTCATCGCCTTCATACGGCACTATGAGAAGGTCGATATCGCCCGGTCGGGTGGCCTTCGGCGCGATGTTTCTCGTTGGGGTTAGAGGTTGGATCAAGACCCCACTTCCTCGCGGCATTTTCCAGAAATAGTCCGGGAGAAGCTGTGAGTAGACATCACCGAACAGACGACGGCGCGCGATGAAAGCCACTACGATGGCGATTTCGGCGTTGCGTCTAACTAGCGCTCGTTCCATCGGAAAGATGAGGGCGCCATCACCGAGCAAAGGCGGGCGGGCGGCGAACCTCCGCCGATGGCCGGGCATACCCACGTGGACCCTTCTCCTGCTGCATCAGGCGAGGCTCTCGACAAGCATATGCCCCCGTGACGGACAATTCTGCTCCGCCGTCCGGCCGCCTCAAGGACGAGGCCGCTGCGCGGTCGGCTGCGCCGATCCTTGACCCGGCCGGCCGCCGGAGCATTGGGCTTGGCATGGGCTTAAGGGCGGGTGTGGGCTTATGCTGACGCTTCGGTGACGGCGGCGGGCGGTCAAGGAGCTGGGGGCCATGGCGATAGCGACGAGGACGGGGCGGATCGCCGGCGGGGTGGCGGCGGTCGTGACGGGGGTGATGGCGCTGGGGGCGGATCCTGCGCCGACGCCGCAATCCAAGGCCGAGCAACTGGCGGCGGCGGATGCGGCGATCGCGAAGGTCCTGCCGACCGCGCGGCTCTTTCGGATGACGGTCACGGGGACCGTTCCTAGTTCGGTGAATGGGGCCGAGATGTGCCTTGGACCCGAGTCCATGCGGAAGTTCGCGGGGCTTGTGGCGGACAATCCAGAGGCGGTGGCGGCGCTCGGGAAGGGGTGCGCCCAGACGCGGGAGAAGAAGGCCGACGGATCGATGCGGGTGGAGGTGAGATGTGACAAGGCGGCGGGAGCCGTCTTCACCGGCCACATGGTGCTGGAAGGGACGATGAAGGACATTCATCAGCATCAGGACACGGTGTTGGACCTAGGGTCCGGAGAGCCCAAGACCTACTCGACCGACACCCACATGACCGAGGTTGGCCCATGCCCTGCCACCATGAAGTCCGGCCAGGTTCGGACAGCCGACGGCCAGATCATCGATCCGCTGGCGACCCTGACGACGATGGACGCCAAGGCCCGCGCCAAGAAGGATGGCGCTCCGGCAAAGTGACGGTCGGCGCCGGCGCCGCCTCCGGGTCGTGGCCGTGCGGAGGCGTCGATCCTTCGGACAGCGCCCCCTCCGTCGGCTTCGCCGCCACCTCCCCCGCGACGCGGGGGAGGAGCGGGTAGCTTCGGCTGGCGTGAATTTGGGGCGGGTGTGGTTCTGGGCTGGGTGATGGGCGTATATTTGGGCGGCTGACCTGCACTGAGCGATCAGGGTGGTGACACCGTCAGCCTCCGCCAGGGCGAAACGCAGGATGGGCTGCCGCTGCGGGGTTTCCGGTTATCCTGACACATGAAAACCGGGCCTTTGCGGGCGCTGGCGCGGGCTGGCCGCGCGCCCCCTCCGTCGGCTTCGCCGCCACCTCCCCCGCGGCGCGGGGGAGGAGCGGGGCGTGGGGACGGGTGCGCAGGCGCCGCCCTCATCCAGCCTCTCCCGTGGGCTTCGCCCTGGGAGAGGAGCAGGCCACGGGATGGGCGGGTGAAAGGGTGTCCGCCGGAGTGGTAGCCGTTTGATTTCTCGCCCCGAGCGCCAACGTCCGCTCGTGGCGCGTAGAGCACGATGGGTTTTGATGGAACCATCAAAACCCTGAATCGTGCTCGCAAGTTTAGGCGACGACCCTGTTCTTCCCGTTTTGATCGATTCAATCAAAACGGGACAGGGTCTAGGAGCTGTGGACTCTTAGGATTCCCAGCGAGTCCGAAGCGTGATTCAAGGCTGCTTTTTGGAGGCAGTCTTGGGTGTGATGGATCGCCTGGTTCTGAGCGATGAGCAGTGGGAACGGATAGCGCC
>Ga0207695_10004412_pt1 | contig 19220 bp, 15 predicted proteins | sample KBSC54metaG_FD_184354 | JGI IMG/M metagenome (GOLD analysis project Ga0207695, IMG submission 184354) | Corn rhizosphere microbial communities from Kellogg Biological Station, Michigan, USA - KBS C5-4 metaG (SPAdes) (version 2) | ecosystem: Host-associated > Plants > Roots > Rhizosphere > Soil... | reverse complement strand
GCTTGCCATGTCCTGAAAACCCATGCATAATCTTTCTTCTGTTGGGGGCGTTAGCTCAGTTGGTAGAGCAGCGGACTCTTAATCCGTAGGTCGAGTGTTCGAGTCACTCACGCCCCACCAGGATTTCAAAAGGCCGGTCAGCGAAAGCTGACCGGCCTTTTTCATTTCCGCGCGCCACGTTCGTGGCGCGCTCACATCCGCACGCCCCTTCCGCACCGTTTCCGCTAGAATCGTCCGACAAATATCACACGACCGGCGCAGGTACTGTCGTTTGCCCGCCGGCACAGAGAGAACATGGGACGTCATACATGGAAGCATGTGAACGAGACGCGACCATTCAGAGGGCCTGGTTGCGCCGATATCGGCCTGTCCGTCGGGACACGTCATTCACCCGATCGCACCCGAATCCGCCGCGCGACGCACCAGCCGGATCCGGTCATGCCGGGTAAGGACGCGCTCGCCGCGCTGGCGCTCGGCGTCGTGCTGCTCGTGCTCGCAGCCGTACTCGCGGTCACGACCGGCCGCGCGACCGGCCATCTGGTCCGCGCGCCGGGCACGGTCGTGCGCATCGTGCAGGACAGCGACGCGATGCGCGCGTACCGGCCGATCGTCGCCTACCTCGCGAACGACGGCCGGCGCCGCGAAATCGCCGGCAATACCGCGTCGACCGTCCCCGCGTACGACATCGGCGAGAGCGTCGACATCCTGCTCGACCCCGCCCATCCCGACCGCCTCGCACTGATCGACGATTTCGCGCAACGCTGGTTTCCGGTTGCGGTGCCCACGCTGCTCGCCATCGCGTCGTTCGCGATCGGCGGCCTGCTGATCGCCGGCGAGCGCCGCCGCCGGCCGTCCGACCCGCCGCCGGCCCGCGCCGCACGCAAGCAGGCGCGGCGCCGCTGGGATATCGCGATCGTGCTGATTCCGATCGCGATCGGCACGGGCTTCCTCGCCGGTGCCGGCGCGGCCGGCCTGCGTCAGTGGCAGATCGTCCGCCACTATGCACACTCGACCGGCCACGTCGTCGATATCGCGAAAAACGCGCGGTCGTCCCGGGCTCGCACATCGCTGTATTCGGCAATCGTCGCGTTCACGACCGACAGCGGGCGCCAGATCACGTTCGCCCAGGGCGCGGCGTCGTCGCATCCGGGCCTGCGCGAAGGCGAAGCGGTCAACGTGCTGTACGACCCCGTCACCCCCGAACGCGCGGTCGTCGACCGCTTCTGGGATCGCTGGGGCCTCACGGCCATCCTGTTCGCGATCGGCGCGCCGTTCCTCGCGGCCGGGCTGTTCGTCGCCGCAACGCTATGGCCGGACCATCGGCCGCACGAAGCCGCTCAATGACGCTCGCGCGCCGGCCGCGCGCGGCGCGGCAACCGTAACGGCGCGCGCTTCACCGTTCCCTGAACGCCTCCACCTTCGCGCGATTCCCGCACGTGCGCATGTCGCACCAGCGCCGCCCGACGCCGCGGCCCCGATCGACGAAGAACCACGTGCAACGGCCGCACTGCCGCACGCGCGCGAAATCGTCGCTGCGCAGCAGATGCTCGAAACCGAGCGCGGCCGCATCGATCCAGCGCGACGCGGCGCGCGCATCGGGCCGCCACGCGAACCGGCCGTCGACCGCGTCGAACGCGCTGCGCCCGATCGCATCGCGGATCGCGACGGCGAGCCGGCCCGCCGCACGCGCACCGGCGCTGCCGCCGCCCCCGGCCGTCAGGTGCGCAATCGCGGCGTACGCATCCTCGCGAAAACGATGCAGCGCCGCCAGCTCGTCCGGGCCGTCCTGCCGCGCATGACGCAGAAGCCGCGCCAGATCGGCCGGCGCCAGCAATCCCGCTTTCCCGGCCCACGCGCGCACGGCCGGCCAGTCGACGAGCTTGTCCTCGTCGCGTGTCTTGCCCGTATCGGCCACCGTGTTCAGGAAGTCGAGCGCCGGATGGCCGCCGACGAAATCGGCCGCGCCCCATTCGTGCGCGTGTCGCGCAGGCTCGTATCGAGTAACCATTTATTTTCACCTATCGGTTTCATGTCCGGGCAATCCGGAGTAACCTATTTACAGCGAAAACAGGTTATCACGGAGATGCCGATGCTCGAACTCGCCAACCGCTTCATGTTCGAAGGCCACCGGATTGCATGGGGCACGCTCGGCGAAGGCCCACCGCTCGTGCTCGTTCATGGCACGCCGTTTTCATCGCAGGTGTGGCGCCGGATCGCGCCGTGGCTCGCGCGGCGTCACCGCGTGTACTTCTACGATCTGCTCGGCTATGGCCAGTCCGACATGCCGGACGCGGATGTGTCGCTCGGCCGCCAGAACGCGCTGTTCGGCGCGATGCTGGATCAATGGAAAATTGCGCGCCCGCGTGTGCTCGCGCATGACTACGGCGGTGCGACCGTGCTGCGCGCACACTTCCTCGACGGCATCCCGTATGCGGACCTCACGCTCGTGAACCCGGTCGCGATCGCGCCGCAGGGTTCGCCGTTCGTGCGCCACGTCGCGCAGCATGAGGCCGCGTTCAGCGGATTGCCGGCGTATGCGCATCACGCGCTCGTATCGGCCTACATCGGCAATGCCGTGGCACGGCCGCTGAGCGACGATGCGCTGTCGATCTACCGTTCGCCGTGGCTCACGCCGGCCGGACAATCCGCGTTCTATCGCCAGATCGCGCAGATGCGCCAGCGCTACATCGAGGAAGCGGAGGCTCGATATGCGCCGCCGGACTTTCCGGTGCGCATCGTATGGGGCGAGGACGATGCGTGGATTCCGCTCGAACAGGGGCAGGCGCTCGCCGATCGCATCGCGAACGGCGAATTGATCCGGGTGCCGCGCGCGGGCCATCTCGTGCAGGAAGATGCGCCGGAGGCGATCGTCGCAGCGGTGCTCGACGGGCAAGCGCAGGGCTGAGCATCGCAGGAATCGTATATCGCGTCAGAAAGCCGGCACGCGTTGCGCGAGCGTCGCGATGAACTTCGCGGTGCGCGGGTCGCGCGGCCGGCCGAGTCCGCGAATTCTACCGACGCGCCGATGCCCGGCAAAAACAAATCCGCTGACGATATGAGCGTGTCGAATAATGCGCCGGCCAGCCACGCATTCCGCAGACGAAATCCGTCGCGATGCAGTGCGGCAATCGTCCGACGATTCGTTACCGGCGGTTACAGAAACGACAACGCGGTATCACCCATTCGGCGCACGCTTCATACCATGAAGACAGGTGAACCGATTGCTCGCGGGCCTTGCCGCCCGCGAACGGAGGGAACGGCAAATGAAACGCATCCTGTTGTCCTGCGCCCTCGGCATCGCGGCCGCCTGCCTGTCGGCAAGCGCATTCGCACGTGCCGACATCGGCGTGTATTTCGGCGTGCCGGGGCCCGTGATCGAAGCACCGCCGCCGGTCTACTACGCGCCGCCACCGCCCGTCGTGTACGAGCCGGCACCCGTTTATTACGGCCCGTACTATGGCGACTACCGTTACCGCTACTACCGGCACGACAACGGCTGGCATCGCGGCTGGCGTCATCACCACCACGACGATGGCGATTGACCGTCGCCTGGCGGCCGTCGCGGCCGCGTCCCGCCGGGGGAAATTCCGCGCGCCGGCCTTCGAGCCGGCGCGTCCGCATCACGCGCCGCTCACCACGGCAGCGAATACGTCTTCGTATTCGTGAAGCTCTTCATCGCTTCCTGTACACCTTCCTTGTAGCCGAGCCCCGAATCCTTCACGCCGCCGAACGGCGTCAGCTCGAGCCGGTAGCCCGGCACCTCGCGCACGTTCACGCTGCCGACTTCCAGCTCGGTGATGAAGCGCGTGATGTTGTCGAAGCGGTTCGTGCACACCGACGACGACAGCGCATAGTCGGTGCTGTTCGACATCCGGATCGCTTCGTCGATGTCGCGAAAGCGCATGATCGGCGACACGGGGCCGAACGTTTCGTGCTTCACCAGCGGCATGTCGGGCGTCACGCGATCGATTACCGTCGGCGAATACAGCGCGCCGTCGCGCACGTTGCCGACCAGCAGCCGCGCACCGCGCGCGATCGCGTCGTTCACCTGCTGCTCGCAGAACTTCGCGGCCGCTTCGTCGATCACGGTGCCCATGTCGACCGACGGATCCGACGGATTCCCGTACGACCACGCGCGCGTCTTCTCGACGACCAGTTCGGTGAAACGATCGGCCACCGCTTCGTGCACCAGCATCCGCTTGATCGCCGTGCAGCGCTGCCCCGAGTTCTTGTACGAGCCCGACACCGCGAGCGTGCTCGCTTCGTCGAGATCGGCGTCCTCCATCACGATGATCGGATCGTTGCCGCCGAGTTCGAGCACCGCGCGCCGGTAACCCATTCGCGCGGCGATCGACTTGCCGATCGATACGCCGCCGGTGAACGTGATCAGGTCGATCGCCGGGTTCGTGATCAGTTCGTCCGCGATCTCCGTCGGGTCGCCGGTGAGCACCTGCAGCATCTGCGGCGGCAGGCCGGCTTCGTACAGGATGTCCGCGAACAGGTAGCACGACAGCGGCACCTTCTCCGACGGCTTGACGACGATCCGGTTGTTGGTCGCGACCGACGGCACGATCTTGTGCGCGACCTGGTTCATCGGGTGGTTGAACGGCGTGATCGCGGAGATCACGCCGAGCAGCGGATCGCGCTGCGTGTACACGCGGCGCTTCTTGCCGTGCGGCGTCAGATCGCATGAGAAGATCTGCCCGTCGTCCTTCAGCACTTCACCGGCGCCGAACGTCAGCACGTCGGCCACGCGGCCCGCTTCGTACGTCGAATCCTTGATGCACAACCCGGCCTCGGCCGTGATCAGCGCCGCGATCTCGGCAGTGCGCGAGCGCACGATGTCGGCCGCGCGGCGCAGGATCGCCGCACGCTCGTGGCGCGTGAGCGTCGGCCGGTACGCACGCGCGACCGCGAATGCGCGCCGCACGTCTTCCAGCGTCGCCTTCGGCACGGTGCCGACCAGCGAGCCGTCGTACGGGTTGCGCACGTCGATCACCGCATCCCGGTGAATCCGTTCGCCGTCGATTCGCAGTGCTTCGCGACGAATCTCGCGGACGGCCGTCGAGGCCGCAATGACGTTCATGAGGGTGTTCCCTTGCGGATGCATGCGCATCACTGCAGATGGTTGAGCGCGATGTCGATGATGTCGAAGTTGCGCAGCCGCGCGCGGCCCGTGACGTCGGCGGCGACCGGCTTGCTGAAGATCAGCGGCACGATCTGCTCGGAGACCCCGCCGTGCGAGCGCAGCGGCACGTCGAGCCCCGACAGGTCGTGCTTGATGCGGCGCGTGCCGAGCACGACGTCCCGCTTCGAGATCGCGATCAGGTCGCCCATCCGCGCCGGCGGCAATTCGAAGCGCGCGCAGCCCTCGGCGCCCGTCAGCACGATCTCGATACCGCCCACCGCCGCAAGACGCGCGCGCAGCGCATCGACATCGGCCGACGCCGGCACGTAGACGGTCGCGAACGAGCCGAGCGCGCCGTGGTGCACGACGTACGGATCGGTGATCGGCAGGATCACGCGCGCCGCGTCGTGGCCGATCCATTCGTCGAACAGTTCCTGCAGATAGATCACGTTCGGCTCGCCGGTAATGGCGTCGTGCTTCGCGTTCATCCCGTGGTCGGCCGTGATCGCGACGATCGCGCCGAGCGCGTCGAGGCGCTGCAGGTACTTGTCCATCATTGCGTAGAACGCGTTCGCGCCGGGCGTACCGGGCGCGCACTTGTGCTGCACGTAGTCGGTCGTCGACAGGTACATCAGGTCGATCGGCCGCGTCTCGAGCAGGCGCACGCCGGCCGCGAACACGAATTCCGACAGATCCGCGCTGTACACGCTCGGCACCGGTTTGCCGACCAGCTCAAGCACGTTGTCGATACCGTTTTCCTCGAGGCTCGCTTCGTCTGCCTTTTCCGACGAGAAGCAGATGCCCTTCAGCCCCTTGCCGAGCAGGCGGCGCAGCTTGTCCTTCGCGGTGACGACCGCGACGCGCGCACCCTGTTCGGCGAAAGTCGCGAGCACGGTGGGCGCGACCAGGTACTTCGGATCGTTCATCAGCACCTCGGCACCGGCGTCGCGATCGTAGAAGTAGTTGCCGCTTATCCCGTGGATCGCGGGCGGCACGCCGGTGACGATCGACAGGTTGTTCGGGTTCGTGAAGCTCGGCACCACGCATTCGCCCTTGAGCGCCGTGCCGGGCTTCAGCAGCGTGCGCAGGAACGGCGCGACGCCGGCCTCGGCCGCTTCTTCCAGATATTCGTATGCGCAGCCGTCGACGCAGATCACCACCACGGGCCGGCTCATCCAGTTGTAGCGACGGCCGTTCACTTCCACGGAAACAGGCGTTCCAGTCATGACGTTCATTCCTTTCAGTTCGACGGGATTGAGCCGTCGGCGCCCGCGCCGCGCCGAAGGGAGGTGTTTTCGATGCTTGACATTAAAATTGATGATTTGTAGATTGTCAACAACATGCAGAAAACGGAAAGCAAAGCAGCGCAGTGAAAAGAGGGGCTCGACTCATCCGCCGCGTGCCGCGGCATCTCGGTCAAGGAGTCCGAAGATGAACCGAACTCCGACTTCAAGCGGTTTTATCAGGAGGTCAAAAAGCGCGACTACATTCCGTATCCGGGCAAGCTGACCGAAGTCGAGACGTTCCGCGCCGGCTGCATCGGCCATTTCGACGAGGCCGGCATTCCGGGCGCCGTCGCCGCGAACGCCGCGATCGCCGACATGCTGCAGGCGATGGGCGTGAGCCGTGTGTCGGCCGGAGCGGCGTCCTGACGCGACGCGACGCACCCGGCCACGTGCCCGTGCGCGCAGCCAACCCGCGGTGTGTCGCCACGCGGCGGCGAGGTTTTCCGGCCGTGCACGATACCGCCCCTTACTGAAGAACCATTCGATGCGACCCTTCTGGATCGAACAAGCACTGTTCAACGACGGCGATCTCGCCCCCGCGCTGCAGGGCGCAACGCAGGCCGACGTCTGCATCGTCGGCGGCGGCTTCACCGGGCTCTGGACCGCGATCCAGGCGAAGCAGCAGAACCCGGCGCTCGACATCGCGATACTCGAAGCCGACCTGTGCGGCGCCGGCGCGAGCGGCCGCAACGGCGGCTGCCTGCTCACGTGGTCCGCGAAATTCCTGACGTTGCGGCGCCTGTTCGGCGAAGCCGAGGCGATCCGGCTCGTGAAGGCGTCGGAAGCGGCCGTCCGGCACATCGCCGATTTCTGCCGCGCACACGACATCGACGCCGAATTGCGGCTCGACGGCACGCTGTACACCGCGACTTCGCGCGCGCAGGTCGGCACCCTCGCGCCGGTGCTCGACGCGCTCGCCGCATGCGGCATCCACAGCTACGAGCCGCTGCCGCCCGCCGAAGTCGCGCGCCGCTCGGGTTCCGCGCGCAATCTCGACGGCGTCTACTCGCCGATCGCCGCGACCGTGCACCCCGGCAAGCTCGTGCGCGGGCTGCGCCGCGTCGCGCTCGCGATGGGCATCCGGCTCCATGAACGCACGCCGATGCTCGACTTCACGCCCGGGCAGCCGGCCGTCGTGCGCACGCCGTCCGGCAGCGTCGCGGCGGGCAAGCTCGTGTTCGCGATCAATGCGTGGATGGCGAGCCGCTTCCCGCAGTTCGAGCGCACGATCGCGGTCGTGTCGAGCGACATGGTCATCACCGAGAAATGCCCGGAGCTGCTCGATAAGACCGGACTCGTGGACGGCGTGTCGGTGCTCGATTCGCGGATCTTCGTCTACTACTACCGCACGACGGCCGACGGGCGGCTGATGCTCGGCAAGGGCGGCAATACGTTTTCGTGGCGCAGCCGCATCGCGCCGGTGTTCGACCGGCGCTCGCCGTACGAGGCGCAGCTCACGCAAAGCCTGCGCGAGTTCTTTCCGTCGCTCGCGGGCGTGCCGGTCACCGCAAGCTGGAACGGCCCGTCGGATCGCTCGGTGACGGGCTTCCCGTTCTTCGGCCGCCTCGACGACGCGCCGAACGTGTTCTACGGTTTCGGCTATTCGGGCAACGGCGTCGGGCCGACCTACATGGGCGGGCAGATCCTGTCGTCATTCGTGCTCGGCCTCGACAACGCGTGGACGCGCAGCCCGATCGCGCGCGGCCCGCTCGGCCATTTCCCGCCGGAGCCGATCCGCTATGTCGGCGCGCACGTCGTGCGCAATGCGATCCGCCGCAAGGAGCGCGCGGAGGACGAGAACCGGCAGCCGTCGGCCGTCGATACGTGGCTCGCGAAGTTCGCGAGCGCGGCCGGGAAGGCCGACAAGGCGTGACGATGCGTTCGACGTGACGACGATAACGACGCAATGCAAAAGGGACGCTGCAAGGCGTCCCTTTGCTTTTTATCCGGCGATTCTTGCGGCTGCGTCAAGCGCGCGCGGTTTTCTCCCGCGCCGCCTTGCCCGCTACCGGCAACCCCTGCTCGTGCGTGCGGCGCATCCGCGCGAGGCCATGCGCGACGTGCTCGCGCACCAGCGCGACGGCCTTCTCCTCGTCGCCGCTCGCGAGCGCCTGCACGATCTTGTCGTGCTCGGCCGCCGACACCGCGATCGCATCTTCCTCGGCCTCGATCGCGGCCTGGCGCAGCAGCCCGAGCTGACGCACGAGCCGGCGGTAGGTGTCGGTCAGGTGCGTATTGCCGACGCCGACGACCATCGCGTCGTGGAACTGCACGTTCAGCTCGGTATAGCGCGTGACGTCGTGCGACTTCGCGGCGCCCTTCATCGACTGGATGATGCCTTTCAGCACTTTCAGCGTGTCGGGCGAGATGCGCTTCGCGAGCGCACGCGCGACCGACTCGTCGAGCATCGCGCGCACTTCGTAGATCTCCTCGGCCTCGCGCAGCGGCACGACGCGCACGGTCACGCCGCGGTTCTTCTCGTTGCGCAGCAGGCCGGCCTGCTCCAGCGCGCGGAACGCTTCGCGCACGGGGCCGCGCGACACGTTCAGCTTCGTCGCGATCTCGACTTCGTTGAGCTTCTCGCCAGGTACGTATTCGCCGGAGACGATCGCGCGCTCGAGCATGTCCTGGACGATCATCGCGAGCGACTGGCTTTGCAGGAGTTCGATGGCACTGAGCGTGTTCGGGGCAGTCATGGTCGGGCAGGCAGCGGGGCTGCGGGTGAAAACGAGGGCGCCGGATCGGCGAATGATCCTTCTATACCCTCGGCCCGATACATTGTCAACAGTCTTCAGTTTCCAAAAACCAATTCCACCTGCCGGGGTGCATCCGGCGGGCGGCCGTCGCACGGCGGGCGAAGCTTGCACGAACCGCGCGACGTGTGACGACCGTCAGGCCGTGTGCTTCACCGGCCCCGGGTCGCTGTGGCTCGGCCGGCCCGTTTCGACGTGGCCCGCGAAGCGGCGCACGACCTTGTCGTCGCCGCCGCGCAGCGTCGTCGCGGTGATCGTCAGATCGTACCAGCCGTGGCTCGCCGACAGCTCGAAGTGATCCTCGACGCGTTCGCCCGGCTCCAGCGTGTAGGTGCGCGCATGCGCATGGCTGTACGCGTTGTCGACCGTCACGCGGCACGTCGCGCGCCCGCTGTTGCGCAGTTGCAGGTACACGTGGCGGTTGCGCACGTCGTAGCCGATCTTCGCCTCGGGGTTCGCGTGGCGGCCGTCCGCGGCGAGCCGCGTGTTGCCCTGGAACTCGCACAGATAACCGTTCGGGCCGTATGCGGCGAGATGGTACTCGCCGTGCGCGGCCGACGTGCTCCACGTATCGACGAAGCGGTCGTGCGCGGACACCGCATAACGACGCGGCGGCGTCGCCGGGTTGCGGCGGTCGTACACGTAGAACGCCGCGCCCGCGTCGCCCGAGTTCGCGAAGTCGAGCGACACGCTGTCGTCGTGCCCGCTCACGCGGCTGTGCACGAACAGCTCGTACGGCAGCGCACGCGCGGGCCGCGTGCCGGGCTCCTGCGCCGGCATCGACTGCTGCGCGGGCACCTGGTATGCGTGGCCGGCCGTCGCGATGTGCTGCGGCACCGTGAAGCTCACCGTGCGCGTGTCGGGGCGCGCGGAGAAGTCGAATGCCGACGTGAGGTCGCCGCAGATCGACCGGCGCCACGCGCTGATGTTCGGCTCCTTCACGCCGAAGCGCGCTTCGAGGAAACGCAGCACCGACGTATGGTCGAACGTCTCCGAGCAGACCCAGCCGCCCTTCGTCCACGGCGAGATGATGATCAGCGGCACGCGCGGCCCGAGGCCGATCGGCTGGATGCCGCCCGGGTCGGCGCCCGGCACGAGCGGGCCCATCTCGCCCGGGTACTTGTTCAGGTCGAGCAGCTCGTCGCCGAGGTTCGACAGCAGGTTCGACGACACGATGCCCTGGCCGCCCACGCCGCTCGTCACCGGCGGCACCGGCGGCACCACGTGGTCGAACAGCCCGTCGTTCTCGTCGTAGTTGAGGATGAACACCGTCTTCGCCCACACCTCGGGGTTCGACGTCAGCGCCTCGAGCACCATGTTGATGTAGAACGCGCCGTCGGTCGGCGATGCCTGCGGGTGCTCGCTGTACTTGTACGGCGACACGATCCACGACACCTGCGGCAGCCGGTTCGCCTGCACGTCGGCCTTCAGCTCGGCGAGCGTGTGGTCCGACGCGCCCTTGTCGACCAGCGGGCCGCTCGCGCCTTCCTTCACCTGGAAGCGCTTGAAGAACATCAGCGAGTTGTCGGTGTAGTTGTCGGTCGGGTCGCCCGGGATGCCCGTGCCGCCCTGGTACACCTTCCAGCTGATCTTCGCGTTTTCGAGGCGCTCGGCGTAGGTCGTCCACGTGTAGCCGTTCACGTCGTCGCGCTCGCCGATGCCCGGGCCGTTCGGCGGGTTGCCGTAGATGTTGCGCGGGTCGACCGTGCCGGTCCACAGGTAGATGCGGTTCGGCGCCGTGTCGGCGTGCGCGGAGCAGAAGTACGAATCGCAGATCGTGAACGCGTCGGCCAATGCGTAGTGGTACGTGAGATCCTGGCGCTTCAGGTAGCCCATCGTCAGCACGTCCTGCTTCTGGTTCACCCATTGGTCCCACTGGCCGTTGTTCCAGGCGAGGTGGCCGCTGCTCCAGCCGTGGTTGGTGCCCGGCTGGAATTCGGTCGTCTGCTTCGGATCGAGGTAGAACGGCAGCACGTACGGCGCCGACGGATCGAGGCCGCGCGAATGGTAGTTCTTCGTGAACACCGATGCCGGCGGCTGCTGCCACACCGGTGCGCCGCTCGGCAGCAGGTGCGGGCGCGGGTCGTCGAAGCCGCGCACGCCGCGCAGGCCGCCGAAGTAATGGTCGAACGAACGGTTTTCCTGCATGAAGATCACGACGTGTTCGACGTCGCGGATCGTGCCGGTGCGATAGGCGGCCGGCATCGCCAGCGCATTGCGGATCGCGGGCGGGAAGCCCGCGTAGGCGGCCATCGCGCCGGCCGACTGCGCGGCGAGGCGCAGGAAATCGCGTCGATTGTTCGAGGACATGAAGAAGACCCTGTGGTCGGTAGGAGTGGGGCGCCGGTCGAGCGGGGCCGGCGGTCGGTGCGTTGCCGTTATTACCCCGCACCGGCATGTCCCGGCCGTGACCGGTTCCAGCAGGTTTCTTGCGGTGACCCCCAGCTTTTTTTCGAAGCGGCATACGACGCGCCTTTCATGCGGCCGACACACGCATGCGCTACGCTGACGCGCGATCAAGAGGGGGAGAAGCCGAGTCGTGTTCGATCAGTTGAAGGCGTTCCACGCGACCGTCCGACAAGGCAGCATCACGCGCGCCGCGCGCCACCTGGGTGTGAGCCAGCCGACGATTGCCGCGCAGATCCGGCAGGTCGAGCAGGTGTACGGCGTCGAGCTGTTCTACCGCAGCGGCCGCAAGCTCGAGGTCACCGAGACGGGCATCGAGCTCCTGCCGCTCGTCGAGAAGATGATCGCGCTCGAGGCGCAGGCCGACATCATGCTGCGCAACGTCGGCGGCCTGTTCGAAGGCCACCTGCGGATCGGCGCGACGGGCCCGTACTACATCATGGACGCGGTCGGCCGCTTCTCGAACGCGCATCCGTCGATCGCGCTCACGTGCCGGATCGGCAACTCCGAGGAAATCCTGCAGGCGCTGCAGGAATTCCGCATCGATCTCGCCGTCTCGTCGCAGCGCAACGACGCCGACGGCCTCGAACGCAAGGTGATCTCGACCGATCCGCTCGTGCTCGTCGTGCATCGCAACCATCCGCTCGCGCGTTTCGACGCGATCGATCCGGTGCAGCTCGCCGACGTGCGGCTGCTGATTCGCGAGGAAGGCTCGGTCACGCGCCGCTGCACGGAGACGATCCTCGCGACGGCCGGCGTCGCGGCCGCGTCGGTCGCCGAGATCGGCAGCCGCGAAGCGATCCGCGAGGCGATCCTGCATGGCGTGGGCGGCAGCCTGTTTCCGCTCGGCGAAGCCGAGCGCCATCCGGACCTGCGCGTGATCGCGCTGCGCGGCATCGACACGACGATCGACGAGTACGTGTACTACCTGAAGGCGCGCCGCCAGAGCCCGGCGATCGACGCGTTCCTCGCCTGCATCCTGCCCGCGGAGCACGCAACGCGCGACGCGGCGCGGCGGGCGAACGCGCGCTGAGTCGCCGCGCGTTCGCCGCTTTTTGTGCATTTCCTGGCGCTTTTCGCCGCGCCTTCCCTCGTTATTTCCTCGTGCCTCCCTTCTCACATCCGGCCACGCGTCACTTCGGCAGCGCCGGGATCATCCACGTGAACACGTGCTGCTGCAGGAACACGAGCACGCCGAGCAGCAGCGTGAGGATCACGCTGTGCCAGAAGGTGCGCGCGAACACGACGCCTTCCTGCCCCTTCAGGTCCGTCGTCGACACGCCCGTCGCGATGTTCTGCGGCGAGATCATCTTGCCCATCACGCCGCCCGACGAGTTGGTCGCGGCCATCAGCACCGGATCGAGGCCGAGCTGCCTGGCGGCGACGACCTGCAGGTTGCCGAACAGCGCATTGCCCGACGTGTCGCTGCCGGACAGGAACACGGCGATCCAGCCGAGCGACGCGGACACCAGCGGGAACAGCGCACCCGTCGACGCGACGCCGGTGCCGAGCGTGTAGCTGATCCCCGAGTAGTTCAGCAGGTACGCGAGCCCGACGATCATCATCACCGTGACGATCGCGATCCACGTCTGCCGCCAGGTCTTGACCACGCATTCGAGGAATGCGCCGGCACCGGTGCGTGTCAGCACGGCCGTGACGATCGCCGAGAGCAGGATCGCGGTGCCCGTGCCGAGCGGCTGGAAGTCCCAGACCGCCGCGTACGGCTTGTGGTACAGCGACACGAACACCGCGTTGTGCAGACCCGGCCACTTGATCTTCACGTCGCCGATCGCCGCGACGTTCGCGTGCACCCACACGATCACGACCACCGACACGACGAGCCAGGGCAGCCAGCCGCCGAAGCCCGCGCGCGCGGCGCCGGCCGCTGCGGGCACGCTGCGCGCGAGCGCGTATTGCGGATCGGGCTGCGGCTTCCACAGCTGCAGGAAGCCGATCGTGACGATCAGCGACGTGAGCGACGACAGCACGTCGGTGAGCTGGTAGCCGAGGAAGTTCGACGTGACGAACTGCGCGAGCGCGAAGCTGGCGCCCGACACGAGCAGCGCGGGCCACAGCTGCTTGATCGAACGCAGCCCGCCATACGCGCCGACCACATAGAACGGCAGCAGCAGCGCGAAGAACGGCAGCTGGCGGCCGACCATCTGCGCGAGCGTCGCGGGCGGCAGCGACGTGACCGCGCCGAGCACGGTGATCGGCACGCCGAGCGCGCCGAACGCGACCGGTGCCGTGTTGAACAGCAGCGTATAGGTGAGCGCTTCGAGCGCGGGGAAGCCGAGCGCGATCAACAGCGCGCTCGTGATCGCGACCGGCGTGCCGAATCCGGAGATCCCTTCGAGCAGGCAGCCGAACGAGAACGCGACGACGAGCAGCACGAGGCGGCGGTCGTCGGGCAGGTTGTCGAGCATCCACTGCCGGAACTGGTCGAAGCGGCCCGATTTCACCGCGATGTTGTACAGCAGCAGCGCGTTGAAGACGATCCACATCACGGGCACGACCGCGAGCGCCATGCCCGCGCCGACCGCGTTGAACGCGAGCCCGGCCGGCATGCCCCACGCGCCGATCGCGACCGCGAGGCCGGTGACGAGCCCGGCGAGCGACGCCTGCCAAGCGGGGCGGCGCAGCACGCCGAGCGCGATCAGTGCGACCGCGATCGGGATCACGGCGACGAGGAAGGACAGGAACAGCGAGTTGGCGACCGGCGTCAGCGGCTGCGCGAAGACGATGCCGGGCGGTAGGGCGTCGGTGGGATTCATCGTGTCTCCAAAGGCGACCCGGGTTGGCGCGTCGGCGCCCCCGGATTCGGTGCAAAGCGACGTTCTGCAGTCGCGACAACGATCGGGCACTTGTGCACGCAACTACGTTGCACGGCCAACCGATCGGTCGCTTAAAAGAGGTTAGGAGGCGTACGGCGCTTGTACAAGGGGGACAAGCCCGAAATGCAGCAACCCGATACGGACCATCCGACGCACGATGACCGGCAGTTGGCGGGCCGCTGTCGCACCCGACAGGAAACCCGTCGCGAACGGCCCCTCGGCGTGCGCGACGTCATCACCTGCGCAATGTTGCGCGCGCGACAAAGGAGACTACCGGCAAGCGGGATGTTTCGTTTGGCATCCGAAGCCTAGACTGGCCGCATCGATTCCGCCCGCGCCGACGACGACGCGGCACCGGAACCTCACGGAGCGAACACAATGAAGACGATAAAGCAGGCGGCATGCGCATTCCTGCTGATCGGCGCGGCTTTCGCCGCCCACGCGCAGGCCGCATCGACGCTGACGCGCGCGGAGGTCCGCCAGGAACTCGCGGAACTGGAGGCCGCCGGCTACCGGACGAGCCTCGCGAGCAGTCCCGACTTTCCGGAGAACATGCAGGCGATCATGCGGCGCGCCGCGCAGGCACGCGGCGACGATGCCGGTTACGGCAACGACGGCCGGGCACACGTTGAATCGGGCAAGCCGGCGCTGCCGCACGCGATCGATCGCGGCACGTACGCGCATCACTGATTGCTGACCGAACCGGATTGAACGGGTAACGGCGCGGCGCGACCAGCGCCGACCGACACGTACGCGGCGCACACGCCAACGCGCGCGGCCCGCGTGCGCGATCCTCAGACGCTGAAGCGATTCAGCGTATACGCGCGATAGGCCGCGACGAACGCGTCGAACGATCCGGCCTCCTTCGCTTCGAGTTCGGCCTGCTCGGCCAGCGACTTCGCGGCGAGTGCCTGCTCGGTGCGCAGCGTGTCGGCCGACGGCGGATGCGCGCGGAAATGCGCGGCATGCGCTTCGCTCTGCGCCAGCGCGAACGCAAGGAACGACTGCCCGTTCTCGCGCATCGTGCGCAGCACGCGCGCGGACGGCGTGCGCTCCGGATCGGCGAGCTTTTCGCGCTGCGCGGCGATCGCGCGCGCATGTTCGTCGCCGCCGCGGATTTCGTCGAGGCGGCGGCCGACGGTTTCGATATCGGCCATCAGGTCGTCCGCCCACGCCTGTAGCGTGATCGCCTGCCCGTCGCGCGACAGCGCGAGCCCCGGCTTGCGGCCTTCCATCGTCACGCTGCCGAAGTTCGCGTTCGCTTCCTTGTAAGCGTCGCAGTCGAGCGGCGCGCTGTCGTCGAGCGCGCACGCGAGCAGGAACGCGTCGATGAAGCGCGCGGTCTCCAGCGCGATGCCGGTCGGCGCGAACGGATCGATGTCGAGGCAGCGCACCTCGATGTACTGCACGCCGCGCGATGCGAGCGCATGCAGCGGGCGTTCGCCCGAATACGTGACGCGCTTCGGCCGGATCGTCGAGTAGAACTCGTTCTCGATCTGCAGCACGTTCGTGTTGATCTGGATCCACTCGCCGTCGCGATGCGTGCCGATCGCCTCGTATGCCGGATACGGCTCGCTGACGGCCTTCGACAGCGCGTCGAGATAGCCGGGCAGCGTGTTGTAGTCGACGTGCAGCGCGGCCTGGGCCGTCGTGTTCGAGTAGCCGAGATCGCTCATCCGCAGGCTGGTTGCATACGGCTGGTACAGCGTATCGGCGTCGAACGTATCGAGCCTGTGCGGCTTGCCGCGCAGGAATTTCGTGTCGAGCGCGGGCGACGCGCCGAACAGGTACATCAGCAGCCAGCTGCGGCGGCGGAAGTTGCGAATCTGCGCGAAATAGCGCTCCGACTGGTAATCGACGAGCGTGGCCGTCGACCCTTCTTCCGCGTGCAGGCGCCGCCACACTTCCTCGTGCAGCGAGTAGTTGTAGTGGATGCCGGCGATGCACTGCATCGTGCGGCCGTAGCGATACGCGAGGCCGCGCCGGTACACCGTCTTCAGGCGGCCGATGTTCGACGTGCCGTAGTCGGCGATCGGAATCTGGTCGTCGGCCGGCAGCAGGCCCGGCATCGAGTCGTTCCACAGCATCTCGTCGCCGAGCGATGCATAGACGTAGCGATGCAGCTCGTCGAGGCGTTCGAGCGTGATCGCGGCGTCCGGTTCCGCGGGCGTGATCAGCTCGATCAGCGCTTCGGAGTAGTCGGTCGTCAGCGACGGGTGCGTGAGTGCCGAACCGAGCGCGCGCGGATGCGGCGTGAACGCGATCATCCCGTCGCGCGTCACGCGCAGGCTTTCCTTTTCGATGCCGCGCAGGCCGTCGGGCAGATGCTGCCGCGTCGGGCCCGAGCTCAGCGCTTCGAGGCGATTCAGCAGCAGTTCGGACTGGCGGTGAGTCATGGTGTTCGACATGGAGACGCAAGTGCGTGACGGCCGCGCGCAGAACGCCGCGCGCGGCCGGCTGGATTGTTGGTCGCTTCGTTGGTAGCGGGCACTTTAACATCTCGCCGGAACACGCGCTTGAGGTGGCCGCAGGCATGGCTCGCGGGCCGGAGCGGGCCGCCGGACGGGCCGATCGCGGCTGTCACGGCTTGTGTTACCGGATTCGGGCGGCACTGATCGGCACGTCGGTCACGTGAATTCGTCCGACGGATCGTGAAGCGCGTTGCGGCCTCGTCCGGTCGCACCCGAGCGCGGGCCGCCGCCGTCACCCGCCGCGCGCGCCGCCCGCCCGGTCGGCCACTTCGTTCCACAAATGCAGCGCCGCATACGCGCGCCACGGCCGCCAGCCTTCGGTGCGGCGCTTCTGGCTCGCCAGCCGGTCGAGCGACGGATCGCGCGCGGCGATCGACTGCATCAGCACGAGATCGGATGCCGGCCACGCGTCCGGGTCGCGCCACGCGCGCATCGCGATGTATTCGACGGTCCACGGGCCGATGCCGGGCAGATCGAGCCACGCGCCGCGCAGCGTCGCGAGATCGGCATGCGTGCGATCGACCGGCACGTCGCCGGCCGCCACCGCACGCGCCACGCCCGTCAGTGCGGCAACGCGCTTGCCGGGCATCCCGATCTTGTCGAGATCGCACGCGGCCAGCGCGTCGGGCGTCGGGAAACGCCATGCGGGCGCGCCATCGTCGATATGCACCACACGCTCGCCGGCCCGTTCGACGAGCCGGCCGACGATCGTCGTCGCGGCCTTCACGCTCACCTGCTGGCCGACGATCGCGCGCACGGCCAGCTCGAACCCCGACCACGCGCCCGGCACGCGCAGCCCCGGCGCGGCCTCGACGAGCGGCGCGAACCACGGATCGCGCGCGAGCCCGCCGCCGATCGCGGTCGGATCGGCGCCGAGGTCGAACATCGTCGCGACACGCGCGGCGAATGCATCGTCGACATGGCGCGCGACCGCCCCTTCGACCGTCGCGATCAGGCAATGCTTGCGCGGATGTTTCGTGACGGTGAGCCGGCCGGAGTCGCCATGCAGGTCGACGATGCGGCGATACACGCCGTCCGCGACCTGCTCGACACCCGGAATCGCGCGCCCGCTGAAGAAGCGCAGAACACGCGCCCAGTCGTAGGGCGCGTTGAAGCGCAGTTCCATCTGCGCGGACGGCGGCACATGGCCGCCGTTCACGGTTGACGTGATCGTTGTTTTCGCGATGCTCAAACCGCACTTCCCTCCGTCACGGCTTCGTTTTCATCGTGATGCGCATGACGCGCTTCGGCCGCGAGCAGCGTCGCCTTGCGGCGCACGCCCCAGCGATATCCGGCGAGCGCGCCGCCCTTTTGCACGACGCGGTGGCACGGGATCGCGAGCGCGACCGGGTTCGACGCGCACGCGGACGCCACGGCGCGCACCGCGCGCGGCGAGCCGAGCGCCTCGGCGATCTCCGAGTAGCTGCGCGTTTCGCCGTACGGAATATGCGTCAGCGCTTCCCACACGCGCTGCTGGAACGCGGTCGGCGCGATGTCGAGCGGCAGGTCGAATGCGTGCCGCGTGCCGTCCAGGTACGCGCGGATCTGCGTGACGAACGGCGCGAGCCGCGCGGACGATTCGACCAGTTCGGCGCGCGCGAACGCGTCCTTCAGCTCGCCGACCAGCAACGCTGGCTCGTCGCCGAACGCGATCCGGCAGATGCCCTGTCCGGTCGTGGCGACGAGCACCGTGCCGAGCGACGTCGACGCGGTCGCATAGTCGATCCGCAGGCCGGCGCCCTGGCGGCGGAACGCGGACGGCGCCATCCCGAGCTCGCGCGGCACCGACGCATAGAGCCGCGACGGCGAGTTGAAGCCCGCATCGACGGCCGCCTGCGTGACCGGCTGCCCGCTTTGCAGCGCCTGCCGCAACGCGGCGCCGCGCTGCGCGGCCTGGTACTGCCGCGGCGACACGCCAACCACGCGCTTGAAGAGCCGCTGAAGGTGGAACGGGCTCACGTGCACGGCATCGCTCAGTTGCTGAAGCGTGAGCCGCTCGGCATGCGCGTCGAGCACCGCGCACGCGCGGTTGACGATCTCGAGCTCGCGCGGCAGCCCTTCCGGCTGGCACCGCTTGCAGGGCCGGAAGCCTGCCGCACGCGCGGCCGCCGGATCGGCGAAGAAGGACACATGCTCGCGGCGCGGCAGCCGCGACGCGCAGGTCGGGCGGCAGAACACGCCGGTCGTGCTCACGGCATAGAAGAACGCGCCGTCCGCATGCGGATCGCGCTCGGTCACGGCGCCCCAGCGGGCATCGTCGGTCGGATAGGCGGTTTTCATCTGAACCTCGCACTCTCTAGTGTAGATGGTGCCTACTCTAGACATCGGCACGTGCCGTCGCG
>Ga0207695_10004409_pt1 | contig 19236 bp, 22 predicted proteins | sample KBSC54metaG_FD_184354 | JGI IMG/M metagenome (GOLD analysis project Ga0207695, IMG submission 184354) | Corn rhizosphere microbial communities from Kellogg Biological Station, Michigan, USA - KBS C5-4 metaG (SPAdes) (version 2) | ecosystem: Host-associated > Plants > Roots > Rhizosphere > Soil... | reverse complement strand
GTGGAATCTGGCGTGTGGTCTGCGGCTCGAGGTGCGAGCACTCGCGAGGGCGTTATGCGGATCGCTTGAGCAGGGCGCGATATCCCCGTGTCTAGAATGCGTGAGCTCCCGACGAATCCAATTCTTGACCGCTCCGGCGTGGCGACACGCTGACCGGCGTATATCAGCAGGATTAACCGTCGATGCTACCGCAGACCCACGTCATTCCAGTTCTGTCTTGACAACAGCCCAGTCATATCAACGCCCGAGTTAAGCTGCGTGCGAGTTCACAAAAGCGCCGAGCGAAGCTCGGCGCAATCCGAAGATCGCACGTCAGCTTCAACGATCGTTATACAGCTTTCGGAAGGCAATCTGATAACTCGAGTTGAAAGCGACGGGCGTTCTCGGGAGAGAGATCCAGCATGAGAAACCGCGTCTTGTAGCGGTCGAACCAGAACTGATGGTTATCCAAGTCCGTGGCAATATCGGCACGAAGTCTCATCGTTTTTGAACGACATCGAGATTCTGAAGCCGAGCCGCATCGACGACAAATCGATTCACGCGCTCAGTCGGCGGCTCATCTCGTAGACTCTCCATATACGACCGAAAGGCACGGCAATAAATGGTCGTCAGCGCCTCAACGAGATCGCCCAAGCCATCAGCTGCCGTGCAGATGCGTTCTAGTCCAAGTACTCATCGTAGACACCCCTGTACCCAAGGCCCTCCGCGAGTCGGCCCAACGTCGCGCTCAGCAATCGTTGCAGCAAAATCGGCACGGCAGCGTCAAACGCGCCGTGTTTCGTCAGCGTTCGTACGCTGGCCGCGAATTGCAGCGGGTTTGTGGGCATCCCGTTCTTCCCAATCCGCCCCTGCCGAGCGAGTCCGTTGATCGTGGCAAATGCGCCGAGCACGTCGTGCACAGCCTCTGGAGTCGATGCGCCAAAATCATTCGTATGCCGATAGACCATGATGCCCGACCCCGTATTCCATGGATGAACGTGCACGATTCTCGCCGGCATGACGATACGCTCGCCACGTTCTAGCTTTCGGCGCTCCGCCCCGAGTCGGCAGGTTGCAGAGCCGTGAAGGATCTCAAAAGTCTCCGTCCATGTCTCGTGCACATGCGCCGCGACTGACGCGCGCGCTCCCTCTGGGCAATGGACTTCGGTCACCCAGCCGCGCCCCGAGGTCTCCTCGGCTCCCTTTACGAGGACAATACGAGTCTGAGTGACTGGGTCTGTGGTCTCGAAGCCCGGGCGGATCATGCGCATCCCTCGTGAGAACGTTTCGCCTGATCGGCACACCATCGGTCGCGTGAATCCATCGGATGCCGTTCGTGGTAACTACACGTCGCGACGAACACGAGCAGGTGACGAACGTGCGGTGGTGCTTCAAACCAACTCGACGAGCATCATCGCTCGATGGCTACCTAACGCCCGAGTTCAGTTGCAAGCGAGCCAAATAAGAGCGAATGCGCAGCATTCGCATCCTTAGATCGCTTGTCAGCTGCGACGATCGTTAGCATGCACGCTCACAGGTCTTGAGACGTGAGGCCGGTGCGTTTCGCAATGCGGGCGAGCATGCGCGGGCCGATTTCCTCGGAATCGTGAAAGGCGAAGACGAAATCAGGCCACCCACCGCGCGTGAGCGTTTTGTGGGAGCCGGTTTCTCGCTTGAGTTGCCAACCAATGCGATAGAGGGCGGCGAGCACACGGCGAGCGCGTGTGGAAGGCCAATCAGCCATGCAGGGGCAGCGCTACGCAGCGCGGAACGACACGCTAACGAGATCCGGGCCCGCTTCGGCATGCTCCAAGCGATCGGCCAGGACACGAAGGGCAAGCGCCTCTGCGCGCGCGATGGCTTGATCGCGCGTCTCTCCGTAAGCCAGGACGCCGACGAGGTCAGGAACCTCAGCGATCCAGCGGCCGTCCTCCTCGCGATCAGTCTCGACGGTGAGATGCATACGCGGAAAGGTAGTGCTCAGCCTCGATATCCGCCAACGCACGATTGCGGCACGGGGAACGCTATGGGCGTGCGCGCGACGGAGACTAGCTGCCGAGAAAGAGAGTAGTTCCCGTCGCTCCTCGCGATGCTTGTTGCATGCTAACGCTCAAGCTAGTTGGTATGAAGCGGCTGGACCTCCACGGCGACGTGGTGGCAAGTTCGCCCCACAGGTAGTTCATATGAACGTGCTCATCGTCTGGCGACGAGGCACACACCGGGAGGCCAGCCATGGATATCATAGGAATCGATCTCCACAAACGCGAGAGCCAGTTGTGCATTCTCAGGGCGGACGGCGGAATCACCGAGCAGCGGATCGTCACGAGTCGCGACCGGTTCACAGCGATCTTCGGATCGCGCGCGCCATCGCGTGTGCTGCTTGAGGCGAGCACCGAAAGCGAGTGGGTCGCGCCATGCCTCGAGGGACTCGGCCACGAGGTCATCGTCGCCGATCCGAACTATGCCCCGATGTACGCCACGCGGTCGCGGCGTGTCAAGACGGACAAGCGCGACGCCCGGACCTTGGCCGAGGCGCTGCGCCTGGGTGCCTATCGCCCGGCCCATCGGGTGTCGGCGGCGCGTCGGCATGTCCGCGCCGAGCTCGCGGTGCGCGAGGCGCTCGTGCGCACGCGGACGCGCTACATCGCGATCGCGAAAGCATTTGTTCGTCGGGAGGGCCTGCGCGTGCCGGGGAGCGAATCGCACCTCGTCGCGAACCGCGTCGCCACGTTGGACGTACCTCCCTTACTCGGGGCCGAGCTCGAACCGCTCCTCGCCGTATTAGCACCCTTGAATGCCCAAATCCACGGCGCCGATGGCCGCATCACGGCGTTTGTACAGGCCGATCCCGTCATCGCTCTGCTCGCGACTGCGCCGAGCGTCGGCCCACTCACGGCGAGTGCGGTGGTGGCGACGATTGATGATGTGACGCGATTTTCGTCCGCGCATCAGTTCGAAGCGTTCCTTGGCCTGGTGCCGGGCGAGCGAAGCTCGGGCGAGAAACGTCGGATCGGCCGCATCACGAAAGCCGGGAATTCGCGCGCGCGCTATCTCCTCATCGAAGCGGGGTGGCGCATTCTTCGGTCCAAGTCGCCGGAAACAGCGGCGCTCCGAGCGTGGGCGCTTAAGATCGCGGTGCGCCGTGGCAACCGGATCGCCGTCGTCGCGCTGGCGCGTCGACTCGCGGGAATCCTCTACGCGATGTGGCGCGACAACACGCCCTACACCGTGAGCAAAGTCCGCATGCCGACGTCGCCAATCGCACGCGCCGGCTGAAGCCAGGAAGGCAGCGAACCGTGTGGGTCGAGATGACTGTATCGGGAGTGGCGAGCGCGTCGCAGCTTATGGCCGCTGGCGAGAGCCGAGAGCTAGTTAGCGCCGTCCACTCCTTCGCACCACCCAACTGCGCCGAGACCATCGCGTCTCATTCGCGAGCGCGAACAGAAGGCTGAGCAGCAGCTCGATCGAGCACGGGACAATTGAAGAATCGGTCACGGCAAGGGCACTTGGCTCTTGACGCGGGGCGCCGCTTCACAGAAAGCTGCAAAGCGATCAGATAAGAGTGCGCGCGTAGCGCGCATAGTTCCATAGCCGCTTTGTCAGCTTCAGCGTTCGTTAGGCAGCAACGCGGTATTCACTCTGCACGAGGCCACTCGGATATGCCCGGGTGGTCACGTGCGTGAGGCGAAGATCGTGCTCGACCGGCCCGAAGAGAGGAATGCCTGTTCCCAGCACCACCGGCACGCGTGTGATGATCATACGCTGGATAAGCCCCGCCGCGAGAAAACGCTGAATCGTCACGCCTCCATCGATGTAGAGATGGTTCATGCCCTGCGCGGTCAACCGATCGACGACCTCCGCGGGCGTCGCAGCCATGATAGAGCACTGCGTGCCGGGCGGTGGCTCGAGGCTCGCCGGCTTTGAACTGAGGACGATGACCGGCTTCGTGCCGTAGGGCCAGTCGGGCAACGCCAAGACGGTTTCGAACGTCTTCCGTCCAATCACGAGCGCGTCCACGGTGGCCATGAACTCCAGATAGCCGTGCGGTTCACCGCCCCCCTCTGGGAGCCAGTCGAGCGCGCCATCGGAACGCGCGATGAAGCCGTCGATACTCGTCGCGATGAACACGGAGGCTTTCATTGCATCCTTAGGTTGGTTGCTGCCTAACGCCCCAGCTAACCTGCAAGCGAGTCAGATAAGAGTGCGCGCGGAGCGCGCACAGTTCAATAGATCGCTTGTCAGGTTCAGCGTTCGTTAGGCATCGCCCGACGCGAAATCGGAACTATCCCAGTCGGCGTGCTGACGACACTCGTGTCGGAGAGACGGTGACTTTTCCGGAATGGACGAGCGAATGGGCTCCTCTGTCCATTGCGACAAGCGAAAGACGGTCGAAGCGTACATGTACCGAAAGACAGCCTCGGAGACAGGCATCGAGGAAGAGGGCGCCAGTGATGGTCCGAGATTATGCAAATCACATCGACAGTTTCCCTCGGTCCATCGGCCCGCGTGGCCGAGAGCGGCAGGAGAGCCGGCCGTCGCAAATCGGTGCGGTTGCGCTAGTGAGTCGGCGGAATACGCTTGGCAATACGAACGCGAGTCGCCTCGAGCACGCGTGCAATGTCAATGAAAGTCGTCGTGGAGTCGTTGTTGTAGCCCATCAACCAATGGCCGTAGTCGGGATGATTGGGGGTCACGTCCGCCAGTGCATCGCGCGCGTCGTCCATCACGGTGCCGCGGTGATCGAATGCCCCCGCGATTTCGAGCGTCGCCAACTCGAGCGCGCAGTAGAGGCTCACGCGCGTGGCCTTGGGCGGACATTGCCGGGTGTCGGTGCGATTCCACTTGTCGGGAGCGGAGAGCAGCTCGCGCGCGCGATCAACGATGCGCAAATCGAGCGCCGCGATCGCAGCGACGCCCTGCTCCTGTGACGCGGGCGGTGCATATGGATCCACGACGGTCCCCTTTCCCTGGACGACGTGAAAGTCCCACACGACCTGACTCGCAACCTTGAGCGCGCGACCGCTGTCGTCGAACACGGGCATGTAGCGCGCCGCCTCGAGCGCGCGCAGCACGGCACTGGCGATCAGCGTGTCGGGCGCGGAGATGACGTGCGTCGACTGCACGCGGGCGAGCGGACTCGTTGGCGTGTTCGTTCCGACGACGACGTCGACCGTGACGCGCCCCGCACGGTTCGCGGCGACTGACGGGGCCGGATATTCGGGGGCGGCGTACACGCTTGCGTTCCGGCGCAACGCCTCGGCGCTCATGGGCGCGATGCCCGGTTTCTGCGCGTCGCTCGCGGCTGCAGCGATGACACTCAACAACGCCGCGCTGGTCAGCGTGTGCCGCACGACACGTAATGCTGGTCTGCCGAGCCCCACCATGGGTCCTCTGCTCCGTTTGGGTCGAAGCGTTAGACGCTCGCTTGGGCAGAAACGTTCAGGGGTGGCACACCCGTGACGCTCCTCGCTCAGCGCGAAGGGGGTGATCCTTCGGAGAATTGTGCACGATGCGCGGCGGGACTCATGTGCATGCGCGCGACAGCGGTGGCGGAGCATCGCGGCTGAGCCGAAACCACAGCGCATCGCGACCTGACCGATCAAGCGGTAACTCCCCCGCCATCAGAGCTGTGGTCGTTCGCCCAGGCTTGAGGAATCAGGCGGGTGAATGCAAACCTCGTGAACGTGAATGCAAAACAGCGCGTGGGTTTCGGCAGAATCAACGATCGCTCGCTGGGTCTCCTTGCCGCTGGATACTCGATAAATGCTGTCGCCAACGATGCTGCGAGCAGGTCGAACGACTCGGCTAGGATCACTGCTTCAAGGTCCTCAGGCGACACAACTTGGTAAACATCAGTCATGTGTACGGAGGGGCCAGATGCGATGCCTAACGCCTTAGCTAACCTGCAAGGGAACATATAAGAACGCTCGCGAAGCGAGCGTATTCAATAGCTCCCTTGTCAGGTTCAGCGTTCGTTAGCTCGCAAGATCGAGATGCGTCGACTTCAGGTGGCCCGATGCAGGAAGGCTTCCGCCAGCTGGAATGCCCGCGCCGACGTTAGTCCCTCACGCTGGTCAATCGTGAGCGGATGATTCGTCGGCTCGAGCTCAACCCACGGTCGCATGGGATACGAGCGAGTGTGGAGCATCGTTTTCAGGAGTTGCGTCTTCGGATAGTTCGGCAGGTCATTGCAAAGCCATCCAAAGAACTGTTCGTCGGCCGCGCGACGAGTGTCGTCGAATAACGTCGCGAAGCGACGATATGACTCAGCGCTGACGGACAACCAGACGCCCCACACGAACGGATCAGGCGATCCTTCGATCGGAATCTCGAGAAGGCCTTTCACATAGAACTCCTTCTCGTCAATGACGCACTCGTCCTCGCGGAGCTCAACGCGAGTGGCGCGCTCGGCCGGTGGGATCGCGAGAACCTGAATGGGCGCGTCGAAATGCCAGGCGGGCAAGCCGCGATGGATTTCCCCACATGTTCGACACTCGAATTCCAATGATGGTAGCGTCACGAGTGGCCCGGTTGCGAGCTAACGCCTTAGCTCAGCTGCAAGGAGGTCCAATAAGAGCACGCGGCGGAGCCGCGTGCAACTCCGCAGACTCCTTGTCAGTTGCAGCGTTCGTTATGCGGCATGCGCGAGATTCCTGATCAATGTTCGCCAATCGTAGACGTGTGGCATCGTGCGGCCGCAACCTCATTGGCCCTCGTTCTTCTCGAAGAGCAACTTCCCAATTGACCACACTGAGTACCCGACGTTGCGGATCAGTTGCTCGCCTTGGCGCAGATACGAGCGACCTTCGTCAATTTCGGCGAGCTTAAAGGCCTCCCCAATGTTCGAACCAGTCGGATGTGCATCACCAACTCTCAGCTCGTAAGCGCCTACAATGGGGCCGAGAACCCGGCGTGCTATCTCTTCACCAACCTGCTTGGCCAATACGTCCTGAAGAAGTTTGTTGGAGCCAAGCTTTTCCTTCTGTGGGTGCGTCGAAAGCTTGCGCAGTTCGCGAACGTTGAGGCGATCCGAGAAGACTCGAATGACCTCCTTTGCAAGTCGCAGCAAGGAGGCTTGGTCCCTGCTGTGGAACCGAGATAGCTGCTGCATAGCCGACTCGTCGTCGATATCATGGCTGAACAGGTCAACTCCTAGCTTGCCGCGAAAGCCTTGTTCGAGCATTCGCATACTCACAAAGAGCAGTTCTTCAACCGCATGTGTAGATGCCGGCTCAGTCTTGACTTGCGCAGACAGCAATTCGCTCGAGACCTTGCCGTCTGGGGCAACATTCTGCGCCGCCCAAACGTGCTGCTCCCACGCAGGGAGACGAGCGATGTCGTAGGCATAGACCGTTAACAGGTCGGCGGAATTGATACCGAAGTGGGTTGAGTATCCAGAACTGGAACGGATGGCCCCTGTTTCCGCCGTGTACCACGTCAGGGCGAAGCCGCGGTGGCTGAGAAGATCGGTCACAATACCCGAACGAAACCAAAGCCATCGACCTACATCTTCATCGTTGAGTTCCGCGGACGCCGATCGTGCGCCGTCAGTTGCTACAATGAAGTTCGGCAACGACTGGTCGGCGTCCCCGCGTACTCTCACGCTCTGACTCTGATGATCGATCCACTCATCTTTCCAGAATTCTCCCTCGACCCGAATTCCGCTTAGGCCGGTTCGCACTCCTTCTGACTGTTCGGACTCGGTGTTGTCATCCGTCTCTGGTCCTAGGGTGGGAGCGTCCTCCTCCTCATCAATATCAGTTCGCCAGACTCGAAACGATGCCCAGCTACCGCCATAGACATCATCGAGGCTACGAATACGGAGTTCGAAACGACCGTTGTCTCGCTCGGTCCGATGACTCTCAAGACCCTTGTACTCAGTCCCCTCAAGGGCGGTCACGTTTTCGACGCGTTGTCGGTAGCATGAGAGACGCAGCGCAAGACCTCGGGCAGCCAGATAGTCCATGAGAAACGCGCGCCTTATTTCGATAAGGCGGTGGTTGCCCTCTGCGTCAACAACTTCCCGAGCGGCGACGACGAAATCCTCTTCTGGTCTAACCCAGTTGCTTCCCTCCTTAACTAGACGGAGTGCAACTACCAGGTCTGGATTCAGAATCCATTGCGAGCCTCCGACCACGGGCTGGTCGTGCACGAATACAAGCTCAACTCCGATTGGCTCTTTGTCGTTGTATTGATACTGATCTATCGGCGAGTAGAAACCGTCCTCGTAGGCATACGGTCGCGCACTGTGCCCGATTCCGATATCGCTCCAGCCCAGTTTGTCGGCGCGCTCTCGGTGCTGTGGAGGAAATGCCACGGAACCGCACCCAAAGAATTCGCTGACGTAGCCGACTTCGGTGACCTGTACCCGACTACCCTGATTCGTTTGGGCTGCGCGTAGCGGAACCCATGTGGCGTCCGAGAAGAGTCGGCGAGTCTCCCGCGTTTGAAGAATCCAGTCTCGGTTCATTCTCGTCGTACTCATGTGTGACGTCGGGGCGGCTACCCAGGTAGCTCCAAATGCGCGGATGCGCAGCGTCGGCGTCTTGTTGCCGCATAACGCTCAAGTTAAGCTGCAAAGGATTCAAATAAGAGTTTGCGGCGCAGCCGCAAACAATTCAATGCCTCCTTTGGCAGATTCAACGCCCGTTAGGGAGCTCGGATCGCGACATGTACTCGTCCAACAGGGCGCCGAGCGCAAGGAACTCATCGTTGGCATCTCGCTCCCCGGCGATGCTATCAGCGTACGCCTGAACCGCCCGAAACTCGCGCTCCGATCGAATCACCCCATGGAGACGCGCCTTTGCGGCCAGCGCGCGAATGCGTGACTGATCGAGGTCCGCTCCAAACCGATCGGCCAGTTCTCGCTCGAGCGCAGAACGAATGTCGGGCGCGAGCCCGGACATTGCGCCACGAAGATCGCGATTGATGCTTCGGAGATCGTCGACGCGCTTCGCGCGCTGTACGACGTCGCGAAAGCCGGCCCAGGTTGAGCCCGGGTCCTCGCGGTCGAAGACTTCCAGAATCCTGAGTGCGCGAGCCCGTAGCTCCTCGAACTCTTTGGCGGCAGCGGTAGGCGGTTTGGCCACTGTTCCTGAACGAGACGGATGTAGCTCCCTAACGCTCAAGTTAAGCTGCAAAGCCCCTCATAAAATGCGGGCGGCGGCGCCGCCCGCTACCGCAGCGGCTTTGTCAGCTTCAACGCCACGTTAGATCGCAGGCGAGACAGATACCACGTAGCGCGTGCGCGTGCCGAGGGTGCCCGCCCGCGCGAGCGCGGCCAGCTCCGCCGGCGTCACGCGCTGCTCGCGCTCCGGCCGCTCGCCGACCCACAGCGCCTCGATGATCACGCCGCCGGGCACGGCGGCGCCGAGCCCCTCGAGGGTCTGCGCCAGCGGCTCTCGCACGTCCGCCCGCATCGCCCACGCCTCGGCGTCCCAGTCGGCATCTTCGGCGAGGAGACTGCAGGCGCAGCCGCCGCCCTCCGACACCGTGGCCTCCGTGTCGCGGGGCCGCGCCCAGGGCCAGCGCGGCGCGTGGGCAGGCGCCGGCGCGAGCTCGACGCGCAGTGTACCTGACGGCAAGGCGGCGACCGCCGCCAGCGCGGAGTGTGCGGCAGCAGGCGCCCGCACGGTCAACACTAGACACATGGCGATGTTCGTTGCGATCTAACGCTTAAGCTCAGCTGCAAGCGCGTCTAATAAAAGCGCCCGCGCCAGCGGGCGCCATCAATAGCGGCGATTGTCAGCTGCAGCGCCACGTTAGGCGGCCGGAGCATGCTCCAGCACGTCGATTACGGTGCCCGGCTCAAGGAGAATTGCATAGCCACTCGTCACTTGCGCGACATCACCGACGCCGAGAGCAACTACATCCTGGTTTGAGTCACTGCGTATCCCCTCGACCGATCGGATCGGAACGCTGACCACGACGTTGGGCCACTTCTCCAACTGCGCGAGGAGCACCATGCCGATGCTGACCTCACCCTCGGCGATACTGCCCTGGACGTAGCGGCCGCGCCCCGTGACTTCGAACGTCTCAGCAACACGGAGTCGCGCTCGCCGCAGAGCATCGACCTGAGCCGCGAGCGATCCGTAGCCGCCCCAGGGGAGATCGCCTTCCGGAGATGGCATCTGTGTGTTCATCCGCGATGTTCGTGGCCGCCTAACGCCTAAGCTCAGCTGCAAGCGCGTCTAATAAGAGCGCCCGCGTCAGCGGGCGCCATCCGCAGCGCGATTGTCAGCTGCAGCGCCACGTTAGGGTGCACGCTCACTTGTGCCCAATGGTGCGCTCACGCTCCGCTTGACGAGCCCCGAAGTGGGCGACATCTCTCGGGCCTGTTGGGTACGCCTTGGGCGTGCCAGGGAGTGCGCGCCACGCGCGTCGGATGAACGCGGCGAGAAGGACACCGAAGACCACGATGCGAACAACTGTCCAACGGGGATCGCCGTAGCCGGCGAGGAGCAGGCCGACAAACAGGCCGAGCGCCAGACTCCAGACGACTAGCAGGAGTACGTCGCCGCGAGCGAACGGCACGGATGCGTCGGAGTTCCTCATCTCTCATCCTCGAAGAAACTGGGGTGCAGCCTAACGCTAGCGTTCTGCTGCAAGCGGCATCATCGCCGGCTCAAGGAGCTCAATCTCGCGATTCTGCCGACGGGCGGCTACCACGATGCTCGCGAGCGATTGTCAGCAGCAATGCCTCGTTAGGGGGCTGAATGCAACCGCGGGGTCGCATGGGCGGGCGCATCGGCCCCGGTGCCACCGGTGGCGCCCAACCCAATGCTCGTTCGCGATCTGGATCGGCCGGCGCGCGAGCTCGGGCGCGCGTGTCCGCGGCGCCCTGCTCTTCCCAACGCGGTGCGGTTGAGCCCCGGCGTTGAGAGCCTCCAAGGCGCAGCCGCAAGGTGCAGCTCTTTAGAGATCCGCCAGCCGCCTAACGCTCAAGCTCAGCTGCAGACGCGCCTAATAAAAGCGCCCGCGGAGCGGGCGCAATCCGAAGTGCGGCTGTCAGCTGCAGCGCCACGTTAGATCGCAGGATCGTAATCTGGAACATGGGCCACCTCCCCTAACAACGTGCTCACCACGGTCGCTGGTTCGTACGCACAATCATGCTGCACGCGGAAGAGGGCGAGTTCGCGCCACGGCACTCCGCCCGTGACAAGAAACCACGCTTCCTTCCCATCCCAGGTCAGCGATACCGCCTCACGCGGCGTCCGACGATAGAGCCGCCAGCGGCTCCCGAACGCTTCGGGATGCTCGCGGCCATCTTCCGGGACGAACCCGCGGGCCGCGAGCGCTTGATCCATCTGGTCATAGATCTTGGCAACGTCGATGTCGATCATGCTTGTTGCGGGCTAACGCTAAGTAGACTGGTCTGCCCAATCCGAATTCGCCAGACCTGCACGAATCCTAATCGCCCAGCATCCACGAAACGTTTTCGGGCTGACCGGTCTATCTCTCCTTCCCCCGATCAGTCGAATCCGTTTCGACCGTCCCAGAAGACCGAGAAGCACTATCCGACCTCCCGCCGCCAACGCCCATTCCCCGCCCTGCCTCACTCGCCAACAACACCTCCAACGGACTCCGCACCGCACTCGCCCCGCGCTCCAGAACGTGCGTGTAGATCATCGTCGTCGACAGATCGGCATGCCCCAGCAATTCCTGCAGCGTGCGAATGTCCGTCCCCTGCTCCAGAAGATGCGTCGCGAACGAATGACGCATCGTATGGCAGGTCGCCCGCTTCGCTACACCGGAGCGTAGGACCGCCTCCGTCATCGCCCGCTGCATCGCCGTCTCGTGCAGGTGGTGACGCCGCCACTCGCCCGTCTCAGCGTCATGATACGTCCTCGTCGCCGGAAAAACCCACTGCCAGTCCCAGGCGCGTGAGGCCCCCGACAACTTTCGCCCCAGCGCGCCGGGAAGCGCGACGTGGCCTCCTCCGGCGGCACGGTCGCGATCGTGGAGCCGACGCACCCGGGCGAGATGTGCGCTCAGCTCCTGATGCAGCCCGCGAGGAAGCACGGTCGCCCGATCCTTATCTCCCTTCCCGCCCCGCACGATCAATTGCCCGCGCGCGAAATCGACATCCTTCACTCGGAGCGACAGCGCTTCGAGCAGTCGAAGCCCGGAACCGTAGAGCAGCATTCCGATCAACTGCTTGGCGCCCGATAGCTGGCGAAGCACCGCCACGACCTCGTCTCCCGACAGCACCACTGGAAGTTTCCGTGGCCGCGACGCCGGCGTCACTCCTTCCAGCATCGGCAGCGCGTTGCCGCACACGTGCCGGAAATAAAACACCAACGCTGAACGCGCTTGATTCTGCGTCGACGCGCTCACGCGTCCCTTGATGGCGAGCGCCGATAGGAATTCCGCCACCGCCCCATCATGGAGCGCGGTCGCATCGCGAGGCTGATGATAGCGCAGGAATCGCCGAAGCCACGCGGCGTATGATTCGATGCTCCGCGGACTGTAATGCTGCTGCATCATGACGTCCGTCAATCGCGTCACCGCCTCGCGCGCACGATGGCGCGACACCGCGCGATCGGGAGTCTCCCGACGCGAACCCGAGGATGGCTCGTCGGACATTCGGCGAAGGTAGTCGAGCGCTGCTGCACCTCATCATCGTTTCGCCGCGAAGCAGCCCGATATCGCTCGCCAGACGGATCTCCTGCCTGCCCATTGCAAGAGACAGCAAAGCGGCGCCGAAACGGCGCCGCTTTCAGAGAAGTCTCAATAGGCCAGCGGAATCGTCACCCGCATTCACTAAACCCGCACACATGACACTTCACACATCCTTCCGCATACTCCATCTGACTGCCGCAATCGGGACACGTCCCAATGAATGTCTCCGCCGCGTGACGTAACCCGAACTGCAACTCCATCTCTGCCGCCGAATTGCCCGTCGTTCGGAGCGCGGCGGGAACTTGATGCGTCATCGACGTCACCATGTCAGCGGCCGGCGCTCCGCCGTTCTCGCTCATGGTCGGCGGCATCAACTCGCCCTGCACGCCCGTGAATCGATCGCGATGCCACTCCTCGATCGCGATGCCGATCGCGTCCGGCACCGACAACACTTTGTTCGGCCCGAGTCCGACCGCGCGATCCGACGAAATGCCTCTGAGCTGGCGATGGATCTCCATGATCGGGATCCCCGATCGCAACGCGAGCGACATCAACCGTCCCATCGCTTCGACGTCTGCCATCGCTGAACCGCCGGCTTTGCCGAGCGTCACGAACACTTCGAACGGCTGACCCTTGTCGTCCTCGGTGATGTTCACGAACATCACGCCGAGTGGGGTCTCCTTTCTTATAGTAGTGCCGCGAAGTTTGTCGGGACGCGAGCGCTTGGCGCGACGCTGAAGATTCTCCGCCTCCACTTCATACAGCTGCTTTCGGAGACGCTCGATCTCTGCCTCTTTCTCGGCGAGATCGCTGCGCAGGTCGGCGAGCGTGGAACGATCGGTCGCTGCCGCGGCATCGACAGTGCCCTTCCCCTCGCGCACTTCCTTCGCCTTCTCCGTCGCGCCGGTGCTCAACACCTGGTTGTCACGCGAGCCGTCGCGATAGACCGTGACGCCCTTGCAGTGCATGTCGAACGCCATCTCGTAGATCGCTCTTACGTCGTCGATCGTCGCGGTGTAGGCAAAATTAGTAGTCTTTGAAATCGCCGAGTCGCAGTGCTGCTGGAAGGCTGCCTGCATCTTGATGTGCCACTCGGGCGCGATCGCATTCGCGGTGACGAAGACCTTTTGCCACTTCGCTGGAACTTCTGGGTGGTTGACCGTGCCCGTCTTCGCGATGCGCTCCATCAACTCATCGCTGTACCATCCCTCGCGCTTGGCGATGGCGACGAAATCCTCGTTGACGTCGGGCATCATCACGCCCGCTTGATTGCGCATGAAGGCAACGGCGAACAGCGGCTCGAGGCCCGAGCTGCAGCCGGCGATGATGCTGATCGTCCCGGTCGGTGCGACCGTCGTGACGTTGCAGTTGCGCAGCAGCTGCATGGGACGGATGCGTTCGCCGTTCTCGTCGCGCGCGCAGGTGTCGTCCGGTCCCCAAATGCTCTTCGCCCACTCGGGGAATGGTCCACGCTCGGCGGCAAGACGACTTGATTCACGCTTGCCTTCGACGTCGACGAACTCCATGACCTTGCGGCCGAAGTCGACGCCGGCGTCGCTGTCGTAGGCGATGCCGAGCCGCACGAGTGCGTCGGCGAAGCCCATGACGCCGAGTCCGATGCGGCGGATGCGCTTGGAGAGGTTGTCGATCTCCTTGAGCGGGTACCGATTGACGTCGATGATGTTGTCGAGGAAGTGCGTGCTCAGATGGATGTCGGTCTTGAACGATTCCCAATCCATTTTTCCGTCGCGCACGTAGTAGCCGACGTTGATGGAACCCAAATTACAGACGTCGTACGGGAGCAGCGGCTGCTCACCGCAGGGATTCGTCGCCTCGTAGCGGCCCAAGTGCGGGACGGGGTTGTACCGATTGGCTTCGTCGACGAAGAAGACGCCGGGCTCGCCGGTGCGCCACGCGCCCAAGATCATCTTGTCCCACACCATGCGCGCGTCGAGCTGGCCGGCGGGCTTGTTGGTGGACGGATCAATGAGATCGTACTGGCTGCCGGCCTTGACCGCTTCCATGAACTTCCGCGTCACGGCGACGCTGATATTGAAGTTCGTCACCTGCGTGAGGTCTTCCTTGCAGGTGATGAAGTCCATGATATCCGGATGATCGACCCGGAGAATGCCCATGTTCGCGCCGCGCCGCGTGCCTCCCTGCTTGACCGCGTCCGTCGAGGCATCATAGAGCTTCATGAAAGAGACCGGTCCGCTTGCGACCCCGGTAGTCGACCGGACCATCGATCCCTTCGCGCGCAGGCGCGAGAACGAGAAGCCAGTACCGCCACCACTTTGATGAATGAGCGCCATGGCGCTCAGCGTGTCATAGATGCCGTTCTTTCCATTGGCGAGCGCGTCTTCGACCGGCAAGACGAAACACGCCGAGAGCTGGCCGAGTGGACGGCCGGCGTTCATGAGCGTGGGCGAGTTGGGCTCGAAGCGACGCTGCGTCATCAACGAGTAGAACTCTTCGGCCGACTGCTGCACCACGTCATCCGCCGCCCCGTACTTCCTGTCCGCCTCGGCGACGACAGTCGCGACGCGCCAGAACAAATCTTCGGGCTGCTCTACGGGCTTCCCTTTTTCGTTCTTCACCAAGTAGCGCTTTTCGAGGACGGTGCGCGCGTTAGCGGAGAGCGAAACGGGACCCGCAGGCGGGTTGACGGGAAGCGGCATAGGGACGGTACTCCTGGCGACGAAGCGCGGTGAATCGGTTGTAACGGATTTACGACAGGTGGGATACAGCCACGGGTCGGAGCTTTTCGATTCGTCGGTTCGCGCGCGGCGCTCTAGTCCGAGAAGGAATCGTGGGCGCGAATGCTACCGATGATCGTGATTCCACGCCAGTAGTAAGATAACCACTGGCGGAATAGGTACTTACGAAAAAGAGATCACGAAGCTGAAAGCGTGCGCCCGCTTGCGTTGATAACGGGCCCGTCGGTGTCGACAACTGGCCGGAACTAACCAGTGAATTCTGCTCTCGCATCATGGGCATCATAGGAAACCCTCTCACAGCGAACGACTTAAGTCTCGTTTCGATGCATCCACCCCGACGCGCCACGGCGATCGAGCGCCGCATTGCCTCGTTGCCGAACGACATCCATGTGGTGACACGACTGTCATCGATTTGCCCGGAAACTCGTGCATTTCCGATACCAGAACACGCCGCAACACGCCGCGCATCGCGAGTCATCTGAGCTCCGAAATCTTGACGCCGACGACCTCGACGATTTCACCGCGACGATACCGTTCCTGGAGATCGACGTACGACTGCACAGTTCTCCGGATGCGATCGCGATCGTCGTCGGTCGTCGAACGAGTGACCCGTCCAGGCACACCGAGCACGAGTGAGTTGGGCGGAATCAACATTCCTTCGCGACACACGGCGCCCGCGCCGACGATCGATCCGGTGCCGACGTGCACATGATTGAGCAACACCGCGCCCATCGCGATGAGGCAATCATCTTCGATCGTCGCGCCGTGCACGATCGCGCGATGCCCGATACCGACGCGCTTGCCGACCGCCGTCGGCACACCATCGTCGACGTGCACGATGGTTCCATCCTGCACGTTGCTGTCGTCGCCGATCGTGATCGTGTCCGAGTCGCCGCGGATGACGGCCGTCGGCCACACCGAGACACGCGCGCCGAGTGTGACGTCGCCGAGTACAATGGCGCGCGGGTGGATGAAGGCGCTCGGGTGAATGTTGGGCGGCACAGCGGCGTGAATCGATTGACGATTGCAGAGCGAGTCGGCGCGGAGAGCGGAAGTTAGTGCGCCATTTTCCGCGCGCTATTCTTGACAGCGGGGTGTGGAACGCGTCGCGAAATCGGCGCGAATAACCATTGACAACGGATATCGTTGCAGCGCGCGACTAATTGAATAGCTCCGCGATACGCGTCAAATCACTTCGACATCCGCGCGGTGCCCGGATGCATCCGCGATGCCTTTGTCGCGCGTGAGCAGCGTCGCACGCAGGCCTTCGCTCAGGGCCACGTACGCAGCGTCGTACGCGGTGAGGTTGTGACGGAGGCTCCAGATTCGCGAAAGGAGCGGCTCGTGCGAGTATCTGCTGATCGGAAACTTGCCGAACAGGTCGAGCGCGATGCGGGCGCGTTCGGGCCGCATTTCCCCGCGGGCCACGTATCGCCGCAGCACCTGCGCCACCTCCAGGTCGAGCAGGTGCGGCGCGTGCAGCGTCTCGCGCGGATCGAGGAGACGATCTTCGATCCGCGACGCGGCGCCGGTGCGAAGCAGGAGCTCGATGACGACCGACGCGTCGGGAACGATCACCGGCTATCGCGTTCGCGTCTGACGGCGCGAACGGGTGGCTCGCGCACCGCCACTGGCTCGAGCAGCGCCAGCCGGTGGCGCAACTCCGACGCCGGAAGACGATCGGCCGACTGTTCGAGCTCGGAGCGGAGGTAGTCGGAGAGCGTCATGCCCGCGATTGCCGCGCGGGCTCGCAACGCGCGGTGGAGCGCATCCGGGACGTTGCGGATCTGAATCATCTTGGACATGTGCGCAACATGCAAGTTGTCAGATCACATGTCAAGCGTCGACGGTGCAGCCTCGACGCTCCCGGCGCCTAGCGCTGCTCCTTCGTGTACGTGATGCGCCAGATGCGACCACCCTTGTCGTCGCTCAGGTAGAGCGCGCCGTCAGGCCCTTGCGCGAGACCCACGGCGCGGTGCGTCGCGCCTTCGGGACTCATCATGCCGCCGGCGAAATTCGTCGCGAAGATCGAATAGTCGCCGGCGAGATTGTCGCGCGTGAAGTTGAGATAGATGACGTGATAGCCTTCCTCCGGCAACGGCGAACGAAACGCGGAGCCATGGAACGCGATGAAGACACCGGTGCGATAAGCGGCCGGGAACATCGTGCCGGTGTAGAACAGCATCGACATCGGAGCCCAATGCGCCGGGAACGCGATGAGCGGCTGGATCATGCGATCGCAGCGGCCGGTCTGCTGCTTGTCACCGCCGTACTCGGGAGCGAGCACGCGCTCTTGCTTTAGAAAATCGTAATAGCAGTACGGCCAGCCGAAATCGGCGCGCACCGTCGCAATACGAATCATCTCCTCGGCCGCGGCGGTCGCGCTCTCCTCGGGCGAGTACAGGTCGGGCCAGAGGTCGTGTAATCCATCGCGGCCGTGGGAGACGGCATAGATCGTCGTGTCGTGCGGATTCACCGCGAGCGCGACGGCGTTGTGCAGTCCCGTCGCGATGCGCTGGCCGTCCTTCAACTGCTGGTTGACGCGATCGGGCGAGAAGCGCCAGATACCGCCGCTCGTCTCGAGCTCGGGACATGGATCGCGCCCGCGGGTGTTGGGCGCTTCAGGGGACGCGCAGCCATTCGACGCGGCGCCGATGTTGACGAGCAAGTTTCCGCGCGCGTCCATCGCGATGCTGTGCGACGGCGGCGGACGCTCCGGCAAGCCCGACACGACCGTGTCGATGCGCTTGCGCGGCGTGAGCGAATCGGCAAAGCGATAGCGTAGGATGGCGGTGGCGGTCGACGCGTAGAGCACGGAGTCTCCGGCGAGCAGCACGCCGTGCACACCGGCATCGCCGAATCGCTCAGCGATGTCGGCGTGGCCATCCTTGTTCGTGTCACGGAGCGCGAGCATGCCGCCGACTTGGCGACGAACGTCCAATACGCCGACGATGACGTCGCCGTTCTTGCGGACGACGAGATGCCGCGCTGGGCCGGCGCTCTCCGAAAATACGAGCGCGCAAAACCCCGCGGGCAACTTGATGTCTTGATCGCAACCGCCCGTCGCCGAGACCGCCGACGCCTGATGTCGTCCGCACGCGCCGAGGAGCGCGGTCGTTGCGGCGAGAGCGATCAGGATGGCTCGAGGCGAACGGGGCATTGCGGGGGAGAGGGTTGCAGGAACTGTACTCGACGGTGGAACGGTGGAACGGTGGAACGGTGGAACGGTGGAACGAATTGAGTTGCGACGAAATGGCAACGCTGGCAATAGAATGATGATGCGTCATCGTCCGCCGCGCGCCAAACTGCGGCCATGCGAAACCCTACAAGACTCCGACTGATTCCGGCTGCCGAGGATTTGGCGGTCGAGACGTACTCGGTTACGGGAGCCTTCCCAGCGAGCGAGCGGTTTGGGTTAACTGCTCAAATTCGTCGGGCGGCAGTTTCCGTGGGCTCGAACGTTGTCGAGGGCAGTCAGCGACAAGGCAATCGCGCGTTTCTCGCGTATTTGCATCAGGCCCTGGGCTCAGCGGCCGAGATGCAATTTCAACTGCGGGTTGCCATCACGCCTAGAGTTTGGTGATCGGGACCTCGTTGAGACGTTGATCGATCAGGCCAATCACGTCCAGCGCATGACAGCGTCTGATCACGGCCCTTCCCGACAAAGGGGACTAGCCGCGGGCATTGCGCGTTCCACCGTACCACCGTACCACCGTACCACCGTTCCACCGTTCCACCGTTCCACCGTTCCACCAGCTCCACCAGTTCGCACTGTTCAGAACGAAATGCCCGACACCACATAAACCTGCACAGTCTTTTGACCGAAGAACCCAGCATTGTGCTGCGGTGAAACTACCCCGAGTCGGAATCGATACGGAGTGTCCCATGACAACACACCCAGATTCAGATTCAGCTCGGC
>Ga0207695_10004408_pt1 | contig 19238 bp, 17 predicted proteins | sample KBSC54metaG_FD_184354 | JGI IMG/M metagenome (GOLD analysis project Ga0207695, IMG submission 184354) | Corn rhizosphere microbial communities from Kellogg Biological Station, Michigan, USA - KBS C5-4 metaG (SPAdes) (version 2) | ecosystem: Host-associated > Plants > Roots > Rhizosphere > Soil... | reverse complement strand
CGGTTTTATATCTGAAAATAGACGCGACCAAGCGCATTGCATGAGAATCGATCCGGACAAGTGCGTCGCCTGCGGGAACTGCACATACGTCTGCCCGGTGGGCGCGATCTACATCGATCCGGCGACTCGGCGAGCCACCATTCAATCGAAGGAATGCGTGGAGTGTTACGCCTGCTACAACGGACTGAGCCAGGAACATCTAAACCCCACCTTCGTCCGCACTTTACGCAAAGTTTTTCAAGCGCTACGGCTGCGTTTCGATCCCGAGCCCGATGTCTGCCCTACGGCGGCGTTTGTGCCCGATGAGCTGGTGTGGCCGCGCATCGTGCGACGGGCGTTTTCCGACCCGCGCGTGGCACACGAATCGACCGGCGTGCATGGCCGTGGAACCGAGGAAGTGAAAACGAATGACGTCAGCGGACGCGTGAAATCCGGCGAGGTAGGCTTCACCATCGAGTTTGGACGGCCCGGGGTAGGTGTCTGGTTCCGCGATCTGCAAACCATATGCGGGGCATTGGCGCGCGCCGGCGTGGACTTCGAAAAACGCAACCCGGTTACATCGTTGATGAGCGACTCCGCGACTGGAACCATCCGCGAAGACGTCATGAACGAAAAAGTGCTTTCCGCAATTATCGAAATTAAAGTCCCGGTGGCGCGCGCCGAAGAAATTATTCGGCTGGTGTGGGACGTCGAGAAGAATATCGATACCGTGATGGCGCTCGGCGTGAGCGCGCGCTGCGACGCAAATGGGGAAGAGGACGTAGTGGCGCCCATCCTCGAAAGACTGGGATATCGTCCGCAAAGGGCGAAAACCAACATCGGACTAGGACGCTTGAGCGCATGACCAATACTCTCCACCGCTTCGGAGCGTCGCAGAGCTTTGCCGACGACTATATTGTTTTTGCAATGTGCGCTCGCGGTAAAAATGATACGGGCGCACTGCCCAAGCTGCGCCAATTCCTCGAACTGGCGGTGCCGTTTAAGCCCGTGAATTTGGGCGATGCGACTCACGGAGGTGCGTTGCGGCCGTCTCGCGAGCTGAATCCGCTGGCACATTGGAAGCGCGATTCCGGTGTCGATTTCAAAACCGTGATTGCGGGCCTGGATACACTGACTACGGTCGCCGCGGTGTTCGACAACCGGATAGCCGCGGAGGATTTCGTGAAGGCGGTCAAGCGTGCCGACTTGGGTTTGAGTATCAATATTTCGACATCCATAGATGGGGCCGAGCAATGCTGCTTCGCCGCCGGCATTCCGCGGCACAGCATAGGATACTCGCTGGGCTTCCAAGGCAAAACCGAGAAGCTCCCCAATGCCGATGTCTTAGTGCTGTCGACCATGTGCGGGCATGGCATGGTAAGCCACTCACTCGCGAAAAAGATGATCGATTGGGTAAAAGAAGGCCGCCGCACACCCGAACAGGCCGCGGCCTGTCTGACGCGATTTTGTTCGTGCGGGGTATTCAACCCGGCGCGCGCGGCACGCGTGCTGGAGCAGGCGGCTCGCGGCGGCGAAACGCCATCTTCATAATGGAAGTATGGGCTTCGCGCTGTGGATCGACTCCGAGCCCGGCCTCGCGTGGGCTCAGGGCACGCATGAATACCGGCCTCTGGGCACGGCTGTAATCTCCTTCACGGACCAGTTCCGGGCGCGCGATTTTCGGCAGCTCCGGCGCCGCCCTGGGCATCTAAACCATGCGTTTGTGGGATTCTTCGGCTCGCTTGAGGAAGTGAACGCATACTTGCGTTCTGAGACTCCACCGAAGCCGCGTGCGACGCCGGCACATTTGCTATGAGTTCTGCAAAATTGTCACTTCTTGCCCTGCTCGACGAGGCTTTCGACAAGAAGTCCTGGCACGGCCCCAACCTTCGCGGCGCGATTCGCGGGGTAACGGCGATCCAAGCGGCCTGGCGTCCCGACGCCGATCGGCACAACATCTGGGAGCTGACATTGCATGCGGCATACTGGAAATATGTAGTGCGGCGGCGGATTCTGCGCGAAAAGCGCGGCTCCTTCGTGCTCGCAGGCAGCAATTTCTTCGCACGGCCAGCGAACGGTAGCATTGCCACCGAATCCGCATGGAGGCAGGACATTGCGATCCTCGAAACGGAACACCAGAAATTGCGCGGGACGATCGCAAAAATAGTGGATCAGGCATTCACGCCCGCTGCGTGCCACTTGATCCGAGGCGCTGCCGCTCATGATCTGTATCACGCAGGCCAGATCCGCTTGCTGCGCCGGATGTCGCCACGCTAGGTCACCACGCTGCGGCCAACGCGCTCGATCTATTACGATCCGAGAGACCTGCTGGCAGCCTGGTTTATGACATCATTGGTGGCTACCCAGATGCCGTGAATCGATTGAGCGTTTACCAGAAAGATTCCGGTTGCCGCTAGGACCACAAACGCCAGCAGGAGTCCATATTCGGTAAGGTCCTGCCCCTGTTCGTCTCTCCAGAAACAGCATGACAAGTTCCAGATTCGAAGCCCTGTCCGTATCGTTTTGGTCGGCATAGTAACTTTTCGATATTGTACGCCCAGATGCTATGAATCAGTACGTGCCCACGCATTTAACGCGCCGTGCAGGCCGACGGACTGAATTTAGAAGCGTCACGTTCTTTCTTGAAGTCCGTGGTGGTAACGAAGGGGATGCTCAAATACACCGGGTCGGTCACAATCGTAGTAACCGTAAACCATTGATCGCCATTGGGTTCGTCGAAACGGTCGAAGTATTCAGTCACACTGGTATGGTCGCTATACGGTACCCCGTTCTTTCGCAAATAGCCAGCGCGAAGCTGGGTGGTGACGACTTCCAGACTGCGGGATTCGGTCCCCTCGCTGCGGGTTCCGAGCCCAAAGCCGCCCGATCTCGGGGGTCCCGGTTCCCAGCGCGCAACCGAGTAACCTTGCCAGGACGGCGCGGCGCTCGGCGGAGGCTGGCCACCAAAATGGAATGTCCGGATCTGCGTACCAGAATCGGTTTCGATTTTTAAGGTACTGTCGTCCATCCAAGAGATGCGCAGGCGCCCGGGGACGCGCATAATCGCGGGCGCTCCGTAGGCTTGACATTGCAAGCCGGCGGCTTCGTCCTTGGCGGGATCCCAGGCTTCCACCAGTTTGAGACCGTCTCTATTGAGAGGAACGCTAGCCGAATCACCCTTGAGCGGCGTCACCATGCGCCAGCGGTAGTCTTCCGTAACCACGGAAACCCAGTTGCCGGTGAGGTCGATGGGAGCGGCTTCGCGCGCTGGCCGGGGCGGAGGCGGGGACCCTCCCCGGCCTTGCGCCTGAATCGCGGCCGGTAGGGTGGCGAGGACTAGAGATACCAGAAGTGCTCGTTTCATGATTATTTACCTGTGATGCTGCGATAAATCGACTCGATGAACTGGTCGGCTTTCACGAAGCTGGCGGGCGTGATGTATTCGGTATCGTAATCGAGTGTCGGCTGGGCAGCTTTGATCTGATCGAGCGTTTTGCCTTCCTTGAGCATGGTTTGAATCCGGTCGCGCACAATCACCACCATGTCGCGATACTCCACCACGTCAGCTTCATCGCAGATGCGCCCGTGACCGGGAATCACGTAGGTTCCGCCTTCTTGGGTATGCCCGGGAACCGTTAGATCCAGGATGTGATCCAGGGCATCGATTTCGCCCTGGATGCTGCCGCCCCGGTCCAGATCGATGAAAGGATAGCCGCCGGGCGTGAAGACATCACCCGTGCTGACGACGTCAGAGGCGCGAAACTGCACGATGGTATCGCCGTCGGTATGGGCCTTGGGCTCATGGTAGAGGATGATCGCCTCGCCGTTGAAGCGCAGATCCTTGAAGGGAGTAAAGTATTCGTCTTCCGGCAATCCAAACTGCGGCGGCTGAGTTTCCTTGCCGGTGGGTTTGGTCATTCGATTCAGCACGTTCTCATGGGCGATGATGCGGAGCGGCTGATCGCCCTCGACTCGCCCGTTGCTGGAGACATCACCGCTCGCACCGGCTTTGGCGAACGCTTCATTCCCGCCTACATGGTCGGGATGAACGTGTGTATTGATGATGTAGAACACCGGAGCGTTGGTCAGCTTGCGGATTTCCGCCATCACTTTGGACGCCATGGGCGCCAGGCCGGAATCCACTAGTAATACGCCTTCCTTGCCCACTTGTACGGTAATATTTCCGCCCGCGCCGGCGAGCATATAGACGTTGCCTTGCACCGGGTAGATGGAGAGCTGTGCTGCGTCCGGATTGGGCTGAGCCCCGGCGAACGCCATCCACAGTAATGCCGGAAACACAATCGTGAATATCGTCCTCATGTGAGTTCTCCTTCGCTTGGCTAGCGACGCGTCGCACCGAGCAGGCACGCGTTATTCCCGGTGGCGCCGCAGTCGCAATACCGTTCACAGGATTGTTTGGGATGCTCTGGTTTCGGCATTTTCTGACGGTATTCCGGGTACAAGGTTTCGGCACCGCCGCGCGTGGCCTCAAAGGGCAGGCCATACCAGTCCGCCACTTCGTGCAGGAAGGGGTTGGTGCCGGGGAAATGGGCGGGCACATAGTCCGCGCGGGATTTGGGCACCTCGGGACCGTATTCGCAAATGTCGCGTCCCATGCGCTGGGTGGGATCCAAAATCCAGGTTTGGCTACGCGTCATCGGTTCGGTGAGGAAGGCGGGATCGGTGATGGTGGTTACTACCGTGAGGTAGTTGCCGTGCCGGACCCAGTGCTCCGTGAAGCTGGCCTTGTCGCTGCGGGGGAGCCCGTTACGCCGCAAGTAGCTTTCTTTAAGATGAGTCGTGTAAACATTCATCATGTTTTTATCCCAGGAAGCTGTAGAGAAGCCTTGCCAGGTGTGCGGAGCAAACTCCGCCGGGTGAGGCCGCTGATCCATCCAGATGGTACGCTCCATTTCCTGGAAGTTCATGCGCGTGTGCCACGCCACCAGCCGCTGGGTCACCGGATCGATGATGGCATCAATGCGCATGTTGGATAATCCACGCATCGAATAGTCTCCGCCATGCGGCCGGCACTGGTACTCCTGCGCTACTGAAATGCGGTCGGGGTCGTAGCTATCGCCGCGCAGCCGGGCGGCGGCATTGATGGGGATGCCCATGTAGTCGCCGAGCTCCGGGCCGGGCAGCCGTTCCGGCAGGTCCTCATGAAATAATGGCACCCACTCTCCGGCGAAATCGGCCTGACCCCACGCGGGCAGACTCAGGAGTGTTGGCAGCGCCAAAAAGCCAGCGATCGTTACGTAACGGAAAGTTGCCATCCAAACCTCCTCAACTGACCAATCCGGACATCGTTTAGGTATAAACGACTTCCAGGACAGTGTCAACTGTGTTCCGATTGGCCGGCTGCTTTGACGATCAGGCGCGCAGCCGGGTTAGCAACGCTGCAAGGGCGGCCGCCTGAGACTGACTGAGCGGTTGCATCAAGCTGGCGATCAACCGCATTTGCCTGGGCAGGATACGGTCCACAATCCGTTTGCCGGCCGGCGTAACGCGCAGCAGGTTCACCCGACGGTCAGTTGCCGACGATTGGCGTTCCACCAATCCGCGTGCACTCAGCTTATCGATCAAACCCACCACATTGCCCTTGGTGACCACCAGGTGATTAGCGAGTGCTTGTTGGCTCATGGGTCCATATTTCGCCAGGGCCACCAGCACGTCAAAGCGAGCCAGCGTGAGATCGGCACCGCGCAGATCCGCCGAAATCCGCGCCTCCATATAGTTATAGGCACGCACCAATTGAAGCCAGGCCGGGAACCCGTGTACTTTCGCGTAGTTTGTACCGTTGTACGGTTTAATGGGCATTAAGTTTAGGTTAGCGGGCGGCGCATCCAGTGAGTTTTCATGTTCACGCTCCCAGACTTAAGTAAGATAGTATACGCCTAAACCTTCGGAAGGGGCCCGATATTCCGAATGGAGGTTGACGATGGTGAGGCGGGTGTGGCATCATCGCCGCGATTCCTTGAGGTGTGAAATGAAGAGTACGTATTTGAGCTTGCTGCTGATGGCCGTGCTGGCGATACCGGCGTTTGGCCAGTTCGATCTAGCTGGTGAATGGGGACAGCGCCAGCATGAGGATGGCGCGGAGCGCGGGCAAGGTCCGCCGATCGGCGACGATCTGGGACTCCCCATAAATCACGCGGCGCGCCTGCGCGAGGAGGCCTGGGACGCTTCGCTGCATACGCTGCCCGAATGGCAGTGCCGTCCGCATCCGGCTGACTATGGAACCCGCGGGCCGTCCGATTTGCGGATCTGGGATGAAATTGACCGGGACACGCAGCAGTTGATTGCGATCCACACGCACGTTTCCTGGCAGGCGCAGGAACGCACTATATGGATGGATGGGCGCCCCCATCCACCCGAGGACGCGCCGCACACTTGGCAGGGCTTTTCCACCGGCAAGTGGGAAGGCAACATGCTCACCGTAACCACTACGCATCTGAAGGAAAGTTATCTGCGGCGCAATGGGACTCCGCGCAGCGATAAAGCCACTATGACCGAACACTGGATGCGGCATGGCGAATTCCTGACCCTGCTGCATGTCGTGAACGATCCGGTGTATCTCACCGAACCACTGATTCGCACTACCAACTGGCAGGCCGCGCCGGAGCAAGAACTTGAACCGTACCCCTGCGAGGTGGCCGAAGAAGTGGAGCGGCCCGAGGGCGTGGTCCCACACCATTTGCCGGGGACAAACGAGTTCCTAAAAGAGTTTGCTGACAAAGCCGGGCTTCCGCTCGAAATCACCCGGGGCGGCCCGGAAACCATGTATCCCGAATTCATAGCCAAGGTGCAGGGTAAACCGTATACGCTGGCCGCGAAGATCTCGGCAGTGGTAACGGCTCCCATTCCGGAGCTGCCTAAGGGGGAGATCCATACGCAGCGCGTGCGGGGCAACGTATATATGCTCTACGGCGCGGGCGGTAACATCACCGTGCAGGCGGGGCCGGACGGTGTATTCGTAGTCGACACCGGTCTGCCCAATATGGGCGATAAAGTGCTCGCGGCGATCCAGAAAATTTCGAATCGGCCCATCCATTTCATTGTCGATACGCACATGCACGCCGATCATACCGGAAACAACGCCAAGCTCCGCGCTGCCGGCGTGACTATCGCCGGAGGTGACGTGGCGCGCATGGATACGGATATCCGTGAGGGCGCAGCGATTATCGCGCACCAGGAAGTTTTGAACCGCATGAGCAAGGCGGATGGCGCCCAGCCTGCCGCCCCGTTTGCTCAGTGGCCGACGGACACCTACTTCGGCAGACGCAAGGATATGTTCTTCAATGACGAAGCGGTGCAGTTGATCCATGTCAAGAACGCGCACACCGATGGTGACACCATGGTGTTTTTCCGCCGGTCGGATGTCCTGGCGGTGAGCGACATCTTCAACGTCGATTCCTATCCGGTGATCGACCGCGCGCACGGCGGGAGCATCCAGGGCATCGTCGATGGGCTGAATCAGATCCTGGATCTGGCTGTGCCGGGCGCCAAGGAAGAAGGCGGCACCATGATTGTTCCCGGCTCGGGCCGGCTGTGCGATGCCGCCGATGTGGCTTATTACCAAAATATGATTACCATCATCCGCGATCGCGTGGAGGATATGATCAAGCGGGGCATGTCGCTCGATCAGGTGAAACTAGCCAAGCCCACGGCCGACTACGATCCGCGTTACGGCTCGACCACAGGACGCTGGACGACGGATATGTTCGTCGAAGCCGTCTATAAAAGTCTGGGTGGAAAGTAAAGCGACTTTGCGGCCGGCCTACTTCGCCGGTTTCTTTCGCGCGGGCTGAGCGGTTCCTTCCACCGCGCCGCCGTCCACCCACTTTACGATGATGTCGATTTCAGCTTGGCTCAACCCGTCTTCCCGCGTCAACATAATGTAGTGTGGGTTGCTGACCACCGGAGGCATCTTCTGGGCAGCCACCACAGCCTTGATTTGGGGGGCCCACGGCCGAGTCGTTTCATAGGTCAGGAATGACATGGGGGCGATCTGTCCCGGGCGGTGGCAGCCCACACAATTCCTTTCGAGAATCGGGAGGACGTCGCGCGTATAGGTCACTCGGCCGTCGGCCACGTCCGCCGCGAACCCAACCCCGGCGAGTAGAAATCCTGCGGCCAGCCAATGGAACATAATGGCACCTGCCAGTTCAAGACCTAAGGGAACGACGGCCCCCGGAGGGACCGCCGCTGCGCGGGAGAGGCCAATCATCCCGCCCGAGAGGCTCAGAGGGGAACCTATCCCCGAAGCCAATTTGCTTACCCGACGCGCTGTTAAGCCGAAATCTCGTCCACGTGTTCGCCGTAATTGCAATTGAAGGTACGGGCTTCATCGAGGTCATCTTCCTTGGCTTGGCACTCCGCCTCAGCTCTACGTTTGTTTTGGTTCCGTGACTACGCCGTTCCAGTAGCATTCACGACTCCATTCGCAAGCCGCTGAATTTCCCTAACTGTCTATCGCAAAGAATTGTCAAGCCTGCGCGGATTGGCGCACAGTTGAGTGGGATTCCCCACGCTAAAACCGCGAGTTTTGTGACTTCGAACGGTCAAATACTTAGCACCGCGCAGGGAGCGTGGCGGACAATGGGATACAAATGCGACCATAGCCGGCTAAAAGTACCATGCACCTCGCCGCGGCCGGTGACGATGAGGTCGGCATTGGCGAGCAGGGCCTGGTCGCGGATCGCGTCAGCTACGGGACCGTCAAGAATGGTATGCGGCGCCTTGACACCGGTCTTCTTTTTCAATTCGCTTAGGTGGGCATCGGCGGCGGCCATGAAATCGTCGCGATATGGCCCGAACGCGGTCTCCATGCTGACGGGCGGCATTTCCATAACGTACGCGAGTGACAACTCGGCCCGATAGGAGGCGGCCAGAGCGGCGGCGGCACGGATCACGGCCTCGGATTCGTCGCTGCTATCGACGGCGGCTAAGACGGACGTGTAAGGAATGCGCAGGGGATGGCCGGTCCACACGGGCACCGTTAGATCGTGCAGCACCTTAGCTGTGACCGATCCCAACAGCAGGCGCCGCAGCGGTGCGCGGCCGTGCGTGGGCAACATCACAAGGTCGGCGCCCTGATGTTGGACCACCTCGCGGATTACAGCTCCGGGTTCGCCGATGCCGGAATACAACTCTACATGCAAGCCGGGGAAATAAGCTTGCGCGAATTCCCCCAACCGTTCCTCCGCGAATGCCCGGGCCTGCTCCGGCAACCCCGGGTCAGTAATGGGCAGCGGGCTATAGGCGAGTGCATCTGGACCGTAGGCGTGAATCAGGCCCAATTCCGCCGAAAAATGGCTCCGCATTTCCTCAACATACGGAACGATTGCCTTGCATGGCTCCGAGTAATCAACCGGGAAAAGGATCTTTCGAAAGGGCAGCATACGCTAAGTTTGTAGCATTTCGGAAGCCATGTGGGAATTGCCTTCTACGGCGCGCGATGGAACGCGGTGCAATCGAGCGCGAGGAGTATAATCATGAATGGCCGTGAGGCGGGATGCCATGCGCAATGCGCAGAGGCCGCATGCTTCGCGTATCAGGGAGGTTATTGTGGGCAAGGGTTTCGTGTTGCTGGTCGCCGCTCTATTGTCGGGCGCTGGAGTAATGGCGCAGACCGCAGGGGCCTTCACAGCTTCCCCCGGCGTCGATTTGTCGGGTAACTGGGCGCCGGTGATTCACGAAGACTTTTCGGAGCGCATTCCAGGTCCGGAATTAGCGAACTATGCGGGGTTGCCGATTACCGACGGCGCGCGTTTCTTCGCCGAGAGCTGGGATGCCTCACGACTCACGCTGCCGGAGCACCAATGCCAGGTCCACGTGGCGCCTTATATTTACCGGGGTCCTCTGAATCTGCGCGTGTGGGAAGAGAAAGATCCACAATCGCAGCGTGTGATTGCCATTCACCAATACATCAGCACCTATGAGCAGAACCGCACGATTTGGATGGATGGACGTCCACATCCGCCGGAAGGCGCCGCTCACACCTGGATGGGGTTTTCGACCGGCAAGTGGGAAGGCAACATCCTGACGGTGTACACGACGCACATCAAAGAAGGCTGGGTGCGGCGCAATGGATTGCCGGAAAGCGATCGAGCCACCTTGTCGGAACACTTCATCCGCCACGGGAACATGCTGACCCATGTGAGCATCGCTACCGATCCGGTGTATCTTACCGAACCACTGATCAAGACGCAGGATTTCAATTTGGTGACCCAGGAAGGTCAGAACTGGTTGTACCCGTGCACTTACGTGGAGGAACTCGGGAATCGGAAGCGGGGTTCGGTGCCCAACTATCTGCCGGGCGAGAACCGGTTCCTTCACGAATGGGCTGACCAGTATCACATTCCGTTTGCAGCGGCGATGGGCGGAGCGGAAACCATGTATCCCGAATATCAGCTGAAAATGAAAAACATGGCCGCCGGCACATCGGCGAAAAAGTAGGGCATCGATGAGGACAACTGGAATCGGACTCTTACTGGCAGCCATGCTCGCGGGCGCATCGCTGCGGGCCCAGACGGCCGGGGCTTTTGTAGCCGCTCCCGGCCTGGATCTCTCGGGAAATTGGGCGCCGATCGTGCATGAAGATCAACCCGAGCGGGGTCCGGGCCCTCCCTTGGTGGATTATGCCGGACTTCCAATTACCGATGGCGCGCGCCAGTGGGCCCTCAGTTGGGACGCATCGCGTCTGACTCTGCCGGAGCACCAGTGCCAGGTGCATGTGGCCTCCTATATCTATCGCGGCCCGCTGAACCTGCGCATTTGGGAAGAGAAAGACCCCCAATCGCAGCGCATCCTTGCTCTGCGCCAGTACATCAGTACCTACGAACAGAACCGGACGATCTGGATGGACGGCCGGCCGCATCCACCGGAGGGCGCGGTCCACACCTGGATGGGTTTTTCAACCGGCAAGTGGGAAGGCAATATGCTGACGGTTTACACCACCCATATCAAGCAGGGCTGGGTTCGCCGCAACGGCTTGCCGGTGAGCGACCGGGCCACACTGGTGGAACACTATATTCGACACGGCAATCTGATGACGCACGTCAGTGTTTCGACCGATCCCGTGTATCTCACCGAACCGCTCATCAAGACCGAGACCTTCAATCGGATCGTGCAGGAAGGGCAGAACTGGTTGTATCCGTGTTCCTATGTAGTCGAAGTCGCGGACCGTCCGCGGGGAGCCGTTCCCAGTTACATGCCCGGAGAGAATCCGTTTGTGACAGAGTTCGCGGATCGCTATAACCTGCCGCACGAAGCGGTGTTAGGCGGTGCGGAAACTATGTATCCCGAATATCAACAGAAGACGGCTAATGCCGCTCGGGCCAAGAAATAGGTATACATGCGAAGCGTATTTCTCCTTGGGATATTGTCGGGCATAGTGTACGCGCAATCGGCCGGCGCTATTGCGCCCTCTCCCGGCGTCGACTTGTCCGGGAACTGGGCTCCTCTGCTGCATGAAGACTTTCCAGAACGCATTCCGGGTCCTGAACTGGTCAATTTCGCAGGTCTCCCCGTCAACGACGCTGCACGCGCATTTGCGCTTAGCTGGGATGCTTCGCGTCTCACACTGCCCGAGCACCAGTGCCAAGTTCATGTTGCGTCTTACATCTACCGGGGCCCGTTGCAATTACGCATCTGGGAGGAGAGGGACCCGCAATCGCAGCGAGTAATCGCAATCCGCCAGTACATTCAAAATTACGAGCAGAACCGGACCATCTGGATGGACGGCCGTCCCCATCCACCGGAGGGCGCGGTGCACACTTGGATGGGTTTTTCCACCGGGAAATGGGAAGGCAATATTCTGACGGTCTACACCACCCACATGAAAGACGGCTGGGTGCGGCGCAACGGGCTCCCGGTCAGCGATCAAGCTACTCTGATCGAACATTTTATTCGGCACGGAAACATCTTCACGCATGTCAGCATTGTCACCGATCCGAATTATTTGACCGAACCCTTGATCAAAACCCAGGATTTTAACCTGATTATTCCGGAGGGTCAAAATTGGGTGTATCCGTGCTCGCCGGTAGTCGAAATCCAGCGTCCGCGCGGGGCAGTCCCGCATTACCTGCCTGGTGAAAATCCCTTCCTGCATGAATTTGCTGATAAATTTAAAATTCCGCTGGAAGCCGCTTTGGGCGGGGCCGAAACGATGTACCCGGAATATCAAACCAAGTTGAAAGCCGCTGCGGCGAAACGATAATTTTTGGAGAATTCATGAAGAAAATACTTTTAACGGCTGCGGCCATCCTTGCAATCGTAGTTGCCACCGAGGCCCAGCAAGCCGCTCCGGCGAACTCTGAGATTACCACGCTCCACGTCCAGGGCAACGTCTATATGCTGCAAGGCGCGGGCGGGAACGTCGCCGTGCAGGTTGGCGATATGGGCGTTGTGGTAGTGGACACGGGACTCGCGCAGAATGCCGATAAACTGATCGCCGCGATTCGCAAGCTCTCCGATAAACCGATCCAGTACATCATCAATACGCATGTGCATGCGGATCACACTGGGGGCAACGACGCCGTGCGGCGCGCTGGCGTCACCATTACGGGAGCCAACGTCGCCGGCAACCTGACGGATGCCACCCAGGGAGCCCAGATCATCGCGCATGAAAATGTCTTGAACCGGATGAGCGCCCCCACTGGCCAGACGGCGTCAGCGCCGTTCGGAGCTTGGCCCACCATAACCTACGTCACCGGGCAGAATGAGTTGTACTTTAACGACGAGCCCATCGAGGCGCGGTGGCAGCCGGCCGCGCACACCGATGGCGACAGTCTGGTAATCTTCCGCCGCTCCGACGTAGTAGCCACCGGCGATATTTTCGTTACCACCAGCTATCCCTTCATCGATCTGGAGCGCGGCGGCAGCATTCAGGGCGAAATCGACGCTTTGAACAATATCCTGGACATCGCGATTCCCAAACACGAAGAAGAGGGCGGCACGTATATCATTCCCGGGCACGGACGCATCTGTGACGAATTCGATGTGCTGGAATTCCGCGATATGGTAACGATCATCCGCGACCGCATCCAGAACGGCATCAAGAAAGGCATGACACTCGATCAGATCAAGGCGGCCGGCTGGACCAAGGATTACGACGCCCGCTGGAGCGCCAAGCAAGGCTTCGGTACCGCCGATAACTTTGTCACCGCGGTTTACAAAAGCCTGACGGTCCCAGCGAAAAAGCAGTAAACTGGCTCACGGCGGCCCTTCCGTGAGTGAAACCTCTCAGTCCGCGTCAAAGCCCACATCGAAAATCGGCGCGGTCATTCGCGTCTCCCTGGGCAATTTCCTGGAGATGTACGACTTCATGGTGTTCGGCTATTACGCCGCCGCCATCGGCCGTGCCTTCTTCCCTACCCGGAACGAATATGCGTCGTTGATGCTCTCGTTAATGACCTTCGGCACGGGCTACCTGATGCGGCCGCTAGGGGCTATCATTCTGGGCGCCTACATCGATCATCACGGACGCCGCAAGGGTCTGTTGCTGACCTTAGGGCTGATGGCTGTCGGAACACTGTCAATCGGCATCATGCCTGGGTACGAAACAATCGGGTTCTTCGCGCCGCTGCTGGTAGTGCTGGGGCGCCTGGTGCAGGGCTTGTCCGCGGGGGTCGAAATCGGCGGGGTTAGCGTGTATTTAGCGGAGATCGCGCCCTCTGGCCGTAAAGGATTTTTCGTGAGCTGGCAATCGGGTAGCCAGCAGGTGGCGGTGATCTTTGCGGCATTGCTCGGTCTGACGCTTTCGGCAACGCTGCGCCCCGAAGAAATGGCGGGCTGGGGATGGCGCGTCCCTTTGTTGATCGGGTCCATGTTAATCCCGTTCCTTTTCATGCTGCGGCGCTCGCTCACGGAAACCGATGAGTTCATCGCCCGCAAGCATCACCCGGGCACCTCCGAAATCTGGCGCACGGTAATGACCAACTGGCGTCTGGTGATTCTGGGCATGATGCTTGCGATCACTACGACGGTTACGTTTTACCTGATCACGGCGTACATGCCGACGTACGGCGGCAGCGTACTCCACCTCACCGCCAAATCGAGCATGCTGGTGACGCTCTGCGTCGGTATTTCAAATTTGTGCTTCCTGCCGATCATGGGCGCGCTCTCCGACAGAGTGGGGCGGCGTCCGCTATTGCTGGTGTTTTCCACCATCGCGCTGGTGACGCCATATCCTGTGTTGCTGTGGTTGGTGAGTGCGCCTTCGTTTGAAAGACTGCTGACCGCAGGACTGTGGTTCTCGATGATTTTCGGCAGCTATAACGGCGCCATGGTGGTGTTCCTCACCGAGGTAATGCCGGAGAACGTACGCGTCTCGGGCTTCTCGTTCGCCTATAGTCTGGCCACCGGGATTTTCGGCGGCTTCACGCCGGCTATCTCTACCTATCTGATCCACGTCACCGGAGATCGCGCCATGCCGGGCCTGTGGCTTTCATTTGCGGGATTGATGGGGTTGATTGCAACGCTAGTGCTCACCGCGCGCGGTTTCAAGCACGGAGCGCACCAGAGCGGCCGAGCGATAGATGCCGTGCACGAACTTCCCATAGGGTAAGGTTAGGAACAAGCCCAGCACGATAGCGAGATGAATCCTCAGCAGCATCCCCATCGCAGCGCTTTGGCGCAGGACCAGAAGTAGCAACCCCGTAAGGCTGGTTAGAAACAGCAGAACCAGAAACGACAGGTCCATGCCGTCCTGCTGGGTGTCGACAATATTAATATCGCGGCGGCGCTTTAGACCGTAGAGTCCCGCCGGGCCGATCAGCAGGCCGATGCCGCCGAGCGTTCCTAGCGCCACCGGCAGGCTCAAATAAGGATAGGGTGCGATGCGGCCCGTGAAGTGGTAAATCGCGGCTACGGTTGTCGATGCGAAGCACAGCAGGAAGCCATAGAACGTGAAATGGTGGAAGCGGCGGCGAGCTTGTGAATGACGCTCGTCGGGATATGTACAGCCGGCTCCGTGGCTGTCCAGGTTTTTGAGAGACAGGACATCGCGCGCGGCCCGTAGCAACACGGGAAGCGCTGGCCGCTTTTCGCCGGACTCTCGCCAAAACCGCAGCAATCCCATGATGTGCACGGAGATTATGAGCACGGCAGCCAGGCCAAACGTGGCGATCATAACGTCGTGAGGGATCACGCCGTAGAAATTCGCGTTCGCTGCCGTGCGCGCGCCAGCCAGCCCCGCTACGACGATCAATCCCACCGCGACAGCCATCCACGCGTTCACGCGCACGTATTTCGGCCACGCGTATTTCTGATACGACTGCGCGCGGATCTCGGCAAACACCTGCGGCACGTTCACCGCGAACTCATGCGGCGGAGCGTACTGGCAGGCGTAGTAGCATTCGGCGCAGTTGTGGCACAGATTCGCCAGGTAATTAATGTCGGCGGCGGAGAATTCCAGACGGCGCTCCATTGCCGGAAACACGTCGCAAAAGCCCTCGCAGTAGCGGCAGGCATTGCAAATGGTCATCAGGCGCTGGCCTTCACCGGCTCGATCGGCAACCTTATCGGGCTGCGGCAAGCGCGGCCTCCCTTCCGGCGATGCGCCCAAACACGGAACCAATCGTCATGCCGAGTCCAGCCAGATATCCCTTGCCGACTACGTTGCCGGCCATAATTTCTCCGGCCGCGAAAATGTTACTGAAACCTGCTACCTCAGCGCGCTCATTTACACGGACCCCTAAGTAGGTAAAAGTGATTCCCGGCCGCAAAGGATAACCATAAAACGGAGGCGTGTCGATCGGCTGTGCCCAGTGCGATTTGGGCGGCGTCAGTCCGTCAGTGCGGCAACCATCAAGGATCTGGTGATCGAAGCGGCCCGGACGCACGGCCTGGTTGAACTCACGCACCGTGGCTTCAAATTTTTCCGCGGGCAGCCCTAGCGACGCAGACAGTTCCCCGATACTCGCTGCGGAGATGGCTGGAAACACCGAAGGCATGAAGCGTCCCAAAACTTTCGAATCGATGATCGAATAGGCGATCTGATCGGGCTGTTGCGCCACCAGCCGGCCCCAGATGGCATAACGTTTGGGCCACAGGTCTTCACCCTCATCGTAAAAGCGTTGAGCGTGAGCGTTGACCACGATGCCGAGCGGCACGCAATCGAGGCGCGTGACAATACCGCCGTCGAACTTCGGCGCGCGTCCGTCGATAGCGACCGCGTGACACTGCGTCGGATCGCCGACCTGCTCGGCCCCCTGGCTTAGCAGAAGTTTGAGCACACGACCTCGGTTGTAAGGCGTTCCGCGAATGAGGAAGTTGCGTGCAGCTGGGCCCCAGGCTTCTTCCAGCCACTCGAGATTCGACTCGAAACCGCCCGAAGCCACCACCAATACTTTGGCGCGAAACTCGGCGGGCTGGCCGTGGAGTAAAATCTGGCCGCTTTCGAATTTTCCATTACAGAGCTGCAGCTGTGTCACTTCAGCGTTATAAAGAACGCGGATGCCACGGGCCTCCGCCGCAGCGTAGTAGGTATTCATCAACGCTTTGCCTCCGCCGAGGAAAAACGCATTAGTTCGGCCCAAGTGCAGGGTTCCGCCGAGCGAAGGCTGAAAGCGCACCCCGTAGCTCCTCATCCAGGCATTGGCGCGCGTCGACTCGCGGATCACTAATCGCGCTAGCGCTTCAGTGGTCTCGCCGCCGGTAACCCGCAGCAGATCCGCGAAGTACTCGTCTTCGGGATACGCTTCCGTCAAAACATCGGTAGGGGCGTCGTGCATGCAGCGCATATTGCGAGTGTGGCGGCTGTTGCCCCCTCGGTATTCGGGCGGCGCACACTCCAGAACCGTTACCGTAGCGCCGGCTTCGCGTGCGGTGAGTGCGGCACAGAGCGCGGCATTCCCCCCGCCTACGACGATAATGTCCGCTACGATCGGTTCTCCCACTCCTTGCAATCGTACCGCGAGCGCTCTCGAAGCGATAGAATATTGCGATGCCGATAAAACCGATTCTGTTCTTCATGGCGACGTTCGCGTACGCGCAGCTGCCGCCGGCCGCCGACTGGGCCGCGCACGCGCAGAACGAATATCAGGTGTTCCCCAACGTCACGTATCTGACGGCCACGGGCTATGAGTCGAAGCTCGATATCTACCAGCGCCGCGACACCGCTACGCATCCAACGCTGATCTTCTTTCACGGAGGCGGCTGGGTACGCGGGACCAAAGAGGCCTCCGCAATGTCGATCGTGCCCTGGCTCGAAATGGGCTGGAACGTGGTGAATGTCGAATATCGCATGGCTCGCGTGGCTCTAGCGCCAGCAGCGGTCGAGGACGGTCTTTGCGCCTTGCGTTACGCCGTGGCCCAAGCCAAGACGTACGGTATCGACACCAACCGGATCGTTCTCAGCGGTGAATCGGCAGGCGGCCACCTCGCGCTCACTACCGGGATGATTCCGGAAAGTGCCGGGTTCACTCACGTTTGCGCGGGCGGCGCGTTTACGCAGTCGGAAAGTGCGGTGCCGAAAGTCGCGGCTATTATCAACTGGTACGGCATCACCGATGTTGCCGATCTGCTGGCGGGGTCGAATGCAAGGGCGTATGCGGTCCAGTGGCTGGGTAGCCTGCCGAATCGTGATGACCTGGCGCGCCGCGTCTCGCCGTTAAATTACGTGCGATCCGGTCTGCCCCCCATTCTCAGCATCCAGGGCGACGCCGACCCGATCGTTCCCTATTCGCAGAACGTACGCTTGCGTGACGCGCTCCTCAAGGCTGGTGTGACCGCCGAATTGCTCACCATTCCGGGCGGCGGCCATGGCAACTTCAAGCCGGACGAGCGCACCAAAATTTATCTGAAGATTCGAGAGTTCCTAGCTAAGAACGGCCTGGGCGGGGCCTAAGCAAACACGATGGCCGCACCGACGATGGTGCGGTCGGCCACATCCTGAAACGCTTGCTTGGCTTGATCCAGCGTGTAGGTATTGCTGGCGATAGCTTTGGCGTCGAACAGGCCCTTCTCGATCAGCTTCACGTAGCGCGGCAAGTCGCGCATCATATGCAGACCGCCTTGCTGTCCCGCGTGAAACGTCTTTCCGGAAATGCAGAAGAACGCCGCCGGGAAGCCCACTTCGCCTTTCTGCCCGATACCGTGTGTGACGATGTGCCCGCCCATGCGCGCCATTTCCCAACATTGACGGATGGGAAGAATGCCGGTGGGATCGGGGCCCGCTTCCACTTTGGGCTTAAATTGGTCCCCGCCCACGGCTTCGATGACAAAGTCGGGTCCGACGCCGCCGCGGAGAGCGGCTCCGCCGGAGAATTTTCGCAGCGTGCGCGGCTTACACAAATCGCGAATCTTCGCGACCAGGTTGGCGCCTTCCGCATTGGGATCGAGCGCCATGGTTGCCCCCACCTTCAAGGCCACCTCGCGGCGTGCCTTAATCGGCTCGACGGCGATGATCTGCGCCGCGCCTCTAATGCGCGCACCCTGAATGGCCGACAACCCCACCGGTCCCGCGCCCATGACTACCACATCCCACCCCGGCTCGACAGCCACCAGATTGTGCACCGCCGCCAGGCCTGTTCCACCGGCATCGGCCAGCAGTGCCAGTTCCGCCGCCGGCAGATCCGTGAACACCGGGCAGCAATATTCTTCGGCCACCACCATTTGCTCGCTCACGCCGCCGAGGCCTGACATCGGCTGCACCTTGGTCCCGTCGGCCGTTTCCGCGATGGCGTGCAGGTCCACTTCAGCCAGAAACGCACACCAGTCGGGCCGCCCTTGCAGGCACTGGTAACACTGGCCGCACTCGGGCGTGCCGGCGACGATGACCCGGTCACCCGGCTGCACGCGTTTCACCTGTGATCCGACTTCTTCCACCATTCCCATCCCGGAGTGATTCAGAATAATCGGCTGCGGATAGTTATTCGTGTTAAGCGCAAACGGCGTGAGCGAGTAGCACGCGATCGAAGCCTGGGTGCGGATCAAGACGTCGCGCGGTTGGATAGGCAGCAGCCTCAGTTCTTCGATCGCTACACCATTGCGATAGCGCACCAAGGCGCGGAACTTGCGGCCGGCAGTATTAGTGACGCGCGGTCCGGGTTGCTGGCCTTGAGCGAAGGCAGCTCCCGAAGCCGCAACAGCAGCGCCTTTCTTAAGAATGTTGCGCCGCGAAACTCGAGTGCTCACGTAAACGTAATCATAGCAGTCACTGTCGTCCGGTCGGCCACGGCCTGATACGCGTCCATGGTTTTTTCGAGCGGATAAGTCGACGTAATCAGCGACCTCGCGTCGTACAAACCTTT
>Ga0207695_10004407_pt1 | contig 19241 bp, 12 predicted proteins | sample KBSC54metaG_FD_184354 | JGI IMG/M metagenome (GOLD analysis project Ga0207695, IMG submission 184354) | Corn rhizosphere microbial communities from Kellogg Biological Station, Michigan, USA - KBS C5-4 metaG (SPAdes) (version 2) | ecosystem: Host-associated > Plants > Roots > Rhizosphere > Soil... | reverse complement strand
TGACCGATGGTGGTGAGGTTGACGCCGGCGTCCTGGTACTGCTGCACGAGCTGCCCGTAGGCCATCGCCTTGACGAGAAACGCCATCGACATGATGCCACTGAGCGTGGAGTCCGTGAGCGCGACACCGGGCGCGTTGGCGATGACGTCATTGGCGGTCTTGATGGCGCGGTAATGCGCCTGCCACGACGTCTCCACCGCGTCGTACGTGTTGAACAGGATCCCGTTCTCGGCGTCGCGGTACGAGAGCAGCGCGCCGGTGCGCGCGCCCATTTCATCGGTGATGAAGCCGCCGGGGTAGGCGAAGTTGTCCATCGTCTCGCCATAGCGGGATTGCAATCCCGTGGCGAGTGCAATGATGCCGTCGTGCGTGGTGAACGTGGCCTGCTGACTGGCGGTGTTGGGATTGGTGAGATCGAGGTTGCAGCTCGCGAGCACGGCCACCCCCGCGAGCGGAACGATCAATGTGCGCATGCGCATGGATGTCTCCGTGGGCTCAGTAGGTGATGGATGTGCTGATGCCGAACGAACGGGGGATCGGGATGCCGGCGAAGTCGTTGCCGCGCTCCACGGTGTTCTGACCGAACAGGTTGATTTCGGGATCCAGTCCGCGGTACTTCGTCCACGTGTGCAGGTTCCGGCCGGAGAGTGTCACCGACCACGCGCTCAGTCCCATGCGCTTCGCCACTTCGTTGAGCGAATAGCTCACGGAGACTTCGCGCAGTTTCACGAACGACGCGTTTTCGACATACTCCTCGAATATCGGCAGTCGCGCCGCGAGGTAGCCCTTGGGCAGCTTCCCTTCGAGCTGCAGCGCCGCATCCGCGCCCGTACCGTCGGCATCGAGGATGCGCCGCGTGAGATCGAGCGCCTGATTGCCGAACGTGCCGTCGAAGAGCACGCGCGCGCTGAGGCGCCTGCCGATCTGGACTTCGTTGAGCAGCGAGCCGATCCAGTCGGGATTCGGATCGCCGATCTTCTTCGATGCGGGAATGCTGGGGTCGAGGCCGCTGCGCAGCGGCTTGCCCAGCGAGTCGGTCTTGATGGAGCCGTCGGCATTGCGCTGGTAGTACTGGCCGTAGAAGTACCCCACCGGCTCGCCCACGGACACGCGATTGATGTAGCCCACCGTGAAGGGTGCCACGAGCTCCGTCACCTTGTTGCGATTGGCGGAATACGTGGCGCGCGTGGTCCAGCGCAGTGTCGGCGTCTCCACGTTGATGGTCTGGAGCGTGAGCTCCACGCCCTTGTTGGTCATGGCGCCCACGTTCTGGTACTGCGACGTGAAGCCGCTGCTGGTGGGCAGGGGCGCGACGAGCAGCAGGTCCGTGAGCTTCTTGTTGTAGTACGTGGCCTCGAGCGAGACGCGATCCTTCGCGAAGCCCATGTCGGCGCCGAACTCGTACTCGCGCTGCCGCTCCGGCTTGAGATCGGGATTGCCCAGCACGAGTGTGTTCACGACGCCGACGCGCGTGCCGCTCACCGCGCGCGCATACGAGTCGTACTGCGCGTACGCGTTCGCCAGCGACGGCTGGTTGCCCGCGTAGCCGAGCGCGCCGCGCAGGCGCAGTGAGCTGAACACGTTGTGAATACCCGACTCCGTGAACCACGACTCGTCGGACATCACGTAGCTGGCGGAGAGCTTGGGATAGAGCTGCCAGCGCTGGTCGGCGCCGAAGGTGGACGACGCATCCCAGCGGACGGCGCCGGTGAGGTACAGGCGGTCGCGCCAATTGAGCACTTCCTGTCCATAGAAGCCGAGCGTGGCCAGCTCGGTGACCCCCTGCCCCGCGAAGGGCGTGGCGCCGGCGCTCACCAGCGTGCCCGTGGGAAAGAGGTCCTGCGACGATGCGCTGGTGGCCGTCAGATGCTGGTCGGTGTAGTTGAATCCGACGGAGCTCTGGAACGTCATGGCGCCCGCTGGTGTGGTGAGCGTCGCCACGCCGCTGTTGTCCAGAATGCGCGAGTTGCGCAGCACGGCGGCGGATGACCCCGTGGGCTGCGCCGCGAGGCTGCCGCGCGGAATGTACTGATCGGCTTCGAGCTGATAGCCGTCGTAGCCAAGCGTGTAGCTCACGGCCAGGTGCTGGAAGGGATTGAAGTCCACCCGTGCACTGCCGGAGAAGCGCGAGACGTCCTGCGGCGCGGTCCAGTTGGCGATGACGTCGAGCGGATTGGAGAAGGCGCCACCGAGATACGCGGGCGGGTAGGCGCCGCCGACGGGGAAATAGCTGTACGTGGTCGGCGTGAAGAGCACCGCGGTGAGCACCCCGTTGGTCTGCTCGCCGTTCGGCAGGAACTCGTCGTGCGTGCGGGTGAAGTCGCCGCCCACGGTGAGGCGCAGCGTGGGATAGAGCTGCTGGGTGAGGTTGAGCCGCACGGACTTCCGGTCGGCGTTGCTCGCGCGCATGATGCCGTCGTCCCGGGTCCAGCCGCCGGAGATGTAGTAGGTGGAGCGGGCGTCGCCGCCGCTCAGGCTCAGGTGATTGTCCGCGACGTAGCCCGTGTGGAAGATCTCGTCCTGGTAGTCGTAGCGCTTCACGGGCGAGCCGCCGAGCGAGTCGAAGGGATACAGGTTGAGCTTGAGGCGCTCGGGCGTGCTCTGCGAGGCGTAGCGCGACGAGAGCGTGACGCGCGGCGGCCCTTCGCGTCCGTGCTTGGTGAAGATCTGGATGACGCCATTGTTGGCGCGCGATCCATACAGCGCGGCCGCCGCGGCGCCACGAATGACTTCGATGTGATCGATGTCATCGGGATCGAGGTCGGCCAGGCGGTTCTGGACGTTGCTCCGTGCGCCGAGGTTGATGAGCTGATCGGAGTTGTTGTCCACGATGACGCCGTCAATGACGTAGAGCGGCTCGGAGCCGGAGATGAGCGAGCTGGTGCCGCGCAGGCGCACGGAGATGCCGCCGCCACCCGGGTTGCCCGAGTTCTGCGTGACCTGCGCGCCCGCGATCATGCCCTGGAGCGCGCCGTCCGCGGTCGTGGAGTTGCTGGACTCGATCTCGGTGCCGCCCACGGAGGTGATGCTGTTGCCGAGGGCGCGTTTCTCGGTGGGCGCGGTGGTACCGGTGACGACGGTGGCGCTGAGCGTGAGGGCGACGGCCTTGAGTCTGAAGTCGGCGGTGACCGGGGCACCGGCGCTGACGCTCACGTCCTGCCGCGCGGGCGCATAGCCGAGGCGCTTGGCGAGGAGCGTGTGGGTGCCGGCGGCCACGTTGGCGATAGTGTACGAGCCATCCTGCCCGGATTGTGTACCGAGCTGGGTGCCAGAAATCGTGACCTGCACATTGGCGACCGGGTCTCCGGACGACACGTCCGTCACCCGACCCGTGATTCGGCCTGCTTCCTGTGCGTGCGCCGCGGCTGGCATTGCGCAGAGCAGGAGGCATAGGGCGAGGAGGGAGCGATGCATGGGGGGGGTAGGGGGCTAGGGGGCTAGGGGGCTGGGGTGGGGTTCTGCTCCCGCGAACTTACGTGCGACGATGGAGATCGGGAAGCGGCGGCCGGGCCAAAGGCTCGGCGGCTGCGGGGGACTCCCCACCGCCTCAACGCAATCGCATCTTCCCGCGTCGCCGCGTCCCCTCCGCAGGCGGCCTTCGGCCGCCGCTTCCCGCAGGGCGCTCCCGAAGGGAGTCGCCCGCTTCCCCCAGCCGCGCTCCGCGCGGCGCTTCCCGCAGGCGGCGAGGCCTTTGGCCTCGCCGCCGCTTCCCGGGAGCGTCACGCCTCCGCCATCGCCTCCTCCCGCGTCTTTCCCGCGTCCGCAATGATGCGCTGCGCGGCGTCGGCGGGCATCTCCTCGTACCCGCGGAACCGCTTCGTGAACGTCGCGTAGCCGCGCGTCATCGAACTCAGATGCGTCGCGTAGAGATGCAGCTCCGCCTGCGGTACCAGCGCGCGGACCTGCGTGCCGCGGCCGTCGGGCGATGGGCCGGAACCCAGGATCTGTCCCCGCCGCGCGGAGATGTCGCCCAGCACGTCGCCCATGAATTCATCAGGCGTACGAATGTCCAGCTCGTCGAGCGGCTCCAGCAGCACCGGCTTGCACTTGGGCGCCACGGCACGGAAGGCCTGAATGCCCGCCATCTTGAACGACATCTCGTTCGAGTCCACCGAGTGGTAGGAGCCATCGAAGCACTCGACCCGGAAGTCCACCATGGGGAAGCCGGCCAGCACGCCGCGCGCGGCGGCTTCCTGGATGCCGCGATCCACCGCCGGAATGAACTTCCCCGGGATCGAGCCGCCCACGATCTGGTCGTCGAACACGTAGCCCTCGCCGCGCGGCAACGGCATGATGCGCACCCAGCAGTCGCCGAACTGGCCGCGCCCGCCCGTCTGCTTCTTGTGACGTCCCTGCCCCTCGGCGCGCCCCTTGATCGTCTCCCGGTACGCCACCCGGGGACGCGTCAGCTCGCCCGTCACGCCGAACTTGCGCTTGAGCTTCGACATGCCCACCTCGAGATGCCGCTCGCCGAGGCCGGTGAGCAGCGTCTCGTGCGTCTCCGGCTCGTAGCGCGTCTCGAACGTCGGATCCTCATCGTGCAACCGGTGCAGCCCCTGCTGCAGCTTCTCCTCATCATTGCGCGACGTGGCGTGTACCGCGAGCACCACCAGCGGCTCGGGAAAGTGAATGTCCGGCAGCCGCACCGGATGCTCGCGCGTGGAGAGCGTGTCGTTCGTGTGCGTGTTGCGCAACTTGGCCACGCACCCGATGTCGCCCGCATGCAGCCGCTGGACCTCCGTGCGATCCTTCCCCTGCCCCACGGACAGGTGGCCCAATTTCTCCACGCCGTTCCGCGTGGCGTTGAAGACGTCCTGTCCGTTCACGACCATGCCCGAGAAGATCCGGAAGAACGAGACGTCGCCGACGTGCGGCTCCGAGAGCGTCTTGAAGACCTGCGCGCAGAACGGCTGGTCATCGCGCGCATGAATTTCCACGGACTGATTGCCTTCGGCGCCCTTGAGCGCGTGCAGCTCCTCCATGTCGTACGCCGACGGCATGAGCTCCACCATCTTGGTAAGCAGCGCGCGCGTGCCGTAGGTGAGCTCGGCGGACAGAGTGAAGAGCGGGAAGAGCTCACCGCGCTTCATCCCCTCCTTCATGGCGGCGATGGCTTCATCGCGCGTGATCTCACCCCCGTCCAGATAGCGCTCCAGCATGGAGTCGTCGGTGGACGCGATCGTCTCGATGAGCTCCTGGTAGTAGCGGTCGAAGCGCGCCTGGTGCTCCGCGGGCACGTCCACTTCCTCGTACTCGCCGGCGGTCGTGCCCTTCCGGTAGGCGTGCATCTTCCGGGAGAACAGGTTGATGATCCCGTGAAAATCAGGACCTTCCCCAACCGGGATCTCGACCGGAATCACCTTGCTGGTGAGACGCGACTTGATGGATTCGTACGCGCGGTCGAAGCTGGCGTTCTCCTTGTCGAGCATGGAGACGACGAAGAGCACGGGATCCTTGCGGTCCGCCGCCTCGTGAAAGGTCTTTTCCGTGCCGACTTCCACGCCGCCGATGGCGCTCACCACCACGAGCGCGCCGTCGGCGGCGACCACGCCGGCAATGGCATCACCCTGGAAATCCAGATACCCCGGGGTGTCAATGAGATTGATCTTCGTGTCCATCCACTCGGCGTAAGCACATCCCAGGTTGATGGAGTACTTGCGCTCGATTTCCTCAGGGGCGTGGTCGGTGAGTGCCGTGCCATCCTTGATCGACCCGTGGCGTTTGCTCGCGCCGGACACGAACGCGAGTGCATCCACCAGAGTGGTCTTGCCGCAGCCCCCATGTCCCACAACGGCCACGTTGCGGATTTCCGAACTGGTGTACTCCCGCATAAGCGTTCCCTCGCTTGGCTGCCTGACAGGCTCTTTTGCTATGCTACGGCGGAGTCGGAGGAGAGGCAAGACGCCCCGCGGCCGGTCTTGACTCGCTTCTGCATCCGGCGATCTTCCGGTTTGCCGTGAACTCATCCGGCTGAGGGCGCTTCTGGCGCGCGCACTCCACGTTCACAGCAGACCAACTCGTGGAGCAACCGTGAGCAGCGTGCGCAAATCGTCCGGCGTGGCGCCCAGGAGGTCGAATTCCATACTCACGCTCACAGCCCGATGCGCCTCGCGCGGCTCGCTGATGCAGGTGAACACGACCGCGTCAACGCTCTGGGATGTCGTGGCCAGGCCGGCGCTCCAGAGCCGGGACAGCGCGTCCTCGAAGACGCGCTCGGAGCCCGGGGCATGCTGGCGGTATGGACGAGCCTGGCGCGCGGGATGTTGCATGCGTCAAGCGTGCGATCACATCCGCCCCGCGTCAAGCCATGGCTCGCGCAGCCACCTGAGCCGGGTACGCATCTGACACTCATCGCGGGCATCCAGAGCCGGAGCGCGTGCACCCCTCGGTTCTGACGTCGCGGCGCGTGACGGCGGCGCGCCTGGCGTATCTCGTGGTGATCCTCATCGCGACGCTCGCCGACCTGCACTTCGACCCAGCGCCGGCGGAGGTGCACTTCCGGCTCGCGCGTGCCCTGCACCCACAGCTCGCGTTGCATGACCTGGTTGATGGGGCACGCAACGTCCTGATCTTCGCCGGGCTCGGCGCCGTCTGGATCGCGACCTCACGGTCCGAACACCCGTGGCGCTCCATCGTTGCCGTGACGCTCGTGTCGCTGGTGGCCAGCACGGGCGTGGAGTCGCTGCAGCTCTTCTCGGCGGTGCGCGAGTCGAGCCTGCTCGACGTCACCACCAATACGCTCGGCGGTCTGCTGGGAGCGCTCGTAACCGTTGCCGCACTGGACATCGTGGAGGCTCGACGGGGCAAGCGGTCCTACGTGGGGATTCCCGCGATCATTTTTGCCCTGAGCTATGGGGTGGCCGTCTGCATGGAGTCGTTCTATCCGCTCCTGCGACAGGACCTCCTCCCGAACATCGGCGGCAGTCCGTTCGCGCGGATCGCCCGTGGCCTGGTGGCGATGCGGGCGAGCTCGGTGGGCGAGATCCCACTCACAGATGTCCTGCTCTTCCTGCCGGCAGGGTTCCTTGCCGTTGCCGCACTGGCCGAAGCAGGCCTGTCGCTGCGCGCCGCGGGGCTGCTGGCGGCCCTCGCGGGGCTCATCCTGTTCCCGTCTCTCGAAGTCGTTCACGGCGTGGTGGAACAGCCGGTGGTGATCGGCGCGGCGCTGACCCACGTCGTGGCGATCGCCGCCGGTGCGCTGCTCGCCGCGCGGGTACTGCCATCGTTCAGCCGGCGTGTTCACGGACGCAATCGGCCGGCGCTCCTGGCGGTCGCGTACGCCGTAACGGTCATGTTCTGGAGCTGGCGGCCATTCCGGTTGCAGGTCACCGCGGAAGCCATGGCGGAACAGTTCAGCGCGATCCACCTGGTGCCGCTCATGGCGCTCTCCGCGCGCTTCGATCTCTTCACCGTGACCGACATCATCGCGCAGTTTCTCCTCTTTCTGCCGCTCGGCGCATTGCTCGCGGTCTGGCCGGTGCGGCGCGAGGGATGGCTGCGGGGCATGTGGCCCGTGGTCTACCTGTCGGTGGTGCTGGAATTCGGCAAGATCGTGGTGGCGGAGCGCTTCCTGGATGTGACGCACGTGCTCATCCAGTGCGCGGGAGCGGGCATCGGGTGGGCACTGGTTCGGCGGGCGGGATTCGGGCGGTACGGGGAAATGCTGCCGGCGACGGATGGGACGGGCTCCACATCTCCCGCGGAACGTTCGGCTGGAAACGCACGAGGCCGCCCAGCGTGGGGCGGCCTCCGTCGCATGATGCGGCGAATCGTCAGACGGAGCAGTCCTCGCTAGTCTCCCTCGTACTCGAAGGTGAGTGCATCCGCTTCACGGAACTTGTCCAGGAACTCATCCAGCCGGTTGATCGCGCCGCGAGCATGGTCGGCAACGGGTTCGATCGAGATGCTGATCGCGCGCAGCACACCCTCCGGCCAGTCGGGCATCGCGAGTCCGGCGATCAGTCGCTGCAGCCTGGTCCCGACCCGGGCCAGCAGCTCGTGCGCTGCCGGGTTGAGGACATCCAACGGGAAATCGAGGTCGCGCGTCACGAGATCGCCGGTCTTCGCGTCGCACCACGCTTCATCTCCCACCGCGCCACGCCCGGGCCAGAGGCCGAGGTGGCGGAACGCACCCACGTAGTCTCCGCCTGCGCGATGGCTCTCCATCGCCGCGGCAAGTGCCAGGGCAAGTGATTCGGTCCGAGGCGTCCCATACAGCGTGACGACATCCCGGGCCCGTCGTTCCGGCGACAGCACCGCGGGAACGGAATCCACTCGCGCAAGCACCGGCGACTGCTCAGGGCTTTCCTCGAGCATCACCAGAAAATCCATTGTCCCTCCCAACAGGGTGAAACTGCCATGGGTGCGCATCCGCACCCGGGGGACCGAGCGTCTCCAGAGCGCAGAGCGCAAGAGCGGGGCCGTTCGGTGGTCGTGCATCGTCCAACGCTCCAACACACGGAGACACTGAAAGTTCCCGGAACGTATAGCTGCCTCCTTCACGATTGAGAGGTGATGCATGTCACGGTTCCGCCACATTTGCTGTGGCGCTTGACTTGCTATCGTTGCTCCCGGGCAACGCCGCCGGCGGCGGTGCAAGTGGGGTGGCCAATCCCACACCGATCGCCAGGGCTATCGCCATGACAAGGTACAGGGCTACCATCTCACCATGCGTCAGCAGTTGGTCGAGGGCGGGAGCTACCCGACTGGGGAGGATGAAGTGATTGAACAGAAAGGACACGGCGCTCACGACGAGCGCCGCGAGGAAGAGCGGGATCCCGCGCAGGCGGCCCGCGGGAATCGCCAGGACGATTCCCCAGATCATCATGGCGACAACGAGAATCAGGACGCCGGTAAGGGTGATTGCCGCACGGAATTCATCGAGCAACAGGGCGCGTGTGCCATAGGCCACGTGCGCGATGGAGTTGAGTGGTTGAAAGATGGCGCCGTGCGCGCGTCCGAATCCAATCAGAACGCCGGCGAGTGCCGCCGCGGCGATGAACCCCGCCCACACTCCCTGATACACCCGTTCGCGCAGCATCGCGGTAAGAAAAGGCAGTACGGTGCGCGGTACAAGGGGAGCGCTTGGCAGCCGCGTCTTCAGCCGTTATATAAGAGCCGCCATGACTGAACCATTGAACGGCGGGACGACCGTACTGGTCATTGACGATGATCTGGACCTGCTCGCGGTGCTGAACCGCATACTCGAGCGGGAAGGGTACTCCGTGCGCACCGCCAAGGACGGTGAGGAGGGATTGCATGCCGCGCTCGACCATGCGCCCGATCTCATCATTCTCGACCTGGGTCTGCCGCGCATGAGCGGCGTGGACGTCGCGCGCGAGCTGCGATCGCGCGGATTTCTCACGCCGATGCTGATGCTCACGGCACGCGGCTCGGTACCGGATCGGGTGAGCGGGCTGGACGCCGGCGCGGACGATTACCTCGCAAAGCCGTTCGACTTCGCCGAGCTCGTGGCTCGCGTGAAGGCGCTGCTGCGCCGGTCCACGCTCACCGCCGAGAGCGCCGTGATGCGGGTGGACGACCTGTCTGTGGATCCCATCTCGCGCCACGTGGAACGCGGCGGGCAGCGAATCGAGCTCACGCAGAAGGAATACGCGCTGCTCGAATACCTCATGCGCAACATGGGTCGGGTGGTTTCGCGACAGATGATCAGCGAGAACGTCTGGCACCAGCCACTGGACCCGCTCACGAACGTCGTGGACGTGTACATCAACTACCTGCGGCGGAAGATCGACCGCGAACAGGGCCGGCACCTCATTCATACGGTGCGCGGCAGCGGCTACGTGCTGAAAGCGGAGAGCTGACGGCGGTCGGCTGTTGATGATCTGCGGTCATGATGTTCGCAGAGTCCGGGGGAGGGTGGTAATGGGCTCGGGCAGCGGACAGGATACACCGGGCGGGCATTATTGAGACAGGATTGACAGGATTGACAGGATTGTTGGGAGCCGAGTCCACCAATTCCGGTCCGTTCGCTGCATCACCGCAACTGGTTTGGGAACGGCTCCGTGTGAATCCTGTCCATCCTGTCAATCCTGAAATCCTGTCAAGCCGTTAGCAGCGGCGCAGCACGCTGCGTTCGCCACGCGCGATCCCGCTCACCTGCCGCCGCGCGGTCAAGCAATAATCGTGAAGCCCGGTAGCTTTCAGCATGAACCTTCAGGACCGATTTCACTCGGCGCTCACATTCGCCGAGTTTCTGGCTGGTGCCACGAAGAACGTGGAGCTCTGGCGCGATCTCCACAGACTGAGCATCACGCCGCCGGCGGCAGCGGCCCGCGCGAATGCGCTCGCGGCGAAGCGCCATCTGCTGATCCTCGCGGAAGACTGGTGCGGGGACGCGGTGAACACCGTGCCCGTGATCGTGCGCCTTGCGGAAGCATCCAGGACGCTCGACGTCCGTCTGCTCGAGCGCGACAGGCATCTGGATCTCATGGATACCCATCTCACGAATGGGTCGCGCTCGATTCCGCTCGTCATGGTGCTCGACGAACGCTTCACGGAGATTGCCCGCTGGGGGCCGCGCCCGCGCGAGCTGCAGCGCTGGATGCTCTCGACAGGGCTCGGGATGGAGAAGACAGCGCGCTACCGGTTCATCCGCACCTGGTATGCCCGGGATCGTGGACAAACGACGCTGGCGGAGATACTGGAGGTGCTCGAAGCGGGTCCCGGCCAGCACGCGGCCGCGTAGAACCGCCGGGGGCGGCGCGCTGCGGCGCCGTCAGTCCGCCGAATGCGGCTGGCCGCGCCTAGCGGTACCCGGCTGCCTGCAGCGCGAACAGCTCCGCGTACAGTCCGCCCTTCTCCACCAGCTCGGCGTGCGTGCCCTCCTCCACCACGCGACCGTGCTGCAGCACCACGATCCGGTCGGCCATGCGCACGGTGGAGAAGCGGTGGGAGATGAGCACGGCCATCCGTCCGGCCACCAGCTCCGAGAACCGCTCGAACACCTCGAATTCGGCGCGCGCATCGAGTGCGGCGGTGGGCTCATCCAGGATGAGCACCTGCGCGTCGCGCATGTACGCGCGCGCCAGCGCGACCTTCTGCCATTCGCCCCCGGAGAGGTCCACGCCGCCATCGAAGCGGCGGCCCAGCATCTGGCGATAGCCTGCGGGAAGACGCGGCAGCAGCGTCGCGGCGAGCGAGTGCTCCGCGGCCGCGCTCAGCCTCTGGGGCACCGGCAGCGCGTCGTCCTCGTGCGCGCCATTGCCGAGCGAGAGCGGACTCGCGTCGTATGCCCATTCGGGTGGCATGGACTCCACTGCCACGTTGTCGCTGCCGTGGTCGAGATAGTCCCGCACATGGTGGATCTCGCCGACGCCAATGTTCTCGTCGAAGCGCATGTCGAAGCGCACGAAGTCCTGGAAGATCACGCCGATCGCGCGACGGACCGACGCGAGGTCATAGTCGCGCAGATCCACGCCGTCCAGCAGAATGCGTCCCTCGGTGGGATCATACAGGCGAGCCAGCAGCTTGGTGAGCGTCGTCTTCCCCGCCCCGTTCTCGCCCACGAACGCGATGCGCTCGTGCGGGCGCAGGATGAAGTTCACGTGCCGCACGGCCCAGCGCTCGCTCCCCGGGTAGCGGAAGCCGACGTCGTCAAAGACGAAGCCCTCGCGAATGGTCTCCGGCACCGGGCGCGCGTCCGGCCGTGACGTGATCGTCGGCTGCTTGTCGAAGAAGTCGAACAGATCCTTGAGGTAGAGGCTCGACTCGTAGACGTCGCTCGCGGTGATGAGCACGCGCTGGATGATGTCACGGCTGCGCGAGAAGGACGCCGAGAGAAAGGTCAGTGTCCCGATGCTGATCATGCCCCACACCGCGCGGAGCAGGATGATCACGTACGCGGCGTAGTAGCCCAGCATGCCGAGCACGGAGAGGAGCGTGCTGACGATCGCCTTGCGCACGGAGAGCCGCTTGTTCTCCTCATAGTAGCGGTCCGCCAGCGTGCGATAGCGGTTCGTGAGCCACCCGGCGAGCCCGAACATCTGCACTTCCTTGGCCGTCTCATCGCTGGCGCCGAGGTAGCGCAGGTAGTCCAGGTGGCGCCGCTCGGGCGTCCACCGGTAGAGCAGCGAATACTCGAGTGATGCGTAGTGCGTCTCGCCCAGGAACGACGGCAGCACCGCGGCCACGAGCAGGAGGAGGAGCCAGGGGCTGTACACGAAGAGCGCGGCGCCGAGGGAGGCCAGCGTCAGCGAGTCCTGCGCCATGGAGAGGAGCTGCGTGAGGAGCCCGATGCGGCCCGTGGTCTGGCGGCGCGCGCGTTCGAGCTGATCGTAGAAGGTCGGGTCCTCGAATTGCTCCAGGTCGAGCGTGGCGGCGTGTTCCATGAGCAGCACGCTCGTACGATTGGAGAAGAGGTCGCCGAGGAGACTCTCGACGAGCGTGCTGACGCGCGCGAGCACTTCACCGGCGATGACGATGAGGATCTCCACCGCGACGAGCTCCCAGAGACGCGTGAGATGCGACGCGTCGGAGCGGAGCGCGATGACCGCGTCAATGATGAGCTTGCCGATCCAGAAGGTGGCGACCGGCACGAACGCCCGCGCGACGCGCAGCACCACCATGAAGGCGGAGTATCCCCGGTGTGTCCCCCAGACCGGGTGGCACGTAGCGGAGCGCTCTGAGGCGTTCCTTCCAGGTTGGTTTGTGCAGGAGTTCCGGGTGACGGCGCGGCATGCAGTGGTTAACGCGTGAGGCTGCTGGTTGGTTGCTGGGCAGAGGGGGACAGGGGCAGCCCATGGGGCAGCCCCATGGGCTGCCCCTTTGCCTGCCTTTGCCTGCCGCTAACATTCTCCCGCGCTGCTCGTCCACACTATACCATGCGATTGCACACGGTCTTGCTGCTCTCGATCGCGCTGGGGTGTTCAGGGCGTCCACCGGGGACGCCGGAACCAGCGCCGCCGTCGCCCGTGGCGCTGCCGTCGCCGCAGGAGGTGGCGCTCCGAACGCAGACCGCCGATCAGCAGATTCGCCAGGCGCTGGACCGGCTCACCTTCGGCGCGCGCCCGGGTGACTACGAGCATGTACGCGAGATCGGGGTGGATCGGTGGATCGCCGGCCAGCTCGATCCCGCACGGATTGATGATCGCGCCACCGACGCGTTCATGGCGCACTTCCCGACGCTCGCCAGTACGCCCGCCGACCTGGTGCGCGAGTATCCGCCGCCCCGTCTCGTGAAGGCGCAGGCGCAGCAGCTGCGGCAGGCTCGGCGCGAGGCGCAGCGCCTGGTCGCCGACGTGCAGTCCGCCAAGGTGGCGCGCGCGGTCGTGAGCGACCGGCAGTTGCAGGAAGTCATGACGGACTTCTGGGAGAACCACTTCAACATTTTCGCCGCCAAGGGACCGGAGCGCTACTATCTGGCGTCCTTTGACGAGACGGTGATCCGTCCGCACGCACTGGGAAAATTCCGCGACCTGCTCGAGGCCGTCGCGAAGAGCCCGGCGATGCTCTACTACCTGGACAATTGGGAAAGCACGGCCAACCCGGACGAGCCGACGCTGGCCGCGGTGTCGGGCGGCCGGGCACGTGGACGTCCCCGATTTCCGCAGGCGCCGGGCCTCCGTCCCGGACGCCGGTTCCCACAGGGCGCTGCCGCAGGCGCCTTCCCCAGGCAGCCGAAGGCTGCTGCCTCCCGTCCCAGGGGTCTCAACGAAAATTACGGCCGCGAGCTCATGGAGCTCCACACCATTGGCGTGGACGGCGGCTACACGCAGGGCGACGTCATCGCGGCGGCACGTGCCTTCACCGGATGGAGCATTGACCGACCCAACCAGGGCGGCGCCTTCATCTTTCGTCCCGCCATGCACGATGCCGGCGTGAAGGTGTTCCTGGGCGACACCCTCCGGGCGGGCCGCGGCATCGAGGACGGCGAGCAGGTGCTCGACATCCTGGCGCATGGCCCCGCGACGGCGCACTTCATTGCCGCGAAGCTCGTACGCCGCTTCGTGAGTGATTCCCCGCCACCGGCGCTCGTGGACCGTGCGGCCGTAACGTTCATGCATACGGACGGCGACATCCGCGAGACGTTGCGCACCATCTTCACGTCGAGCGAGTTCTTCTCGCGCGAAGCGTACAAGGCAAAGGTCAAGACGCCGTTCGAGCTCGTAGTGAGCGCGCTGCGCGCCACGGGCGCGGCGCCGGATACGACGCCGCGCACGGCGCAGCTCATTGCGCGCCTGGGTGAGCCGCTCTTCGGCCACCGTGATCCCAATGGCTGGCCGGAGACAGGCGATGCGTGGATCAACACCGGCTCGATTCTCAACCGCATCAACTTCGGGCTCGCGTTCGCGGCCGGCCGTTTGCCGGGCGTGTCCCTGGCGCGGTGGGCGCGTGAATCGGGACTCGATACGTTGCCGCGCGCCGCGCAGGTGGACGCCGTGATCGGCGCACTGCTCGGCGGCGAGGCATCGCCCGACACACGCAAGGTGCTCGTGCAGGGCGTGAATCCGCTCCTCGCGAACGCGTCGCCGGCGTCGAGGGATTCTGCGCAAGTGGAAGGCGAGATGACGAACGATCCCGCGATGGGTGCTGATTCAACGACGCGACCGATGGCGTCGTCCGATGGGTCGCCGACCCAGCGACGGCAAGCGCGGCGCGACCCCCTGGCCACACCGACGGATCTGAAGGGATTCGAGCAGCTCGTCGGGCTCGCGCTGGGCGCGCCCGAATTTCAGCGACGGTAGCGAGGCAATCATGAACCGACGCGTATTCGTGAAGTCGGGCGCCCTGGCGCTCGTCACCATGGGCCTGAGCCCGACGTTCCTCAAGCGCACGGTGTTCGCGCAGGCGCTGCCGAAGACCTCGAAGGGAAAGGTGCTGATCTGTCTCTTCCAGCGCGGTGCGGCCGACGGGCTGAACGTGGTGGTGCCACACGGCGAGGAGGAGTACTACCGGCTGCGTCCCACGATTGGCATTCCGCGTCCGACCAGGCTCATGGCGGGATCGGCGGGTGTGAGCGGCGGTGCGCCGGGCGCCGTGGACCTGGATGGGTTCTTCGGACTGCACCCATCGCTCACGCCGTTCAAGGATCTGTGGGACCGCGGGCTGCTCGCGCCCGTGCACGCGGTGGGCTCGCCGAGTACGACGCGCTCGCACTTCGACGCGCAGGACTTCATGGAGACCGGCACGCCCGACGTGAAGTCCACCACGGACGGCTGGCTCAATCGCTATCTCGCGGTGCAGGGCACCTGCGCCGAATGCAGCGTGAACTCTTCGCCGTTCCGGGCGGTGGCACTCTCGCAGCAGACGCCGCGCATTCTCGAGGGGCCGACGCCCACGATCGCGATGGCGAGTATCGGGGAGTTCAGCATTCGCGCGACCGGAAGCGATGTCGAACGACTCGAAGCGCTGTATCGCACGGGGAGCGCGGACCTCATTCACGGCACGGGTACCGAGACGTTCGACGCAATGAAGATGCTGCGCGCGGCGAACCCGGCGCAGTACGCGCCAGCGAATGGCGCGGAGTATCCACGCTCACCGTTCGGGCAGGACCTCCGGCAGATCGCGCAGCTCATCAAGAGCGATGTGGGACTCGAGATCGCATTCGCCGACGTGGGCGGATGGGACACGCACGTGAATCAGGGGAATGTCACGGGGCAGCTCGCCGCCCGGCTCGCGGATTTCGGGAAGTCCGTCAGCGCGCTGGTGACCGATCTGGGCGACCGGATGGACGATGTCATGATTCTCACGATGTCCGAGTTCGGGCGCATGGCGAAGCAGAACGGAAACGGCGGCACGGACCACGGGCACGCAGGCGTGATGTTCGTTGTTGGCGGGAGCGTGCGGGGGCACACGGTGCACGGCAAGTGGCCCGGACTCCGCTCCGACCAGCTCTATCAGGGCCGCGATCTCGCGCTCACGACGGATTTCCGCGCCGTGTTCTCGGAGGTGGTGTGCAGGCACCTGGGTGCGGTGGATGTCGGGAAGCTGTTTCCGGGATACGAGGCGCGGCGCGAGGACTGGATTGGGGTGATGGCGTAGCTCTCGGCTGGCGGCTGGCTGACGCTCGATCTGGCGCTGCCCGGAATCGAGCAACATCCTCCTGTCCTGCATGCCGCCTCGTCTCGCCGGACTTCTCGTCCTTCTCCTCGCCGTTCCCTGCGGTGCGCAACAATCAGCGGGCGACACCGGCACGGTCACCATTTTCCTGCGCGAGGGTCATCCTCCCATCCGCATCGATCCGCGCGCGGCCCTGGGCGGCGCGCTCGACGGCCACAACGCTCTTGACATCGCCCGGATCTACACGGCCGCAAATGTCGGCGCCATGCGATCCGCCGGCCTGGGTCCGATTACCTATCGCCTGCGCACCGAGCTCGCCGATGAAGCCTGGCACTGGAATCCGCGCGGCCGCTGGAGCGATGCCGGGCACGCGCAGGGCTATTGGACCTCGGACACACTCGCGCCAGAGCCCATTGTCGCGTCGTACGGCTATCGCCTGCCGCGACGCGGCAACACGCGCGACCAGGCAAATGACCATGGCTATTCGCGGCTCGACGATGGCGACACGCTGACATTCTGGAAGAGCGATCCCTATCTCGACCGGCGCTATACGAACGAGGACGACGCCACGCATCCGCAGTGGATCATCGTGGACCTCGCGCGGCGGCGCGCGCTCAACGCCATCCGCATGCGCTGGGGCACGCCCTTCGCCACCCGCTACGACGTGCAATACTGGCGCGGCGAGGACCCCCCCGACATCGACGAGAACCCCGATGGCGCGTGGCAGTCGTTCCGTCACGGACGCATTGACGATGCCTCAGGCGCCGACACGACCATCCGGCTGGATGATCGTACGGTGAGCGCGCGCTATGTCCGCATCCGCATGCTCGCGAGCTCGGATCGCGCGCCACCGGGCTCACGCGACGTACGCGATGGGCTGGGCTACGCGGTGCGGGAGTTGTATGCGGGCACGATGGATTCCACGGGTGCGCTCCGCGACCTCATCCGGCACGACACGACAAACGCGGGACAGACCCGCATGTACGTGTCGTCCACCGATCCGTGGCATCGCGCCACTGACCGTGACGAGAACATCGAGCAGCCGGGATTCGATCGTGTGTTCCACTCGGGGCTTACTCGCGGAATGGCAGCGCTGATTCCCGCGGGCCTGCTCTACGATACGCCGGAGAACGCGGCCGCCGAGCTGCGCTTCCTCCGCCGGCGCGGATACCCCGTGAATCGCATCGAGCTGGGCGAGGAGCCCGACGGACAATACGTCTCGCCCGATGATTACGCCGCGCTGTATCTGCTCTGGGCGGACGCGCTGCGCGCCGTGGAGCCCACGATCGTGCTGGGCGGTCCATCGTGGCAGACCATGGAAACGGACCGCATGATGGCCTGGCGTAACGGATCCGACGGGCGCCCCTGGCTCACGCGCTTCGTGGACTACCTGCGTGCGCGCGGCCGGCTGTCGGACCTCGGCTTCTTTTCATTCGAGTGGTATCCGTACGACGACGTGTGCGCTCCGGTCGCTCCGCGGCTGCTCGCCTCCACGCGCGATCTCGCGGCGGCCATGCGCGCCCTCTCGGCGCAGGGACTGCCGGCGCACGTGCCACGCGTGATCACCGAGCTCGGGTACTCCGCGTTCTCCGGGAGCGCAGAGGTGGAATTGCCAGGTGCCCTGCTCGACGCCGACGCCGCCGCGGCGTTCCTCTCCATGGGGGGTGAGCGGGCATACCTGTACGGTTACGAGCCGTCTCCCCTCGAGCGGGCTCCGGACTGTGATTCCTGGGGAAACAATACGTTGTTCGTGTCCGGCGAGGCGCGGCACATCCGGAGCCGGAGCGCGGCGTACTGGGCGGCGCGAATGATGACACACGAATGGCTGCCACCCGCGGAAGGCGTGCTCGAGCTCTATCCGGCTGCATCCAGCATCCGGAGCGCGCAGGGCATGGCACTGATTACCGCCTATGCCGTTCACCGGCCGGCCGGCGACTGGAGCGTAATGCTCATCAACAAGGATCCGGCGCGCGCGTGGGCGGTGAGGCTGCGATTCGCCGCCAATCGCGCGAGCGCGGCCACAGGGCTCGGCGAATTCTCGGACATTCATCAGCTCTCTGCCGCGACCTACGTGTGGCATCCACAACAGCGTGCAGGATACGCCGAACCAGACGGCCCGCCCGCACGCGTCAGGGCGAGTGAGGGCGGGACCATTACGCTGCCCCCGTATTCGTTGACGGTCGTGCACTTCAGGTAACGACTGGCAATCGACTGGATAGCCGCACCACGCGGTATAGCGGCTCAGGGCGGCCGCTGCGCTGAGCCGGCCGGCACGCGTCTTTCAAGGCGGGTCCGCTCCGCGGCGGCCTTCGCCACCCGCACGCGGAACGGCGCGTCCCCATCGCGCCAGCTCCGGGCCACGATGTCGTAGTGCGCGGCCGCGCTGTCGGCCCGCCCCGCGGCGGCGAAGGCGCGCGCCAGCAGGTCGTGGATCTCGGTGCGCGTGAGAGAGAAGTTCGACGCATCCATGGGACCATGCAGCGCGCCCTGCAGTATCCGCACGGCGTCGAGCGGATGCCCGACGGCCAGTGACACGCGCGCGAGCTCGAGACTGGCGCGCAGGTACCCTTCGCTGGGCGACCAGATCGCGTGGCGCAGCTCCGCGAGCTCCCGCTGCGGGTCGCCTCGCGCCTTCCAGAGCAGCGCGCGCAGGTAGTGCGGCAGCGTCCAGTCGCGGCCGTAGGCGCTCAGTCGCGCGAGGCCTTCCACGGTGTCGGCCATCGCGGCCAGTCGCGTGGTATCGCCCGCCGCGGCCAGGGCGGTGGCGGCCTGCGTGAGCATCCAGCAACGCTGGCGCGCGAGCGAGCTGGGCGCGACGGGTTGTCCGGGCGGTGTCATGGCCGCCAGCGAATCGAACAGCGCACCCGCCTCACGAAAGCGGCCCTGTTCGAACATCACCTGCGCCGCCGCAATAGCGCCGCTCTGATTGGCGGAATCCGACTGATTCATGAGCCGCAGCGCGTGCGCCGCCGCGAGCGCGGCACCCAGCCGTCCCTGGTTGCGGCGCGCGATCACGAGCCACCAGATCTCCTGCTCCACCACGGCACGACTCCCATACCGTGCGTGCTCCGCAAGCAGATGCTCCGCGGCGGGGAAATCATCCACGTGCATCTCGATGAGCGCCGTGGACAGCGTGAGGTCGGAGGCGGGGTCGAGCACCGTCAACTGGCGCGCGGCGTCCTGCGCCTCGCGCACACGCCCCTCACGCGAGAGAATCTCGC
>Ga0207695_10004406_pt1 | contig 19248 bp, 14 predicted proteins | sample KBSC54metaG_FD_184354 | JGI IMG/M metagenome (GOLD analysis project Ga0207695, IMG submission 184354) | Corn rhizosphere microbial communities from Kellogg Biological Station, Michigan, USA - KBS C5-4 metaG (SPAdes) (version 2) | ecosystem: Host-associated > Plants > Roots > Rhizosphere > Soil... | reverse complement strand
TCCCGCAAGTGGACGCAGACGGTCTCGATGTCGCCGGCATCCGCATGCCCGAGATTGCGGTCCCACTAGCCACCTACACCGGCTGGAATCTGCGAGCTCCGGAAATCGGAGCGCCGAAAATGCTCGCGACACAGGACGGTTCGTTCATTCCGTTCGCCCGCACCAAAGCCGAACGTATGAAATCCGGCGATCCGCGTCTTTCCATCGAGGAGCGTTACGCCGGCAAAGACGATTATCTGAAGAAATTCGAAGCCGCCGCGAAGTCCCTTGCCGATCAACGCTACCTATTGCCGGGTGACGTACAGGCGCTCGCCCAACGAGGCGCGGCAGAGTGGGATTACGTGCAACGGTAGCCGCTACTCGACCAGCAATCCCAACCGGCCGAGCATGTGCAGCTCTGCATCGAGACGCTCGCGCGAACAATCCATCGCTTGGCACAGCGCCTCGCGATCCCTGGTTCCATCCAGGAGGGAAAGCATCCGCCGTGCGTCATCGCCCTCGACTTCGAGCGCCCGGTGCCACAGCGTAGTTACATGAAGCTCTCCGTTCGCCGCCTGATGCCGTGCTAATGGACTTACCTTCGGTCTTGGTCCGGGTTCAGCCGCAGTCTCAGGTGTCGGGCGCAACTCGATGATGCCGCCTTTAAATAATTCGAGCGCAACGTGAGCCTGCTCCGGCTCAACCTTGATCGACTTCGGCCGGGATTGAATCAAGCGCCGCATGTATTCAATCGGAACCGGGTGTGTTGTTGTCAGCCGAACGTTATCCGCCCCGGAAAAAGCGCCGTCTTTGTCCTCGCTGGCCCCCGTGGTGGCGTAGCAACCCACGATACGCGAAGGGTTCCAATCGTCCGTCAAGCTCAAGTGCTTGCGGCATAGCAAGGATCTGCGAAAGCCTCGCATCCGCAAAAAATCGAAATACTGAAGTTCGGCAATGCGGTCGCCCCTAGCCATCGTGCGCACTGCATCCATTGCTTCCGCCCGCAGATTTCTTGGTGCGTCGTAACCGCTGGCGTCGCCCAGGTATTGAAGCTCGTGCATCGCCGCGCGTTCCACGAAGTCGTGAAAATACACCGGCTCGTACACGGGAGCCAAATCGTCATGAAACAGGGCGCTGTCGCTATGTTCGAGCAGGTCTCTGGCATAGCCTGCGGCGGCCGCGTCGAAAGTCTCCGGTTCCGGACGCCCCAGCGCCAGAACCTTCAGGAACTCGCGCGCGTGCGCCAAGCATTCCACAGGATTCTCGAAACGCCCCGCGTGATACAACATCATGTCGCGCACCAGCCGCCGGATCTGCCCCGCCGGTTTCGTGTTGTAGCTGATATATGCCACGCCTGCGGGACTCAAACAGCGTTGCGCGATCTCCAGAATCTTCTCCCCCACCGCGGGCGGCGTCCATCCGTAAATGCCGTGCGTCAGGATGTAATCGAACTTGCCGAGCGATTCGTCAATCTCCAGCAGGTTCTTGCACAGTAAACGAACATTCTGCAGGTTCAGATCGTCGATCACCCGTTGGCCACGCGCTAGCGGTTCCCGCGCCAGATCCACGCCCACGAATTCCGCGCCCGGCAGCGCAACTGCCATGCCGATGAGATTGGCCGCTTCGCTCGTGCCGAGTTCCAGCACCCGGCATGTCTCGACGGGAACAGGTTCGACTCCCGCCAGCTTCGCCAACACCCACAACCTGCTGGGATGAGTCTCCGCGTTAGGAAGATTGTTGTAGCGCAACTCGTCGTAGGTGTTCACAAGGCGAAAGTCCATCCTACCTTGACATCGTGCGACTCTGGGCAGGAAAGGCCCATCCGTGACCTGCCAGCGCTGTAGAGTTCCGATGAAGGAGTTGAAAGGGCACCTCTATCACAAGAAGAGAAAGTGGAAGTGCCCGCAGTGTAACCGCGTTCGGATGCAGGAGCCCAGGCCCGCGCGCAAATAGTCCGCTACCGCCCGAAAACCAAAATCTCGAAAGTACCGGGCAATACCGGCGGGCGGCCCTTTTTCCCATCAGGGGAGGGAGGCGGCGCGGGACCAAACTCCGCCGTCGGCACATACAGCTTGTGCGCCTTCTGATCGGCGGCAATCGTCCGCCCCAGGCGCTGACTCGGGATTGTGGCTACTGCCTCGAATTTTCCGGGTGCCGTTTCACCCACCATAGTGAGCGTTCCATCCGCGCCATTGGCGGCAAAAGCGTATCCGTCGTCGAAGGCCACGCCATCGTCTCCTCCGCCGATCGGCACGTTGGCCAGCACCTTGCCCGCAGCGGGATCGCTAATGATCATCACTTTGTTTTCGCAAACAGAATACAGACGGCCTTTGGGATCGATCGCGAGCCCGCTGGGGCTGTCGCACGGTGCGATGGAATAACGCTTGGCCACTAGCGCATTCTTCGCGTCCACCTCGACAATTTCGTTCTTGTCTTCGATATTGACGTAGATGTGGCCTTTGCCGTCGATCTGGGCGAACTCCGGCTTGCCACCCACCGGAACCGATGCCGCAAGCACATTACCCGTCTTGGCGTCGATGGCAGTCAAATCGGAACTCCGGCCGTTAAATGTAAACACGCGGTGCGATACCGGCTCGTAGATGATGGAGTCAGGGTTCTGCCCCGTCTTCACTTTGCTCAAGACCTTCAATGTCTTCAAATCGAAGACCGTTACGTCATTATCCTGTCCGTCGCTGGTGAAGCCTCGGCCTAAATCGCCTGCGATGGCGATCCCGTGAACTCCGGTAGTTCCCGTGATGGTGCCAACCAGCTTGTCCGTCGAAGTGTCGACGACTTCGGTTTGTGTGCCGTGCGAAATATACAAACGGTGATTGGCGCTGTCGGAGTACGAATAATCCCAGCGGCCGGCGCCTCCAATCTTGATCTTGCCGACGATCTTATAGGCCGGGGGCGCCGCCAAAGCGGTGGCTGCCAGCAAAATTGGGAGTAGCGATTTCTTCATATGCGTGCACTCCTTTCAAGGGTGCGTACGAATGGCGTGGTCCCCAGCCATCCCCTGGCTACCATAGCGGGACAAGCTGAAGATTGGCTGAATGCTCTTTCCCGTCACAAACCTGCCAGCGCTTCGGTATTCGTGGTTATTTTCGAAGCCGCCGCCGGCGTCTTGTGATCGCGTTCGGAGAAAACTACGCGGAATACGCTTCCTTTGCCGAGCCCACTGCGCACGCCGATTTCCGCATCGTGAGCTTGCGCAATTCTCTGCGCCAGTGACAAGCCCAGACCGTGCCCCCCAGCGCTGCGGGACGGATCGGCTTGATAGAAGCGCTTGAAGATATGCGGGAGATCGGCCTCGCCGATGCCTTCTCCGAAATCCTCAACGCTGACTGAAATCAGCCCATCTTCGCGAGTCACGCTAAGGATCACATCGCCGCCGGCGTGCGAATATTTCAGCGCGTTATCCAGCAACACCATAAACAACCGATGGAGAGCCTGGCGATTGGCCGATATGATCGCGGGCCGGTCGCCTAGAGCCGTCGTGATTCGAATGCCCGCCGCATCGGCCAGGTTGGCCATCTCTCCGCTGACCTCCGCCAGAACCTCGCGCACATCGACAGCCGCCCGCGGCATATCTACCGCCCCGGCATCGCTGCGCGCCAATGTCAGCAGGTCTTCGATCAGTTGCGTCATGCGCTCCGACTCGCTGGCTACCTGCTGAAGTGCGGCCCGATAAGCTTCCGGCGTGCGCTCGCGCCGCAGGGCCAGCTCCGCCGTAGTTCGGATCACCGCCAGCGGCGTGCGTAATTCGTGCGAGGCGTCGCCCGCAAATTGCGAGAGCGTAGTCACTGCCGCGTCCAGTCTGGCCAACATCGAGTTCAGGACTGCAGCCAGACCGGCAATCTCATCGCCGGTCGCGGGAACCGGCAAGCGTCCCGAGAGATTCTCAATACTGATCGCCAGCGCCGCGTTAGTCACATCCTGCACCGGCTTCAAGGCGCGCCCGCTCAGCCACGCGCCGCCGATGCAGCCGAGGGCAATCACTACTGGAATCAGGCTCCACAGCAGCAGTCGCAGCAGGCCCAGAAAGCGCGTTATATCGGCTAACGGCGTGCCAACCGACAGATCGAATTGCTCGCCGTTCACACTGAATTTTCGTTCCAGCACCCGGAACCCGGACTGCGCCGGTGATCCCGCTGGATAGCGAAAAGCAAAGCCTCTGGAGCCTCGCACGTTAATGTAACTGCCTGGCGGCAGAGCTTGGCAGAACTCTTCCAATTCCTCGCTTACGTGCACGCCGGATTCCGCCGATTCGCTGCGGAAGAAGCTCTCGAAGCGCGCAGCGCGGCCATCCAGGTCGCGTTCCAGGTCGGCATTTAATTCATGACGCAGAGAAAGCCACAGCAGAGTTCCGAATAAGGCCAAGCCGGCCGTCAGCACCGCCGTGTACCAAATCGTCAAACGAAAGCGAAGGGAGCGAGTGCGCATGGCGTCATGGCTCCCGCATCATGTAGCCGAATCCGCGAACCGTGTGAATGAGTTTGGGCTCGCGCGTGTCCAATTTAAGCCGTAACTGGCGCATGAAAACCTCCAGCGTGTTCTCATTCACGTCGCTGTCGAATCCCCACACCGACTCCAGAATGTTGTCACGGCTAATCGCACGGCCCGGGTTTCGCATCAGCAGTTCGAGGAGTTTGTATTCGCGAGGGGTTAGCCCCAGAACCTCGCCGGCCCGTGTTACACGGCGGCTAGCCGGATCGAGCTTCACGTCGGACACCTCCAGGCAGACCGGACGCGCCACCGCTCCCCGGCGGCTGACCGCTCGGATGCGAGCCAGCAGAATGTCGATGGAAAACGGCTTGGTCAAATAATCGTCGGCGCCGCTATCTAATCCTTTGATGATGTCCGAGGGAGCGTCTCTTGCGGTCAGCATCAACACCGGAGTCTGATTCCGGCGTTCCCGCAACTGCCGCGCGACCGTCACTCCATCCATGCCCGGCAGCATTACATCGAGTATGATCACGTCGAAAGACGACGACCGGGCGATCGCGAAGCCCTCCTTGCCGTCCGAGGCCATGATCACCTGATGACCTTCTTCCTGCAGAGTGCGCCGCAGCAACTCGGCCATCCGCTGTTCGTCTTCGACGACCAGGATCTGCATGTCCCCTGATCGTAACAGACCGGATCGTAGCAGAGAAAACTGAGCAAACGCTGAATCCACAGCGTATCCTCAGGATGAAATGGTCCACTGGTTAATAGCTGTCATGAACCGACGAATGGTCGCAATGTGTGCAGGTTTGGCAGTACTTACGGGCATAATGGGTGCGCAGCAGACTCCGCCTGCCAGGGCGACTGCGCCCCCCGTGATTACGCTCCCGGACGCCTTGACGCGGGCGCGGCAATACGGGGGCCAGATTCAGAACGCGAATTTCGCCGTACTGCAGGCCCGCGAGGACACGGCGCAAGCCCGCGCAGCCCGGCTCCCCTCGGTCAACGCGTTCAACCAGTTCATTTATACGGAAGGCAACGGCACCCCCTCCGGCGTCTTTGTTGCCAACGACGGCGTGCATATCTATAACGAACAGGCGGTAGTGCATCAGGAAGCCCTCTCTTTGGTCCGGCGCGGCGAACTTAACCGGGCCTTGGCTGCCGAAGCTGTCGCGCGGGCCAAAGTGGACGTTGCCGCGCGAGGACTGACCCAAACGGTAGTCCAGAATTACTATGCCATTGCCGTGGCGCAACGCAAATACGCCAACGGGCAGACCAGCGTCCGCGAAGCGCAACGCTTTCTCGACATCACTCAGCAACTGGAAAAGGGTGGGGAAGCGGCCCATTCCGACGTCATCCGGGCGCAGATCGATCTACAGCAGCGCCAGCGGGATCTGCAGGAAGCCCAACTCACCATCGATAAAGCCAAGATTGCGCTGGGCGTGCTTATCTTTCCGAATTTCAGTTCTCAATTCTCCGTGGTCGACGACCTTCAGCAACTTGCCCTGGTGCCGCCCGTTGCGGAAGTGCAAAGTCAGGCGGCTGCGAGCAGTCCCGACATCGCCGCCGCGAAAGCCAGCATAGGAGCCGCCGGCTACGATATCAGCGTTGCTCGTTACGCTTACATTCCCTCGCTGGCGCTCGATTTCTTCTATGGCATCAACGCCAATCAATTCGCGTTCCGCACGCAGCACCCTGCGGCAGATCCCGAACTCGCCTATCGCCAGAATCTCGGGTACTCGGCGCAGGCGACGCTCAACATTCCGGTCTGGAACTGGGGCGCCACGCGCAGCAAAATCAAGCAGGCGGAGCTTAAGCGCGATCAGGCACAACTGGACCTGACGCTGGCGCAGCGGACCCTGCAAAGCAATGTCGTCAGCGCCCAGGCGGAGGCGACCGTTGCGCAGGCGCAGCTTGAATCCTTGCGCAGTTCAGTCGATCTCGCGGTTGAAAGCCTGCGGCTGACAGTGCTCCGCTACCAGGCAGGAGAGGCCACAGCGTTCGAAGTGGTGGATTCCCAGAATACCGTCAACCTCGCGCGCAACGCCTATGATGATGGCCTGGCGCGTTATCGCGTGGCGCTCGCCAACCTTCAAATTCTCACGGGGACTCTATAATACATGCCTGACGCGCGCACCACGAATCCACGAACCCTCGCGGCCTGGATCGCCGGGCTGGCCGCCCTGATCCTGGCTTTCTCTTCTCTCGTAGGATGCGGCAAGGGTAGCGATACCAAGGAAGCGGCAGAACAGGAAGCGCCTACTCCCGTCACCGTCGAGCCGGTCTTGCGCGGCGCCATCGATCACGTCATCACCGCGGATGCGGTTTTGTATCCCATCAATCAAGCCAATGTCATTCCTAAGATCAGCGCTCCGGTGCGGCGTATTCTAGTGAATCGGGGCGACCATGTTCGCGTGGGTCAACTCCTCGCCGAGCTCGAGGTCCGCGATCTAGCGGCGGCTGCCGAAGAGACCAAGCATCAGTATGAGCAAACCCAAGCGGCATCTCAAACCTTGACCGGCGCCACCGTGGAGGAGGACCGCGCCAAAGCCGAATCCGACGTGAAGTCGGCGCAACAGGCGCTCGACACCGCGCAAAAACTTTATGACAACCGTGTGGCCTTGCAGCGGGAAGGCGCGCTCGCGCAGAAACTGGTCGATGACGCAAAGGTCGCTCTGGTCCAGGCGCAAAGCCAGTACGATGTCGCGCAGCGGCACTTGCAGGGACTCAACCAAGTGAGCCAGCGCGAGGCCATTCGCGGGAGCCAGGAACAGGTGGCGGCCGCGAAAGCGCATTACGACAGCGCACTGGTGCAGGCCTCTTACGGCGAGATCCGCAGCCCCATCAGCGGCGTTATCTCGGATCGATCGATATATCCCGGTGAAATCGCAGCCAGCGGATCGCCACTGGCCTCCATCGTCGATATCTCGCAGGTGGTGGCGCGCACTAACGTCCCTGTAAAAGAGGCTACAGCGATCAGCGTTGGGCGTCCGGCGCGCATCACCGGACCAGACGGCGATCTTGCGGGTAAGGTCACCGTCGTCAGTCCCGCAGTGGACCCCAACACAACCACCGTCGAAGTCTGGGTGCAGGTACCAAACCCAGGCGAAAAGTTGAGGCCTGGCGGAACCGTGCGCGTCTCCATCATCGCCGAGACCATCCAGAACACCATCATCGTTCCCGCCGCGGCGTTGCTCAATTCGGATGAGGGCGGCCAAAAGGTAATGGTGATCGACAAGGATTCCGTCGCGCATGAGCAGAAGGTTGTGCCCGGCGTGCGCCAGGGCGAGCGCGTGCAGATTGTCACCGGCTTGCAGGAAGGCGAGCAGGTGGTCACTTCCGGCGGCCTCGGCCTGGAGGATAAAGCCAAGGTCACGATTCAGAAGCCCAAGAGCGAGGACGATGAAGACGACGACGCGGACGCCAAGGACGACAAGGGCAAGTAAGTCATGACGGAGCCCTCTTCGAATCCCCCCGCCGGCAATCCACCTGCCGAGCACTGGACCGCGCGCTTCTCGCGGCCGGTTATCTTCGTCATCATCACATTGATCGCGATCGGAGTGTATCTCGCGTTCACCATTTCCGTTGCGGTGTTTCCAGCCACGGATTTTCCGCGCATCGTTGTCGGCATTGACAACGGAGTCGCGCCCATCAATCAGATGGAGGTGACGGTCACACGGCCCATTGAAGAAGCCATGAATAGCGTCCCGGGTTTGGAGGCGGTACGCTCAACCACCAGCCGCGGCTCCGCGGAAGTGAACCTGTTCTTCGATTGGAACGTCGACATGTTCCAGACCCTGCAATATGTGAACGCGGCGCTCGCGCGTGTGCAGACCACCTTGCCGGCTTCTGCGAAACTCACGGCCAATCGCCTCACCTTCGCGGCGTTTCCGATTCTGGCGTACAGCCTGACGTCCGACACACTCACGCAGTCGCAGTTGTGGGAGCTTGCAAACTACGACATCAAGCCCCGCCTGAACCGCGTGAACGGTGTGTCGATGGTCGTGTTGCAAGGCGGCCAGGTTCCGGAATTCCATATTATTCCAGACCCCGCCAAGCTCCTCCAGGCGCAGGTCACCGTACCGGGCATTCTCGACGCCGTCACGAAAACCAATATGATCGACTCTCCCGGGTTGATCGAGAATAATCACGAGCTCTCGCTCACGCTGGTATCCGGACAGGCGAAAAACCCGGCGGAGATCGGCAATATCGTGGTTCGAACCACGCCCACCGGCCAGCCGATTCGGATCGCCGACGTCGCCGACGTGAACACTTCGGTAATGCCGGTATATACGATGGTGACCGCGAATGGCACGCCCGCCGTGCTGCTGAATATCTTTCGCCAGCCGGACAGCAACACGGTTGCAGTGGCCGACGCAGCTACTGCCGAACTCAATCAGATTCGTCAGACCCTGCCCTCAGGCGTGAAGGTGCAGACCTTCTACGATCAATCCACCTTGGTCCGCGATTCCATCAGCAGCGTCCGCGACGCCATTCTGATCGGCCTGATTCTTGCCGCGATCATTCTGGTTCTCTTCCTGCGCGACTGGGGCAGTTCGCTGGTTGCGGCGCTGGTGATTCCCGCCACCATCGCCATCACGCTGATCGCGATGCGTTTGATGGGTCAAGGGTTCAACCTGATGACGCTGGGCGGCCTGGCGGCGGCCGTGGGTCTGGTGATCGACGATGCCATTGTGGTCGTCGAGAACATTGTGATGCACCGCGATTCCGGCCAGAGCCGCGCGGAAGCCATTCGCAGCGCGCTCCGTGAGATTCGCGTTCCGCTGGTTGGGTCTACGATCACGCCCATCGTGGTGTTTCTTCCACTGATCACCATCACCGGCGTAACCGGAACGTTCTTCCGGGCTCTGGCGGTTACGGTGGGAACGGCACTGCTCACGTCGCTGGCGCTGGCAGTCACCTGGACGCCAACCCTCAGCCATTATTTCCTGCGCCGCACGGGATCGCGCAAAGCCACGGAGTCGGCGGACGCGCACGGCCATGTCGCAAGCACCGGGATCATGGGGCGTGTGATGCGCGTTTACGTCCGCGCCTTGCGCTTTGTGCTCGCGCATCCGATAGCGCTAGGAGTGGGTTGCCTGGTTCTGATCGCCGGTTCGTTCCTGTGTTATCGCGCGCTCGGCAGCGACCTGCTTCCGGAGATGGACGAAGGCGGATTCATTCTCGATTACCTGATGCCGGCGGGATCTTCTCTGGCCGACACCAACGACGTCCTGCTGGGCGTCGAGAAGATTCTGGCCGCCACTCCCGAGGTGGAGAGCACCTCGCGTCGAACCGGCCTCCAGTTGGGCTTGGCAGCAGTCACCGAAGCGAATAGCGGGGACTTCTCCGTTCGCCTGAAGCGCAAGCGCGACCGTGGTATCGATGAAATCATTTCCGAGTTGCGCGCCAAGGTCAACAAACAATATCCGCAGTTGGATGTTGAATTCATTCAAGTGCTTCAAGACATGATTGGCGACCTGACAAGTTCTCCCGAACCCATCGAGATCAAGCTCTTCACGCCCGACCCTGCGCTCTTGAAAGAGTGGGGGCCCAAGATCGCCGACAAAATTAAAACCATCAAGGGCGTCGCCGACGTCAAGGATGGTATCGAGAACACCATCAGCGGGCCCGCCATCGTAATGAACGTCGATCCTGTGGTTGCGGCTCGTTCCGGTTTCACGCCTCAGGAAATCGAACTGGATGCCAGCGCCATCTTGCAGGGAGAACCTGCCACCACGCCCGTGGTCGTGAATGACCGCGCTTACACTATCCGGGTCCGCTTTCCGGAAGACACGCGGGCGACGCTCGATCAAATCCGCAACACCATGATCACGAGCAGTTCCACCGGCAAAACGGCGTCACTCGGTTCGCTCGCCGCGTTTCAAGACGAAGCCGGCCAAACCGAAATTCGCCGCGAGAACCTGCAGCGCGATATTGCAGTGACCGGACGCTTCGAAGGTGTAAGCCTCGGCACCGGAATGCAGATGGTGCAGAAAGCGGTCGGGGAAATGAACATCCCCTCCACGATTCGGGTGGTCTACGGTGGAACCTACGCCGAACAGCAAAAATCGTTCCGGGATTTGCTGGTAGTTCTGGCGCTTGCGGTAGTGCTGGTATTCACGGTCCTGCTGTTCGAGTTCCGCACCTTCGCCGCGCCTACCGCAATTATTGCATCCGCGCTGCTCTCGACTTCGGGCGTGTTTTTCGCGCTGCTGGTCACTGGCACTACCTTCAACATTTCATCGTTCATGGGGCTCATCATGGTAATCGGCATCGTCGCCAAGAACGGAATCCTGCTGCTCGACGCCGATCAGCGCTTCCGCGGCGAGGGAATGTCCGCGCTAGATGCCATGATCGAAGCTGGAGAGCGCAGGCTGCGGCCGATCCTGATGACGGCGCTCGCCACCGTGGCCGGCATGATTCCGTTGTCGCTCGCGCTCGGCGCAGGATCGCAGATGTTGCAGCCCCTGGCAATCGCGGTGATCGGCGGCTTGCTGGCGTCGATGGTTCTCTCGCTGATTGTGACGCCCGCGGTCCACTATTATCTGGGCGGCCGCGAATAAGTGCATACGACCGTTGCCAGTCGCTATCTCGACCGCTGTCTTATGCATACCGCTAAGCCAGATGATTTATGCAACGGTTGACGGTATGCTATGAGGGTGCCCGCGTGCGTCGCGAAACTATCCGGAAAGGCTGAGAAGATTCCTTGAGTACCAATAATCTGTTATCCCCGATTGAAACCTTGACCGTGCCCTACGACCGCGAAGGTCTGGAAGATGTCGGGTTCATGACCTGCATGGCCCTGTCGCTGCTGGGCAATTATGCGCAGACCGGACACTTCGGTGGTCCGCTTGCTTACACGCCCTATAACGTGGCGATCCATTTAGCTGGTCCATCGCTCGGCGGCTTGCGCTGGGACATTCGTCGCCCCAAACATCCCTTCAGCGACAAGTTCATGCTCGCAGGCGGCCACTGTATTCCCACTTGCTACGCACTGTGGATGATCCTCAGCCAGGCTATGGAGCGCAAGTATAAGCTCACCGGCGATAAGCGTTACTATGTCGACCCCAAGGTCGCCATCCTGCCGATCGACGCGCTCGGATTCCGCCGTGGCGCGGCTCCCATGAAAACGATCCTTCAGGAAAATGGCCTTGAGGATATGCCGCTCTTCGCCCAAGCGAAAGCTCGCGGCATCAAGGCTCTCGCCGGACACGCCGAAAGCATCGACGTCACTAATGACGTGAACGGCGGACCGTCTGGTGTTGGAATGGCTTCCGCCGCCGGCAAGGCTGCATTCTGGGATATCGTCGGCGCTCCCGGCTCACCCAAGATCATCGCCTTCGAAGGCGAGTTTGCCATGACCGAAGGCCATGCCCAGGAGCTCAAGACCCAGGCTCTCGCCATGAAAGTGGGCAAGCGTCTGCGCGTAATGCTCTCCGATAACAACGCCGGCATTGACGACGTTCTAATGGGCGGCGTCATCGACCGCAAGTACGACGGCTACAAGCTCATCGATCAGTGGACCTCATACGGCTGGAACGTTTTCACCGTCGACAACGGCAACGATTACGGCCAGGTGATTGCCGCTCTCAAAACCATGGAAGAGTGGGACCCTGAAGATCGCCGTCCCATGATCATGATCGGCAAGACCATCAAAGGTTATTGGCCCAGCGCCGTCGATGGCAAAATCCCCGGCCATGGTCCCCAGTTGATCAGCTATCCGAGTCATCCCTACGCGATGAAGATGAACTCGGACTATTTCGTCGCCCTCGCCAAGACTTTTGAAGATCACTATGGCGTCGAATTCCAAGGAATTCGCAACGGCGCGGTTGCCGATACCCGTGAGCGCCTGATCCAGTTCAAGACCAACATGGACGTGGTGATGTCGCTGCTCGACCGCGACGGCCTCGGCGACTGGTTGGCCGATCGCCTGGTCGAAATCGGCGAGACCGTCAAGGACGATACGCCCGTTCACTTCGACCTCAAGGCCAATCCTTTCCAGGACGACCGCCTGCGCGTCGCCAACCTGCCCACCGATCCGCAGACCGTGACCGTTGAGAATCGTTTCACCGGCGCGCAGAAGCAGGTCGGAATCGTTCTTTTCCGCAAGCCTGGCGAAGTCGCCGGCACGCGCCGCGGGATCTCAGAAATCATCAAGTGGATGAACTACGTCACCGACAACCGTTTCATCACACTCGCCGCCGACCTCTCGGAGTCTATCAACGTCGAACATGGCAGCCTTTGGGGACACTACGATCCTGAAACCAATCCGGCCGGCACGCGCATGAAGGCCGCGATCCAGGAAGCAGGCAATGTTTCTTCCGCCATTGGGTTGGTCAGCCAAAGCGCCAGCCTTGACCCTGCTAAATTCTCCGGCGTATGGGCGCTGAGCGGAACCTACGGCGCATTTACGCCGCTGATGTACACACCCGCCCGCGTCTTCAGCCAGCAGACACAGGACAGCAAGTTCCGCATGGGTGTGCTGCACATTCTCGCCGGCCATTCCGGCCCCGAAACTGCTGCCGACGGACGCACCCACTTCGGTATTTTCGCCACCCAGGTGTGGAAACTGTTCCCGCGCGGCCAGACCATTCATCTGAACTTCTGGGATTACAACGACGTCGCCGCCGGTTACTTCGCCGCCGCCGAAATCGCCGCCCGCGATCCCAAAGTCGGCATCATCAGCATCGAAGTTGCGCGCCCCGATTTCCCGGTGGCCGATCGCTCCAAATTCGCCGACACCGATCTCAAGGCCGCCGCAAAAGGCTTTTACGTGATTCGCGATTTCGCCCCCGGCCCGCGTCACGGGTATGTTATTTCACAAGGCTCCAGTTCCACCGTCAACTTGGTGAACCAATTGCCGGGCCTGGAAAAGGCCGGCATCAACGTGAAAGTGATCGCTGCGATCAGTGAGGAACTATACGATCGCCAGCCGGAAGCCTACCGCAACTCGGTGCTGCCGTCAGAAGCCTATTACGACGCCATGGTCGTGAGCACCGGCACCCGCCGCATGTGGCCGGTCAAAAACCTGGGGCCCCTTACGGACGAATACTCGCTCACCTCCGACTGGGACAATCAATGGCTCACCAGCGGACTCGAGAAAGAAGTGATCGAGGAAGCGCACCTCGACCCGGCCTCGATCTACGCCGGCATTGAGCGCTTCGCCAAGCATCACGACGAACGGATCAAGCGTCAGCGCGGCGTGCTCGGCGCATAACTCAGCGTTAAACTGCTTTAGGCGCGATCCGCACGCGGTTTTCTGCGGATCGCGCCCACCCGGAGACATCGTGTCAGGTTCCGGAACGCCTGACGCGATAGATGTGTTTCCGATTTCAAACCATTGCAGCGAGCTATTGCCCCTCGGGACCATCTGGCCCCACGTAATGGTGATGAAATAGCTACTGGGTGCCAGAACAAAAGTTCCCCGACTCCTGAAATGATCATTCCAGCACGCTGCCGGATCGGCCGGTTTTGTCGCCAGCGCAGCTATGGGTTGAATGAATCGCCGTGGAGGGAGTGGTTCAAATCTTATTCCATTATCGAAAACGCTAAATGTATCTTCTGATGGCCACCGTCCAGAACTGGGAAATCCCTCGCGACTGTCGTAGTGATCGTCCACGGCGGATCGAGAGCCTGTACATAATAGTTGGTGAAGGACGATCCACCAGTGATGGCGCCGCTCGTCCGACGTAGAAGTAATACCAGTTGCAACCGACTGCTGCTGGGGTCTCGACCGTCGGATTGCAATTCGTATCGGGCATTCTGCGCGAACCCTGTCCGCCGTGTGATGATGCCTTAAGACACCACAGGAGAACCATTCAGCATGATCCGGTATTTGAAAAGCGGCCAGTCCGCGGCGATGAAGGCGGAAAACACTTTGCAAGTCCGCAATACCGTCGAGGCCATCCTCGCCGACATTGCCGCTAACGGCGAGAAGGCCGTGCGCCAGTATTCCGAGAAATTCGACAAATGGTCGCCGCCGTCGTTCCGGTTATCTGACGCGGAAATCGCCGACTGCATCCGCTCCCTTCCGCCCCAAGTGATCGCAGACATCCAATTCGCGCAAACTCAAATCCGCAACTTCGCCCTGATACAGCGGGCCGCGCTGCAGGACGTCGAAGTTGAAACGCTTCCTGGCGTCGTACTGGGTCACAAGAACATCCCGGTAAACAGCGTGGGATGCTACGTGCCCGGCGGACGCTATCCCATGGTCGCTTCCGCCCACATGAGCGTTGTAACCGCGAAGGCCGCGGGCGTCAAGCACATCATTGCGACCGCTCCACCGTTCGAAGGCGCGCCGCATCCCGCCATTGTCGCGGCCATGCATCTGGGCGGAGCCGATGAAATTTACGTCTTCGGAGGCGTGCAGGCCATCGCCGCCATGGCGCTCGGTACCGAGAGCATCGCGCCTGTCGATATGCTCGTCGGCCCCGGCAACGCCTATGTCGCCGAAGCCAAGCGCCAGTTGTTCGGCCGCGTCGGCATCGATCTTCTGGCCGGCCCCACCGAAACCCTGATCATCGCCGACGATTCCTGCGACCCCGAGATGGCCGCCGTCGATTTGATCGGACAAGCCGAGCATGGCTCCGGCAGCCCCGCCGTCCTGCTAACCACTTCCGCCAAGCTTGCCGCCGAAACTCCCGCCGCGATCGAAAAATTGTTGAGCTGGCTTCCCACCGCCGCCATTGCACGCGAGGCCTGGCAGAACAACGGTGAAATCATTCTTTGCGACACCGTAGACGAAATGGTGGCCGAAGCCGACCGTATCGCCTCCGAGCACGTCCAGGTTCTCACCCGCGATCCGGATTATTTCCTCCACAACATGACCAACTACGGAGCGCTGTTCCTGGGCCACCGGACCAACGTCGCCTACGGAGATAAAGTGATCGGCACCAATCACACCCTCCCCACCATGAAGGCCGCGCGGTACACCGGCGGCCTGTGGGTCGGCAAGTTTATCAAGACTTGCACCTATCAGCGCGTGCTCACCGATGAAGCCTCGACGCTGATCGGCGAATACTGTTCGCGCCTCTGCGCCCTCGAAAACTTCTCCGCCCACAAGGAGCAGGCCGACTTGCGCGTGCGCCGCTACAGCGTTCAAAATGTCTGACGCCCGCCCAGTCGCGCTCGTCACCGGCGGCGCGGGAGGTCTTGGCTCCGCCATCTGCACTAAATTAGCGAGTGACGGGATGCGTGTCGTGGTCGGCTACCATCATTCGGCCGACGCCGCGAAACATTTGGTATCGGCCTTGGCGGGGGCAGGGCACTCTGCTCGCCCCGCTCCCGTTACCGATACACCCGCGCTCACCGCTCTCGCGGCCGCGATTGCACAAGACTACGGCCGTTGCGACACGCTGGTAAACTGCGCCGGCATCACGCGCTTCGTCCCGCACCCGGATCTCGACGCCCTCGACGATCAACTGATCGACGCGATCCTCGCCACCAACGTTCGCGGAGTGTTCGCCGCGGTGCGCGCCTTTCGGTCGTTGTTGGATAGCAGTCCGCTCCCGGGCGGAGGCGTGGTCGTCAACGTCTCCTCCATCGCGGCCGAAATCGCCATGGGAAGCAACGTCATGTATTGCGCCTCCAAAGCCGCTCTCGATAACATGACGAAATCGCTCGCCCGCGCGCTCGCCCCGCGCATCCGCGTGGTGTCGGTCTCGCCCGGCCTGGTCGATACTGAATTCGTAAAATCACTCGACCCGGTCTGGCGGGATGAACAAGCCTCGCGCGCTCCGCTGGGGAGGTTGGCAACGCCGCAGGAGGTCGCCGCCGCAGTCGCCGCCGTCATCACTACGCTGACATGCACTACGGGGTCCATCGTCAAAGTCGATGGTGGGCGAACGCTAGATTGATGTATTTGGTTGACCAATTGACCGTCTGCTGAAAATTCAACCGGCAGGAGCAGGTTGCTTGGCCGATAAGCACCACCGATTTGCACTGGGGCGGAAGACAGCCTGCAGCCGCTAGCCCTTTGATTGCAACATCCTCGCGCAGCGCCCCGGCTTCCAACTGAATGGGCTGCAACGTGCAAGGATCTCGTGCAGGGTGATAACTTATGTATAAACGTATTTTCAGTCTGGCGATTGCAGTGGCTGCGGTCGCTGCTGCACAACCGATTCCGCAACGGGCGGCGATAGTGGGCGGAGGCAATCCAAACGCCGGTCAATGCACCGCTACAGTGGTTGTCGACGGTCAAGCCGAAATCGAAATTCGCGGCGCGAATGCCACCATGCGCGATTTGGGGGGCGCCCCGCCGCAATGGCGTCGTTTTGAATGTACCGCAGCCATGCCGCCGAATCCGGCCAATTTCCAATTCGCTGGATTGAATGGCCGTGGCCATCAAAACCTCGTCGCCGAGCCGAGGAACGGTGGTCCCGCCGTGGTGCGTATTGAAGATTCCGAGGGCGGGGCTTCGGAATATACCTTTCGCGTGACCTGGAATAATTATCCTGGCGGCCAAGATCGTGGCCCTGCGGTGCGCGATGATCGTGGCTTTCAAGGCGACCGCGATCGCGACCGGCCAGGGGACCGTCGTCCGGACGCGGATGCTTATTACGGAGACCGCGATGCTTTCTTCCGCGGCAACAATGGCCGAACGATGCTGTTCGAGCGCATCCGCCAAGATCTCGATCATGCCACCTCTGGCGCCTTCCCCTTTACCGGCGATCGCGCCCGCCTGGAGCGCACTCAAATGGAACTCAATGAGCTGCAGCAGAAGTTAGCCCGCGGGTTCTACGATGAGCGCGAGCTCGACGAAACCACGGCTGCAATGCAGGCGGTCGTCGAAGGCAACCGCTTGGCTCCTCGCGACCGGGCCATGCTAACCGATGATTTAAATCGTATGCGCGATTTCCGCGCACGGCACGACGAGTATGGCGCTCATTTCGGCCAAGGCGGAGATCGCCGGTACTTCGACCAGGACCGCGGCGTCGATCGGCGCTTCGACGCGAACAACCGCGGAGACGATCGTCGAACCATGTTTTTTCAGCGCATTCGCGAAGACTTGGATCGCGCCACCTCGAGCGCCAGCCCCTATCGCGGAGATCTTCGACGGCTGGCCAGAACCAAATATGAACTCAACGAGCTCCAGACCAAGTTGTCCCAGGGAGTGTATGACGATCGCGAACTCAACGAAGTGATGGACGCTTTGCAGGGCGTTGTCGATTCAAACCGGCTGGCGCCCCGCGATCGCGATATCCTGGCGGACGACCTAAGGCGATTGGGCGACTTCCGTGCGCGCCATGAAAATTACGGCGCGCGCTAGCCGCACGAAAGAAACACATGCGTAGCGTCGCCGCCGGGATACACGATTGGCTGCGCTATTGTCTTGACCACGGTCCCGCCCAGGTCCATACTTGAGGCGGGCCCGTGACGTGGTCGCCTCCCGCTGCCCTGGGCGAATCGCTTGGTCGCTCACCCGCTACCAGAAAGAGACCGAGGGCTATGCCGTTTGAAAACTGTTTTGGCCGTGTCTTCACCGCCGTCACCATCGAGCGGGAAGCGCCGGAGGCATCCGGCGTCTACGGGATTTCCAACTCGCGCCGTTGGCTCTATATCGCCGATAGCGAGAACATTCGCGCCAGCCTAATGGGATACCTGGCGGATTGCGTCGCAAATTCGCAGGATTCGCCGGCCGGCTTCTCGTTTGAACTCAGCCCGGCCTATAGCCGCACCGCACGCCGCGACCGCCTCATTGCCGAATTGGCGCCACTTCAGAACCACAGCGCAACCGCCTTGCCGCATCGGCGAGTGCGCGATCAGCTCCAAAGAGGTAGTTAAAATCCGTATGCCATTTCCCTCGGAAAATTCTTTCGCGTTCACCCCGGTGTCGGTGCGGGCGCATGCGCCCGCTGCCTCCGGCATCTATGGAATCTTCAACGGCAGTCAGTGGATCTACGTTGGCGTGGGGGAGGATATTCAAGATGCGCTGCTGGCCCATCTACGCGATACCGAGGTATGTATCCGGCGCTTCAACCCCACCGGTTTCAGCTTCGAACTGGATTCCGGCAAAGCACGAAACACCCGCCAGGAAACCTTGATTCGCGAGCTAGGCACTCAATGTAACCACCAGAATGGAAACTTGCCGTCGCTCCCTTGGCTCAAGGCGCTCTAAGATCTTGGAGCGACCGGCAGGGATCGTACAGTCTCAGGCCGCCATCAGGCGATCTGCGGCAAAGGATGAGCGCCCCGGCTTTCGATGAGCCGCGACAGGACGTCTGCCCTGCGCCGGCATTCGATCGCTTGTTGAGCTGCCTGTTCACGGCTGGACGCGTATTCTTCCAGGCTGATAATTTTGGCCAGGCGGCTATTAACTAATACTTGAGATTCTTGCCGTAACTGTTTGCTCCAGGCTCGGTTGCAGGCCTGCAGACGAAACATCTCATCCAGGCTTCGCTCTTCGATGTTCTCCGGCCAGATAGGCATCACACTTATGTTATCGGTCAAAACCGGCGACTACTGTAGTTCAACCTCGACTATTGAGGGAAACTACCAACTCGGAACCAGCCGTCCGCTCATTGTCGATTTCGCGCCGACCCGTTCGTCCTAAGCATGTAAGAAACGTCACTCTCAAGGAGTACGATAAGGACAAACACCATGCCTCAATACATGCTTGCGCTCTATGACGATCCTTCCGGCTGGAAGAAGCTCAGCCCCGAACAAATGCAGAAGGCAGTCGAAAAATACATGGCTTGGGGCAAAAAGCCCTATGTGATTCAGGGCAAGCGGCTCGCCACCGATCTTGGCCGGGTCCTGCGAACTACGAATGGAAAGGCCCGAGCCACCGATGGCCCGTATAGCGAGACCAAAGAAGTGATGGGC
>Ga0207695_10004405_pt1 | contig 19251 bp, 9 predicted proteins | sample KBSC54metaG_FD_184354 | JGI IMG/M metagenome (GOLD analysis project Ga0207695, IMG submission 184354) | Corn rhizosphere microbial communities from Kellogg Biological Station, Michigan, USA - KBS C5-4 metaG (SPAdes) (version 2) | ecosystem: Host-associated > Plants > Roots > Rhizosphere > Soil... | reverse complement strand
TTCGCGGCACCCATAACAGGACTAACTGTCAATAATTTTTCATTAACGACTACAGGCAGTCTGAGCGGCATGACTATAGCTTCGGTGAGCGGCTCAGGGTCAAATTATCTGGTTACGGTAAATACAGGCACAACAGGCAGCGGGACACTTGGGTTGAATCTTGCTAACGCTAATGGATTAACACCTGGCGTTATTACTGCATTGCCATTCGTAGGACCGGCTTATATTATTGATCACATCGCGCACCCGGCACCGGTGATCTATTCGTTTAGCCCAGCCATTGGTATGATAGGCGCATCCGTAACTATTACAGGTACAGGGTTTGACCCTGCACCTGCCAATAACATAGTATTTTTCGGCGCCACCCGGGCAACGGTAACTGCAGCGAGTACGACCAGTCTAACAGTTACTGCACCTGCAGGGGCAACCTTTCAGTCGATTTCCGTTTTAAACGGCACTACGGCTCTGGTTGGTTATTCTGAAAAACCCTTTGTAACAACGTTTGCACCAACAAAAGGCGACATAACCACAGCTGATTTTCTGCCACCTGTAATTTTCACATCAGGTATTAGCCCTACTGGCGTAGCGGTTGGAGACATTGACGGAGATGGTAAGCCGGATCTGGTCATAACAGATTATTATGACAACAAAGTATCGGTTCTGCGCAATACATCAACCAGTGGCTCCATTACAACAAACTCTTTTGCGCCAAAGGTAGACTTCGCGACCGGTAACAACCCAGCAGGGGTTGCAATCGGGGATGTGGATGGTGATGGCAAACTTGATATTGTGGTGGCTAATTCCAAAGACAATACAATATCAGTATTGCGTAATACCTCAACTGTGGGCTCCATTACTGCCGGCTCATTTGCACCCAGGATTGATTTCGCTACACATCCGTCACCTTTGCAAGTAAAAGTCGCTGATATAGACGGTGACGGCAAAGCGGATATCGTCGTAAGAATTAACTATCAAGCTGATCCGGTAACCTACGCAGGTATTATATCTGTTTTCCGTAATACATCAACTGCCGGCTCTATTACGGCCAGTTCATTTGCCCCGGGTGTTAATTTTAACTATGGCCTGGGGGGCGACTCTGCAGGAACAATGGACATCGGTGATCTGGACGGTGATGGCAAACCTGATATAGCAGTATCTGCGATGGAGAGTTTGGCTGTGGCTGTTTTCCGTAATGCATCAACAATAGGTTCAATCAATACAAACTCCCTTGTCGCACCTGTTTATTTCCCCACATCCTTTTTATCAAATTCTGTAGCAATAGGCGATATGGATGGTGACGGCAAGCCCGACCTTGTTGTAGCAGGCACTGCCCTCTCCATTTTAAGGAATACATCGGTTTATGGTTCAATTACAAATAGTTCTTTCGCACCTCATGTGGATTATCCAATTTCTGGGGGAAAGGTGGCAGTTGGCGACCTGGACGGGGACGGCAAACCGGACATTGCCGTCGGGCTTCAGTATAGCCCGGGTGGGGCTATATCCCTTTATCGTAACACATCAACTGTTGGAGCGTTCAATTCTAATTCTTTTGCTTCGAAAGTAGATATCAATTCCGGACCGGGTACCGTTGATGTCTTTCTCGCCGACCTGGATGGTGATGGCCGAACAGACCTTATTGCCAGGATGCCATTTAACATCAATGCTAGTATAGGTAATGAGGTGGCCGTATTACGCAACAACCCGTTTTTCCCGCCAACTGTTCAGGCTACCAATGTTACCTTTACTAATACAGCTGCAAATTCTACAACCGCCAGTTGGACTAACGGTAACGGTGCGGCCAGGGCTGTGTTTATAGCGATCGGCTCAACGGGGAGCCCGGTACCTATAAACGGCACTGCATATTCTGCTAACCCTGCTTACGGTTTAGGTACGCAGATCGGAACAACCGGATGGTATTGTATCTACAATGGCACAGGGAATACGGTGAATATTACCGGGCTTTCCTCCGGCTCCACCTACAACGTTATGGTGGTCGAATATAGTAATAGTCGTAGCGGAGAGTACTACTTAACTTCTCCTGCAACAGGCAATCCGGCTAATGTGACTACTATAACGGGGGGAGCTATTGCGATAGATTCGATTAACCGGGTAACAGCACCTTTAACGAATGCAGGCACCGTGCAATTCAAAGCGATTTTCATAACATCCATAACGGGGCTCACAACTGGCGACTTCACGTTGGCGACAACAGGTAACATTAATGGCGCAAACATCTCTTCCGTAACCGGGTCAGGTTCAAATTATATCATAACCGTGAATACAGGAACAGGGGATGGTACTATTGGGCTTAACCTGGCTGGCTCTTCCGGAGTTCTGCCTGGCATAATCACGCCGTTGCCGTTTATAGGGCAAGTTTATACACTTGATCGAACGCCGCCTTCCATTACCATCAGTAATCCTTCTGATAGTTTAATTCTTTCAGGCACAAGTAAAAAAGTCACTTATAAGGTTGCTTACGCCGATTCAAGTTTTAATGCCAGTACCCTATCGGCTTCAAATATTACTTTGAACCACACAGGTTCAGCTATGGGAGCAATAAGCGTCTCCGGTTCAGATACAACCTATACGGTTACCATTTCAAATATCACAGGAAGCGGTTCCCTGGGAATTTCGATTAGTGCGGGTACAGCTTCAGATATTGCAGGGAACACGGCCCCGGCGGCAGGACCATCTAATACATTTTTGATCGCTCCGGTATTATCTAATCTGGCGACGAGTAGTGGAACACTCGCCCCTTTGTTTGCAGATTCGGTATTAAATTACCCGGCAACTGTTACCAATACAACATCTTCTATTACAATCATCCCGACTGTGAGTGACCCGAATGCAACCGCGACCGTGAATGGCGGCAATCCATCCATACCCGTAAATTTGACTATAGGCCCCAATATTATTACTATAAACGTCACGACGCTTGATGGTAAATTAACAACTACGTATACAATTAGAGTGATGCGAACAGGGCTACCGCCCGATATAGCTTATGGTACGGGAAAAATTGTGATTACCAATACCCAGCCTTTTTCCATAACGCCTACAAATACCGGTGGAACGGTCCCCAAAACATTGTATGGCCAGGTGACAATCTTTGCAGGCAGCCCGACGGAAACAGCCGGGTATGTTAATGATACGGGTACGGCAGCGCAGTTTAACTTTCCGCAGCAAATGGTAAGCGATGGCTCGGGGAACCTGTATGTGACGGATGCGTCTAATAGTTCGATCCGGATGATCACCCCATCGGGTGTAGTAACCACGTTTGCAGGAAGTCTGACAGGGCTTTCGGGATTTTCAAATGGGACCGGTACCTCTGCACTGTTCTATTACCCAGATGGGCTGGCAATCGACGGATCAGGGGATTTATATGTGTCGGATTATGGTAATAATGCGATCCGCAAGATAACACCTTCCGGCGTCGTGAGCACTTTTTACAGCACCCTAAGCACCTTTGGCCCGGGCGGGCTCTGTTTTGATTTATCAGGCAACCTGATCGTTGCGGGGCAGGATGTCAGCCAAATATTAAAGATCAACCCGTCCGGCGTTGCAACTATCCTTGCGGGGAGCACCGTGGGGTATTCCAACGGCCTCGCAACATCGGCTCAGTTCGACAACCCCAGCGACGTTAGGGTGGACACCGCCGGAAATATCTATGTAGCAGACTACCAGAACAATGCGATCCGTAAAATCACACCTGCGGGTATAGTGAGCACTGTAGCCGGCAGCGATGTAAATGGCAATATACCGGGCTATGCAAACGGCGTAGGAACGGCAGCCATATTCAACAACCCAACGGGTATTGTCCTGGCCCCCGGAGGAGTGATCTATGTAGCTGATATATTTAATAATGACGTTCGCCGGATCATGCCGGACGGCACGGTAAGCCTGCTCGCTGGTAGTGCGACCCAGGTGTCCGGCGATGCAGATGGCGTGGGAACAGCGGCGGGGTTCGAGACGCCAGTTTACTTACATATTGATGGATCAGGAATGGGCTATGTGTCGGAACTTGCCGGCAACCGGATAAGAAAGCTGGTGCTGACGGGTTACACGCTAAAAGGAACGCTTCCGGCAGGATTGGCATTCGACCCTACGACGGGTATTATCAGCGGTACACCAGTTATTCCATTTACTGCAACCAGGGATACCATAACAGCTTTTAACGCCTTCGGATACTCAACAACGATAGTCAATATCTCCTATAGCCCGCCATCAACAATAGCAACCCTGTCAAATCTTGTTCCAAGTGCGGGCGCCTTAAATCCTGTATTTGCCGGCAGCACCACAACCTATACCGATGCGGTGTCAAATGCAAGCACCAGTATCACTATAACACCAACCGCTACTGATAGCACTGCAACTATAACAGTAAACGGAATAGCTGTAGCAAGTGGCACTGCCTCCGCTTCGATCCCGCTGGCCATCGGTCCCAATACAATTACGATCGTAGTTACAGCCCAGGATGGCATCACCAAAGACACCTATACGGTAATCGTAAACAGAGCCGCATTGTCTGCAATAGCCACATTAAGCAATCTGACAATCAGTAGCGGTACATTGGCACCTGCTTTTGCGAGCGGTACAATGAGTTATTCTGCTGCTGTTCCCAATGCTACAACCAGTATAACAGTGACACCTACTTTTACGGATAGTAATGCAACAATTCAGGTTAATGGCAGCCCTGTAGTCAGCGGAACTGCCTCGGATGCAATACCGTTAGCGGTTGGGCCAAATACCATTACCACAGTGGTCACAGCCCAGGATGGTACTACCATAGATACCTATACGATAATTGTCACCAGAGCTGCAAGCTCAGACGCAACCCTTACGAAATTGACGGTTAGCGAGGGTACATTAACGCCAGCATTTAATAGCGGAACATTTGCATACACTGATAATGTACCTAACTCAACAACAAATATTACAGTTACACCGACGATCAGCGATAATACGGCCACAATAAAAGTAAACGGAGCCACAGTAGCCAGCGGGGCGGCATCTGCTTCGATCCAATTAAACGTTGGTCAAAATACGATCACGACAGTGGTTACCGCGCAGGACGGAACAACTATTGATACATACACGATAGTTGTAACAAGGGCACCGTCTTCTGATGCTGGATTATTAAGCCTAACCGTAAGTGAAGGTACTTTATCGCCATCATTCAACACCAACACCACTGCTTATACCGACACGGTATCCAATTTGGTCTACACCCAAAACGTCACGTTAACAACAAGTGATCACAATGCAACAATCACAGTAAATGGCGCATCGGCAACAAACGGCTTGCCAGTGACAGTAGGATTGATGGCTGGTGCAAATACGATCACCGTGGCGATCACTGCCCAGGACGGCACCACCACGAATACTTATACCATAACCGTTTACAGGGGCGAATCAATGGGTAGCATCGATGCAACCAACGTGCTGACCCCTAATGGTGATGGCAAGAATGATTACTGGCTGATAAAGGACATCGGGTTGTATCCTCAAAACAATGTGACGGTATATGACAAAGCCGGCAGGGTGGTGTACACCAAACGTGGCTATAACAATGATTGGGACGGCACACTTAATGGAGCACCACTGGCAGAAGGCACTTACTATTTTGTGGTCGACCTTGGGCCTAATCTCAGGAAGTTTAAAGGGTTTGTCAGCATACTCAGAAACTGATCAGGAGGGCAATTCAATGAAACAAAAAATGACAACTAAGAAATTGAATCAATATAGATATACCTTCCTGTTTTCGGTAATGCTGACCCTGTCGGCTAATTACTGCAAAGCCCAACTTAACCCGTACCAGGCTATTTATTATCAGAACAGGTATCTTTCTAACCCGGCAATGGCTGGATCAGATAAAGGCCTCAACATCAATTTGGCTTACCAGCAACAATGGAGCTCGTTCCCCGGTTCGCCTAAGGCGCAATCGTTAACAACAGAATACCAGGCGACTGACAAAGTTGGCCTTGGTCTCAACATCAATGATGACCAGTCAGGCGTTTTCCGTCAAACCCGTATCATGGGCACCTATGCTTATCACTTGCCATTGGGTGAACAAAACCAAAAACTGAATTTTGGCTTATCATTAGGTGTTAATGATTCAAGAATAAACTATAGTCTTGTAAATGGTGATCTGTCCGACATCCAGCTCTCAAAATACAACCAACGGGGGCCGTTTGCAGACGGCGATCTTGGGTTGTCCTATACCAGTAATAACTGGTTTATTGGAGGAACCTTGCCAAACCTGAACACCAATCTGTTTAATCGTGCCGGGCAGAAGGAGGACATCGATCGTACCGTTTTTATCACCATGGTAAGCTACAAGATAAAACTGAATAATGAAACGGATGCATTTTCACTTGAACCGCTTGCCGCATACCGGCAGATCAAAGGCTTCGATAATATTTTTGACCTGGGGGCAAATTTCAGGATGAACAATTACCATCTCGATCTCCAGGCCATTTATCACAGCAATGATAATTTCGGGTTCGGCTTTGTTTTTGATCAGCACAATTATGCCTTCAACTTTAACTACAATGTTTATACCGGCCAAATCACCAATTACACAAACGGTGCATTTGAAATTGGTTTGAAAGTGAAATTGCTTAATTAAAATCCTTCAAAAAAGACCTGTAATGTAGTGGGATCCCGTTAAACTATGATCGATAAAAGCTTGATGCCTTCAATCAATTGGTTCGAGTTTAGTCCCGCTCCCGAAAAGATGTTGACGAACGTAAATCCATTCTTTTTATACTATTGTTACTTGTTTTGAGACGCGTCAAACACAATTTCTCCGAAAAATTCCTTCTGATGGAAATCAGGTTTTACAGAATGGATATTGCTCCAGCTCAGGAAATGCGGATCAGGTAACTTTTCACCACACTTGGTGAAATTCCCCCGGCAACTAAGGCCGCTGAATGACGGGTATTTGTGATAAACAAACATGTCGATCGGAAGCAAAACAGTGAGTTCCCAGCATATTTTCCTTTCGGCATTTATATTATTTAAGGTGATAGAGATATTATCAGCGATCCTGTTCACCACCTCGTCCGGGAATGATTTTCTGTTGGTGCGCCCGCGACCGAACGCAGCTTTGACAGACCCCAGGCAATTGAATTCGAAGTTGTAGTAATGATCATCCCCCGGGAAGGCAAAGAATAATTCAACACAATTGTCGAAGTGGACTGAGTCATTATTTGCCCGTGTTTTTACTCTTATAAACGGCTCCTCGAGCTTGTATTTCAGAAACAGTGCTGTACCGGTATGACCGATCTTGAACCGGGCAGCACAATCAGAGCTACCGTTTCCCCAGAGATCATTTGCGATCTCATGATAAACCAATTTCTGACCGGCTTCGTCAATAGATGAAAGAGCAGGAACATTTATGTTCGGTATGAGGGTGGTTTGTGTGTTATTTGACAAGGGGGTTGGGGTTCAAATAGTATAACTCTCCTGATCAACGAAAAGAATGGCATTTTCGTGCCTGCGGAGTATGGTTGATGGATAACGTTCAGAAATTGGCTCTGACAAAGTATGAGTAATGGCCTCCGCCTTTAGTTTACCGGGTACCATACAAAAAATATGAGGGGCCTGCACCAGTGCAGGAACTGTAAGTGTCAAAGCAAAACGGGGCACGTCGTCCAGGCTTTTAAAGCAACCGTCATTTACCTGTTGTTGCCGGCAGGCCTCGTCCAATACTACCTTTTTTACGGCCTCAGTATCTTTAAAATTTGCGACCGGAGGATCATTGAAAGCCAGATGCGTGTTTTCTCCTATACCCATACAGACGATATCCGGAGGAAAATTTTGAAGCAAACTTGTATAGCGCATGCATTCACTTTCGATATCTGAGGTGTGACCATTGATCAGGCTAACCGACTTAAAGGGCGCATGGCTGAACAACCTCTCATTTAGAAAACTGCCAAAGCTTTGAGGTGCGCCAGCAGATAGACCCAGGTACTCATCCATATGAAATGCGTTAATGCGGTCCCATGGAATAGTGGTATCAGCCAGCAGGCATCCTAAAAACTCATTCTGCGAGGGTGCGGCAGCAAAAATGATATTGACAGCTGCCTTCTCTGAAGCGACCTGTTTAATCTTCTCAGCTGTTCTTTTTGCAGCATACTCACCCAACGTCTTCCGGTCTTTCAACACAAATACTTCCAGTTTGTCTATTTTGAAATTATTATCCATGATTTGCTTGTGATAGATTTTTTACCTTTTCCCCAAATACAATACGGCCGCCGATTATGGTTTGATGAACGTTGATCTGTTCATCAAAAAGGACCAGGTCCGCATCTTTTCCAACCGCAATGGTTCCCTTTCTATCGGATACTCCCATAATGCTTGCGGGCGTGGCCGTCATCATTTTAATGGCATCAATAAGCGGAACGCCAGCTATTGTAACCATGTTCCTGACCAGGCGGTCGGCGGTGGCAACGCTTCCTGCAAACGCCGTCCTGTCCGGAAGTTTTGCAACGCCATCTTCTATAATAACTTTAAGCCCGTTTTTCAGATCTCCGAGTACGCTTTCACCCGGCGGCATACCGGCGCCTCTCATGGCATCGGTAACCAATGCGATGCTGTCCGGCCCTTTCAGTTTGTAAACCAATTTTAACAATGGCTCCGGCAAGTGGATACCATCGGCAATGATCTCAACCGTCATATCGTCCATAAGAAAAGCACTTTCCACAACGCCTGCATAACGATACGCATTCTTCCTCGTAACCGTCGATGTGCAGGAATAGAGGTGGGTAACGTGCGTAAATCCATTTTCAAATGCATCTTTAACCTCTTCATAAATGGCTTCAGTATGCGCGATGGCAGGGAGCACACCTTTTGACGACATATATTTCCCGAATTCTATGGCACCCGGTAATTCAGGCGCTGCGCTCCATCGCTTTATAAAAGGATTGTTAGCCAATATCTCCCGGTATTCTTCCGGATCGGGGTCTCTGATATAGCGTGGGTCTTGTGCTCCCCGTTGATTCATCGCAAAGTATGGCCCTTCAATATGCAGGCCTATGAATTGCGAACCGCGTTTATTAATGCTGTTTGCTTTGTTATATGTTTCGAGGGTTTGAAGCAGATCTTCTTTCTCGCAACTCAGGGCAGTCGGTGTCATGGCCGTTGTGCCGTATCGTGCATGCAACTCGGCTATAGCTAGGAAGCCATCGATATCGTTGTCCATAAAGTCATGCCCCCCGCCACCGTGCACATGGATATCGATAAAACCAGGCGATAAATATTTCCCACCGGCATCAAGAACGTTTTCAGTCTCGTATTCGATGTCGCCAGAAGATATCAATTTGATTTTACCACCTTCAATAACAAGGCTTCCATTTCCAATGATCTTATCCGGAGTTATGATTTTCGCGTTAAATATTTTCAGGCTTAAGTGCTCCATTATAAATTCGTTGGGGTTTTGGCTGGGCTTAAAGCCATAATCTGGTTATACAAATCGTTCAGTTTCTCATTTCTCAGGGCATTCTCTGCAGCGATTTCTCCCTCTTTCAGGAAAGCGCCATTTAGTGTCGTAAACGACCGGTTCAGCTCCGCTGATTTCTTTTTAAGACTTACTACCTGTGGAACAAGTTTGCCGGCTGATGCCAGGTTGAACCCATCGCCGTTTACGCGCTGTTCCAAAAGCAGGACTTTAAGATAGAACAGTCTAATATCGGTCATTAGTATATAGTGACTGTATTCATCCGTGTTTTTGGTTGGCTTCAGGTTTTTGAAAAGGGATAACGCTTCTGAGGTACTGTCAACCAGGTTTTCCAGCGATAATTTGGCCTTCGATTGAACGTGCCCTTTTATAACCGGGTATGGCGTCATGAACAATGCTTTCTGAAATTTCTTCGCATCGGTATTTTTGAGGCCATAGTGTTTCAGACAGTATTCATTTATGAATTTTTTGGCATCCAATGGCTGCTCCGTTTTCAAGGCAGCGGTGTAAGCGTTGATCAATAAATTGAATCCGGACAGCGGGCAAACACGCCTGATTGGGTATAGAGCTAACGGATCATCATTAGAATCGAAAACAGTACAATAAGCGCCGGAAGTTGACCATGAGGTCATGACGATACCTTTGTAATTGAGCTTCCGTGTTTCCGGGATAAAGTTTTTAATGTTATCGAAATGGTTTTTCCATTTAGTAAGGTAGAAATTATCCGGTTCACTTCTTAGCGCCGGAGCTCCCCAAATTTCGTAGCCGCTGTTAAGCAATTGGGTGTGATCGCCAAAATGACTCAGGTCCCAGCCGTAATTCCAATCAACAAATACCGTCTCCTTCGGAAGCAAATGTATTTTATCAGGGTAATGCAGGGCAATATCAGCCCATACTACAGGCTTCTTGCCCATGCCAACCACAATATCACAGATCATTTTAATATAATCGAAATACAAACTGGAAAGGCTCACCTGTGCCACTTTGCGCTGACATTTTTCGCAATGACCGAGTAGAAATGTTTCGTCTCCTCCAATATGGATGTATGGGGAATCATGAGTCTCTTCTATGTCTTTTAGCAAAGCAGTAAAAAGTGTTCTGCAACTATCCAGCTCCACCGGGCAAACCTGGGAAAGGTCTTTTTGGTCCTCCCTCAGTTTTGCATATTTATAATGTTTAAGAATATACTCCACATGCCCAAACGTTTGCTGCAAAGGAATCACTTCCATATTAAGGGTATGGCAATATCGGATGAACTCCTTTATCTCGCTTCGCTTGTAAGCATATTGGTTAGAGATCACCGTTTCTTTTTCATAAGGATATGCACCTTCCCATTCCATTATCAGTGCATTTATTCCCTGCTCATGAAGTTGATAGGCTAGTTTTTTGAGAGCCGTTAACTTCATTACCTGTATCCGCAGGTCGAGGTGAAATGCCTTTATCCGGAATTGATCCGGCATCATTGAAGGATTATTGGCAGCTTTTACATAATTTGTGAAAAGAATGATCAACAAAGTGATGCAGACTTTGGCTGATCGTTGTACAATCTTATTTTTGACTAGGCTCATGGGCTTTGAATAAATATTAACGTGTACGTACACGTTTACAAAAATATTGCTTTATTTGTATTTTCAAAATATTATTATGCATACAAGATTTTACAGCATCGGCAGACTTCTTTTAGCAGCGTTTTTATTGTCAACGTCACTGGCCAAAGCGCAAACTCCGGGCATTATTCCACTGCCATATTTCTACAAGAAAATGGACGATAACTTTAATCTTTCCGAGCGAACCAACTTAGCAGTTCAGGATAAGCAGGCTGTTGCTATTGCAAATACATTCCGAATAGAACTTTTCAGGATGAAAAACCTGGCATTGAATGTGGATCAACACTCACCTGTTAATGAAATCAAGTTTGAGATCAAACCTGAAAAGAATGCCCCTGAAGGGTATAAACTGCTGATGCATAGCAAGCAAGTCATTGTGAGAGGTAATTCGGAGCATGGTCTTTTCAACGGCGCGCAAACACTTTTGCAACTCATCGCAAAAGCCCAGGGAACCGATATCTCCTGCTGGACGATTGAAGACCGGCCTTTATATGCATGGCGAGGGTTGATGCTGGATGAATCGAGGCATTTCTTTGGCAAAGGCTATGTAAAGTCGCTGCTTGACTGGATGGCCTTTTATAAACTAAACCGTTTCCATTGGCACCTGACTGACGAACCGGGCTGGCGCATAGCGATTGCCCGATATCCGAGGCTGGCACTCGTTGGCGGAATTGGCACCTTTTCTGATAGCACCGCTAGTTCAACTTATTATACCCAAAGCGACATTAGCGAGATTGTGGCTTATGCAAATGAAAGATTTATCCAGGTCATTCCGGAGATAGATATGCCTGGCCATGCCTCCGCTGCTAACCGGGCTTATCCTGAATTTTCTGGCGGTGGTAGTAAAGAACACCCGAATTTTACTTTTAATCCGGGCAATGAGTCGACCTATGACTATATAAGTGCGATACTCCGCGAGATAAATGTTTTATTTCCTGAAAAATTGATCCATATCGGCGGTGATGAAGTGAGCTTCGGTAGGGAGAACTGGAACTCGCTACCTGCGGTTAAGTCACTCATGGAAAAAAATCATCTTTCTACATTAGATGATGTAGAACATTATTTTACCAGGAGGATCGCTGATTCGCTGACCAGCTGGAACACCAAAACTGCTGTGTGGGATGAAGCGGTAAGCGCTAATTTAAACCCGGCGCAAACGACAGTATTCTGGTGGCGACAGGATCACCCTGAAAAATTGCAGGCTGCACTGGATGGTGGCTACAACGTTATCTTATGCCCGCGTTTACCTTTATATTTTGATTTTGTTCAACAGGAAAGTGATAAGTTTGGTCGTAGATGGGACCACCGCGATTTTAACCCGTTGGAGAAAGTTTATGCCTTCCCGCAAAGTTTAAACCTTGCTGCAAAAAAGGATGATAATCATATACTTGGGATACAAGCTAACTTATGGACCGAAACCGTAGGGACAACCCAAAGAGCCGATTATCTATTATTTCCAAGAATAGCAGCAGTAGCTGAATCTGCGTGGACGCCGGGAGGACAGAAAAATTATAACGATTTTGTAAATCGTCTGGAATCAGATAAAATTCTTTATCAGAAAGCCCATGTTTACTACTGCACTCCTGACCATCCTGAACCGGTTGGAGCAGCGAAAAATGATTAGTTGATTAATTCTTGTAAGATTTGTAATTCTCTTTGGTTATGATGTCGATAGGCATGTAATTTACCTGCCCGACATCTTCTATTTTGAACAAGAATTTATACAAGGTCATGATGGCAAGGTAGCCTTGTTCTCTTGGCCGCTGGCTGATGATAAAACGGATGGTACCATTCTCCAGCTGAGTGATATTTTCCTCGATAAAGTCGTACCCCACCAATAATATGTCCGACTTGATTTTCGAAATGACTTTGGCTATAACATGAACCCTTGAGTTTGTCACGAAAAGCACCCGGGCTTTAGGCGTAGAGTTGATAGCCTTAGTAATCTGCTTTTCAACCGAGTTGGTATCAGTATGATTAACGTTCAAGGAAAGTACGGTGTTCAACAGGTGATTTTCTTCAAAAAACTTCCGGAAACCCTGCTCCTTTCTGAACAAATGGTGATCCAGTTCTAATTGCGTTGAGATATTGATCACAAAAATATCATCGTCTTCCTTCATCATAAAGCTAACCAGCTGTGCTGCCAGCCGACCGCTTTGATAAAGATCGGGCCCGATATAGCTCAAACTGTCTTCTTTAGGCAGGTCCGAGTTAATGCACACAAAAGGAATATTTGACTCTTTTAGCTTCCTGACAAAAGTGGTAGCTTCTTCAACAAATGAGGGCGCGATCAAAACTCCCTGGGGCTGAGATTTTAGAACTGAATTAGCAACCTCAACAAAATTCTCTTTCGAATTAAGGTCATAAAATGCATAGTCCAACGCCACTCCGAATTGCCTGAGTTCTGAGATTGCTTGTTCGACACCTGCAAGCGGATAGCTCCAGTAGTTGGTTTCGGTTGAGCTTTTTGGAATAACTACGCTGATGGTTACTGTATCGCGCTTGGCGAGCAAGCTTGCCATTTTATTGGGGCGGTAGTCTAATTCTGATATAATGGCGTTGATTTTCTTCCGGGTTTCATCAGAAACACCTTTGCGATTATGTATAACCCGGTCGACAGTACCTATAGAGACATTAGCCAGTCTTGCTATTTCCTTTACGCCTGACTGGTCAGATTTAGTTTTCATATATCGCCCAAATATACACATCATTTTTCTACCTCTTAAGTATTTGATCTTCATCACGATAATTTTACCAAATGCATATCGTGTACGTACACGATATTTAATTTTTTTCAGTATTTTGCATCATAGAAATCAAAAAATGACTGAGCAGATTAAGAAAACCAGGTTAAGTTCCCTCGATGCGTTTCGGGGGCTCACCATTGCGGCAATGATCGTCGTAAATTCGCCAGGCGATTGGGAGCATGTATTCCCTCCTTTGAGACATTCTGAGTGGAACGGCTGTACGCCGACTGACCTTGTCTTTCCATGCTTCATATTCATGATGGGGTTATCTATCGTATTTGCGTTTTCATCCAAAAAAGCAGATCCGAAACTGCATGGCGGCATCATGCTGAAAGCATTCAAACGGATGCTGATCATCGTCGGCATCGGCCTTGCATTGCAGCTGATCCATAGCCTCGATTTCTCTCAATTAAGATTCCCTGGGGTATTGCAAAGGATCGGTGTGGTTTATTTTATTGCAACCTGCCTATACATTAAACTTCCCAAAAAGGCTCTTATCGTTACAAGCGTCGTTATCCTGTTACTGTATTATGGCGTAGTATGCCTTTTCCCACCGGCCGGGTTAAGCGCAGTAACACCCACTGAAAACGCCAGCGCATGGTTTGATCATTTAGTTTTGTCACCTGGCCATTTAGCCAAGTTTGCTTATACCGACCCGTGCGGAATATTGGGTACTTTCCCGGCTGTTGTTACCGCGATGATCGGCATATTTGTAGGACTTACGCTTAAAAATGATGATCAGTCTGCTGAGTGGAAAACGGTTAACCTGTTAATAAGCGGCAATATCCTGATCCTGGCCGGGTTGATCTTCAGTCTTGTCTTCCCGCTTAATAAGCCGTTGTGGTCAAGCTCCTATGTGCTTTATACCGGTGGTATTTGCACGGTAGGTTTCGCCATCTTTTACTGGATCATTGATGTTAAGGGCAATTTCTCCAAATCATGGCTATTAAGCGTATTGGGGATCAACGCAATAACAGCTTATGTGCTTTCGGAGGCCTTGCCTAATCTGCTTAACCTGGTGAAGGTGAGCGATCAGGGCAAGGGCGCAAGAGGTATGAGAATATTTGATCATTTCGTCTTTTTAAAAGTTTTTACCGCCGAATGGGCATCGCTTTTTACAGCCATTCTCTATCTCGTTTTGATATGGAGCATCATGTATATCCTCTATAAAAAGCAATGGATCATCAAGATCTAAGCAGCTCCAAAACCTACCTAAATAAAAGCGCCACTCCGGTTTTAACGGCAGTGGCGTTGGATGAACATCAATCAACTAAAAATATTATTTAATAACCCGGGTTCTGGGTTAGTTTGGCGTCTTTGTTCAGGTTGATCTCTGATTGTGGGATAGGCAACAGGAGGTTGTTATCCGAGATATTAGTGATTTTCAAACCTCTGCCCTGCACACGCTGCACCAAAGTTTTTGTCCGCATCAGGGTCATACGCCTGTTTTCTTCGGCTATCAGTTCCCTTACACGTTCGTCCAGGATAAAATCCATAGTGATCTGAGCGGCAGTAACAGGGGTGGCATTTGCCCTTGCCCTGATAATATTGATTGTTTCGGCTGCGCCGGATAGATTGCCCTGTTTAAATTGGGCTTCGGCTTTCAACAGGTATGTTTCGCCCAGGCGCATAATGATAAAGTCTTTTATCATGCTGCTACCGAATGAATCATTAGGGTCAAACTGGTCCCATTTATTGGTTTTTGGAACTATATTACGGTTGGTATCTACGCCCGGACCAGCTACCAATTGTCCATAGTTAGGTGATGTAGGGTCGTTGTAATAAAACTTCCTGCGGATATTATATTTTGAGTTTCGCATATCGTTAGGGCCATACAGGTTTAAAACAAAGTAGGTCAATGCCATCCTGCTTATACCCCTGCCTCCTAAAGTATCGCATAAAAGCATGCCGGGCGTATTGTAGTACCTACAGCCCCAGGCTCTTCTATGCTGGGAGCCAAGGAACCTGTAGCCGGGGAATTTACTTTGAATATCCGGACCTGCTCCATTTGGTACTGATGCAGGGTTTTCAGTTTCCTCTACCCAAATAGCTTCTGTGTTACCCTGGGTACGGCGCTGATTTCCATAAATAAACATATCAGCAAATGGGTCGCCGGGCTGTGATGCATGTACACCATAACGAGCGGTGATCAGGCTGAAATCGCCACTGTTAATGATTGTATTACATTCAGCTTCTGCTTCAGCATCTTTACCGCCAATGCGCAAATAAGCTTCGGCCAATAATTGTGATGCCATCGCCTTGTTAGGAAGTGATTTAGCTTCCAACTCATCTATCGATGGCGCATTCACCTTAGCAAAATTCAGGTCGGCTACGATCAGATTGTTGATATCGTCTATCGGCGCGCGAACAAAATCTGTTTTAGGGCCGGTTATCGGTTCCGTAACCAGCGGAACTCCTCCAAACAGCGTTGCTAGATAGTTATAAGCAAGCGCCCTGTAAAACATAGACTGGGCTTTTATCTTATTCCTAAAACCGGTTCCAGCCTGAACCGATGGCTTATCGATATTGGCCAGCACTACGTTGGCGTTATTAATGATGTTGTAGGCCCATTGCCATACAAAAGCTACAGACACATCTGCTGAGGTCAGTTTTTCATAGTTAGTGTAGGGAATTGACATAGGGTCAAGGTCGTCTACCGCCTTATTATAGGCAACATCGGTTCCCATTTGCCATACGCACAAAAATCCCTGGTTACCATTCTGATTTTCATTCATCGTATTCCAAAGCGAATACTGGCTTTGTAAACCTACAATACTCGCTTCGAATGCCAATGAATCATTCAAAGCCTCGGGTGTGAATTTTGAATAGACCTTCTCTTTGAGAAAATCCTTTTTACAAGCCGGCAGCATAATCACTGCGGCCGTGATCGCGATCAAAATATATTTATACTTTTTCATTTCAATTGAATTAACGAAGTGTAATATTAGCGCCTAGAATAAATGAGCGAACCAGCGGGTAGTTATTCTGGGTGTCGCCTGTTATAGCATAACTAGCTTCCGGGTCCCATCCATACCATTTGGTAAATGTGGCCAGGTTTCTGCCGGTAATATAAAAGGTCGCTCCTCCCAGTTTTAACTTTTCGGCTAAGCTTTTTGACAAAGTGTAGCTGAAAGTCACGTCTTTGATCCTGGTGAAGCTGGCATCCTCAGGGTAGCCATAGCCACGGAAATTGACATAAGTAAGTTTCGGCCGAATATTGCTTTGGTTGGCAGCTGTCCAATAACCAAGACCGCTTGGCAGGTTTTCCCTTCCGCCATAGTCCACAAAATCCACCACCCGGTTATCGAGCATAACACCCTGCACGGTTTGAATAAATATGCTGAGGTTAAAATTCTTGTAGTGGAATGTGTTGGTAATACCGCCTGTCCATTTTGGAGTTGTCTGGCCGAGGATCATCTGATCTTTGCCATCAGTAGTAATAGTCTTACTGCCATCCAGATCAGCAAATTTCAGATCGCCTGGTGCAGCGCCCGGGTCTTGATTGGAAGGATCTTCTCCTACTTTCCAAACGCCGGTTTGCTTATAATCATAAACTACATTTACCGGGTGACCGATGAATAACCTGTTTCCAAGATCATCCTTTTTATCACCATACAAATCCACGATCTTATTGGTATTTGCGGCATAGTTTAAGCTGGTTTCCCATCTGAAATCTGTACTAACAAGATTTTGCGTTTTCAATGTCAGCTCAAACCCGGTGTTTGATACCTTGCCGATATTGGCAACAGTTTGGTTATAACCTGTAGCCGTTGGTAATGCGCGGTAAAGCACTAAATCTTTGGTATGCGTGTTATAGGTTTCGATTGTACCGCTGATCCGGTTATTCAATATAGCGAAATCAAGGGCGATGTTGCTGCCATAAGTACTTTCCCATTTCAAATTCTCGTTGCCCAGCACATCAGCAATTACACCAGTGGTAGGTCTGCCATTGGATGGGATAGAAATGGTTGTGAAGGTAGATATGGTTGAGTTCGGGATCACGGCAGACTGATTACCGGATAACCCGTAAGAACCTCTCAGCTTAAGGTTATTTATGAATTTTACATCCTTCATAAAATTTTCATTACTGATATTCCATCCCAGAGCAACTGAAGGGAAAAGGCCGTACTTGTTTGTATTGGCGCCAAATGGAGAATAGCCGTCTCGGCGAGCGGTAGCAGTTATCAGATACCGGCTGTCGAATGAGTAATTGATCCTCAGCATCTGCGATATCATGTTTGTGGTAATGGCTTCAGACTGACCTGATATCGTACTTGCTCCCTGTATCGCGTTAAATAACAAGGCATCATTAATAAACCCGGACGCATTGATGGTAGATGCGAATTCCTTATTTTCCTGCGAACTGTATAAGGCGGTCACGTCCAGGTGATTTTTACCCCAGTTCTTTTCATAGGTCAATATATTTTCAATGATCCAGTTTTTTCTTTCTGTATTGTCTATCTCAGCTGTTCCACCAGCAATATCGCCGGCCAACCGGCCCTGGTAGCTTTGGGCGAGAGAAGGCAAATAGGTATACCCTGCGTTGATGCGGTATTTTAAACCCGGTAAAGGTTTTAACTCAGCATACACATTGGTGATCAAATTCTGCCGTCTTGAATTCCTGGCGGTGATGGTACCCAGCATCGGGCTTTGCAGCGCTTCTTCCCCTTCCATCGGGAAAATAGCATAAGTGCCGTCGGGGTTTTTAAACCTGCCATAGGGACTGATCTCTTCTGCCAGCGCCAAACTTGCCCGGCCGCCGTCATTGTTAGTGGTTGCCATGTATAAATTTACCCCGGCATTCAGGTAATCGGTGATGGTTGCATCGATATTTGAACGGATACTTCCGCGTTTGGTCTGGTAGCCCAACAACAGCCCTTTCTCACTGAAATAATCCCCGGCAACATAGTATTTAACATCTTTATTACCGCCTGAAACACTCAGGGTATGGTCTTGAATAAATCCGTTCTGTGATACTTTCTTCAGCCAATCGGTAGTTGTATTAGTTGCATAGTTGGCTTGCTCATAAGCATTAGGCACAGGAAAATCATTCACAACCCCGGCCTGCTCTTTCCAATCTGCATATTTTTTTACATACTCTGCCGGGCCCATCGGTTTTAAAACATGCGCCATGTCTTCGAACCCTGCATAGGTGCTGAACGTGATAGCAGCCTTACCCGTTTTACCTCGCTTCGTGGTGATCAATATAACACCATTGGCACCCCTGGTACCATATATGGCTACTGAGGAAACGTCCTTCAGAATATCGATAGATGCGATATCAGCGGTATTAATATCGCTTAATGAGCCTCCTTCAAACGGGTTACCGTCTATAACGATTAGCGGGTCGGTGTTGCCATTGATCGAGTTGATGCCCCTGATGACAATGCCGGGCGAACTTCCGGGAACGTTATTACCGTCCCTAATAGTTACACCA
>Ga0207695_10004402_pt1 | contig 19259 bp, 16 predicted proteins | sample KBSC54metaG_FD_184354 | JGI IMG/M metagenome (GOLD analysis project Ga0207695, IMG submission 184354) | Corn rhizosphere microbial communities from Kellogg Biological Station, Michigan, USA - KBS C5-4 metaG (SPAdes) (version 2) | ecosystem: Host-associated > Plants > Roots > Rhizosphere > Soil... | reverse complement strand
ATCTGGCTCGCCGCCGGCGCCCGCGCCTGGCATTACAATCGCGACGATGCCGCTGCTGCGCGCTGGATCGACGATCGCGACGGCCACGATCTCTACGGCCGCCTCGCCGAAGTAATCGCCGAACGCGTCGGCCACCCCGTCAAATTCGGCGCCTGAACGGGATCCCCGCCCTCATCTTCACGCCGACTATCGTCATTCTGAGCTTCGCGAAGAATCCCGATCCGTGAATTCTGCTGTTGTCGAATCACGCACCCTAACGCATCGCTTTCTAATGCGAACGGGGCGAGCATATCGCCCGCCCCGTTCACACTGAAGGTGTGAGCAGCCGCTATGGCCTCCGGACGCCGAATGCGGCGCGAAAGCCCGAGCGGTGTGCCACTACTTCTTTGCCAGTCCGCCGTTCAGCGTAATGGTCGTATTGCCCGTATTCCCAAAATCAAGAGAAAGCGAGCAATTGCCGGCCCCACGCGCGGCACTCCATACACCGGTGCCGCCATTGGCGATGAAGGAACCAGTGAAGCCGGCGAACCCGGTAGGGAAGGCGGTGTCGGAAGAGTTCCCCTGAATCAGCAGGTCAATCACAGTGCCGGCCTTGCCGGGTAAGGTAATCGTCACGAACCCGGACGAGCCGAAGTTTGCCCCCGGGCTGAATCCACCGCTCGGCAATGTCGCCGACGTGTCGAGGCTGAGCTCGTAAATGAAACTACTCTTGCCGATCCCATTCCCGGTCATACTTCCGCTGCCGGTGAGGCAGACGCACGAGCCGCTGCCACAGGTTACGTCTGGGCACGCCGCGAGAGTGTCGGCACCTGTTCCTTGACCCACCGCGGTGAATTTCGTTGGAATCGAGACCGGAGGCACAGTCGTCGGGACGCTGTGTTGTGCTCGAGCCCCATCTGTCCCAGGATTGACAATGGTGGCGGTAGTGGCTAGAGCGGGCGCAGGTGACAGCGCAGCAGCCATTAGCGCCGTTAAGATCAGCAGAGCGCAGGTTAGACAAAAAGATAACATTCGCTTCATGTCTCTATCTCCTCCCTTGTGATGCATGATGTTGCGTTGCATGCATAGTGCGACGCCGATGATGCACGCCTCAAAATTGCTCGTCAATACTTCTGTGGGGCCTTATCCACAGCCACGAGTCCCTGATTGCTACTTTTGAACGGTTCGATTGCTCCTTTGTGCAGATGTGTATCCTTTTGAAGCTCAGGCGTTCCACAACGAAGCGGGATTTCACAAGATTCGCTCGCCCATACGGAGATCTGCGGGAAACCGCGTGAAGTCGCAGTCGCCGAAGTGTACAATTTGTAGCGACTCGGCCGCGGAGCCTCGACCGCAGGCCGCCGGGAGACGATGCACAGTTGGAAAATATTTTTTTGCGATATCAACAGACGGGACCCCCCTCAAACATGCCAAGGCGGCAATTTTCAACTGATTTCGCCCGGGACTGGACGCGACAGCCGCGAAAATCGGGTCACGAAGGTTGGGCGCAAGCTCCCAAAAGGTCTGGCGAGCACCATGCGGCCGCCAGGCGTGATGTACCACGTCAAGACCGCAGGGCCACTCAGTGCGAAAATTCAGGCCAACACTGCCGCGCGGTCAGCCCCGAAAAACCACCTCGAGACCGTGCGTTCCTGCTCAATTCTCAAAGGAAGCCTTGCAATAATCCCCCAACACGCTACGATGGCGGATTAGCACTCTTATTGGGAGAGTGCCAATTGACAAATCCGCAGTCGTGATTACTTTGCGACCGGGACCCCTCATTCAGGGGATTTTCAATAAACGTCATAAGGAGGCTGCTGGTCACCCCATGAAAGGAATCAGGCCGTTAGGCGATCGGATTCTGGTGAAGCGTATCAAGGAAGAGGACAAGACCAAGGGCGGGATTATCATTCCCGACACCGCGAAGGAAAAGCCGCAGGAAGGCAAGGTAATCGCGGTCGGCAAGGGCCGCCGGTCCGAAAAGGGCGATCTTATCGCACCCGACGTGAAGGCGGGCGACCGCATTCTGTTCGGCAAGTATTCGGGCAGCGAGGTGAAGCTCGAGGGCGAAGATCACCTGATTCTGCGCGAAGACGACATTCTGGGCGTGCTCGAAGGGTGACCTGCCGCCGCGCCGTTCAAATTCCCACTGAATCCAGGAGATAGCTATGGGTGCAAAATTAGTACGTTTTTCGCAGGAAGCTCGTGAAAAGATCCTGCGCGGCGTCAATGTCCTCGCCGACGCCGTCACCGTAACGCTCGGCCCCAAGGGCCGTAACGTCGTTCTCGAAAAAAGCTTCGGCGCGCCGACCGTCACCAAAGACGGCGTCACCGTCGCCAAGGAAATCGAGCTCGAAGACAAGTTTGAGAACATGGGCGCGCAGATGGTCAAGGAAGTCGCCTCCAAGACTTCCGACGTGGCCGGCGACGGCACCACCACTGCGACCGTGCTCGCTCGCTCGATCTACACCGAGGGCATCAAGATGGTGGCCGCAGGCCACGATCCGATGTCGCTCAAGCGCGGTATCAGCCGCGCCGTGGAAGCGATCACCGCCGAGCTCAAGAACCTCTCCAAGCCGACCAAGGACCGCAAGGAAATCGCACAGGTCGGGACCATCTCGGCCAACAACGACTCCACCATCGGCGACATTATCGCCGAGGCGATGGAGAAGGTCGGCAAGGAAGGCGTCATCACGGTCGAGGAAGCCAAGGGCCTCGAGACCACGCTCGAAGTGGTCGAGGGCATGCAGTTCGACCGCGGCTACCTCTCGCCGTACTTCGTGACCGATCCCGAGCGGATGGAAGCGAAGCTCGAAGACGCCTACGTCCTCATCCATGAGAAGAAAATCTCCTCGATGAAGGACCTGCTGCCGATCCTCGAGGCGATCGCCAAGACCGGCAAGCCGTTCCTGATCGTCGCCGAGGAAGTCGAAGGCGAAGCGCTCGCCACCCTGGTGGTCAACAAGATTCGCGGCACGCTCGCCTGCACCGCGGTCAAGGCCCCGGGCTTCGGCGATCGTCGCAAGGCGATGCTCGAAGATATCGCCATCCTCACCGGCGGCAAGGTCATTGCCGAGGAACTCGGGCTCAAGCTTGAGAACCTGACGCTGCAGGACCTCGGCCGCGCCAAGCGCATCGTGGTGGACAAGGACAACACCACCATCATCGACGGCGCCGGCAAGAAGGTCGATATCGAAGGCCGCATCAAGCAGATTCGCGCCCAGATCGACGAGACCACCTCGGACTACGATCGCGAGAAGCTGCAGGAGCGCCTGGCCAAGCTGGTCGGCGGCGTCGCGGTCATTCGCGTCGGTGCGGCCACCGAGATGGAGATGAAGGAAAAGAAGGCCCGCGTCGAAGACGCCCTGCACGCAACCCGTGCGGCGGTCGAGGAAGGCGTGGTCCCCGGCGGCGGTGTCGCGCTGATCCGGGCTTCGGCGGCGCTGGATAACCTGCGCGGCGGCGAAGAGGAAAAGGTCGGCATCGGCATCATCAAGAAGGCAGTCGAAGATCCCGCCCGCTGGATCGCCACCAACGCCGGCTGGGAAGGCTCCGTCGTCGTTGACAAGATCCGCAACAACAAGGGCCCCTTCGGTTTCAACGCGGCGACCGAGGAGTTCGAGGACCTGATGAAGGCCGGCATCATCGACCCGACCAAGGTCGTGCGCTCGGCCCTGCAGAACGCGGCCTCCGTCGCGAGCCTGCTGTTGACCACCGAATGCATGGTGGCCGACAAGCCCGACGAGGGCAAAGGCGCGGGCGCCGGCGGCGGCATGCCTCCCGGCGGCATGATGTAACTACGGGCGCCTCGGCGCCGTATCCCGCATGTCCAAAAGCGGCGGTCGCATCAGCGGCCGCCGCTTTTCATCTCCTTTCCTGAAAGGAAGGGGGGTCGATGCTAAGGAGCCGGGATTCTTCGCAAGCCCGGAATAACAACGATGAAGCGGTCACTGCGCGGTCGGGTTGTCCGCGTTCTGATCGGCTGAATCGCCACCGCTACCCAATTGCGGGCTGGCTGCATCGCCGTTGTCCGATTGCGCGTCACCCGCGTAGCCGGGTTCCTGGCCGCCATTGTCTCCGTTGTCGCCGGCCTGCGCGTTTTGATCGGCGTCCGCCCCATTGTCCGGATCGCCGTTCTGACTCGTATCGGCGTTGTTCTGATCGTCGGTGTCGCCCGAGTTGTCGGCGTCACTCGCGTTGTCGGAATTTTCCTGCGCCTGCCCGGCATCATTCTGCGCCAGCGTCCAACCCGCAGCGGACTGCGCAACGCCGATCGCCGGTACGATCGCGACTCTCCCTTCGCCCGATTGCGAGACCTCGGAACTCGTCCCGATTTGCCCGTCCGAGGCGTTCGCCGTTCGCGCTACCGGCCCTTGGGGCGCGAGCGCGAAGATCGTGAGCAGCGAAGCCGCCACCGCAGTCGCTATGTGTTTCATCGCAATCCCACCTTCACCGACGCCGCGGCCGCAACGGGGGTCGCCCGAACTTTATCGGTCGGCGTACGAGTCACTGTGATTATATGTATATACCCGCACCGACCAAAATCATTGCACTGCGCAAACCATCTGACCGTGCGCCGACTGTCGCGACGCGCGACATTCAATCTCCAGTCGCACGTTGCCGAGGTTCAATTTTGAAAAAGGACATCCTCACGAAGTGACCCATTTTGATTCATCTCATCGTCCGCTTTGCTGGCCTTGCGCGACTTGACATCCGCAAACGCCGCCTTCGCGATGGCCCCCAAATTGCTCTGCTCTGTGTTACCGGAGCCCGCGCTCGACACGTTGCGCGCCGGCGCCGCAAGAGGTGTTGCGATGATGGCGGTGCGTGTCCTGATGGTCGATGATTCCATGTTCGTGCGCGACGTCCTGCGCCATCATCTCGAATGTATCGGTTGCGAGGTCGTTGCCGAAGCCGAGAACACCCTGCAAGCGCTCGACCTCTTTCGCACCGTCGCGCCGACGCTGGTCACGCTCGACGTCGCCGTACCGCATACCGGCGGAATCGGGGCGCTGGCCCTCTTCAGAATCATGCGGAGTGAAAACCCCGCCATTCCGATCCTGGTCGTCAGCGCCAGCGCATATCCCGAAATCCGCAAAGCCTTCTTGCGCGAAGGCGCTCTCGATTACGTGATCAAACCCTTCGACTCCACCAGCTTTGCGCAGGTCTGTAATCGCCTGGTCGAGATGTTCCCGGAACTTCGCGTCGTTGACCATCGGCCGCCATGGCCCAGGGGCGCGAGTGACGGCAGGCGAAAAGGAGCGCGCGTGAGGGGTGCGAGTGAAGTTGGTTAACGAGGCACAGTGAGATGGGGAAGAGCAGGTCGCTAGCGCTCGACGATCACACGATCGATCGTTACCGGTTCGCCGGGCACACAACTCACGCACGCGACCCATCCCGCTTCCGCACTGGAATAGAGCGGCGCCGGCGTCCCGCAGTATGCCGCCTTGGTGGTGCCGTGCGACATCTCGCCGAATACGTGCACGTGTCCGAGCGCGATATAGTCGTAGGCGCTCGCTTCGATTTCCCGCGGCGTTATCGGTGACGAACGGCCGGTATCGTTTTCTTCGGTATAAAGGCCGTGGGCCAGCGCGATATTCCAGCGATCGTGAGCCGGCTCCGGCATCCCCATCAGTGGCCGATAGTCGGGTGAATGCTCGACCAGCGCTTTACCCCAAATTCGCGTCGCCAGATCCGGAAAGTCGATCATGCGACCCTCCGGTTCGAGAATCAGATGCAGATTGCGCGGCAGCGCGTCCACCGACAGCGGCGCGTATATTGATCGTTCGTCATGCGCATCGTGATTTCCGGGAATCATGACCACCGGCATCCGCGCGCGCGCGATTTCACTGAGCGCGAACTTCAACGCGTCGTCGGGCACCCGGCTCGAATCGAAGAGGTCGCCCACGATTAGCAACAAATCGCTCGCGCGGCCGTTGGCGAGATCGATCACTCCGCTGAATGCGCGCCGCACCCGCTCGCGAAATTCGTCGCCGCGCGCACCCGTGCCGAAGGTGTCGCTCTCCAGATGAACGTCCGAAGTATGAACCAGGTGTAATGTCTTTTGCGGCTTGCGGGCCACAGTCATCTCCGTCGCGGGTAGATGCCGCTCGCGCGAAATGCGCACGGCCGTGGGACGTCGAAATCATCCAACGTCCCTATACGATGTCCGCTATACTAGGGTCTGCGCTCGCCCCGCACAATCGTACTGGTTGGCGGCCACGTGCTGGAGCAGCGTGCGAATCGCATTCGTGTCGTGCTGGACTGCCGTTGCACGGTGAATTTTTTCGAGAGGTTATCCGCGTGATCGTCGTGATGAAATCGCATGCCTCGGAAGGTGACATCCAGGCCGTCGTCCGCATGGTCGAGGATCTCGACTATAGCGCTCACGTAATCCGCGGCGTCGAGCGCACCGTCGTCGCATGCGTTGGTGAGGAGCGCGGCGAAGCCCATTCGCTGCAGCATCTGGAGTCGGTCGCGGGCGTCGAGCGCGTGATGCCGGTGCTGCGCTCGTTCAAGCTCGCCAGCCGCGAGGTCCGTCCCGAGGGTTCGCGCATCATGGTCGGCGGCGTCGAAATCGGCGGCCCGCGCATCACGGTGATCGCCGGTCCCTGCGCCGTCGAGAGCGATACGCAAGTCAACGGCGCTGCCGACGGCGTCAAAAGCGCGGGGGCCCATCTGCTGCGCGGCGGCGCCTACAAGCCGCGCACCTCGCCCTACACCTTTCAGGGCATGGAGGACGAGGGCCTTGTCCTGCTCGAAAATGCAGGGCGCCGGGTCGGCCTGCCGGTCGTCACCGAAATCATGGACGCGCACGACATCGAACTGGTCGCCGAGCACGCCGACATGCTGCAAGTCGGCGCCCGCAACTCCCAGAATTTCTCGTTGCTGCGCCGCCTCGGCAAGATCAAAAAGCCCGTGCTGCTGAAGCGCGGCATGTCCACCAGGATCGAGGAATTCCTGATGGCCGCGGAATACATTCTGTCGGCCGGCAATCCCAACGTCGTGCTGTGCGAGCGCGGCATCCGGACCTTCGAGACCGCCACGCGCAACACGCTCGACTTGAACGCCGTGCCGCTGCTCAAGGAATGGACCCATCTGCCGGTCCTCGTCGATCCGAGTCACGGCACCGGGGTCTGGTCGCTGGTCACTCCGATGGCGTTGGCGTCAATCGCGGCGGGCGCCGACGGCCTGCTGATCGAGGTTCATCCCGACCCGCTCAAAGCGCTTTCCGACGGCCCTCAGCAACTCAAGCCCAAACGGTTCGCCGCTCTGATGGCCGCGCTCAGGCCCGTCGCGCTCGCCGTCGGCCGCACCCTATGAAAGAAGGGAGGAGAGTCGAGGAACTCAAAATTGGAATTTTCTGAAACCGCACGAGATTTCAGACTTCCCATTTTAACGAGTTTCTCGGAAGGTACCGCGAAGGCTTCTGCAATCGTTCGCTCTCGCAGTGTTCGCAGGACTTGGCCGCGACTCGAGCATCGCGAGCAATCGGAAAAATCAGGTCAAGACTGTTGGGCTGCTCGTCAATCGGTGAAAAACGCGATTCCTATTGCCGTCCGTGATACTCTCTGCACTCGTTACGGTGAGCCACCAGCCTAATAAACCGCCCGCGCTGAGGCGCGGCGATACCGTCGGTGTAGTCGCGACGTCGGCCACGGTCGAGCGCGAATACCTGGAGCGCGGCGTCGGCGTACTCGCCTCGATGGGCTTTCGCGTCAAGGTCTCCGAGCACGCGCTCGACCGCATCGGAATCTTTGCCGGCCCCGACCACGCTCGCGCGCGCGAACTCAACGCCTTCTTCGCCGACCCGAGCGTCCGGGCGATCTTCGGCGCGCGCGGGGGCTACGGCTGTGGCCGGCTACTCCCGCTGCTCGATTTCGCCGCGATCGCACGCGCGCCCAAAATCTTCCTCGGCTTCTCCGACGCGACTTTCCTCCTCAACGCGCTCGTCGATCGCGCCGCGACCGTCGCTTTCCACGGTCCGATGGTCGCGATGGATTTCGCGGGCGGCCTCACCCCGCGATCGCTCGATCATCTGAGCGGCCTGCTCAGCGGTGAGACCCGTCACCTCGAACTCGATGCGCGTGAGGTTATCCGCCCCGGTACTGCCGAGGGCGAAATGATCGGCGGATGTCTTTCAGTGCTCGTAGCAACTTTGGCGACGCCGTTCGCGCCGCGTTTCGACGGGCGCATCCTGTTCTTGGAAGACACCGGCGAAAAGGCCTATCGGGTGGATCGGATGCTCGTGCAGCTCAAGCAAGCGGGCGTCTTCGAGCGCGTCGCCGGTATCGTCTTCGGCGCGATTCGTCCGGTCGAAGGCAGCGCGCAGGAACGCACCCTTATCGCGGAGTTCGTCGCCGAGCAGACCGCCGGCCTGACCTGTCCGGTCCTGTTCGGGATCGAGGCCGGGCACGGCACCGAAAATTTGACGTTGCCGCTCGGCCTGCGTGCTAAAATCGAAAGTTCGCGCCGCCGCCTGGTATTTTCCGAAGCAGCGGTCAGTTGACCTCGATGAAGGCGTGCGTCAACCTGCGGCATCGCATGATGACTTTGTATCGACAGCGCCAAAGTGCGTTTACGAGGGGTCGAAAGGAGTGGCAGCCGCTTGGGATGGCATGAGGTCGAAGCAGCCTTCGCGGAGGCCGTCGAAAAGGGCGCGATACCCGGCGCCACGCTCGTCGTGCGTGCCGGCGCCGATATCGCCTACGAGGGCGCCTTCGGCTTTCGCTCGATCGTGCCGGAACGCTCGCCGATGCGTCTCGAGACGGTCTTCGATCTCTCGTCGCTGACCAAGCCGCTTGCCACCACCGTCGCGGTCATGATGCTCACGCGCGACGCCAAGATGCGCCTCGACGATCGTCTCACGCGCTTTTTCCATAACTTCGGCGTGCATGGCAAAGGCCACGTCACCTTCCGCCATCTGCTCGCGCACAGCTCGGGGCTCGCCGCCTGGCGTCCGTTTTATCAGCAGATCGCCGAGGTCGAGCGTGGTGGCAAGGTCAATTTCATGGCCAGCCGCGGCGCCAAGGAATTCGTTTACGAAGAAATCCATCGCGAAAAGCCCGAGGCGCCCACCGCCACCAAGACCATCTACTCCGATTTGAACTTCATGCTGTTGGGCGAGGCGGTCGAACAGGTCAGCGGCGTCGGCCTCAACCGCTTTTGCCGCGACAAGATTTTCCGGCCGCTCGAATTGCGCGCTACCGACTTTATCGATATTTCGCTCGTCCGCACCCGGCGCCTCGAGCCGGTCCCGGAGATGTTTGCGCCCACGGCAGTATGTCCGCTGCGCAAGCGCCTGCTGGTGGGCGAGGTTGACGACGAAAATGCCTATGCGATGGGCGGCGTCTCCGGCCATGCTGGACTCTTCGCGCCGGTCAAGGAAGTCGATCGCATCGCGGCCGAACTGCTCGCTTGCTATGCGGGCCGCTCAGATTTCATCCCGCAAAGAATCGTGCAACAGTTCTGGTCCCGCGACACCGCCGTACGCGGCTCCACGTGGGCGCTCGGATGGGACTCGCCTTCGGCCGAGTATTCCAGCTCCGGCCATCGCTTTTCGTCCGCCGCCGTGGGCCATCTGGGCTTTACCGGCACGTCCATCTGGATCGAACCTGCGCGCGGCATCGCAATTTCATTGTTGACCAACCGGGTCCATCCGCGGCGCGACAACCAGGCGATTCGCGACTTCCGTCCCAAAATCCACGACCTCATCATGGAGGCGCTGGGCGTCAGTGCGTGATGAATGCCCCGGTGCAACCGTCATTCGGTAAAAGTGCTATTTTTTACAAAAGGGAAGTCCAGTCCTGAGAACCGGGCAAGACTGTTGGGCTGCATGAAACCTCGTGAGGTTTCAGTTTCCTGAAGTGTTATAGTTTTGCGTTCCTCAACAACTCTCTCATCATCGTCCGGCGCCGGGCCGGGAACCGATCACGAGGCTGCGACCGTGAAAGATCCGGTCTGCGGCATGACGGTCGATCCTGCTACTGCCAAATGGAGTCATGCGCACGCCGGTCGCGCCTGGTATTTCTGCGGCAAGGTGTGCATGACGAAATTCATCGCCGACCCGCAAAAATATCTCGAGTTGGACATCGCGTCGCCGTCGGGCGTCATCTACACCTGCCCGATGCATCCCGAGGTCAGCCGCTCAGCGCCGGGTGCGTGTCCGATTTGCGGCATGGCGCTGGAACCGCTCGACGCTGCGCCGGTCGCGGCGCCCCACAGCGAGTACGTCTGTCCGATGGATCCCGAGGTCGTGCAGGCCCATCCGGGGAGTTGTCCGAAATGCGGCATGGCGCTGGAGCCGCGGATCAACGCGCTCGCTGCGCCGGGCGAAGACGCACGCAATCCTGAACTCATAGACATGACGCGCCGCTTCTGGGTCAGCGCGATTCTCTCGCTCCCCCTGCTTGTGCTCTCGATGGCCGATATGCTCCCCGGGATGCCGTTGCGGCACGCGCTCGGCACGTGGCCGCTCACCTGGATCGAGCTGGCGCTCGTGACGCCGGTGGTTCTGTGGTGCGCGAAACCGTTCTTCGAGCGCGGTGTGCGCTCCGTCGTCAGCCGGCATCTTAATATGTTCACGCTGATCTCGCTGGGCGTCGGGATCGCTTACGCGTACAGCCTCTTCGTGACGCTCTTCCCCGCGATGGTGGGCAGCGCCGCCGGTGCTTCAAGCGGTGCGCCGCCGGTCTATTTCGAGTCCGCCGCGGTCATCACCGCGCTCGTCCTGCTCGGCCAGGTGCTCGAACTGCGTGCGCGGCAAAGCACCGCCGGTGCGATCAAGGCATTGCTCGGTCTGGCGCCGCCCACCGCCCGTCTTGTGCGCGCCGACGGCACGGAGCACGACGTCGCGCTCGCGTCGGTGAAACCTGGAGACACCTTGCGTGTGCGGCCCGGCGAGAAAATCCCGATTGACGGTGTGATCGTCGAAGGCTCTAGCTCAGTCGATGAATCGATGATTACCGGCGAGCCGCTGCCCTCCGAGAAACATGCCGGTGATCGCGTCATCGGCGCGACCGTCAACGGCACCGGCTCCTTCCTCATGCGTGCCGAGCGCGTCGGTGCGGCAACCGTGCTGGCGCAAATCGTTGCGATGGTCGCTGCGGCGCAGCGTAGCCGCGCGCCTATCCAGCGCCTTGCCGATCTGGTCTCAGGTTACTTCGTCCCGATGGTAATCGGCGCCTCTGCGATCACTTTCACCGCCTGGTACTTCGCCGGCCCCGCGCCCGCGCTGGCCCGCGCGATCGTTGCCGCGGTCGCCGTGCTCATCATCGCGTGTCCGTGCGCGCTCGGCCTCGCCACCCCGATGGCGGTGATGGTTGGGACCGGCCGCGGCGCCTCCGCCGGCGTGCTCATCCGCGATGCCGAGGCGCTCGAACTGATGGAGCGCGTTGACACTATCGTGATCGACAAGACCGGCACCCTCACCGAGGGCAAGCCCAAACTGGTGACGGTGGTAACGGCGCCCGGCTTCGACGAGTCCGAAATGCTGCGGCTCGCCGCCAGTGTCGAGCGCGCCAGCGAGCATCCGCTGGCCGCGGCGATCGTCGCCGGCGCCGCCGATCGCGGTATCGCGCTCGCTAGCGTCGCGGACTTCTCCTCGACCACTGGCGTTGGCGTCAGTGCCAACGTCGATGGCCGGGTCGTTGGCGTCGGCAGCGAACGTATCTTGAGCGATAGCGGAAGCATGCAGGGCGCGGTGCCGTCGGCGGATGACCCGCCACGTTGCGACGCGCCTGCGCCGCGGGCGAGTGCAGCTGAAGACCTCGTCGCGCGTGCCGACGCGTTGCGCCGCGACGCGCAGACCGTCGTCTTCGTTACGATCGACAACCGCCCCGCCGGACTGATAGGTGTCGCCGACCCGATCAAACGCTCGACGCCAGCGGCACTCACGGAACTTCGCGCCGCCGGCATTCGCGTCCTGATGCTCACCGGTGACAGTCGCGCGACCGCCGCCGCCGTCGCTGGTCACCTGGGTATCGACGAGGTCGAAGCGGAGGTGATGCCCGCCGACAAGGCCAACGTCGTCAAGCGGTTGCAAGCCGAAGGCCGCGTGGTCGCGATGGCCGGCGACGGGATCAACGACGCACCCGCCCTCGCGCTCGCCACCGTCGGCATCGCGATGGGCACCGGCACCGACGTGGCGATGCGCACCGCCGGTATCACGCTGGTGAAGGGCGACCTGATGGGAATCGTCCGTGCGCGCCACCTGAGCCGCGCGACCATGCGCAATATCCGCCAGAACCTCTTCTTCGCTTTCATTTATAATATGCTCGGCGTGCCGATCGCGGCTGGCGTGCTCTATCCGTTTTTCGGCCTCCTGCTCGGTCCGATGATCGCGAGCGCCGCGATGAGCGCGAGTTCCGTTTCCGTGATCGCAAATTCGCTCAGGTTGCGTGACGTTGAACTTTGAGCGTGACCGGCCCACTGATGAGTTCGCGTGATGAGAGTGGCGGAGGTTGCGAGGTGGTAGTCGATGTCATCTGATCGCGTTGATGAGGTAATTCGCGAAATCTCTCTCGCATCGCGTGACCGCCTGGCGCGCGTGCCCACCGTCATCCGCGACATCCATTTGATCGGCGTCGCCGGCTCCGCGATGGCCGCACTCGCCGGGATGCTCGCGATGCGCGGCTTTCGCGTCACCGGTTCCGACAACCAGCTCTATGAGCCGACCGCCTCGCTCCTCAAGGGTCTCGCCATCGACGTGCGCACCACGTACGACGCCGCCAATCTGATGCCGGCTCCCGATCTCGTCGTTGTCGGCAACGTCGTTCCCCGCGCGAATCCCGAGGCGCAGGCGCTGCTCGCATCGTCCATCCCGTACCTCTCAATGCCCGAGGCGCTGTGGCATCTGTTCCTCCGCGAGCGCCGCGTCCTGATGGTGACCGGCACGCACGGCAAGACCACTTCTACCGCGATGATGGCGCACGTGCTGACCGCCGCCGGCCGCGACCCTTCGATGCTGGTTGGCGGCGTCGCGCGCGACTTCGCGACCAATTACCGGCTCGGCGCCGGGCCCGACTTCGTCATTGAGGGCGACGAATACGACACCGCGTTTTTCGACAAGGGGCCGAAGTTTCTGCACTACCGCGCACAAGGCGCGATCATCACGGCGGTCGAATTTGATCACGCCGACATCTATCGCGATCTCGATCATGTGAAATCGTCGTTCCGTGCGCTGGTTGCGCAAATGGACGAATCGCGGGTGCTCGCGGTGTGCGCCGATTTTCCCGCCGCGCTCGAGGTCAGCGCCGGTGCGCGAGCGCGCCGCGTGACCTTCGGCCTCGGTGCCGGCGAATACCGTGCGATCGAGATCGCGATCGGCCCCGCCGGCGCGCGCTTCTCGATCGCGCGCGAGGGCCATACCCTCGCGCGCGATCTCGAATTGCCGATCGGCGGCCGCATGAACGTCGCCAACGCCCTCGGCGTCTGGCTCCTGCTGCGCGAGTTCGGCGTCGGTGACGCCGAACTCGTGCGCGGCTTGCGCACCTTCGGTGGCGTCAAGCGCCGTCAGGAGATTGTCGGCGAGGTGCGCGAAATCGTCGTGATCGACGACTTCGCGCATCATCCGACGGCCATCGGCGTCACGCTCGAGGCGATCGCCGAGCGCTACGCGGGCCGCCGCTTGCTCGCGGCGTTCGAGCCGCGCTCGAACACCGCGCGCCGCGGCGTCTTCCAGCAGGGCTTTGCCGGTGCCTTCGATCGCGCGGCCCGCGTCTATCTGGGCGCGGTCTATTTCAAGGAAAACGATCCGATTCCTGCTGACGCCCGCCTCGATACCGACGCGCTCGCGCGCGCAATCGGCGCGCGCGGCCCGGTCGCCGCAGCCTTTCCGTCCACCGACGCGATTCTAGAGGGGATAATCGCGGACGCCCGTCCCGGCGACGTCATCGTATGCATGTCCAACGGGCCGTTCGACGGACTGCCGCAGCGCCTGGTGACCGCACTGATGCGCGCGGGAGATCCCGAACCTGGTTCAGGATGACCAAACAGGTTAGCGGGGCGCGAGGGTTGCGAGGCGTCGCAAGACGTCGTCGAGGTCGGTCTTGCCAATCGTCGGGCGAATTATGTCCGCGGCGCGCAATTCGCTCGCGGTGGTCGTCTGGCATAGCGCCAGCACCCGCATGCCCGCGCGCTGCGCCGCCTCCACGCCTGCGGCAGTATCCTCCACCGCCAGACATTCGGCCGCGACGATTCCCGGATGGGGTCGCAGGATAAAACCCAGCCGCCCGAGCGCTGTTAGAAAGCCGTCGGGCTCCGGCTTGCCGCGCGCGGTGTCCTCCGCCGCGATTATATCGACGAACAGGTCGCGCACTCCGGCGCGCCGCAAAATCACTTCGGCCTCGGCATGCAGCGTACCGGTCACCAGGATCAGCGGAAAGCGCTCGGCGCATCGGCGGACGAACACGTGCGCGCCCGGATAGAAGACGTCGCGATTCGCGATCATCGCGCCGTACACGATCGCCTTGCGCTCGATCAATTCGGTGACGCGCGCGTCGTCGGCGTCCTGACCGTGCTCGCGCAGCAGCGTGACGAAGCAATCGTGATCGTTCAGTCCAATGAGGCGCGAAAAATATTCGTCGCGAGGAATTTCAATTCCCGCCGGGCGCATTACTTCGGCGAACGCCTCATAGTGCAGCGGTTCGGTGTCCGAAAGCGTGCCGTCCAGGTCAAATGCGATCGCGCGAATCGTCATGGGCGAATGGCAGTTTGCCCGCTCGCGCCGCGCAAGGAAACCCTCGCGCGCTTCACACCCGTCCCGCGCGTGTCTCGCCCGCGCTCACGCATAGCGGGTCATGATCGGGATAATTTCGTGTTGAGCGGGCGCTGCGCTGATTTCGGCGCGCCCCTCCTCGATCGTCATGTCGAGTTCGCTGCGCACGCCGAATCTTCCCGGCAGATAAATTCCCGGCTCGACCGAAAAGCAGGTGCGCTCGATCAGCATCCGATGGTCGCGGGTCTCGAGCGAATCGAGGTTGCAGCCGGTACCGTGCACTTCACGGCCGATCGAATGGCCGGTGCGATGGACGAACTCGTCGCCGAAGCCGGCGGCCTCGATCACCATGCGCGCCGCCCGATCGGCTTCCTCCCCGCTGACCGACTGGCCCGCGCCGACCCGGCTCTGAATCAACGCGACCGCCGCGTCGCGCGCCTCGGCCACGATTCGGAAAATGGTCGCGTGCGCCTCCGGCACGTTGTCGCCGACGAAACCCATCCACGTCAGATCGCCGTATATCGAGTCGAGGTCGCGTTCCTTCGCGAACAGATCGATCAAGACCAGGTCGCCGTGGCGAATCGGGGTGTCTTTTTCCTCGAGCGGGCTGAAATGCGGATTCGCGGCGTTTGCGTTCACCGCCACGATCGGCGCCTCGTCGGTGTGCAGATTGTGCGCCGCGACCCGCCCCAGCACGAAATTTTGTATCGTGAACTCGGTGCATGGCAGATGACCGCGGACGCGCCGCGCGATTTCGGCGAAGGTCTGATTTACGATATCGCGCAACGCCGCAGCCGCACGCCGATGGCCCGCGATCTGCCCCGTCGTCAGCACCGCCTCGAAGCGCTGAATGAGGTCGGCTGCAGTCACCACCTCGACCCCCATCGAGCGCACCAGCTCAACCGTGCCCGCATCGACCCGGGACACATACGGAATCGCGCATTCGGGCGAGTAGTTCATCGCGATGATCTGGCGCCCCCGCAGCAGACCGGCCAGCGCCGCGCTCATCTCACGTTCCGAGCGGTAAACGATCCGCTGCGGAGCCGCCAGCGCGTCCAGCCGATGGGCTTCGACCGCCGACACGATCGCGCAGGGCTCACCCTCGGCCGGAATGAAGTAGAACCAGCGGCGGGACGTGATGCCCTTTTCGGGAATTCCCAGGATTCGATACGCGAGCGGATCGCTCATGCGAAAATCGTAAAACAGCCAGCCGTCGAGCGATGCCTCCGACAAGGCCGTCGAAATTTCCGCGACTCGTGACATCTGCGCCTCCTACGCGCTGCGCTCCAGTGCGGGGTTTCAGCCGTCCGCGAGCGGCTTGAACCGCTCACCCCAGACGTGCAGGCGTTGCGCGTCGATTCGGACCATTGGGTTTTTGTCGAAGCCGAGCGCCATCGTTCGATACTGCGGATACTTGTCGCGCAGATTGCGCAGCCCGAGCATGTACTCGTTGGGGTCTTCCACTATATGCGCAGCGCCATGTACCAACACGTAGGCGAGGTACGACCATTCCTCTTCGTAATGATCCACGATCAACGCTACCTGCGGATTTGCGGTGAGATTGCGCATCCGCTTGAGGCCCGTCCCCGTCATCCGCTTGGGCTTCAAGTCGATCACGAAATAAAAATGCGCCGCGTCGTCGTACCAGAAACATAGCGGCACGTTGTGCGGTGCGCCGCCGGCGTCGGCCGTCGCCAGATGAGCCACGCGCGCGAGCTTGAGGAATTCGCGGACCCGTTCGTCGTCCAAAGGCTTCAATGATGTTTGAACCATCGCGACACCCCGACTCGCCGCAGTTCACGCGAGCCGACCCTATAAAGGATGTCGCGCCGCCGCCGATCACTCAAGTGATCCTCGGGGAGTAATCCAGTGGTTAAAAACCCAGAAGTTATGGCTTTTCCGAAGCCCTCGCGAGGTTTCAGACTTCCTTTCGGTTGGATCACGGATGAAAATGAAATCCGCAAGGGCGGGGCTCCAGCCGAGATGCTTAGCGCTCTTCGCCGAACAGGAAGATCGATAGCGCCAACATCACGAAGATTCCGTTCGGCGTCCAGGCCGCGACCGCTGCCGGGATGATCCCCGCGCGCCCAAGTGACGACGTAAGTCCAAACGCCAGCCAATAGCCGAATCCGATTCCGATCGCGAGCCCGAAACTGCGCCCGAGACTCAAGCTGCGCGGCATCGGGTCGAGACTGAGCGCCATCCCGAGCGCCACCATGATCAGGCACGACAACGGCATCGCGTACTTCAAGTCGCGGTCAACGATATAGCCACCGGGGTCGAGCCCCTTGTCGCGCAGGTCCTCGATATAATGGTTGAGGTCCCACAGGCTGAATTCTTCCGGATCGAGCAGCACCAGGTTCAGGTCGGCGGGCTTGATCGATTGTGCGAGCTCCAGATGGGTGGTCGGCGTCGCGACGGTGCCGTTTTTGTCCAGCCGGTATTGGCGCAAATGATTCGGGATCCATGCGCTGCCGTTCCAATGGGCGGTGTCGGCATGCACGATATCGCGCAGCGCATAGTCCGGCCCGAGCGTGTACATCGTGACGCCGTGGAGGGTCTGCGCCGCGGTGTCGTAACGGTCCGCCGAGAGAAAGCCGTTACGCATCCGCACCCACGTGCGCTGCGCGAAGAAGACGCCGCGAATCTGGCGCTTCTTCAATTGGACTTCGTACAGGTAGCGCGCCTGGCGGGTGGACAGCGGCACCACCGTCTCGCTCAGGGCGAAGTTGAAAAGCGAGATTCCGATCGCTACCGCCAGCACCGGCACCGCCATCTCGAGTCGGCTGATCCCCAGTTGCTGACACGCGAGCACCTCGCCCGATCGATTCAACAGGGCAAATCCCAGCAGCACGCCGGCCAGGCAGGCCACCGGCAGCAGTTGCGAGACGATCAGCGGGATCTTGAGCCCGAAGTATTCCAGTCCGAGGAGACCGAAGCCGCCGTAATGAATCAGATCGCTGAAGCGATCGAAGACGTCGCCGAGCAGGTAGGCGACGGTGAACGCGCCGAGGCAGATCAGGAACGGCCCGAAAAATTGTCCGGCGAGAAACCGGTCCATTGTGGGGGAGAGCCGCGGTCGTTCCTTCATGCGGCCTCCTTCCAGCGTCCGTAGCGCTCGACCATCTCCCACAGCACGTCCCCCGGACCACGTCCCTGGTCGCCGCGATCCGCCGCGCTGCGCAGGAACAGACCCACCGCCAGCACCGCGAAAAAAATGTCCGGAATACTCATCGCGACATACGAATCCAGTCGTCCGCGCAGCGCCAACGCTTCGCCCGCGCGCATCAGCGAGTAGTAGGTGAAGAACAGCGCTATCGCGACGCCAAAGCGCTCCGACTGGCCGCCACGTGCCGGTTTCAGCCCGAGCGGAATTCCGAGCAGCGCGAACAGCACGGTCGTAAACGGTAGCGTGAACTTGCCCGCCAGCTCGGTCTCCACGTTGTAATCCGGCTTGCCTGCCGCGCGCGCTTTCGCGGCCGCCGATCGCAACGCACCGTAGCCCATCTCTTCGGGGTCGCGCGCGCCGGCGCCCATTTCGGCGTCGGGCTGCACGTTGAGGTCGTAAATCCGGAAACTGGTCACGTGCGTAGTGTCGTTGCCCGCTTCCAGTCCGAACACCGAACCGTCATAGAGCCGCAGCGTGATGGTCTGGTTGGCGCTGTCCGGTACGATTATTCCCTCCTTGGCGATTATGGTGTTCTGCTGCGCCGGAGTGCGCGCATCAGAGATCATCACGCCGTGCAGCAGTTCGTCCTTGGCTGAAATATGGTCGACGTAAACCACCAGTCCCGGAAAATTCCGGTTGAACACTTTGTCCTTGAGTCCCGCCGCGGATTGCGTCTGAGTCAGCTCGAAGAGCCGCTCACGCAGATGGCTGTTGGCCCACGGCCGCACCGAAAAGGCGAGCCAGCTCGAGACGGCCCACATTACAATCGCGAAACCCAGCACCGGCACCGCCAGCCGATAGAGGCTCATGCCACACGCACGCGCCGCGATCAGCTCGCGGTCACCCGACATTCGCCCGAAGCCCATCAGCACGCCCAGCAGCACGGCCATCGGAAAGGTCAGCTCGAGAAAAGCCGGCATGATGTATCCGATGAGGCTCGCTACGTCCGCGAGCGAGACCCCGCGATTCACGACCATCTCGGTCAGCTTCAGCAGCCGGCCGGTCACCAGCGCAAAGGTGAGCAACGCCACGCCGAGCGCGAAGGGCGCGACGATCTCGCCAACGATATAGCGATCGATAATTGATATTCGGGGCATTCGCACTGAACGACGGCGCATCGGCGCTGGGTTTCAGTTTAGATTGCGCGGACGGGGAATGAAACTTTATGTGCTGCGATTCACGCGACGTGCGTCGCGCAAGATCACTATTCGCATGGACCAGAGCCGCTGCGCGGCGTGCCCCGCTCGCGCTATGATCGCTCGCGATGAAGAAGCCGCCGCATAATCCGCATCGCCCGCAAAACCCCAACGGCCCCGATTTCCCGCGCGGTCCGCGTGCCGACTTTCCGCATGGTCCGCGACGCCCGCTGAACGGCCGGGGCGGCCCGCCAGGGCC
>Ga0207695_10004398_pt1 | contig 19266 bp, 15 predicted proteins | sample KBSC54metaG_FD_184354 | JGI IMG/M metagenome (GOLD analysis project Ga0207695, IMG submission 184354) | Corn rhizosphere microbial communities from Kellogg Biological Station, Michigan, USA - KBS C5-4 metaG (SPAdes) (version 2) | ecosystem: Host-associated > Plants > Roots > Rhizosphere > Soil... | reverse complement strand
GCTGGAGCTGTTATCCATTTCGACGTCGAAGGCCTCCACTTTGTTGGTGAAGTAGTTGAACGTCATGACGGCGGGGATGGCGACCAGAAGGCCGAACGCGGTGGTGACCAGAGCTTCCGAGATACCGCCGGCGACTGCGCCGATACCGGAGGTCTTCTGGGTTGCGATCTGCTGGAAGGCGTTCAGAATGCCGACGACGGTGCCGAACAGGCCGATGAACGGAGCCGTGGAACCGATGGTGGCCAGACCGCCCAGGCCGCGCTTCAGCTTGGCGTGCACGATGGCTTCCGAGCGTTCAAGCGCGCGCTGCGAGCTCTCAATCTGCTCCTCAGTGATGTTGCCGCCCGAACCGAAGCTGCGGAACTCCTGCAGGCCGGCGGTGACAACCTCGGCCAGGTGGGACTTCTTGCTGCGGTCGCCCAGCTTGATCGCCTCATCGAGACGGCCTTCCTTCAGGGCGCCGGCGACGCGGGGGGCGAACTCGCGCGACTGCTTGCGGGCAGCCGAGAAATACAGGGCGCGGTCAATCATCACCGCCAGCGACCAGATCGACATGATGAACAGAACGACCACGACGCACTTGGCGAGAATGCCCATGTTGCCCCACAGGCCCATGGGGCTGAAGCTGACTTGCTGATCCTGCAGGAACAGAGCGAGAGTTGAGAGATGAGCGAGAATCACTGGGACCTTTCCTCCTGGTTGATGAAGCCTTGTTATGTCAGACCGTCACGCTAAAAGAGAGAACCTCTTGCAATCAGCAGCGACCGGTACAGATTTCAGATGCGCAGGCCTGGGATCGCAACTGCGAACAGCAGGCCCCCGCGAAAGACGTTGGAGTAAATCTCCTGGTTAGCCGCCAAAGGTGAAGTTTACGTTGATGGTTGTCTCCACCTCGACCGGCTCCCCATTCAGCTCGTAGGGCTTATAGCGCCAGCGGCTGACCGCATCCACGGCAGCGCCCACCAGCATCGGCGGTCCACTGACCGGCGTCAGCTTCTCAATGGTGCCCTGTTTCGAGATGATGGCGTGCAGCACCACCGTACCGGAGACGTGCGCAGCACGCGCAATTGCTGGATACGTGGGCTGTGGCTGCGAGATAGCGGTTCCGGCGATGGTGCCGGAAGAGACGCGGATCGGGCCGGTTTGCTTAGGAGCCGCGCGCTGCACCACCGGAGGCGGATTGCCCAGACCCAGCGCGCTCATGCCGGCTACGCCGTTGCCGGAGCCGCCGCTCATTCCAGCCATACCGGCAACACCGGTCGAGGGCTGGGGAGCCGCTTCTTCCTTCAGCATCTTGATGTCTTTGGGAATCTTGGGGGGTGCGTGGAAGCCCTGATCGATCTCCGACACCGTCTTGATCTGCTTAATCACCTGCTGCGGTGGAGGAGGCGGAGGCGGGGGCGGAGGAGGAGGAGGAGCGACCAGCATGGCCGTCATGGCCGTCTGGGGAAGAGCTTCCGGATAGAGAAGCGGAATGATGATCAGGGCGGCCAGAATGCTCAGATTGAACAGGCCGGTGATCCACATCCACCGCCCGCTCTTGGTCTTGAGTCTGCCGCTCGACTCCATTGTTGAATCTTCAAACATGAACAGCCTCGCAAATCGTCTTCGATAATAGACACCGACGATTCAATAAATGTTCCCGGCCACCGAAAGCCGCCCTCACCCAATTCCCCGCTGGAAGGCTGCTGTCCATCCCACTTCCGGGGACGGTCCGCACCGGTTCGAGCATCTTATATGAATTCCACAACAACGGTACAGTTGCCCCGAGATTCTTCTGTCCTGGCAGGAGATAGAGGTCCTACCAGTTGGCCCTGGCCAGCCGGGCCCCGCCGGCAAGCCCATTTTCGGCTCCAAATGCTGTCTGGGGGCCAAAAGAAAGGCCGGACCAGAGGCCCGGCTCTTTCCTGCACATGGGTCCTTTCCCGACTAGACGCGGGCCTTTTTGGCCGGCAGCGCCACAGTCTTGCCCTTGGCCTTGCGCCAGTCCTGGTATGCCACCAGCATGGGAGCGGCGACGGCAATCGAGGAATAGGTGCCGATCAGCACGCCGACCACCAGCGCAAACGAGAAGCCGCGCAGCACTGGGCCGCCGAACAGGAACAAGCTGAGCACGGTGAGGAAGGTGAGGCCGGAGGTCAACACGGTCCGGCTCAGCGTCTGGTTGATGGACCGGTTCACCACGTCGGCCAGCGTCTCGCGCCGGGAGAGCGCAAGATTCTCGCGGATGCGGTCGAAGACCACGATGGTGTCGTTCATGGAGTAGCCGATCAGCGTCAATATGGCCGCGATTACGGTGAGCGTGATGTCCATATTGATCAGGCTGAATGCGCCGATCGTAATCAGCGTGTCGTGAAACACAGCGACCACGGCAGCGACTCCGTAGATGAGCTCAAACCGGAACCACAGATAGACCAGCATGCCGATCAGCGAGTAGAGGGTCGCCAGCGCGGCCTGCCGCTGCAACTGCCGTCCCGCCGTGGGCCCTACGATGTCGACGCTCGGCTCGCCGAAGCCGGAGTCATGGTAGTAGCTGTGCAGCGCGTTCTCCACCAGCTCCCGGCCTTTATCGTGTGCCTGGTCGGTGGCGCTGGACTCGGGCAGCGAAATGATGACATCGTTGCCTTTGGCGCCGGTTGCGGAGGAGACGCGCACCACCGTCGGATCCTTGATGCCCGCCTGGGTGAGCGCCTCGCGGATGTGGTTCTCGTTGGGCTCGCCCGTGAAGGGCACAGTGACCTGGGTGCCGCCTCTGAAGTCCACCCCGAGCGGGAGGTGGTGCCAGAACAGCAGGCTCAAAATGCCGGCCACGGAGAAGACCAGCGAGAAAGCGAGGAAGTACCACTTCCGGCCCAGCCAGTCGATATTTACGTCGCGAAACAGTTCCATTTAGCTTCTAGCCTCTAGCTCTTTGCTTCTAACTCGTGCTGCAATTTCTTCGTGCCCGGCTCTCATTCGGCCGTGCTAAATCGAGAGCGCCGCATCCCGCTGCTTGCGGGCCAGCAGCGCATCAAAGATGACCCGCGAAACGAACACGGCGGTAAACAGGTTGGCGAGCAGACCAAAGGTCAGGGTCAGCGCGAATCCCTTCACCGGCCCGGTTCCGAACAGGAACAGGATGCCGGCAGAGACGATCGTCGTCACGTGGGTATCCACAATTGTGATCCAGGCATGCGCGAAACCCTGCTGCACGGCCGAGCCCGCGGTCTTGCCGGCGCGCAGCTCCTCGCGAATGCGTTCGAAGATCAGCACATTTGAATCCACGCCCATGCCGATGGTCAGGATGACGCCGGCGATGCCGGGAAGCGTCAGCGTACCGCCCACGAAGCCCATAAACCCGAGCAGGATCACCAGGTTCAGGAAGAGCGCGAGATCCGCATTGATGCCTGCTCCGCGGTAGTAGATGAGCATGAAGATCATCACGGCCAGCATGCCAGCGATTGCAGCCGTAACGCCCTGATGGATTGACTGCTCGCCCAGGCTTGCGCCAACCGTCCGAGTCTCAATGACGGTGAGCGAAGCAGGCAGCGCACCGGTGCGCAGCATGAGCGAAAGTCCCTTCACCTCAGATTGCGAGAAGCTGCCGGAGATTTCGCCCTGGTCGCGGATACCGGACAGGATCGATGCGACCTCCTTGACCTTGTTGCCAAGCACGATGGCCATCGAGCCGGGGTCGGAGCTGTCCTTGGAGTGAGCGGAGGTGTACTTGTAGAAGCGCTCGCCGGCATCGGTGGTGAGCGTGAAGTGCATGTTGGGCCGGCCGTTCTGGTCGGTGGAGGGCTGCGCGTCGCGGAAGTCCGTGCCTTCCACCACGCTGGCGCGCTGGAGCACGTAGACCTCGTCCGAGGAACTGGGTGTCGCCTGGCCGTGGACCAGCCATTCGTCCGGCGGAAGCACGTTATTGAGCGCGGTCATCGCCGCCTGATCGTCCTGGTACGGCCCGCTAACGACCGGGTAGATGGCCAGCTTGGAGGTGGACTTGATGGCGTCCTCGACCTTGGCTGGGTCGGAGATGCCGGGCAGCTCCACCAGCAGCTCGTTGTCACCGAGGCCGTAGGGAGCCACATTGGCCTCGCTGACGCCGAGGCTGTTGACGCGGTCGGTGACGGTTTCGACCGAGTGCTGCAAGGTCTCCGCCTCAAGATCTCGAATGGCGGAGGCCTTCATCTTCATGCTGATGGAGCCGTCGGAGTTGGTGCTGACGTCGTACTGCGAGTAGGCATTGCCGGTGAGCACGCCGCGGACGTCGCTGCCCTTATCCGAGGAAAATCCGCCCACCGTGATGGTGTCGGGGTGCGCGACCGGGTCCTGCTTATGCACGGTCACGCCGGTTACCCCGGCGGTGGCGAGGTCCTGCTGGATACGCTGGACGTCACGGTCGGAGGTGGTGTTGATGGCCTCCTCGACATGCACCTTGTAGACCAGGTGAACGCCGCCCTTGAGGTCGAGCCCCAGGTGGATGCGCTGCAGCAGCGCATCTTTGAGCGCCGTGCCGCTGACGCCATGCGGTATCCCGAAGATCCCGTAAATAAAGATGACCAGGATCGCGACGATGAATGCTGTCTTGCCCTTCAGATTCTTGCCCATGATTCTCGCCGGAAGCGCCATGCGCTTCCCGACATTTACCCCTCTTCAAAAGATCTCGCGCAACCTTCTGCTCCAGGCGGCGAATTGCAACCGGCACACTCCGGAACCCAGGGTGAATCTAGCCCTCGTCGGGCGTGGTGACGCTGGCAATCGCGCTCTTGGCGAACTCCAGCTTGATGTTGTCCGGCGGTACGCGCAGCTGCACGACGTCGTCCTTCACGGAGATGATGGTCCCGCGAATGCCGCCGTTGGTGGTCACGCGATCGCCACTCTTCAATTGGCTGAGCATCTCCTGCCACTTCTTCTGCTTGCGCTGGTTAGGCACAATCATCACCACATACATCAGCACCAGAAAGACCGGCAATAGAAATAACTGTGCGGAGCTACCCAAACTTTCCTCCCAATCCGGGACGCATACCGTCTCCGGAGCTGTCCTTTTTCTGGACCGCCCGTCCCTGGCCTCTGGACAGGCTGTATCCGGCCTCGAGGACGTCGCCGCGCATTGCCGGTCCGCCGGAGTACACCCCGGAGCCGCTTGAAGACAAACGCCTGGGAGTCAATGTCGGGGAACGGTGTGCGGCAGTACGGCCAAAAACGAAGCCGAGTGCAGCCCTGCCGCGCTCAAAGCAGGCCGCGGCGGACCCAGAGATGCCTGGGCCCAGCCCTCTAAGCATCGCGTAAGCACCCCGCCCTGTCAAGAAAACGATGCAGGGCCCGGAGGCGCATTCCGCAATCCGGAGGCCGGTTCCGAGGTGTGCGCTACTGTTAACACCGGAATCCCTGGAGCCCGCTCATCCCACACCCGACCGACCCCGAAGCCGCCTCGCCGGAGGCCGAATACTCCGCCCGGCTGGAGCGCCTCCATCAGGCCCAGGCTTTGGATCGCAAGCGGGACCTGCGGCTCGGATTCGCCAAATTTGCGCTCCTGCTCGCAACTGTCTTGATTGCAGCGATCTTCTTCCGCCACATGGCTGTTCTGCGAGCGCTGCTGCTTCCTGCCGCTGCCTTCGTGTGGCTTGCGGTGCTGCATGAAAGGACGCTGCGCGCCATCCGCACCCGGCAGCGAACCATCGCATTTTATGAAAGGGGTCTGGCCCGGCTCCAGAACCGCTGGGCCGGAACTGGAGAGGCCGGGGAGCGCTTCCTCGACCCATCCCACCCCTACGCACGCGACCTTGACATCTTTGGCTCCGGTTCTCTGTTCGAACTGCTCTGCACCGTCCGCACCCGCGGCGGCGAACAGACGCTCGCGAGCTGGCTGCTCAGTCCTGCCCCGATCGCCGAAGTGGAAGCGCGGCAGCAGGCCGTCACGGATCTCAAGGACCGGGTCGATTTCCGCGAGCAGCTCTCCACCCTGGGCGAAGATCTCCGTCTGGGCACCCATCCCGAAGCCCTGTCCGCGTGGGGAGAGACTGGTCCTCAGTTCCCTTCGGCGCGCACCCGCGCCGTCACCCGTGCGCTTTGCCTGCTCTGGATCCTCAGCCTCGCCGGTTGGGCAATCTGGCATCTGGGAGGGTTCGCCCTCGCTGTTTCTGTCCTGAACCTCGCCTGGGCTCACCACATCCACTCTCGTACGGAAGAAGCAACAGGCGCCCTGGAAGCGGCCGCAGCCGATCTGACCTTGCTCGCAAGCCTGCTCTCCCGCCTGGAGCGCGAGCCCTTCACCGCGCCCTGGCTGGTTGAGCTGCAGGCGAGTCTGAAGCGCGATGGCATGACCGCAGCGCAGGCCATCGGCCGTCTTGCGCGGCTGGCGCGGTATCTGGAGTCCAACCGAAACCAGATCGCCCGCTTCTTCGATCTCTTCACCTTCTGGGCCGCGCAGGTCGTCTTCGCTGCGGAGCGCTGGCAACAGCAATATGGTCCCGGAATTCGCGCGTGGATCGCAGCCGCCGGACAGTTGGAGGCGATCACGGCGCTCTCCGGCTATGCCTATGAGCACCCGGAGGACGTTCTGCCCGAGTTCACTCAGGCTGGCCCGCTCTTCTTCGCCGAAGCTCTCGCTCACCCGTTATTACCCAGCTCGACCGCGGTGCGCAACGACGTGAAGTTCGGGGAGGGGCTGCGGCTCATCCTGCTCAGCGGTCCGAATATGGCTGGCAAGAGCACCTTCATCCGCAGCCTTGGCGTGAATGCGGTGCTGGCGCAATGCGGTGCGCCGGTGCGCGCGACCCGGCTGCGGCTTTCTCCTCTCGCCGTAGGCGCCTCCATCTGCATCCTCGACTCGCTCTCCGGCGGGGTGTCTCGCTTTTACGCCGAAATCCAGCGCATCAAGCGCATTGTCGACCTGACCCAGGGCCCGCTTCCAGTCCTCTTCCTGCTGGACGAACTGCTCTCCGGCACCAATTCGCACGATCGTCTGGAAGGAACCCGCTTCGTCGTCCGCACCCTGGTCGATGCCGGAGCGATCGGGATCGTCAGCACCCATGACCTCGCGTTGACCGCGATTCCCGATGCCATGGCAGGCCGCGCGATCAACGCCCATTTTGAAGATCAACTTGAATCAGGTCGCCTCGTATTCGACTACAAACTGAAGCCCGGCATCGTGCAGACCAGCAACGCCCTCGAGCTCATGCGCTCGATCGGGTTGGGCATTCGGAGTTAGCAACGCAGGTTTCGCGACCGGTATGCTGAATTGACCCGAGGAGTGGCTTACCCATGTCTGTTCAGGATGACATCGCTGCGCTGATCCGGCAGGAGGCGGTGCTTGTGCTGCCCGAGTTCTCCCCGGCGATTGCATGGCGGCTTGGCACCACGCTTCGCGAGCTCGCGCTCGAACGCGGTCTGCCCATGGTGATCGACGTGCGGCGACTCGGCTCGCCCCATCAGCAGCTCTTCTACTGCGCGCTCGACGGCACAAATCCAGACAATCAGCGCTGGGTGGCTCGCAAGGTCGCGGTGGTCGCCCGCTTCCACAAGAGCTCCTACCATGTGGGCCGCCTGCTGGAGCAGGATGGCCTCTCGTTTTCCGCTCGATATGGTTTGCCGGAAGAAGACTACGCCGCTCACGGTGGCTGCTTCCCGCTGCAGACTTCCACTGCAGGAATTGTAGGAGCGGTCACCGTCTCCGGCCTGCCGCAGCGCGACGACCATAACCTGGTCGTTGAGGCACTCTGCCTGCTGACCGGACAGAATTACGCTTCCCTCCGGCTGCCGGAGTAGGCCGCCCAGCTTAGTGCCCGAAGAGCTTGCGGAAGAGGCGGCCGACAATGTGGACCACGTCATTCACCGGGGGCTGATCGGGTTTCGCGGTGGGCTGCGGAGTCGGCGGCGGTGCGGGTGCGGCAACACCGGGAAGGCTGCCGTTGGCGCCGACCGAGGCGGTCTGGGCAGGAGGCGCGGACGCGGCGGTGACGGTAGTGGGCTTTGCGGGCTGCGAGCGGTCGAGTTCGTCAGGATCCTTCAGTCCGCCGGTGTAGCTGAGGGCGTCGTTGATCTGGGCGGCGCCGGGCGCGGGCTGTGGAGCCGGTTCCGCGGAGCCGGTGGGCTGGTCCGGGGTGAGGCCGGCGCTCTGGGCCATGGGGAACGGATGCTGGGCGGCCGCCGGATTGCTGGGTTCGTTGGCTTTACTTGCCTTGGCGGTGCCAGGAGCGACCATCGCATCGGCCATGGACACGCCCTTTTCCGGGCAGCCGCAGGGTATGGTTTCATGGTCGACGACTTCGCGCACGCTGCCGTGCTCGAAGAGCACATGCTGGCCAGCGGGCAGCTCGTACATGGACTCGCCGAAGGCGTCGGAGACGGCCAGCGTGGGAGCCTCCGCGCCCCGGTTCTCGACGCAGGTATCCCCGTTGCGCGCGACCCGCATCCGCAGATCGAGCGGCCCGGAGTTGCGGATGGTGAAGCGCAGGTCCGGCGTCATGATCTGGTCACTGGAACTGGCGTTGGTCTCAATCTCGATTGCGCCGCGATCGAGCGAGAACAGCAGTGGCGCCGCCACTGCGACCTCGCGGCTTTCAGTGATCTTCAACTGCGAGGTCTGGCAGACCCGTACCGTGCCCCCGCGCGTGAGCTTCACGGGAGCGGTATGGTCCTCTTTGGCGGTGATGCTGGCGGAGCCCATCAGCACCGCCTGGCCGTTCAGCTCATCGGTCGAGCCGGTGACGGTGGCGTCGCGCTTGGGCACGTAGCCGATCAACTGCTGGGCGGGACAGGCGCAGGCCCACACGAGCACTGGAACCCAGACCGCCGCAATACCCGTCGAAAGCCTCAACCGCATGCCGCAACCTTACATCTTCAGGAAGTTCTCGACGATTTTTTTTCCGTGCGTCGTCAGCACGCTTTCCGGATGAAACTGAACTCCCTCAATCGGGAGCTCGCGGTGGCGCAGCGCCATGATGGTGCCATCGGCCGTGTGGGCGGAGACCTCGAGCTGCTCCGGCAGGCCCTCGGGCGAGACGATCAGCGAGTGGTAGCGGGTGCAGGTCATGGCTGAAGGAATCTCCGCGAAGATGGTGCGGCCGTCGTGCTCCACCTCGCTGGTCTTCCCATGCATGAGCTTGGGCGCACGGACCACGTTGCCGCCAAAAGCTGCCCCTATGGACTGATGGCCCAGACAGACGCCCAGCAGCGGGGTCCGCGATGCGCCGGGACGCGCGAAATGCCGGATCAGCTCGATGGAGATGCCGGCGTCCTGCGGCGTGCAGGGGCCAGGCGAGATGACGATGTGCGAAGGCCGGAGCGCCTCGACTTCCTCCGGGGTGAGCTCGTCGTTGCGGCGAACGACCACCTCAGCACCCAGCTCGCCCATGTACTGGACCAGGTTGTAGGTGAAGGAGTCGTAGTTGTCGAGGACGAAGACCATGATGACCGATCGGGACGGCGCAGCGGCAAACTGTTGATTCAGCTAGGAAGTTTGCTGTGGGCCCGCTCCTCTGTGGCTTCATTATAGCCATCTGGAGCAGAAGCGGAGCTGCGCTCCAAAAAGGAAGAGCGGTCCACAAGGGAGCCGCTCTCAGGGTGTGATGTTTTGAGCGGTGCCTCTCGGGCAAGCACCTGCCAGGGAGTGCCCAGAGAACGTTCCGGCCCGCTTTCCAAGGTTTCGGATGCAGCTCTTGGCTGAGTACTTCGGGAACAATGGTCACCGGCATGATGTTACGAACGGTGCAGGGCAGCTTGGCTTGCGGCATCGAGTGCGACGGGCGCGACCCCATCCCCCAGGGGAGTCATCTTTTGGTTAACAGTTAAGTGCCTGGATCCAATACGATTGACCGGGCTGAAAGGCCTGGGAGTCATAAACTAGTCACCCCGCCAGAGGCGGGGTTGTGGTGGAATTTCTCTCTAATTTAAGTATACCGGATGCGAGGGTCATTTGTTGCATCCGCCGCGAATTGTATGTGTCTGATCCGGAGTGGGTTCCAATGTATTTGGATGGGGAGGGGCTTGACAGCTCGTTGTTCGTTGCGAGTTGCTAGCTTTCTCGCTATCCAATTACCTCCCGGTTGGTGATGCCACGATCGGAGCCGGACTCTTGGAACAATCCGACCGCTTTGTCAGAGAGATTTGCTTTGGCAATCGAACCTACTGGCAAGCGCTATGGACAATAGCGGGCCTGACGTGAGCAATACAGGCCATACAACCATTTCAGTTCCCGCTATTGTTTGGGCAGATGCACAGGGAGGTACGAATGTTGGTATCCCGAATCTACCCGCACCGCCACAATAAGGATGGGTCTTACGATTCGATTTGTTTGACCTGTTTTTTGACGATTTCACATGCAGAGACAGAGGCAGAGCTTACGCAGCAGGAGACCGCTCACTTCTGCAATGTTACGTTGCTGTCCAGCCGCGCTGATTACAGACAAACGAAAGCGCTGCCTGACCGTCTTCTGGCGGCCATAGCCACTGCACTCGGTTGACCTACGGTCCTTTTGCTTCACTGCTTAGTTAGTCTTTATGTCCTCTATTGGCTACGCTGACGGTCAGCGGAGACGATTGCCGACCGTCCGTGCCACTGTGAGTTCGTGTACCAATCATGACTTAGGCGGCTTCGTCTTCGAATCGCTCCGGGTCTGGCAACTGCTCGGCTTGAGAGCGGATGCTGTACAGCAACTCTGACGAGTAAATCGCGCCTTGGCCGTCTGGGAACTCAATCGCTACGCCTCGCCGCAATCGCTCGGCGTAAATCACATCAGGGGTAGATTCAGGGGGTTCCATTCCGGGATTCTGCCATGAGATTGAAACGGAATCAGTCCGATATCCGACTTTTCAAACTCGGAATCTCGTGGTGCGCCATTTCGCCGCGGAAGCCAAAAAGGCGCCCTATGAGCTATGAGTAAAGTCCGCCCAGGTCTTGGTAGGCTTCAAGATCGCCAGCTACACGATGGATATTCTCCGCATGTCCTTGCTGGTCACCCTTCGTGGCATCCTCGATTACGTCAAAGGATACTCTTTCGCCAACACTAAGTGACTTCAATCCTTCGACCTGATTGGACTCGAACTGCACGAACGCCCCATTGTCTTGGTCGTGAGACAAGTATCCGTCAGTAAATGAGGCGTTGAGCGATGTTACCGTTCCGGATTGCTGCAAAACAGGCGTCAGCTCCCCGCAATGCGGCAGCGAATCGCCGCTTTCACCGATGAGCGCCACGGGCCGCTCGATGTGGCTGGCCTGAGCGTGGACATTCAATGGGATAACGGGGAAAACTGACCGGAGGTCTAGGGAGATGACGCCTATTCCTTCGACATAGGCCGGGACGAGTGCTTGCAAGTTCCCTGACACGGCGCTGTGCTGGATCCAAACACACCGTCCTGGCTGCAGGGTCCCACGTGATGGCTGAGACCCGTCGGATAGACCTGCTTTTGCCTCATAGGGCAGGTCTGCAGAAATTACGCGTAGGTCAGTAAACTCGATTGGCTTCATGATTTCCTCTGTGACAGTGAATCGCACCTGGAAGCGCGATCTGCGCTTTGCTTCACATCCGCGCGGTTGGGGACCATGCGCACTCAACAGAACGGGTGGGAAGAAGCCCAGGATCGGGTCTGTGGTCGCAAGAACCGCACTAGGAAACGGAAAACGCCATGTTCAGCACGAAGGTCGGCCAATGAGAGCGCAAGAAGTTTCGAGCTAGGACCGAGCGGGAATGGATTGTCAACCGCTGGCAATTGCGCAGTTTCAGATTCCTTCTGTGGCTGGCACTGCGCCTATCCCACACGGTACTCCTGAAACTCCATGCTGACTAGAGCCGCCGTCACGCAATCGATGGATCCCTAAGAGATGCCTTTCCTTTCATTAGCTGGGCATAGTGTTTCTCGTAGATTTCCTTGCGGGTCGCAGATCGCTGCGAGCCTTAAGAGGCGTCTTCAACCTTGTCGTCATTGCCACGGGTGTCTGCCTCAGGTTCCGAAACTTTGCGCTCGGATTGTTCGCCCTCGGCTCTGGGCGTGGTGAGGGTTCCAAAATAACGACCTTCCGTCCCGAGCCCTTCGTAGATCGGAGGTACTTGCCCCATACCTGCCCTGGCGGCCATGTCTATCGTGAAATGGTGGATAGGCCACCCTCGCTCAAAGAACAGTTCGGCTCCAATCATTATTTGTGCGCGTTCACCAACTGGAATCCCCGCGGCTTCAAGCAACAGTTCGTACTCTCGCGTTCTTTCGGTTTTGCTTTGCATCTTGCACCTCAAAGTGCACGACGCGAGGTTCTGTTGGGCTACAGCGTCATTCGCTACAGGATGTGTAGCCAACCATTAGGATGGGCCTAGAGTATTCTTCATAGCGCCTGCGCTTGGATCCTCAGGCAGGGAGTAAATCGTTTTTTGATTCCTCGATGTAATTTTCCATCGCCTGGCTAAGCTGAGAATCAATTTCATCTGCGATGGTCATTACGTCGGTTAGCAAGAGGCTGAAATCGATCCTCGCCAGATTCCTCTGCAATGTATGGAAAACACTGACCTGTAACATTCGCGACTCTTCCACCATCATCGCGGCGGAATAGCCGTTTCTGCGCCGGTTGCGCCCATGCTCTGCAGCAGCCTTGGAGGTCAGCTCCTTGCCTCCAATGGGTATCGAAGACCTCAGGCGATGGATGAGATCAAGGAAGACCTGATGCAGGTAGCCGGTGCGCTCTTCGTAGCTCAAAGGGATCGACATTACTTTGCTGTCCCTTTGGATATGCCCATACCACTCCCCGATAGTGGTTTCGCTCGTACGTTCCAGAATAGTGGCAACTGACTCTATAGGACGGGTTGGGGGCGCTCCAATCGCGAGCCTCTCCCTTATAGTGGCAACCAAGGTTGTAACATCCATTGGTTTGACAAGTATCTGGTCGGTTTGCAGCAGAATGGCGTGTGAGGCAGCGTCCATCTCTGGGAAAGCACTCAGCAAAATCGTTACCGCCAGGGGATTTGCATGGCGCATTGCGCTGACCACCGTCAAGCCATCGCCTGGTCCTGGCATATGCAGATCACTCAACAGAACGTCATAGACGTTGGCGCTGATGAGTTTTAGCGCCTCGGACACGCTGCCGGCCTCCGCGACGTGGAATTCGTGTTGCTGTAACAGCTCACCCAAGGTTGAGCGAATAACTTCGTCATCATCTACTAATAGGATTCGCGTACTCGGCATAGAGATCTCCTCATAAAAGCCTTACTGAAAGCATCTCAGTTCGTGGGGTTCCGAGTCTGTTCCCGTTTGCTCATATCGGCACTGCGTCCACGAGGGCTCCACGAGCGGTGACAGCGTCGTGTCGCGATTGCATCGACTAAGGCAGAACTGCTTTCGCTCGTATGCGTGGACCTTGGCTCATATCAACATGACCTAAAACTCGCAACTAGCGCGGCTTCTAATGGCTCCGATTCTTCTGGCGCACAATGGAGGGAGCAGGGACTAAGGGCTGGAGTGGCCTGGTGGGCGCGGAGCAGGGTGTGGGCTTGAATTACTTCAACTACTTCACGGAGATTGAGGCGCGGTTTCAGCAGCGGCGGGGCTCGATTCTGATGCTCTCCACGCTGGACTGGGCGCTGATTGAGACGTGGCGCGAGGCGGGGGTTCCGCTGGAAGCAGTGCTGCGCGGGATTGACGCGGCCTTTGACAAGCACGAGGCGCAGCGGGCGCGGCTGGGCACGCGGCGGCAGCGGAAGGTGAATGGGCTGGCGTGGTGCTCACAAGCGGTGCTGGAAGCAGCGGAACAGGCGCGGGATGCCGCCATCGGGAGCCAAGCGCCGGGTGCGCCACGGGAATCGGGCTTTGAGACGGGACGGATTGCCCGGTATCTGGCCCGCAATGCCGCGGAGCTGGAGGCAGCCGCGGCCCGGCTCGAGCCGCCGGCGGGAGCGGCAGCGGCGGAGGCGGCGGGGCGGCATCAGGAGCTGGCCCGGATGCTGGATGCGCAGTCGCTCGAAGATTTGGACCGCGTGCTGACGGTGCTCGAGGAAAAGCTGTTCGGCGCGCTGATGGCCGCCACGCCCGAGCCGGAGCTGACCGCGCTGCGGACGCAGGCCGACCGCGAATTGGCCCCATATCGGGGTAAAATGCAGGCAGTGCAGATCCGGCAGGTGCAGCAACAGTTTCTGCACAAACGCCTGCTGGAGCTCTACCGCCTCCCTCGACTGAGCCTCTTCTATATGCCGCACGACGACGAGCACCCATGACCCCTGTTGCAATCCCTGTTGCCCAACTCGAGCCTGCGAGCGATACAGGCCGGGTGATTCCTCCCTGTCCTCACTTTGGCCCCTGCGGCGGGTGCCAGCTGCAGAGTGTTCCCTACGAGGCCCAGCTTGCGGACAAGCGCCGCCAACTGGAGACCCTGCTGGAGCCTGCGGGGCTGAAGCTGCCCGAGATCCAGATGCATCGCAGTCAGCCATTCGGCTACCGCAACCGGGTTCGATTTACGCTGCAACCGTATCGCGGGCTGATTCGCGCGGGATACCTCTCGGTCCGCCATGACGACATGCCGCAGGACGGGGCCGATCCGCTGGAAGAGGCTATCCCCAGCGACCTCCCGGCGGCTCAGGCGCATGCGGCATTTGTGCCGGTCACCCAGTGCCCGATCTCGGCTGACCTGCTGTGGCGGGCGACCGAAACTTTTCTGGCGGAGGTCAACCGCCGCTCCATCACCTGGGTAGAACGGGCGCCGTTCACGATGGATCAGCTAGAGCTGTTCACGAATGCGGACGAGTCGCAGCTGCAGCTCAGTCTGCTGGTGCGGACCTCGGCGCGTGGCCTTCCGGATCGTTTCGAGAACGAGCTGACGGCATTGTGCGAGGCCATGTCGCAGCAGATCCCGCAGCTATGCGGGGCGGGAATGTACCTGCTCCCGCCCAAAGCAGTCCGTAGCCGTCGTGCGGAGCAGCCGCGGCCCGGACCGGCGTGGGGCAGCCGGGGCGTCAACTACACGGTGGCCGCACACGGCAGCTTCGCCGAGACGGCATATTGGGTGCCGCGAGGCTCGTTTTTCCAGGTCAATCGCACGCTGCTTCCGGAGCTGGCCGACTTGGTAACGGCAGGCCGCAGCGGAAATCTTGCATGGGACCTGTACGCCGGAGTGGGGCTGTTCACCAAGCCGCTGGCGGCGAAGTTCCAACGCATCACTTCGGTCGAGGTTGCGGAGCCGTCGTTTACCGCGCTGGCTTCCGCTAGGATGCCAAACCGTCATGCGGTGAAGAGCACGACGCTCGACTTTTTGCATCAGTCCGTGGTGCAGCGCGAGCGACCCGATCTGATCCTGCTGGACCCGCCACGGACCGGCGCAGGCGAGGAGGTGTGCGAGTTGCTGGGCCGGATTGGCGCGCCCGAGATTGTGTACGTCTCCTGCTCGCCGCATACACTTCCAGCCGACCTCGCCACGCTGACCGCTGCCGGATATGAGGTGACGGAGCTTCATATGCTGGATCTGTTCCCGCAGACCAGGCACATCGAGACGGTGGCAATGTTGCGGCGTACCAAGTAAGCCGGGCGGCAGGAGCGCTCGCCCGAAAGTGAGTGCGGGCGCGGCAGGCCCGTGAAAGAGTGTGGAGAAGGACGGGCAGCCTGTTGCGGCGATCCTCTGGTGCATCCAGACCCGGAGTAAGACGGGAGACGTGCGAGGAACGGGAGCGGCGGCTCTGGCCGCGGAGCTCGCATGTACGCCCGCTGTCGTTCCGGCGCGCGCCGCTGCTGTTTGCGCTGCTGGGTTTCGCGGCAGGCGCGGCACTGACACGCATTCCATTCCAGGCTCCGAGAATGACGGCTCTCCTGGCAGGCGGAACCGCGGCTCTGTTTGCGCTGACGCTGCTTGCGGCGCGACGGGCGTTCCGAGTGGTCCTGCTCGCTCTGTTTGCTCTGTGGATGGGAGTGGGGCTGTGGTCCGCGCAGCTGGAGCCCGCCCCTGCACCGCAGAAGCAACTTGCCGCCTACGCCGACGGCCTGAGCCGAACGCTCGAAGGACACGTCCTGCGGGTGCGCGAGCTGCCTCGGCGCGGGCCCGCGGAGGACCAGGACAACGACGCGGGCGCCTTGGAGCAGACAGGCTCACCGGCCCTTTCCGTAGACCTGGAGCTAAGCGCCATCGAAGATGTCACCCCGGACGTGTCGCGCATGGCGCCCGTCCGTGGCGGGGTTCGCATGACCGTGTTTGCGGAGCATGGCGAGGCCACGGAACTGCACTGCGGCGATCGGGTGCGTCTTCCCGCGAGGTTGCGGCTGCCGGAGCGGTATCGCGACCCGGGCGCGTGGCAGTACGCGGATTATCTGCTGGGGCAGGGCATCGTCGCGACAGCGTACGTTCCGGCGTCGAAGGTCGAGCCAGTGGCTGGAGGCTCCGCGACTGCGTTGCGCTGCCGTGTGTACGCGGCGCAGAGCTGGGCAGCGACCCGGATGCTGAACCATGCGGGCTCCAGCGTCAATCGCAGACTGCCGCAGGCGCTGCGGCTGAGTGCAGCGGACGCGGGCATGCTCAACGCGATGCTGTTCGGCGACCGGATGCGTCTTGACCATGAGCTGCGCCTCGGCTTTGAGCGCACCGGCTCGTTCCATCTTTTCGTGGTCTCGGGGCTGCACGTTGCATTGCTTGCGGGACTGTTGCTTTGGGCCGCACGCGCAGTGGGCCTGAGCGAAACCGTTGCGACCTGGGCGACGCTGGTGCTGCTGCCCGGGTACGCGCTGCTCACGGGCTTTGGCATACCGGTGCAGCGAGCGCTGCTGATGACGGTCGTGTTTCTGCTGACCCGTCTGCTCTCGCGCGAGCGCAACGTACTGAATGCCCTGGGTGCGGCGGGACTGGCGGTGCTGGTGTGGTCGCCGTCGGCTCTATTCGAGGCCAGCTTCCAGATGACGTTCCTGGCGATCGTCGCGATTGCCGGCATTGCGGTGCCGCTGGGCGAGCACACCTTTCTGCCGTATCTCGCGGGAACGCGCAGGCTGCACGAGACCTGGCGCGACGCAGCGATGCTGCCGCGCGTGGCCCACTTCCGTGTGATGTTGCGCTTCTGGATGGAAGCCATGCCGTGGCCGCGGCTTGCTCGCATGCTGCCGTTGCTGGTGCGCCTGGTGCTGCGCACAGCGGAGCTGACGCTGATCAGCATCGTGGCGGAGGCGGTCATGTTGCTGCCCATGGCCGTCTACTTCCATCGCATGACCGTGCTGGCGTTGCCGGCGAACCTGCTGAGTATTCCTCTCATCGGGCTGCTGCTGCCGCTGGGTATCCTGACGTTCGCCGGGTCGCTGGTCAGTCCATGGGCGGCGGTGCTTCCCGGAGCGTTGTTGGCAGGGCTGCTGCATGCCGTAAGCGGATTCGTCGCATGGCTGACGAGCTTGCGCATGGCCGACCTGCGCACCGCGGGGCCGGAGACCGGCGCAGCACTGCTTGCGGCGGCATGCATCGGTGTCTGCTGCTGGGCGGTGCGGCATTCGCGCAGAGCCGCGTGGCTGGTGCTTGCCGGACTACCGCTGGCCGGGGCGATTGCGCTTTGGCCGGCCGTGACCATCCGCCAGCCGGGAACGCTGGAGATCACGGCGATCGATGTCGGGCAGGGAGACTCGCTGCTGGTGATGTCGCCTGCCGGACATGCCATGCTGATCGACGCCGGCGGCCCGACCGGCGCGGCGGCCAACGCGGAGAATGCAACCGGCACGGCGTCGTTCGACGTGGGCGAGGAGGTGGTATCGCCCTACCTGTGGCACCGGCAGGTGCATCGGCTGGATGTGATCGCGCTGACGCATGCGCACTCTGACCACATGGGCGGAATGCCGGCGGTGTTGCGTAACTTTCGCCCGCGAGAGCTGTGGATCGGCAGCGAGCCGGACTCAGAAGCCTTTCGCAAACTCCTGGCCGAGGCCGCGGAGCTGGGAGTCCGGGTTCGGCAGATGCGCGCTGGCGACCGTGTGAGCTGGGATGGAGTGGAGCTGACGGCGCTGGCTCCGGCGGTGGGTTACGCCAATCCGGGGCCGCCAGTGAATAACGACTCGCTGGTACTGCGACTGCAGTACGGCCGCGCGACGGCGTTGCTGGAAGGCGATGCGGAGGCGGAGAGCGAGCAGGCGATGCTCTCCCATGCCGCGAGCGGCGGACCTGCGGTAGGGCCGGACACCCTGCTGAAAGTGGGGCATCACGGCAGCCGCACCTCGACCACCCCGGAATTTCTCGAGGCGGTCTCACCAAAAGACGCGGTGATCTCCGTGGGGAAGGGGAATACCTTCGGCCATCCGCGGCCGGAGATCGTGGAGCGGCTGGGAGAGGCGCACGCACGGGTCTTCCGCACCGACCGCTTCGGGCTGACGAGCTTTGTCCTCTCGGCCGATGGGGGAATCACGACGCGTCCAGACGCGTCTAATTACTAGGCGGAAGCGCGCCGGGCGCTTCCTACACCAGAACGGGGGCCAGGATGCACGAGATTCAGAGCGAAGCACAAGCCGCAATCGCGATGACAGCCGAAGAGCGCGCCGAGGAGCAGAAGCTGATCCGGCGCATGCAGATGATGATGAACCTGGTGATGCAGACTATCGCGCAGGATGCGTCGCTGACGATTGACGAGGCCTCGCAGATGATCGCCGACTCCCGAAAGGCGGCGCTGGCTATGTTTCCAGGCAAGGAGCTGGCCTACGACCTGATCTGGAAGCCACGCTTCCAGCGGCTGATGCTCGAACGCTTCCGAATTATGTAAGCGGCCGGCAAGGCCGAATGGCGCGGCTCAGTTGACAGGGTGGGCAGCGAGCCATTCCCGCAGCAGCGGCTGCTGGGTCTGACGGACGCGCACGCACTGATCGATCTGGGCGAGAGCATGGCGTAGCGTCCGCTCCGCGCCGTCCACCGGATGCGCTGCGAAGAACTCCGTCACCGCCTGCCGCTGCGCAACCGAGCAGAAGCTGCCGGTTGCCGCGATGAAGCGGTCGCCGGAATCGGGCGGAGCTTTGCGCAGCACCTCCTCCCAGTGTTCGCGCAGGAAGGTCCACGCCTGCTCCTGCATCTCCGGATGGGTGAGCTCCATGCCAATGAGCGTCGGGCTGTCCTGGCTGCGCACCTCAGGCGAGAGCGAATAATCAAGCGTGCGCGCCACCAGGGCCGGAGATTCGAAGCGCGTGAGCACGCGCTGCGCCGTCTCCCGTAGGTCCGGTTCCGTGGTGCGTTCGCCGACGCGCTGGAGCAGGTCATACATCCTTGCATCTCCATGGGGCGCGGAGAGCACGACGGCGGCATCGGCCAGGTTGGGGTCTGCGGGCTTGTGCCCCTCAATCAATTGGTGCGCGATCTCGCCGGCCTGCGTGAGTA